>Ga0268264_10000048_pt1 | contig 334457 bp, 275 predicted proteins | sample KBSSwiS32_FD_190357 | JGI IMG/M metagenome (GOLD analysis project Ga0268264, IMG submission 190357) | Switchgrass rhizosphere microbial communities from Kellogg Biological Station, Michigan, USA - KBS Switchgrass S3-2 (SPAdes) (version 2) | ecosystem: Host-associated > Plants > Roots >...
TCCCGCCTCGGACACAAGGGGCGTATCGCGATCGTCACGAACGTGAGGTGGGATGCGGTGGACGCAGCGGAGCGTGAGACGAGCGCTTGCGGTTGCGGACGGTGAAGCCGTGTGGTTCTGGCGCCCCAATGCTGGCGCCAAGTTTGCGACGACGCCAACGCGTCGCGCGGATGACGGGGCACAGCAGGTCCCCGGGAAGAGCGCGAAATAAGCCGTAAAACCATTGCGTGGGGAATGCCGGATGTTTCCGGTGCTTCCGCTGTGAATACTGGTGTGCATACTCGACTCACACTATGCGCACACCAGGCTGCGGGTGCATTGGGCACCCGGCATTCCCCGCGCCCTCTGTTCTTCAGGGGGACACGACGAGCAGCGGCTCGGGGCCTTCACGGCCTGCGAGGGCGAAGGCGCGTCTGGATGTTGAAATTCCATTCCTTGAGATCGAAAGCCCGTCGCCACATTCTCGGTTGTCATCGCCCGCGAAGGCGGGCGATCCAGTAGTCCGAGACGTCAGTGATCGATCCGAGACGCCGCGGCGTACTGGATCCCCCGCATGCGCGGGGGATGACGGCCAGCGCGAGGCGCGGCGAGATGATGTGAGGCGTCATGTCGGACGGTGCTGCTATGGTGGCCTCATGGTTCGAGACGCGCGAAGATGCGCTCCTCACCACGAGATGAGAGTTCCTCATCCTGAGGAGCATCGCGGAACGCGATGCGTCTCGAAGGATGCAGCCACCGAACCAAACGCCAGCCAATCGCTGGACTGGGTCACGCCGCCTTCGCCGCCGCGCCATGCGCATGGTGATCGATGGCGTCGATGATCTGCGGCCACATCGGGATCGGCAGCGCATGACCCATGCCCTCGATCATCAGGAGCCTGGCATTGGGAATCGAGGCTGCTGTGTCCCTGCCGCCTTCGGGCCGCACCAGCGGATCGACGGTGCCGTGAATGACCAGGGTCGGCGCCGTCACCGCATGCAGGCGCGGCTTGCGGCTGCCGGACGCGAGAATTGCGCGCAGTTGCCGGCCGACGCCGGCCGGGTTGAGGCCGCGCGCGAAGCAAAGCTCGGCGCGGGCGCGGTCGCGCGCTTCGTCCTCGGGGAAACTGCCGACGCGCAGCACCTTCCAGGTCTGGGCGAAGCGCTCGATATATTCCGCCTTGGTGGTCGGTGGTGGGGCCATCAGCATGGCGGCGGCCTCCCGGGTCGGCGGCGGCACCTTCGGATTGCCGGTCGTCGACATGATCGAGGTCAGCGAGCGAACGTGCTGCGGAAACGACAGCGCGATCTCCTGCGCAATCATGCCGCCCATGGAGGCGCCGACCAGATGCGCCGATTTGATGCCGAGCGCGTCCATCAGGCCGACCGTATCCTTGGCCATGTCGAGCAGCCGGTAGGTCGCGGCGACCGGAATGCGGAAAAACCGCAGCTTGAGCAATTCCATCGGGGTCAGGCGCTTGCCACCGTGCAGCTTGCTGGACCGGCCGATGTCGCGGTTGTCGAAGCGGATCACGCGAAACCCGCGCGCGGCGAGCCGTTCGCAGAAATCGTCCTCCCACAGCACCATCTGGGCGCCGAGGCCCATGATCAGCAACATCGGCTCCGCATTGGCGTCACCGAAAATCTCGTAGCAGATGTCGATACCATTGGCGCGCGCGATCTGCGGCGGCTGGTGGGTCACTGGGCTCACGGACACCTTCCTTTGTTCAAGGTCCTGCTTCCTTTGTTCAAGGTCCTGCCTTTTTTCAAGGTTCTGCCTTTTTCAAGGCCCTGCCTTTTGCAGGGGCCTGCGGTCGTGCAACTCTATGACATGGTTTGGCTTGCCGTAGAAGGTTTCCGCGCGATCACGACGCACTCGAACGCTTGACCATTTGTGCTATGGTGCATGCAAAATCGGGCCTTGGGGCCGTATCATCAGGGAGGGCGGCGGATGGCCGACAAGGGTAACGATCCGGCGGCGTTGTGGCAGACCATGCTCGGGGAAATGGAGAAGGGCTTCAATGCCTTTGCGAACCAGGCGATGGCCTCGCCGGAGTTCAGCAAGGCCATGAACCAGGCCGGCAGCGCCGGCGCGGGTGCGCAGAAGCAGGTCGGCGAACTCATGGAAAAATACCTCGTCGGCATGAACATGCCGAGTCGGGCGCAGATGGTCGATGTCGCCGAACGGTTGCAGTCGATCGAGGCCCGACTGGGCGAGATCCAGACGCTGCTGCAGCAATCGCTCGCCGGCTCCAACAGTGCGGCGGGCGGTCCGGATCCGCAACGGCCACCGCGCACCAGGCGTCCGCCATCGCCGACGGGGACGCCGACATGAACGCAGCCGCGGGCCTCGATCTCACATCGATTCAGGATCGCATCCAGGCCGAGGTGCAGCGCGCGATCCAGCGCAGCATCAAGGGCGTGGAATATCTCGCCACGTCCGGGCCTTCGCTCGGCTCGACGCCGAAGGACGTCCTGAGCGCCCGCGGCACGATGAACCTCTATCACTACCGGCCGATCGCCGACGAAATCTATCGCGTGCCGATCCTGATCGTGATGGCGACCACTAACCGCGGCTACATCCTCGACATGGTGCCGGGACAGAGCTTCATCGAGTTCCTGTTGAAGCGCGGCTACGACGTCTACATGCTGGACTGGAGCGCGCCGAAGCCGGAGGAGAAGCGCCTGGGGATGGAGGACTACGTCCTCGATTTCATCCCGCATTGCATCCGTCGCGTGCAGGAGGATTCCGGCGAGCAGGATGTCTCCGTGATCGGCTATTGTTTCGGCGGCGTGCTGTCGCTGCTGTATGGGTCGATCTTCAGCGACGGACCGATGAAGAACCTGGTGCTCTTCACCACCCCGATCGATTTCCGCGAGATGAAGCTGTTCCAGAATTTTTCCGACCGGCGCTATTTCGACGTCGACCGGCTGGTCGATTCCGTCGGCAACGTGCCGCCGGAGATGATTCTGTCGTCGTTCGAGATGCTGCGTCCGGCCTCGCGCGGAATCAGCCAGGTGCAGCTGTGGGACAACATCTGGAACGACGAATACGTCAAGTCCTTCCGCATGTTCGATCGCTGGGCGAGCGATACATTGCCTTTGGCCGGCGAATATTTTCGCGCCATCACCAAGGACCTGATGTGGGACAACAAGCTGTTCAACGACACCATGTCGGTCGGCGGGCGCAAGGCGCAGCTCTCCGATATCAAGGTGCCGGTTCTGCACGCCGTCGCCGAACATGACCACATCGTGCCCTACGAGGCGGCCAAGCACCTGATCGTGAAAATCGGCTCGACCGAGAAGGAAGAGATCATGCTCAAGGGCGGGCATGTCAGCCTCGTCGCCGGCGCCAACGCCATCAAGCGGCTGTGGCCGAAACTGGACTCCTGGCTTGCAGGACGATCGACATGAGCGAGACACGTTCCTATCCCCGTCACGTCAAGACCGATGCCGGCGACATCGAAGTCCGCCTGATGTCGCGCGCCGACGAGGCCGCCGTGCTCGCTTTCGCGCAGGCGCTGCCGACGCACGACCTGTTGTTCCTGCCGCGCAACATCAGCCAGCCCAAAGTGCTGTCGGCCTGGATCGGCGAGATCGAGCGCGGCGCGATCAGCAGCCTCCTGGCGGTGAAGGAGGGGCGGGTGGTCGGCTGCGGCACCCTGGTCCGCGATCCCCACTCCTGGTCGCCGCATGTCGGCGAACTCCGGATGGTGGTGTCATCCGAGGTGCGCGGGCAGGGGGTTGGCCGGGCGCTCTCGCAGGAGACCTTTGCCCTCGCTCTCAGTGCCGGGCTGGAGAAGCTCACCGTGCAGATGACGGTCGATCAGAGGGCGGCGATCGCCTTGTTCGAGAGCCTCGGCTTTCGCGCCGAGGCGCTGTTGCGTGACCATGTCCGCGACCTCGACGGCAAGACCCACGACATCGTCGTGCTCGGGCACAACATCGCGCAGGTTCAGGCCCAACTCGAGGCCTATGGTGTCCCCGGGGCGGTGCAGCACTGAGCGCCGGGTCGGGAATGAGGATGGCAGAGCAGGCTCTGATCGGGCTGATCGGCGGCATGAGCTGGGAAAGCTCGGCCGAATATTACCGCATCATCAATCAGGAGGTCCGCAACCGGCTCGGCGGCGTTCATTCGGCGCGCAGCCTGATGTTGTCGGTCGATTTCGGCGAGATCGAGCGTCTGCAGCATCAGGGCGAGTGGGGCGAATTGACGAAGCGGATGGTCGACGCCGCGACCCGGTTGCAGCGCGGCGGGGCCGATTTCGTCCTGTTGTGCACCAACACCATGCATCTGATGGCCGATGAGGTCGCAGCGGCAATCGATATTCCGCTGCTCCACATCGCCGATCCCACGGCCGAGAGGATCAAGGCCGCGGGCTTCCGGAAGGTGGGCCTGCTCGGCACCGCGTTCACGATGGAGCACGATTTCTACAAGGGGCGGCTGGAGAAGATTTTCGGCCTCGAGGTCCTGGTCCCCGATGCCGCCGATCGGCGTGTGGTTCATGACGTGATCTACCGGGAATTGGTGGTCGGCGAGATCCGCCCCGAATCGCGGACGGCCTATCGCGAGGTCATCGCGCGCCTGATCGCGCGCGGTGCCCAGTCGATCATCCTGGGGTGCACGGAAATCATGCTGCTGGTGTCGGCCGAAGACAGCGCCGTCCCGCTGTTCGATACCACCACGATTCACGCGGTTGCCGCGGTGGATCGGGCCCTGGCATCGATGTCGGCAGCCTAGCGGTTGGCGAGGAGGGGATGCTTTCACGGCACCTATTGCCCGATCTTTGAGCTAATCACGGTTTCGTGATATCGCGGTGCACCATTCTTATTGCGACGCACCATTAACCGTGCCATAAAGACCTTGCCCCGGGCCAATCCGGACGGGGTGAGCCCATAGCTCAACCTGAGGATGGAGAGACCCCAATGACCACCGAAACCAACACCGTGTTCGCCGGCGTCAAGGAAGCCTTTGCCCCCGTGACCGAGGCCTTCAAGAACTTCCAGAACATGGAAGTGCCGGAAGCCGCCCGCGAGTTCGTGAAGAAGACTGCGACCACCGCCAAGGACCGCGCCGCCGATGCGCTGGCTGGTTCCGAGAAGGTGACGGCCGCGATCGAGACCGCAGTTGCTGATTCCGTCAGCGAGGCGGCCAAGATCAGCCGCAACATCCAGCAGGCGATGTATCAGGATGCCGAAGCCTTCTTCGAAGGTCTCGACAAGCTGGCCTCCGCGAAGACCGTCAGCGAAGCGTTCCAGATCCAGTCCGAACTCGTCCGTGCGCGCAGCGAGGCTTTCGTCACGCGGGCGAAGTCGTCCACCGAATATCTGAGCAAGCTCGCGGCCAATAGCGCGAAGACCGCTCAGGACAACCTCTCCAAGGTCTACGGCAAGACCGCCTGATCGGCATTGCCCGGACTGTCGAGTTCAAGGCCCGCTTCGCGCGGGCCTTTCTTTTTTGGGTGAACGTCCTCGGAGATCGTCACTGTGGTCCGTCATTGCGAGGAGCGAAAGCGACGAAGCAATCCAGTCTTGAGCGTCGTCGCGCTGGATTGCTTCGCTTCGCTCGCAATGACGGGTAATCTGAAAGCCGCCGCAAAATCTCTCCGAAGAGAGCCATGACCGCGCCCGCGACCTTCTCCTCCAACGCACCCGCCGATGCCGCCCGCGCAGCCGAACTCAGGCGCGTCAAGCTGTTGGCGACACTGGTGCTGGCGGCAACGCTGGCGCTATTTGCGGCCGCCAAGGCGCTCCTCAGCGTGCATCCGGTGTTCGGCTTCATCGCGGCCTTCGCCGAAGCCGCCACCATTGGCGGCCTGGCCGACTGGTATGCCGTGGTCGCGCTGTTTCGACGCCCGCTCGGGCTGCCGATCCCGCACACCGCGATCATCCAGAGCAACCAGCATCGCATTGCGGACGCGCTCGGCGAATTCATCGAGGTGCATTTTCTGGCGGCCGGTCCCATCGAAGCGAAGCTGCGCCAGATCGATTTCGGAGCCTTCATCGCGGATTGGCTGCGTGACCGCAAGCGCAGCGACGATCTCGCGCGCTTTGTGCTCCGGCTGCTGCCGGAGGCGTTCTCGGCGACCGAAAACTCCGGGTTGATGACCTTCATCGTCCGCCGCATGACCGCGCAAATGCTGGCGATCGATCTGGCGCCGCTCGCGGCCGGGACGCTGAGCGCCTTCATCGCGGAGGGACGGCATCAGGCGCTGCTGGATGATCTCCTGCGCATCGTCCACGAGACGCTGACGACACAAGAGACCATGGCGATGATCCGCGAAAAGATTCGCGCCGAATTGCCGACGCTGCTGAAGCTCTATCGGGCCGACAAGTTCCTGGTGAACAAGATCGTCGCCTCGGCCAGCGCCTTCTTCGACGAGGTGCGCGGCGATCCGAAGCATCCGTTCCGGGGCGAGTTCGATCGCATGGTGTTGTCGTTCGTCGAAAAGCTCGGCAGCGATCCGGCCTATGCCGGCCGCATCGAAGGGCTGAAACGCGATCTGCTGGCGCGTCCCGAACTGGGCAATCTCGCGCGCAGCATCTGGTCCAATGCGCGATCCTTCGTCGAACGCAGCGCGGCGGGCGAAACGCCCGTATTGCGCAATCATCTCGCCGGCATGTTGGTCGCGGCAGGCGAGGTGCTGGCGCAGGACTCCGAACTGCGCGGCGAGATCAATCAGGGCCTCGTCGCTGTGCTCAGGAGCTTCATCGATGACCAGAAGAGCGGCGTCTCCGGCTTCATCTCCGATCAGGTCAAGGCGTGGAACATGGCGCAACTGATCTCGGTGATCGAAGTCAATGTGGGCAAGGATCTGCAGTACATCCGCTTCAACGGTTCGCTGATCGGAGGTCTGGCGGGACTGGCGCTTTACACCGTCGAATTCCTGTTGCGGTTGCTGTGACTTTTTCATCACGATCCACAGCTGAGATATGCTTGTTTTTGTGGCTTTTTCATCACGCGGTTTGGTTTTCGATTTTGGGGCCATTGTCCCGCGGCCGGTCTCAAGCTTGAATGCGCAGGTCAGCTTCTGGTGCAGCTTTCCAGGACTTCGGAAACCAAAGGGCACCGGCAATCGTATGACAGTAGGGATGCCTGGGCTGACAGGGTGTCTTGTTGCGGTGCGGAACGGTTGCGCGAGGCCAGCGTTATCTAACGGGACCGATAGGCCGGGTGACCGGCAACAGAGGGAATTGGAATGTCTGCTACGATCCATGCCTTGAACCCGCCGTCCCGCACGCTGATGTTCCTGGAAGGCCGCGCCCTGCCCGAACTTGGTGCATTCATTGGGGCTCTGCCGTTGCTCAGCACGGCGCCGCGAGGTGATGGTCACCCCGTCCTGGTGCTGCCCGGCCTCGTCGCTTCCGACGTCTCGACCCGCCCGCTGCGCAGCTTCCTGCGCCACCGCGGCTACAAGGTGAGCGGTTGGCGGCAGGGCCGCAATCTCGGCCTGCAGCCCGGCGTGCAGGAAGCCATGGTCAATCTCGTGCAGGAGCTCAACGACACTCACGGCCGCAAGGTCAGCCTGGTCGGCTGGAGCCTCGGCGGTCTCTATGCGCGCCAGCTCGCCAAGATGATGCCGGATCGGGTGCGCTCGGTGATCACGCTCGGCAGCCCATTCGCCGGCCATCCGAAATCCACCAACGCCTGGCGCGTCTATGAATTCGCCAGCGGCCGTCGCGCCGACGAAGAGCATCCCCAGTTCGGTGGATCGCTGGCGGGGCCGACGCCGGTGCCGACCACGGCGATCTTCAGCCGCACCGATGGCGTCTGCGCCTGGCAGGGCTGCATGGAAAAGCCGTCGGCGATCTCGGAGAGCATCGAGGTCGAGAGCAGCCATTGCGGCATGGGCCATCATCCCGCCGTGGTCTACGCGGTGGCCGACCGCCTCGCCCAGCCGGAAGGCGCGTGGGCGCCGTTCGACCGCAGCGGCCTGCGCAGCGTCATCTATCCCGATCCGCACCGGGAAGCTGCCTAACCGCTTGTTCAAAAACCAAAGGAAGCGGTATGCCTTGCGGCATGCCGCTTTTTCGCATTATCGAAGCACTCAAGCGCGAGCCCTCACGCACCGGCTCGATCGTCATCACGGTGTTCGGCGACGCCATTGTGCCGCGCGGCGGTTCAGTCTGGCTCGGCACGCTGCTCGAATTTTTCGCAGCGCTCGATATCGACAGCAGCGTGGTACGCACCGCGATGTCGCGCCTTGCTGCCGACGGCTGGCTGGAGCGCCGCAGGATCGGCCGCAACAGTTTCTATCGGCTGGCAGAGAGGGGACGGCAGACCTTCGAGGCTGCCACGCGCCACATCTACGATCCGCCGCCATCTGTGTGGACCGGACGCTTCGAACTGCTCCTGATCGGCAATGGGGAGGATCGCGACAGCGCGCGCGAGGCGCTGAGGAATGCCGGGTTCGGCAGCCCCTTGCCGGGCGTGTGGGTCGCGCCGTCGGGCGCGCCGGTACCCGGGGAGGCTGCGCAGGCGATCCGGCTCGAAGTGTCGGCCGAGGATGACAGCGGACGCCGGCTGCTCAGCGCAAGCTGGCCGCTTGATCGCACCGCCGGCGCCTATCTGAAGTTCATGGCGACCTTCGCGCCCTTGCACGACTGGCTCGATCGCGGCGAGGCGCTCTCCGACATCGACGCCTTCACCGCGCGGATTCTCCTGATCCACTATTATCGCCGCGTGGTGCTGCGCGACCCGCTGTTGCCGGGCGCGCTGCTGCCGGCGGATTGGCCGGGGTGGCCGGCCCGCAAGCTCTGCGGCGACATCTACCGGGCACTGTTGCCGGCATCCGAGCGCTGGCTCGACCAGCACGCCAGCAATGAGACCGGGCCACTGCCCGAAGCCGGTGATAGGCTGGCACATCGGTTCGGGGACTAGGTGTGGAGCGTTAATATGTTACAGAAATATATTGCATATTGAATTTTCTGTTATATGTTGTCGTCAACAAAGTCCGGGAGGCCGCGCATGTACACTCAGGCGCTCAATTCGTCCGAGGCCCAAGACCGCCTTGAAGACCGCAATCTCGAGGATGCGGCCCGGGCCGACCAGTTCCAGGCGCGCATCGATGCCGAGGAGCGCATCGAGCCCAATGACTGGATGCCCGCGGCCTATCGCAAAACACTGACCCGGCAGATCTCGCAGCATGCGCATTCCGAAATCGTCGGGATGTTGCCGGAAGGCAACTGGATCACCCGCGCTCCAAGCCTGCGGCGCAAGGCCGCACTGCTTGCCAAGGTGCAGGACGAATGCGGCCACGGTCTCTATCTCTATGCCGCCGCCGAGACGCTCGGCACCTCCCGCGAAGAACTCGTCGACCTGATGCTCGCGGGCAAGGCGAAATACTCCTCGATCTTCAACTATCCGACGCTGACCTGGGCTGATATCGGCGTGGTCGGCTGGCTGGTCGATGGCGCCGCCATCATGAACCAGATTCCGCTGTGCCGCTGCTCCTATGGACCTTACGCGCGCGCGATGATCCGGGTGTGCAAGGAAGAGTCGTTCCACCAGCGCCAGGGCTACGAGATCATGCTGACGCTGTCGCGCGGTTCGGACGAGCAGAAGGCGATGGCGCAGGACGCGCTGAACCGCTGGTGGTGGCCGGTGCTGATGATGTTTGGCCCGCCCGATCAGGCCAGCCAGCACAGCGACACCTCGACCAGATGGAAGATCAAGCGTTTCTCCAACGATGAGCTGCGGCAGAAATTCGTCGATGCGACGGTGCCGCAGGCGCAATATCTCGGTCTCTCCATTCCCGATCCCGGAATGACCAGGGATGCCGAGGGTCATTGGATCTACAGCGCAATCGACTGGAACGAGTTCAAGCAGGTGCTGGCCGGCAATGGTCCATGCAACCGCGATCGCATGGCGGCGCGGCGCAAGGCGCATGACGCCGGCGCCTGGGTGCGCGAAGCCGCCGCGGCCTATGCGGAGAAGCGCCGGCAGCGCGAAGCCCAGCAAGCGGCCTGAATTCACGGGAGATCATGATGACCACGCCAAACACGCCGCTGTGGGAAGTCTTCATTCGCAGCCGCAACGGTCTAGCCCACAAGCATTGCGGCTCGCTGCATGCGAGCGACGCCACCATGGCGTTGCAGGCCGCGCGCGACATCTACACCCGCCGCGGCGAGGGCCTCTCGATCTGGGTGGTGCCGTCGAGCGCGATCACGGCGTCCGATCCGGACGAGAAGGGCATGATGTTCGAGCCCGCGGAATCCAAGATCTACCGGCATCCGACTTTCTACGAGGTGCCGGACGAAGTCGGGCATATGTGAGTAGTCTTCGTCGTTATGTGAGTAGTCTTCGTCGTAGTGAGGGAGGTGTTCCCACCCGTCATTGCGAGCGCAGCGAAGCAATCCAGAGCCGAAGAAAGACTGGATTGCTTCGTCGCTTCGCTCCTCGCAATGACGCGGATGATGTGAGCGCGAGAGGTGAAGAACATGGCAACAGCATCCATCTCCGTGCAGGAAACCCCACTGGTGCTTTACACCCTGCGCCGCGCGGACGACGCGCTGATCCTCGGCCATCGCCTGTCGGAATGGTGCGGGCACGCGCCGATGCTCGAAGAGGACATGGCGCTTTCCAACATGGCGCTCGATCTGATCGGTCAGGCGCGCGAGCTCTACAGCTACGCCGCGCGGGTCGAGGGCAGGGGCAATGACGAGGACAAGTTGGCCTATCTGCGTGACATCAGGCAGTACCGCAATCTCCTGCTGGTCGAGCAGCCCAACGGCGACTTCGCCAACACCATGGTGAGGCAGCTGTTCTACTCGGTCTTTGCCGATCTCTACTGGAGCGCGATGACGGCGTCGACCGACGCGACGCTCGCTGCGATCGCGGCCAAGTCCGAGAAGGAAAGCGCGTATCATGTGCGGCACTGCTCGGAATGGATCATCCGGCTCGGTGATGGCACCGAGCAGAGCCATGCCCGCGCGCAAACCGCGATCGATCATCTCTGGGCCTTCACCGGCGAGATGTTTGCGGTCGACGAGGCCGAGCGCGGCCTGATCGACGACGGCACAGCTATCGATCCGGCTTTGCTGCGGCCGCGATGGCTGGCGAGCGTATCGCGCGTGGTCCAGGAGGCGACGCTGACGCTGCCGCAAAACGACTGGATGCAGCAGGGGGGCCGCTCGGGCCGGCACTCGGAGCATCTCGGCCATCTCCTGAGCGAACTGCAGTCGATGCAGCGCACCTTTCCGGGCGCCACATGGTAGAGGTCAAGACCCGCGATGCCGAGTTGGCGCGGCGCGCATGGGACGCCGCGGCCACCGTGGTTGATCCCGAAATCCCCGTGCTGACCATCGCCGATCTCGGCGTGCTGCGCGAGGTCGATGTCACCGACGGACGGGTCGAGGTTGCGATCACGCCGACCTATTCCGGCTGTCCCGCGATGAACATGATCGCAGTTGAAATCGAGCTGGCGCTGCAGCGCGCGGGCTTTGACGGTGCAAGTGTCCGCACCGTGCTGTCGCCGGCCTGGACCACCGACTGGATGAGCGAGGAGGGTCGCCGCAAGCTGAAGGAGTACGGCATCGCGCCACCGCTGCCGGCCAGTTCGCGCCGCGCGCTGTTCGGCGTGCAGCAGGTCGCATGTCCGCAATGTGGCTCCGACAATACCGAGCTTCTGTCCGAGTTCGGCTCGACCTCCTGCAAGGCGCTGTGGCGCTGCAAGAGCTGCCGTGAGCCGTTCGATTATTTCAAGTGTCACTGAACGTCGTCGCGGAGCCTGTCATCTCTACGCGAGCGCTATTGCGCTCGTCGGGAGCGCGCATTCGCGCGACTTGGTGGCTCCTGGGAAGAAACAAGGTGACGGTTCAAACAGGGCGCCCACAAGGGGCGCCCCTACGCCATGTCGATCGCGTAGGGGCGACCCTCGTGGTCGCCCTCCTTGCTGAGGATCGAGAATGTCCAACACGCCCCGTTTCCATCGCCTTACCGTCAACGATCTGCGTCGCGAATCCGCCGACGCCATCTCGGTGACGTTTGCGATCCCGAAGGATCTCGCCGAGGACTATCGCTTCGCACCGGGACAGTACCTGACCCTGCGCACCACGCTCGACGGCGAGGAGGTGCGGCGGTCCTATTCGATCTGCTCCGGTCCCGACGACGGCGAGTTGCGCATCGCGGTGAAGCGGGTCGACGGCGGCGCGTTCTCGAGCTGGGCGTCCGAGGAGTTGAAGCATGGCGACGCACTCGACGTGATGACGCCGACCGGCCGCTTCGGGGTGGCGCCGGCGCCGGACCAGGCGCGCATCCATGTCGGTTTTGCCGCGGGCTCCGGGATCACGCCGGTCCTGTCGATCGCGAAGGGCGTCCTGGCACGCGAGCCGAACAGCCGCTTCTTTCTGTTCTACGGCAACCGCACCACGACGGGCATGCTGTTCCGCGAGGCGCTGGAGGAGTTGAAGGACCGCTTCATCGACCGTCTCTCGGTGTTCCACGTGATCTCTGGCGAGGAGCAGGACATCCCGATCCTGCACGGGCGCCTCGATGGCGAGAAGGTGAGGGTGCTCTTGCGTTCACTGGTGCCGGCGGCAACCGTCGACCATGTCTTCATCTGCGGTCCGACCGGCATGAGCGATGAGATCGAAACGACCTGCCGGGATATCGGCATCGCCGAGGAGCGCATTCACGTCGAGCGCTTCGTCTCCGGGCTCGGCGGCAAGCCGCGGCCCAAGGCGGTGGTCGCGGAGACTGCGCCGCCGAAGGCTTTTGCTTCATTGATCATCGACGGCAAGCGGCGCGAAGTGCCGGTCGCCGAGGGTGAGGCCATCCTCGATGCGGCGCTGCGCGGCGGTGTCGATCTGCCCTTCGCCTGCAAGGGCGGCATGTGCTCGACCTGCCGCGCCAAGCTGGTCGAGGGCAAGGCCGAGATGGAGGTGAACTATTCGCTGGAGCCATGGGAATTGAAGGCCGGTTTCATCCTGACCTGCCAGGCCAAGCCGACCACCGACAGGGTCGTGGTGGATTATGATCACGTGTAGCTGCGGCACTCCAGATACGAGAGGCAACCTCTGGATTGTCCCCTCATCCTGAGGAGCATCGCGGAACGCGATGCGTCTCGAAGGATTGAGGCCACAGCCGGGCCTTCATGGTTCGAGACGGCGCGCTACGCGGAGCGTCGTGTGGCGATGGTGCGAACGCGCGCCTCCTCACCATGAGGGTCGGAAAAGCATCCCGTTCAAGTCGAGCCCTTCGGCGCAGGCGCCAATCCCAAGATCGCCTCGATCGACAGCCCCATGGCCAACAGCATCGCATCGCTGCCGACCGGGCCGTCGATCTCGAGTCCGACCGGCAGGCCGCCCGGCGTCATGCCGGCGTAGAGCGACAGGCCGGGCAGGCCGGCGTTGCTGCCAGGATCGGTGTTGCGGATCATGGTGTCGAATGTCGGCACCGGCGCTCCGCCATTGATCGACATCTCGCCGGAGCCCTTCTCCAGATCGATCGCAGGGGCGGGCGCGATCGTGGTCGGAAACAGGATGCCGTCGAGATTGTTGTCGCGGAAATAGGCGTCGTACATCGCCTGCAGCGCCTTGCGCTGCGCGCCGACCGCATCCGGATACGCAGCGCCGAAGACGTCGGCGGTGATGGCGCCGAACGCGCCGGCGACGTCCGGACTGGCGATGGTCGCTGCGATGTCGGCCAGCGTGATGCCTTCGATGCCGGACGCCCTGAGATAGGCCGGGATATCGGCAATCGGCTCATGCAGCGCGACCGGGAAGGAGACCCTGCCGTTCTGCTCGAACAGTCCAGGCAGATCGGCCTCCACGAGCACAACGTCGGCATCGCCGAGCTTGGCGCGCACGGCCATCACCACTGCTTCAAGATCGCGGTCGAGCCCGGACCAGAACGATGTGGGGATGCCGAGGCGCCTGCCGCGCAACGGCGCGGCTGAGACCAGCGGGCTGCCCGTGATGACGGAATCCAGCAGGGCGACGTCAGCCACGGTGCGGCCCATTGGGCCCACTGTGTCGCGGGTATGGCTGATCGGGACCACCATGTCGGTGTCGTGATAGCGCCGCTCCGCACCGCCATTGCCGACCGAGGGTCGCAATCCGACCGTGCCGGTCAGCGCCGCCGGCACGCGGGTGGAGCCGCCGGTATCGGAGCCGAGGCCGCAGGTCACGATGCGGGCGGCGACTGCCGCCGCTGTTCCACCCGATGATCCCCCGGGAATGCGGGCCGAGTCGTAGGGATTTCTCACGGGGCCCGCGAAGGACGACAGGTTGGTGCTGGTGATGCCGAACGCCAGCTCGTGCATGTTGGCCTTGCCGATGACGATGGCGCCGGCATCGAGAAGCCTCTGCAGCGAGGGCGCGTTCCGCGTCGGCCGCGCATTCCTGAGCGCGGGCGTTCCGGCCGATGTCGGCATGTCCGAGGTGTTGATGTTGTCCTTGACGATGATGGGAAGGCCGGCGAGCGCGCCGGTGATCTCGCCGGCATCCACCTTTTGAGCTGCCGCCAACGCGCCTTTCGTGTTCAAGGTGATGAAGGCATTGAGATCCTGGTGCCGCTCAGCGCGATCGAGCGCGGCCTGCACGGCGCTGACGGCCGTGATGGTCTTGTCGCGGATCAGGGCGACCAACTCGGCGGCGGTGGGAGAATTCGGATCGGCCATGGCTGGACTCGCATGTTAGGGGGCGACCTGCGGCATGCCGCAAATGATATCAGGATCGCGCGGGATTTGTGGTCAGTGTTTTTCACGCCGCCCATGCGCGTGCCATTCCGGGGTGCGCCTTCAAGCGCCGACCTCGGATGTGCAATTGTCCGTCGGTTGTGGGCTCAAGATTCCCGGTTCAGCCTTGTCGGGTGGCGCCGGCAATGAGCGCGTCGGTGGGCACGATGACCCGAGCCGGGCCTGATGCATCCTGCAAATTGTCTGAGGCTGCCATGATGCCAGTGATTTGCCCGACGTGTCAAATGATTTCGGAAAAACCGCAAGCCGTCACGCCGGTCGCCCGGCTACTTTGCATGGGGTTGTTTTCGATGTTTTGGGTGGGGTGTTGCCGGGCCGAGGCTCGCGATGCACCGGTCCGCCTTCGCCGCGTGGGCTTCGGCGAGACAACCATCGCTTATTGGCTTGATTGAGTCCCGACCTAATCCTTCGGCCTTTTGTCATAGAGCCGCTTGGCCTTGCCGAGCGAGCGCTCCAGCGTATCGGGCGCCACCACGCGCACCCGCGAGGTGATGCCGATGGTGTTCTTGATGTGGGTGGAGATCCGGTCGGCATGGTCGATGAGACCATTGCCATCCCAGCTCTCGGGACGGGCTTCGGCGATGATGGTCAGCTCGTCCATCCGCCCGTCGCGCGTGAGTTCGAGGATGAAGTGTCCGCCGCACCAGTCGGTGGCAAGCAGCACCTCCTCGATCTGGGTCGGAAACAGGTTGACGCCGCGCAGGATGATCATGTCGTCGGAACGGCCCGTGACCTTTTCCATGCGGCGGAAGCCCGGCCGCGCTGTGCCCGGCAGCAGCCGCGTCAGGTCGCGGGTGCGATAACGGATCACCGGAAACGCCTCTTTGGTGAGCGAGGTGAAGACCAGTTCGCCCTTCTCGCCGTCGGGCAGCACCGCGCCGGTCTCGGGATCGATGATCTCCGGATAGAAATGGTCCTCCCAGATATGCAGGCCGTCCTTGGTCTCGAGGCATTCCTGCGCGACGCCGGGGCCGATCACCTCCGACAGGCCGTAGATATCGGTGGCGTCCATGTCGAACGCATCCTCGATTTCGGCGCGCATCGCGTTGGTCCACGGCTCAGCGCCGAAGATGCCGATCTTGAGCGAGCATTGCCGCGGATCGAGCTTTTGCCGTTTGAACTCATCCATGATCGCCAGCATGTAGCTCGGCGTCACCGTGATGATGTCGGGCCGGAAATCATTGATCAGCTGCACCTGGCGCTCGGTCATGCCGCCGGAAATCGGCACCACCGTGCAGCCCATGTGCTCGGCGCCGTAGTGCACGCCAAGGCCGCCAGTGAACAGGCCATAGCCATAGGCATTGTGGATGATCATGCCGCGGCGGCCGCCGGCGGCGCGGATCGAGCGCGCCATCACCAACGACCAGGTCTCGATATCGTCCTTGGTGTAGCCCACCACGATGGGCTTTCCGGTCGTGCCGGAAGAGGCGTGGACGCGGACCAGCTGTTCGCGAGGGACCGCGAACATGCTGAAGGGGTAATTGTCGCGCAGGTCCGTCTTCACAGTGAACGGAAACTTCGCAAGATCGGACAGCGTTCGGAAATCCGTGGGGTGCACGCCGGCCGCGTCGAACGCCTTCCTGTAATGTGCGACGTTGTCGTAGGCATGTTTGAGCGACCAGGCGAGGCGCCTCGTCTGCAGCGCCATGATCTCGTCGCGGGAGGCGCGCTCGGCCTCGTCCATCTCGGGCGTGTAGCCGCCGGCACGTGATCGAAGTCGGGGTGAAGCCATCGCGTGTCCTTCGAGGTTTCCTCGGCGTGTTTACTTCGTGTCGTGGTCGGGCTGCCCGCTCGGTACCAGTGTGCCGCCGATGCTGCGGGAATGGCCGCGGAATTCGGCGATCACCGCCTCGCCTGCGGTGACACGCACGTCGTAGATCCCGGAGCGGCCGCTGCGCGAGACCTCGCGCGCGGTTGCGACCAGCCGGTCGCCGAGCTTGCCGGGGCGGATGAAGGTGATGGCGCCTTGCGCCGCCACATTGCGTTCATTGCGGGAGTTGCAGGCAAAGGCGAAGGCGGAATCGGCGAGCGTGAAGATGAAGCCGCCATGGGCGATCTTGTGGCCGTTGACCATGTGCGGCTGGACGGTCATGGCGAGCGTCGCCTGGCCCGCCCTGATCTCGACGAGCTCCATGCCGAGGCCCTGGCTCGCCTCGTCCTCCTGCCACATCGCGTCCGCGCAGGCACGGGCGAGGTCGTCGGGCGACAGCTTCGCCGTGATGTTCACTGCGGTGCCCCCGCGGTCAGATGGTCATGCAAGGCGTCCTCCTGGGATTGGTGGGCTTGTTGGAACAAGCCTCTTGAACTAGTCATATTTGACCTAGTCATGATGCCAAGCCGGCATGGTGTCAACGATCCCCGGGGCGGCAGATCGGGTCCGAAATACCACCGGTTTGTCCGACCTCCAATCGATCGCGAATCGCGCAGGAATTACACCTTGTCCATCGGCTCGAACCTTGTCCTTATGGCCGGCCTCGTGATCGGCCTCGTCTATGGCGCGATCGGTCTGCTCAGCGGTTTCTGCCTGATGAGCAGCCTGCGTGGCTGGTGGGCGGAGGGCGACAGCCGTCTGGTTCGCAGCTACGCGCTGGCCATCGGGATCGCGATTGCGGCAACGCAGCTGCTCGCGGCGGGCGGGCTGGTCGATCTCGGCAAGTCGATCTATCTCCAGGCCTCGTTCTCGGCGCCGCTGATGTTCCTGGGCGGCCTGATGTTCGGCTACGGCATGGTGCTGTCGAACGGCTGTGGCTCGCGCGCGCTGGTGCTGCTTGGCCGCGGCAACCTCCGTTCGCTCGTCGTCGTCATCGTGCTCGGCATCGCCGCGCAGATGACCTTGAAGGGCCTGATCGCGCCGCTGCGCATCGTGCTGCTGCAGGCCACGCAGACATCGGCGAAAGCCAATTCGCTGCCGGCGCTGCTCTCGGTCGCGGGCCTTGCGGAGAGCCCGGCGCGGCTGCTCGCGGCGGCGATGCTGAGCGCGGCGCTGCTGGTCTTTGCCTTCGCCCATCTGCCGTTCCGTCGCGCGCCCGGCCAGATCGCGGCAGGGCTGACGGTCGGCCTGTTGGTGGCCGTCGGCTGGTTTGCGACCGGCTATCTCGGCGCCGACGAGTTCAATCCGGCGCCGGTCGCCTCGCTGACCTTCATCGCGCCGATCGCCGATACGCTGCAATATGCGATGCTCTCGACCGGGCTGACCTTGAACTTCGGAATTGCAACGGTGACCGGGGTGTTCGCCGGCAGCCTCGTGACCGCGTTGCTCACCGGACGCTTCCACCTCGAGGGCTATCACTCGCCGCGTCACATGCTGCGTTCGATCGCGGGCGCCATGCTGATGGGCGCGGGTGGTGCGATGGCCTATGGCTGCTCGGTCGGGCAGGGACTCACGGGCCTCTCGACACTGGCGCTGCCGTCCTTCGTCGCGGTGGCCGGCATATTCCTCGGCACGGCGGCGGGCCTGCGCGGCGCGCTGCGCGTGCAGCCGCTGGTGCCGGCGCAGGACATGCGTCCATGAGGTCAGCCACTACGCCCGGCTGACGTGGCCAGTGCCCCGTTATCGAGTTCAGTGGCCTCATCCTTCGAGACGGCGCTTCGCGCCTCCTCAGGACGAGGTATCAAACCCTTATGGTGAGGAGCGCGGCGACGCCGCGCGTCTCGAACCATGAGGCCGAGGAGTGCGGACGAATTGTACGTCAGTCGGCCGGACGCGTCACGATCCGAATCTCCGAATGCAGGGTCCGATGCACCGGGCATTTGTCGGCGATCTCCAGCAGTCTCTTGCGCTGCTCGGCGTCGAGCGTGCCGTCCATGGCGATGACCCGGTCGATCTGATCGAGCAGGCCCTCCTTGGTCTCGCACTCCGCGCAATCCTGCGCATGGATCTTGCTGTGCTTCAGGGTCACGGTGACCCGATCGAGCGGCAGCGCCTTGCGGTCGGCATAGAGTCGCATCGTCATCGAGGTGCAGGCGCCGAGCCCCGCGAGCAGGAAATCGTAGGGTCCGGGGCCGGTATCCTCGCCGCCGGCCGACGCCGGCTCATCCGCCAGCATGCGATGCGGCCCGATCGACACGGCCTGCTGGAACTTGCTGGCGCGGGTTTCCTGCACGACGACCTGGCGCGGCGCTTCGGCGGCTGTCGCCCCCTGCTCCGGCAAAGGATCGATGTAGCGGGTCGCCCAGGCGGCGATCACATCGGCGACATAAGTCGCATCGGCCTTGTTGGTCAGGAGATGATCGGCGCCGGCCAGCGAGACGAAGCTTTTCGGGTGCCGCGCCGAGGTGAAGATGCGGGTGGCGTTGTCGATCCCCACGGTGTCATCGGTAGGGGCGTGCATGACCAGCAGCGCCTTGCGCATCTTGCTGATCTTCGCCAACAGATCGTGCTCGGCGATGTCGTCGATGAATTGCCGCGTGATCTTGAAGGGGCGGCCGGCGAGCGAGACCTCGATCTCGCCGTGCTTGCGGACATCCTCGATCTCGTCCTTGAACAGGCCGGTGACATGTGCCGGCGCCGAGGGCGCGGCGATCGTCACCACTGCTTTCGCGTCGGGAATTTGGCTGGCCGCGGCCAGGATGGCGGCGCCGCCGAGGCTGTGGCCGATCAGGATCGCGGGGGCTTTCCGGGTTTCGCGCAGATGATCGGCCGCCCGCACCAGGTCGGCGATGTTGGACGAGAAATTGGAGTTGGCGAACTCACCCTCGCTGGAGCCTAGCCCAGTGAAATCGAACCGCAACACCGCGATGCCCTTGGCGGCGAGCGCGGCGGCGATCCGCCGGGCGGCCAGCACGTCCTTGCCGCAGGTGAAGCAGTGGGCGAACAGCGCATAGGCGATCGGCGTCTCGGTCGGCAGGTCGAGGCTTGCTGCAAGTTGGTGGCCGCCCATGCCTTCAAACTGGAATCGTTCGGTCGGCACGATCAATCTCCGTGTTGATTCGTCAGCTCTCCCAGTGGGAGAGTTGAACTCTGGCGAGATTGCGTCAATCGGCGGAATAGCGCTGCTCGGTCCAGGGATCACCGCGATTATGGTAACCGCGGACCTCCCAATAGCCCGGCGCGTCGTGCTCCAGGAATTCGATCGCCTTCAGCCACTTGGCGCTTTTCCAGAAATAGAGATGCGGCACCACCACGCGCACCGGCCCGCCATGCTCCGGCGCGAGCGGTGCCCCCGACCAGCTATGCGCGAGCAGGGCATCCTCCGCGGCGAAGTCGTCGAGCGCCAAATTGGTGGTGTAGCCGTCATTGGAGTACAGGACGACGAAGCGTGCCTCCTCGCGCGGCCGGCAGGCTGCCAGCAGATCGCGCGTCGCCAATCCCTGCCATTGATTGTCGTAGCGCGACCAGGTGGTGACGCAGTGGATGTCGGAGATGAATTGCGTCTGTGGCTCGGCCATGAACTGCGAGAAATCCCAGAACAGCGGCTGCTCGACCGCGCCATGGACATCGAGGCGCCATCGCTCGCGCCCGATGGTCGGCGTCACGCCGAGATCGAGCACCGGCCAGTCCCTGGTGAGGTGCTGCCCCGGCGGCAGGCGCTGGTCCTCGGGGCGCGCGCGTCTGCCGGTGAGGAACTTGCCCTCGCGGGCCCAGCGCTGCTTGCTGCGGGTCAGCTTGCTCACCGGGGGCGGCGTGGTCTCGTCGGTCATTTGACGTGTCCGCTCCGTGGGAGGTGTCCGCTATTCGTGCCGATGCATCGCCGACCGGTGCTTGGTGTCGCGCATGATCATGATGGTGTAGACGATCAGCGACAGGACAATAACGCCGGACAGATATTCCTAGAACCAGGGCTCGTACCGAGGCCCTGCAATCCCTCCCTCTGTAACCCCTCCTGGTTAGAATCGATTTGTGCCAATTTCAAAACAGCAGGGGAAGTTGCCGCGGTCCGCGCACGGTTCCCTGTGACCATGTCACCTCGCCGGCCGGGTCGAGGCGGAACTCGGGAATCCGTTTCAGCCATTCCTCGAGCGCGACCGTCATTTCCATGCGCGCGAGATTGGAACCGACACAGCGGTGGATGCCAAGCCCGAACGCGGCATGGCGGTTCTCCTTGCGGTCAAGCACGACCTTGTCGGCGTTCGGGAAGGCGGCGGGGTCGCGGTTGGCAGCGGGGAACGACAGCAGCACCATGTTGCCTGGCTTCATCGGGCAGCCTTCAACCACCGTCTCCTTCACCACCTCGCGTGCCATCGTCACCGGCGAATAGGCGCGCAGCAGCTCTTCCACCGCGATCGGCATCAACTTGGGATCCGCGATCAGGCGCGCGCGATCGGCGGGGTGGTTCGCCAGATGCCACAGGCAGGAGCCGATCGCACTCCAGGTGGTGTCGATGCCGGCGATCAGGATCAGCCGCAACGAGCCCATCACGTGGCCGTCATCGAGCGCCTGACCGTCCTTGTCCTTCGCATTCATCAAGGTCGAGATCAAATCGTCGCTCGGCTTCACCTTGCGGGCCTCGATATGGCCGGTGAAATAGGCGGTCATCTCCTGGACCGCCTGCATCAGCATGGCCTCATTGGTGATCGACAGCTCGAGGATCATGTGGATCCATTGGATGAAGAGATCGCCGTCCTGTTCGGGGATCCCGAGCATGTGCGCGATCGTCCGCACCGGAATATATTTGGTGTAGAGCGCAGCCGCGTCGCACCGGCCGTCCGCTATGAACTCGTCGATCAGTTCGTTGCAGATGGCGCGGACCCGCGGCTCCAGCTTTTTCATCGCGTCGGGCGTGAAGGGTGGCAGCAGCAATTGCTTGGCCGGCTTGTGATAGGGCGGATCCGAGGTGATCGGCGGGGCCGCGTTCCTCGTGACTTCCGGCCGCTCATCGCGGACGATGACGCGGCGCGAGGAGAAGTGCTCGGTGTCGTGCGCGATCTGCCGGACCGCCTCATAGGTGGTCGGCATGTAGCAGCCGAGAAAGCGGTCAGTGTGTACGACCGGGCTCGCGGCTCGCATCTGCTCCCAGATCGGGAAGGGATTTTCGGTCCAGTTTGGATCGGTGTGATCGAAATCGCGGATCCAGTCGGCGACGGGCGGGTGCTCGGGCATCGGGCTGGTGTCGGACATCGGACAATCCTTCGAGTCTTGAAAATGGAACTCAGCTTGGCCGCAGGGTGACAACGGCGCGCGCGAACGCGGGCTACACCTCGGTGACTTCGATCGCGAGCTCCGGGCAATTGGCCTTGGCCAGATAGGCCTTGTCCTCGAGACCCGCCGGCACCGTGCCGTCGCCGACCTGATGGGCGTTGCCGTATTCGTCGAGATCGAAAAGTTCGGGCGCCAGCGCCTTGCAGCGGGCGTGTCCCTGGCATTTGTCCGGGTTGACGCGAATCTTGAGTTGTCCCGACATGGCAGGCGTTTCCTTGTGTCCCCGCGCGGCGTCGCTGCCGGGGATTGGCGTTTCCGGTTTGGCTGAAACCCGCGGCCGTTGTCCGGGCGCTTAAATTATAGCCTATTACATTCGTGCCGTCGTTGCCCTGTCAAGCGCAAAGTTATAGGCTAACACATCAAATCTTCGTTCGACGGGTGGTCGAAGTCTGCATTCGTAGTCCGTCATGGCTGCTTGCGAATGCTGGAAGCCAAGGACCCACCGGCGATCACGGAATTCTCGTGCGTTTGGATGTGACACCCGCCATGATGACCCGCGGAACGACTGGTGCGAAGGTCAAGTCCACCGCGCCGGCCCGCAAGCCCGTGAACACCTATCACCACGGGGATCTCCGGGATGCCCTGGTTCAGGCCGCGTTTCAGGAAGCGGAACGTGGCGGCCCGGAGGCCGTCAACATCAGCGCGCTGGCAAAGAAGCTCGGCGTGTCGCAGCCCGCGCCCTACCGGCATTTCGCCGATCGCGACGCGCTGCTCGCGGCCATCACGGCTGAGGCCTTCCGGCAATTCAGCGCAGCCTTGCGCGAGTCGATCGGCAAGCCGTCGAAGCGCTCCAGGCTCTCGCGTCTGGCGCACGCCGCGCTTCAGTTCGGCCAGCGCCGCAACGGGATCTACCGGCTGATGTTTGCCTCGCGCAGCATGGCCAATGCGCCCGAGGGCAGCGAGCTTCGTTTAGCAGCCAAGGAAACCTTCGCCCTCGTCCTGGAGGCCTTGGGGCCTCCCGCCCAGGGCAATCTGCGCGAGCGCCATGCGCTCTCGATCTGGACCGCGGTGCACGGCGCAGTGATGCTGGCGGAGCAGGGGCTGCTCTCGGGCACGGTGCATGTCGGCGTCGAAGACCTCGTCGAGGACCTCGTCAAGCAGACCGAACTGGCGCTCTCGCTTGCCGTCAAGACGGCCGACGGCGCCTGATTGGTTACTTCGGTGACTTTGGATCGATCGGCGTGGTGCCGCGCAGGCCCAGAATATCTTCGAGCACACGTGCGCCCGCGAGCAGCTGCGCCTCGCCGCGGGGCGGTGCCACGACCTGGAGGCCGACCGGCAGGCCCGAGGCGGTAAAGCCGCACGGCAGCGACAGGGCCGGGCAGCACACCAGCGTGATCGCATAGACGATGCCGAGCCACTCGACGTAATTGTCGAACGTCTTGCCGGCACATTCCGCGACATAACGGTTCTCGATCGGAAATGGCGGGACGATGGTCGCCGGTGCGAGCAGCAGATCGTAGCTCTTGAAAAACGCGATCGTCCGCGCCGTCATCGCCACGCGCTGGGCCTCGGCCCGCGCCAGCTGCGTGACCGTGAGCTTCAGGCCTTCCTCGATGTTCCAGATCACCTCGGGCTTCAGCAGGTCGCGCTTCTCACGCAGCAGCTTCTCCTTGCTCATGGCGAAATCGAACGCCCGCAGCACATGGAAGCATTCATGCGCCTCGCTGAGATCGGGATGGGCCTCTTCCACGATGGCGCCGGCCTCGGCAAAGCGTGCAGCGGCCTTGCGCGTGATCGCCGCCACCTCCGGATCGACCGGCGTGATGCCGAGATCGGGCGAGTAGGCGATGCGTCTCGGCTTGTTGCCGTTGCGGGCGGATGCCAGGAACGAGGTCGGCAGTTGCGGCAGCGAGAGCGGATCGGCGGGATTTTCGCCGCTCATGGCATCGAGCAGCAGCGCCAGGTCTTCCACGTTGCGGGCCATCGGGCCCTGCACGCCGAGGTTACGGTCGATCGTGACGGCGGGCGTATGGGCCACCCGGCCGATGCTCGGCCGCAAGCCCACGATGCCGCAGAAGCTCGCGGGGTTGCGCAAGGAGCCGCCCATGTCGGAACCGTGCGCGAGCCAGGCCATCCCGGTTGCGAGCGCCACGGCGGCGCCGCCGGAGGAGCCCGCCGCCGAGCGCGAAATGTCCCAAGGGTTCCGCGTCGCCCCGAATACCTCGTTGAACGTATTGGCGCCGGCGCCGAATTCCGGGGTGTTCGATTTGGCGTAGACGATCGCGCCGTTGGCTTCGAGATGCTCGACCAGGAGATCGGAGCGCGCGGGTACATTGTCCTTGTAGATCGGCGAGCCCTGCGTGGTCAGAACGCCCGCCACGTCGGTGAGATCCTTGATCGGCACCGGCAGTCCCGCGAGCAGGCCGCGCTCGGCCAAGGGCCGCTGCATCAGCGCCTTGCCGCGATCGCGGGCGCGGTCGAAACAGAGCGTCGGCAGCGCGTTGACCGCGCCATCGACCTCACCGATGCGCTGCTCCAGCACGTCGAGGAGATCGAGCGGGCTGACCTCGCCTGATCTGAGTTTGTCGACGATCGCGCAAGCGGTCTCCCGCGTCAGTCCCTGATCAGCCAATCGTGTTTCTCCCGGTCCAGTCCTGGTCGACGACCTCACTGGCGCTGTAGATCATTTTCCGGCAAATGTGGCAACGCAAGCGACCCCGGAGTTTTTGCATGACGACACCGTTCGATGCGCCTGACTGGCGCAAATTGAGCAAGCAGGAGCTCGATCACGGCCTCAACAACGGCAAGGCGGTTGCAGGCAGCGCGGATATCGTCGCCGGCTGGGATCGCCGCTCCGCTGCCTTGCGGGCCGGCTATCCTGATCATCTCGATCTCCGATATGGTCCGCGCGAGCGCAACCGGATCGATCTTCTGAAAGCGGCCGAGCGCGCGCCGACGCTGCTCTTCATCCATGGCGGCTACTGGCAGATGCGCGCCAAGGAGAATTTCACCGTCGTCGCCGAGGGCCCGCTGGCGCACGGCATCAACGTGGCGCTGATCGGCTATACGCTGGCGCCGGACGCCACGCTCGATGAGATCGCAGCCGAGATCCACGCAGGGATCGATCACTTCGCAGCCCAACTGCCCGGCCTCGGCGGCGACGGCAGGGGGATCGTGATCGCGGGGTGGTCCGCGGGCGGGCATCTCACGGCGATGGCGCTGTCGCATCCCAAGGTCAGGGCCGGGATCGCGATCAGCGGCATCTATGATCTCGGGCCGGTCAGGCTCAGCTATCTCAACGACAAGCTTGGGCTCGATGAGGCGATGGCACGCCGCAATTCTCCGCTGGCACAGGAGGGCGGTTCGATGAAGCCGCTGGCGCTCGTGGCCGGCAGCGCCGAACTGCCGCTGCTGCGCAAGCAGACCGCGGATTTCGCCGGTCATCGTGTGCGTTATGGATTGCCAGTGGCATACGAGGAAATTCCGGGGGCGGATCATTTCAGCGTCATGGACGAGCTGATTTCGCCGCAGGGCCGGGTCACCACGCTGATAAGGCAGCTCTGCGAGTGGACGGCGGGCTGACTATTCCGTCATTGCGAGGAGCGAAGCGACGAAGCAATCCATCTTTCGGGAGCGATATGGATCGCTTCGCTAAGAAGAAACAAGGCGACGGTTCAGACGGGGCGCCCACGAGGGGCGCCCCTACGCCATGTCGATCCCGTAGGGGCGACCCTTGTGGTCGCCTTCCTTCGACGGCTCGCATCCAGTTCGCAATGACGGGGCTAGCAGTGTGTCTATCCCCACCCGGCACTAATCCCGCCGTCCACCGTGAAGATCACACCCGACGTATAGCCGGAGCGGTCGGAGGCGAGGAAGGCCATGAGGTCGCCGATCTCGCGGGCATGCGCGGGCCGACCGCGCGGCAAGCCCTGCTGAAATTCCCTGTAGCGGCTTTCGTCGCCGAATTGCTGTTTGGCGCGGGTCTTTAGCAGCGTGACGTGGCGGTCGGTGCCGACCGGTCCGGGGTTGATGCCGACCACGCGAATGTTGTCGGCGAGGCTTTTTCCCCCGAGCGCGCGGGTGAAGGCCATCAGCGCGGCGTTGCCGGCGCTGCCGCAGATGTAATTGGCGTCGAATTTCTCGCCGGCGGCGCCGATGTCGTTGACGATCACGCCACCGCCACGCGCCTTCATCTGGGCATAGACCGCCCGCGTCAGGTTGATGTAGCCGAACACCTTGAGTTCCCAGGCGTGCCGCCAGGTCGCCTCGTCGATCTTGTCGACCGATCCGCCCGGAATATCGCCGGCATTGTTGACGAGAATGTCGATGTCGGCGGCCTCCTTCGCAAGCCGGGCGATGTCCTCGCTCTTGCGCAGGTCGACGATGCAGGCGGTCGCATCGATCTGGTGCGCTGTGCGCAACCGCTCGGCGAGCGCGGTCAGCTGATCGGGGCTGCGGGCGGCCAGCAGGAGATGACAGCCTTCCTCGGCAAAGGCTTCGGCGGCGGCCGCGCCAATGCCCTTGGAGGCCCCGGTGATGAGAACGCGCTTGCCGCGCAGATGCAGGTCCATGGGATGTCTCGCTCGCTGGGGGATCGGAAGGGGTTCGTCGTAGAAATTGTTAGGGTGCGGGGCAGGCGGCGGTCAACATTGCACTGCAGCGTTGCGTTGAAACGGGGTTTGGTTCATTGCATCGCCGTCTTATAGCGGTGCAAAGCCCGGACCAAAATCGATGCAAGGAACCTCTCGATGAGCAATGGAAAGAAACCATATCGGATCGCGGTTATCCCCGGCGACGGAATCGGTAAGGAAGTCGTGCCGGAGGGGCTGCGCGTCATCGAGCAGGCGGCGAAGAAGCACGGCGTCGCCGTGCAGTTCGACCATTTCGATTTCGCCTCCTACGACTATTACGAGAAACACGGCCAGATGATGCCGGACGACTGGAAGGCGCAGATCGGCAAGCATGACGCGATCTATTTCGGCGCCGTCGGCTGGCCTGCAAAAATTCCCGATCACATTTCGCTGTGGGGCTCGCTGATCAAGTTCCGCCGGGAGTTCGACCAATACGTCAATCTGCGGCCGGTCCGGCTGATGCCGGGCGTGCCATCGCCGCTCGCGGGCCGCAAGCCGGGTGACATCGATTTCTGGGTGGTGCGCGAGAACACGGAAGGCGAGTATTCGTCCGTCGGCGGGCGCATGTTTCCGGACACCGACCGCGAGTTCGTCACGCAGCAGACGGTGATGACCCGCATCGGCGTCGATCGCATTCTGAAGTTCGCGTTCGATCTGGCGCAGTCGCGACCGAAGAAGCACCTGACGTCGGCGACCAAGTCCAACGGCATCTCGATCACCATGCCCTATTGGGACGAGCGCGTGGAGGCGATGGCGAAAAACTATCCCGGTGTGAAATGGGACAAGTATCACATCGACATTCTCACCGCGAATTTCGTGCTGCATCCGGACTGGTTCGACGTCGTGGTCGGCTCCAACCTGTTCGGGGATATCCTGTCCGACCTAGGTCCCGCCTGCACCGGCACCATCGGTATCGCGCCGTCCGGCAACATCAATCCGGAAGGCCATTTCCCGTCGGTGTTCGAACCGGTGCATGGCTCGGCACCTGATATCGCGGGGCAGGGCATCGCCAACCCGATCGGCATGATCTGGTCCGGTGCGATGATGCTGGAGCATCTCGGCGAGAAGCAGGCGGCCGCGGCGATCGTCGGCGCGATCGAGCGCACGCTTGGCGAACGCACCCTGCGCACCCGCGATCTCGGCGGCAATGCCGATACTACGGCGTGCGGCAAGGCAGTCGCCGATATGGTGGAGTAGACGGGTGATGTTTGGCAACGCGAAGCCAATTGCCTGAATCCAAGGGCGGCTATTCCTGGGTAAGCGTCGATCCGTTCGCGACAGTGAGTGACCCGCGGACCAGATTGCGCTTGCTGACGCCCGGGCGGGCCGTGGCTGGACCCGGTCGCTCGCCGTCCGGAACGACATAGGTATCTCTACCCGCTCAGACCTGCCAAATTTGGCAGTTGTTAAAATGCCGTTGTGCAACTAGAGTTGCGAGATCGATATTGCGATGCGAAAATCCCGACGCTTCGCGAGCAGTGCAGGATAACTGCTCGTCTATGATTTGCGATCCGACCAGAGGTTTGCCGCCGGATCGTTCGTATGCTGGTGCTTGGTGCTTTTCAGACGTTGTTTTTCTGCCGGCGTAACCCGGGCTGGACGGTCAAGAATCCCGATTTACCGTGGATCATGACACACTCTTTGCAGAGCGCTGCCGGACGCAGGTGATGATTCATAGGGTGGATCGAAGGCTGCCATGATCGTTCGGGCTGCAGTTCTGGCGCTCTTGATGGCGTTCGCGGCCGGGCCGGGCTTTTGCGCCGATCCGGCTCTTGACGTCATTCCTCAGGAGTTTGCGGCCAGGACGCTGCCGAAGGAAACGCCGATCGAGATCGAGGTCCGGTTGAAGGCCGGTGAGGCCGAACTCAGCGGGATATCGCTTGCGACCTTTTCGAATGACGGGATCACCGCTGCGCTCGCGCCAGACACGCCGGCGCAATTCGCGAAACTTGCGCCAAAATCCGAGCACTCATGGCGACTGAGGCTCACACGCTCGATCGGAAGCGTGCTCACCGACTCCATTTTGCATATCCGCGCGGAGTTCGATGTCGCGCAACAGCCGGAGCAGGCCACGCCCGCACCGGCCAGTGCGGGCGGCAAGGTGCCGTCGAGCAATGCGACGGCGGGCAGTTCTACTGAGCCCACCCTCACATCCGATCCGCCTCCGCCCAAGGCCATTCACCAGCTCATCTATGCAACCGCGAAAATCAAGCCGCCCCCGGTGGTGACTGGCGTTGATCTCGCGCGAGCCGAAATCAAGGGACTGCCCGAAAGCCTCGCCCATGAGCGCCCCGGACGCATGTTCGTCGTCATCACGAACCAATATTCGAACCCCCTGACTGTCAAGAATGTGAAGCCGCTCGGTCCGACCTACGTCGATCTGCTCCCGCCCGAGGCGAAGGACGTTTCAAACCGGCAGGCGCAAACGCTTCCCCTGAGGATAGGGCCCGGACAGAGCGAAGCGATCGTCTATGAGATCAGGCCGAAGAGCCAGGTCGTGCCCGGCAAATACACCTTCGTCGCCGAGGTCGATGTCGAGACCGACGACAAGCTCACCGCGGCGGTGCTTACTCCGGCGCAGGAGATCAACGTCGTCGTTCTCGGCGAGTCCGACCTGTTCAAGTTCCTCGGAATTCCCTCGCTGTTATTTCTGCCCGGCGTGTTGATGCTGATCACCTGGCAGTTTCTTGCGTTGCGGGGCAAGTCGGAGGACGAAGCCAAGACATACAAGCCGCAATGGAACACCACCGACTTCTGGGTCATCGCGGTGGCACTGTCACTGCTGACAGCGCTGGCCTATCCGTGGCTGACCGATTTCCTTCTGCATACCCCGCGCGATTTCGTCAGCGCTTATGGGCTGACTGACTACGGACTCATTTTCGGCGTTTCGCTTCTCGTCGGTATCGTTGGATTCGCGGCGAAGCGAGGGATAACCGCGGCCGTGAGCGCATGGAAGGCTTCAAATCTCGCCAAGACCGCTCCCACCCTCAACGACACCCCGCTGCAGATTCTCGAGAAGTTGGCGCGGCTCAAGGCAGACAATCTCTTTCTGCAATTCACCGCCGGCGGCAACCAGGCCGCACGTCTGCTTCGCCTCGAGCCGTGGAGCACGGAGGCCGAGGTCTGGCTTGTGCCGCAGGCCGAAATCAGTGCCCGCGATGAAGCCAATGCCGATGCGGTCGACGAACGCGACAGGCTGGTCAACCAGCCTCCGGCCGACGTGGCGGCCGTATTGGCCAAGGTCAAGGAAGGAATGCGACGCAATTGGTGGGATGAACCCGCCTGGCGGCACGCAAGCGACGTGCGCCGTCCGCTGAAAGTGCCATCCGCCGGCTGGAGCAGAGCCGGCGATGTGGTGCCGCTGCTGCAAGGGGACTGAGGCCGATCTCACGTAGACGCACAAAAAAATGGCAGTCCCCGTGGAACTGCCGTCGCGTTTACCGGAGCACCGCGGCTGGCAGTGCAAGCTCGTGAAGATGATAAACGCAGTCAACCTACAGTAGCGCCGGATTTCAAAGAAGGCAAGGCAGCCATGGCGACGCAGTTCGGAAACTTCAAGGTGTCCTTCATCTGGGTCGTAACCATTCCAGCCATCGCCGAGCAAAAGCTCGACCAGGGGTCGAACTGGAAATTTCTCGGGATGCCAGGTCAATACGCCAAGAAATTCGGCGAGCTGAAAACGGCTGGCGGGTCGCCGGACCCGCAGCTCCCGTGGCGGAAACCGCAGGGACAGCATTTCTGGAAATACTATTTTGCCGGACGACATGCCGGCGACATCGGCGGCAGCGATGCCTGGAAAGGCCGGGTGCCATTGCGGAGCAAGAGCGGCGTGAAAGTTGTGGTCGAGCCGCCCAGGCCACCGGAACCTCAGGGTGCAAAAGTGACCTTCGAGATCTTTTACACGCCTCAGGGCCTCGGTCTGGTGGCCAATGCCTATTACAGGGGCCCTCCCAGATCGCCGGAAGACCTCGCAAGCCTGGCCCATGCGATCCGCAATCGTTACCGCTTTCGCCTCGACGCGGGCGAGGCTGGCGGTGGAATGTCGCTGCAGAGCGCGGCCGATCACGTCCTGGCCGCTGTCAAGAAGCAGGCGTTTGGCGCAGCGGAGGCCTGGCCCGGCCACAGTCAACCTTTCACGATCGCGACCTTCGTCCATGGCGAGGTGGACACTCCGGACGTCGTTGCGGGTTCGGCTGTCCACAAGACTCTTGAAGGGCTGACCGGTTGGGACGAGAACTGGCAGACGAAGGCGCTTGATCAGGCGTCGCTGGACTCCGCCAAGCTCACCGCCATCGCCACACGGAACCCGAGTGACATCGTCTACGCACGTGCAAGGGGACGCGCTATCTGGCTGCCGCGTGAATTCACAAAACCACTTCCCGCCGATCCGCCCCGGCTGTCGTGCTATCACCGGAACCTGACGCTCGCCAGTCTGCAGGCATTAAGTCTCGGCGAATGCGTCGACCTGATAGCGGGCCGGCGGCAGCGCGGCGAAGCAGTGGCACCTTTGCTGCTGCAGCGGGCGCGAGAGGCGGCCCGTGCGCTTGACATTCTTGCAAGCGGAGACGCGAAGGCGACCTACCGCACCATGAGCGTCGAAGAGCAAGTCGGCGCAGCAAACTGGCGCGCCTCGATTGCCAACCTCTCGGCCTGACGAAGGCATCGCCGGTCATTGCTACGGAGTGACACGAAACCGTCGCCATCGCTGGAGCAGGCGTGACGCTGGCCTTCACGATCATGCGGGCAATGCTCCTTGCATCGCAACGAGCGGCCCGAGAGCGATGCCGAGCCAGCGGTGCATAACGACCAGCGGTCGCAAGATCGTCACCTACCATTTGAACGAGGCGGAGACCTCGTAGCTGCGCGGAGCGCCGAGGATGATCTGGTCGGTGTAGCCGGGATCGCCCCAGGCGGCGTAGCGCCGGTCGGTCAGGTTTCTGACGCGGAAGGCCAGTCGCGTCTGGGTGAAGCCCGGCAAAACGGTTTTCGGGATGTCGACGAAGGCAGTGGCGTCCGCCACCGTGTAGGCGTTCATGATCACGAGATTGTCCTGGAAGTTGAAGCGATCGCCGACGTGACGCAGCGAGACGCCGAGTTCGAGCGGCCATGACGTCGCCAAACGGTAGGAGGCCCCTGCATTGGCAATCAACGCGGGGACGTTGGGCGGCGTCGCACCGGAATAGGACTGCGGCACGCCGTTGCCGTCGACATAGTCGAAATTGACGAAACGCGTGTGGAGGAAGGTCAGGTTGCCCCACAGCTTCAGGCCGTCCACGGGGTTGATGGCGCCCGCGAGCTCGATGCCCCGGGATGCAACCTTGCCGGCGACGTTGAAGAGCTGGCCGCTTTCCGGCACGTAGACGTTCCGGCGTTCGATGTCGAACAGCGAGAGCGTCCATTCGGCGCGGTTGTCCCAGAACAGGTGCTTGATGCCGGTCTCGTAGGTTCGCGCCGTCGTCAGAAGCTGCGGCTGCGTCGGGCGCAGGTTGAAGATATTGGCGACGGTCGGATCGGCCGCGGTCGCGTACTGGCTGTAGAACGTCAGACCTGGCAGCGCCTCCCAAGTGTATCCGATCCGGCCCGTCACCGGCGTGAAGGTCTTGGTGAAGGGATAGCCGTCGGCGCTGCGCAGGTTGCCGTCGACATCATAGGCGATGCGCGACAGGGCGAGGCTCTCGAACCTGATACCGCCGATCAGCGCGACCGTGGGTGTGATCTTGAGGCGGTCCTCGAGCGCCAGCGCGACATTGTCGACATGGGTGAAGAACGTCTTGGTCTGCTGTAGGCCGTAGAGTCCACGCTCCGGCCCGACCAGGGCGACGGTATCACTGGCGAAAGCGTCGTCCTGCACCGAATTGAATTGCAGGCTGCTCGCGGCGATCGTCGCCACGAAGCGGTTGTCCATCCCGGCAAGGTTGGAATTGACGGCGAGATCGGTGACATTGCCCCAGAGCTTCTGATCGTGATCGACCGACAGCCGCTCGCGATAGACCTCGCCCTGTGCGCCCGCGCTCGGCGTCGGGCTGTCATTGAAGGCGTTGATCTCGTTGTTGAACCAGTGCCGCTGCGCCGTGTACGAGTAGACTTGGCTCCTGAATTGCACCGCATTGCCGAGGTCCCACTGCACGCCGCTGCGCAGCCACAGCTCATGTGCGCCGTTCCTGTTGTCGAGGACGTTATAGTTCGTCTGTAACGTGCGGGCGTCGATGGTGACCGGGTTGAGCGGGCCGACATGGCCGGCGAAGTCGGACGGGCCGGGATAATATTGGGTCCATCGTCCGGACACGATGCCGTTGGTCGGGACGATTCCCGGGGCATTGGCCGGCACCAGTGGCGTGCCCCAGTAGAAGCGATCGGTATCCTGCTTGTACTCCGCCGCGCCCCAGATCTTGAGGTTGTCGTTGACGCGGTAGTTGAGCTGACCCGAGACATCAGTGAGCTTCGAATAGGTGTCGTCGATGAATCCGACATTGTTGGAACGGCCGATATCGAAGCGATAGTCCAGCCCGCTCACGAGCGTGCTGCCGCCGGAGCCGTATCCCACCCGATATCCCCTGAACGAGTCGAGCGAGGCAGAGATCTCGTTGAGGATCGGGCCAGTGTGCGGCGTCTTGGTCACGTAGTTGACGGCGCCTCCGGTCGCGCCTTCGCCCGACAGCAGCGATGCCGGGCCCTTCAGCACCTCGATTCGATCGAGATTGAAGGTGTCCATCGGGCGTCCGGTCATGCCCGACGGGCCGACCCTGATGCCGTTATAGAGGGTGTTGATCTGGTCGCCGCTGAATCCGCGCATCGAGAAGGTGGCTGGCGCACCCGGCGGATCGGCCGCGGTCACGCCGACCATGGCTTCGCCTGCGTCTGTCGTGGTGCGGATGCCGCGATCGCTGAGCATCTGTCGATCGATGATCTCGACGGTCGCCGGCGTTTCGCGCGGCGTCAGTCCGAGTCGGCTTGCGCTGTCGGCAACCGCATTGGTGTTTAACGGGGACGTCGGCGCAGGGATCGCAGCGGCGCGCGGCGGCGCTTGCGTGGGCGCGGCGTCGCGGCGGCGCGCCGGTCCGGCCCTATCCGCGTCTCCGGGCGGCCCAGATCTCGACCGACGTGCGGGAGCGGGTTTGCCGGGAGAGACGACGATGCGTTCAAGCTCCTGCTCTGTACGCGCGCGCCCCTCCGGCGCGGCATGTCCGCGCGGCGGGCAGGCAAGCAGGCCAAGCGCGATCAGCGAGCAGGACAACCAGGGCTTGGAGACGGGCAGTTCGGCACGATGGCCGCGCGCAAGCGATGCCGGGAGACATCCAGGTATTTGGGTTGGAGACACGTGATTTACCGACGGCGGGCGTCCAATCCGTCCGCGCATTGCCGCCCGGTCTGCCTCGCCATGTCAGCAGACGGAATCGACGTTCTGCACGCATCGGAGCACCCCGCCCGACGCGATTGCGCGTGACTCGTTGCTGGAAGCAGGTCTCCTGGCTCGCGGGTCACAGCTTCAGGCCACCTTCCCAGGATCAATCAGGTCCCAGTGGTATCTTGGCCGTCGGCTCGCCGCTTACAGTTGCGGGGGCAGCTGCGGCTTGGCCCGAAGGCGCACCGCATTCCCTTGATCAGCCCTTGCGGGCACTTCCGGCGACATTGCTCCCATGCGCCGGTGCGAAGGTCAAGCGCGCAGCGACCGGTCGCCGGGTTATCCCTTAACGATCCTTCGGCAATGCTCCCATGCCGCGTGAATCAGATTTTCGCTTGCCTCCGGCGTGCGGAAGGCCGAGTGCGCTGACAGCGTCACGTTGGGCAGGGCCGTCAGCGGATGGTCCTGAGGCAGCGGCTCGATGTTGAAGACGTCGAGCCCGGCATGACGGATATGGCCGGACTTCAGCGCCGCGATCATCGCGTCTTCGTCGACCACGGCGCCGCGCGCGGTGTTGACCAGGATCGCACCGGGCCGCATCAACGCGATGCGTTCGCGCGACAGAAAGCCGCGGGTCTCGTCATTGAGCAGAAGATGCAGCGAGACGACGTGACTGTCCGCCAGCAGCCGCTCCAGCGGCACGAACTCCACGCCGGGATAGGCTTTCTGGGTCCGGTTCCAGGCGATCACGCGTAGGCCGCTGCCGACCGCGATGCGCGCGACCTCGGCGGCGATGCCGCCGAAGCCGATCAGGCCGAGCGTCTTGCCGGTGAGCTGCATGCCGTCGTCGCGCAGCCAGTTGCCTCCGCGCATCTCGCGATCCATCTGCGCGATCCCGCGCGCCGACGCCCACATCAGCGCGATGGCGCATTCGGCCACCGCGGTGTCGCCATAGCCCTTGATCAGGTGCACGGCGATGCCGAGCGCGGCCAGTTCCTCCGGATGCATGTAGCTGCGCGCGCCTGTCCCCAGGAACACCACGTGCTTGAGGCCCTTGCACTGCCTGGCGATCTCGGTCGGCAATGCGGTGTGATCGACGATCGCGATCTCGGCGCCGTCGAGAATTTTCGGATACTGCTGCGGCGTGATGTCGGGATCGCGATGGATCGTGACTTTGGGATCGCCGGGCTGTTCCAGCCGCTCGAAAATCACGGCCAGTGATTCATTGGCGTCGACGAATACTCCGCGCACGATAGTCTCCTTGGATCAAGGCTTCAGGACGAGACGCCGGCAAGCGCCAGCACCGTATGCATCAGCACATTGGCGCCTGCGGCGCAGTCGGTCTGCGTGGCGTCCTCCAGCTCGTTGTGGCTGATACCGTCCTTGCAGGGCACGAACACCATCGCCGCCGGCATGACGGTGTTCAGGTTGCAGGCGTCATGGCCGGCGCCGGAGGTGATGCGGCGATGCGAATAGCCGAGCATCGAGGCGGCGTTCTCGACCGCGTCGACGAGCCTGGGATCGAAATGCGTCGGCGCCTTGCGCCAGATCAGATCGAGCGTGACCTCGACCTTGCGCCTTGCCGCGATCTCCGCGATCGCGGCGCGAAGATCCGTGTCGAGCGCGTCCATGATGGCGGCATCGGCGCTGCGGCAATCCACCGTGAAGGCGATCTCGCCGGGAATGACGTTGCGCGAGGGTTTTGCGATCACGGCCTCGCCGATGGTGCCGACCGCCTTGGGGCCGTGCTTGGTGGCGATCGCCTCCATCGCCAGCACGATCTCCGACAAGGTTGCCAGCGCATCGCGCCGCAGCGGCATCGGCGTCGAGCCGGCATGGCTCTCGAAGCCGATGATCCTGCCGTCGTACCAGAGCACGCCCTGGCCGGAATCGACCACGCCGATGGTCTTGTTCTCGGCCTCGAGAATCGGGCCCTGTTCGATGTGCAGCTCGACGAAGCCGGAGAATTTCTGAGTTCCCACCGGGCTCGCGCCGCGATAGCCGATCGAGTCCAGCGCTTCGGCCACGGTAACGCCGTCGGCATCCCGGCGCGACAGGATGTCGTCGGTGGTGAAGTCGCCGACATAGGCGGCTGATGCCATCATTGCCGGCGCGAAGCGCGAGCCCTCCTCGTTGGTCCAGTTGCAGATGCAGATCGGCGCATCGGTCTCGATGCCGGCATCGTTCAGCGTGCGCACCACTTCGAGGGCGGCGAGCGTGCCGAGCACGCCGTCGTACTTGCCGCCGGTTGGCTGCGTGTCGAGATGCGAGCCGAGGCCGACCGGCAGTTTCGACATGTCGCGTCCTTTGCGCAGACCGAACATCGAGCCGAGCGTGTCGACATGGACATCGAGGCCGGCGGCCTCGCAGGCGCTGCGAAACCAGTCGCGCACCTGCTTGTCCTCGGGTCCGAGCGTCAGCCGCCGCACGCCCCCCTTCGGCGTGGCGCCGAATGCAGCGGTTTCATGAATCGTGCCCCAGAGGCGGGCGGAATCGATCTGCAGGTTGGAGGTGGATCGGCTCATGGTCTTGTCCATCTTGCGCGCGTATCGTTCAATGACCCGCCGCCACCGTGCAGTCAACAGAATGACTGCTCTGCGCAATCTCGGCAGCCAGACTGGCCACGCGCTCCACCGCGACGATGTCGGGGGAGGCGAGCCAGCTCGCCGTGAACGTGAGCGGCGCCATCTTCAACTCGGTGTCGAGCAGTTGCAGGCGGCCGTCGGCCAGTTCGGTTTGCACGATCGCGGAGGGAATGACGGCAACCCCGAGGCCCTCGATCGCCATGTGAATCACGGTCGCGAGCGAGGCGCTGGCGTGCAGCCGGATCGGCGGCAGGTCGGGACGGTTGAACAGCGCGCGCACGGATTCATAAGGTTGGGTCTTGCGCGGAAAGGTGATGATCGGCACCTTTGCCAGATCCGCTCGCGTGACGCGGCCATTGCCGAGGCCAAGCGCGGGGCTGGCCAGAAATCCGATCGGGTAATCGCACAGCACCCGGTTCTGCACGTCCGGTGTCGAGAGCGGACCGACCACGAAGGCGAGCTCGATCTCCTGGGCCAACAGCCGCGCGCTCAAATTGGGCGTGATGTCGACCTCGATTTCCAGCGACAGGTTCGGGTAGACGTGGTTGACGCTCTTGACCAGCCGCGGCAGCCAGGTGTGGACGATGGTCTCGGCGACCCCGAGCCGCAGCACGCCGCGCATCGCCGAGCGATCGCCGACTTCGGCCACCATCTCGGCCCGCAGTCCGATCAGTTTCTCGGCATAGATCAGCATCTGCCGGCCGCTCGGGGTCGGCGATGCCACTCGATGATCGCGGTTAAGCAGCTTGACCCCCATCTCCCGCTCCAGCTGGGCGATGCGCTGCGAGATCGCCGGCTGCGTTGTGTTCAGCCGGTGCGCGGCGCCGCGGAAGCTGCCGAGTTTGACCACCCAGAGGAAGGTTTCGATCGATCTGAAGTCCAGCATGTGCGGTACCCGACATCGATAAATCTGATTTATCGGATTGGATCAAAAAGGACGATTAGACTTTATAGCTTACTTGGCGTTGATTGGGTTTGTCGAGATTGTAGGCAGGTCACTTCAATGACTGTTTTTGCGGCAGCGCACCAAACTCCCGATCAGGCCCGCGGCCAAGCCCCTGGCCAGCTCCTTGGCCAGGTCCTTGGCGACGGCCCGGAAATCCTCCCCAGCCTGAAGGCGCGGCTCGATTGCCGCGCCGGCATGGCCGCGAGCACCGCCGGCATCGCCAACGGCTTCGTCCAGGGCAATCTCGCGATCATGCCGGAGAAGCTCGCGGGTTCGTTTCACCGTTTCTGCCAGCTCAATCCGAAGCCATGCCCGATCATCGGCATGTCCGAGGTCGGGGATCCCCGCATTCCCGCGCTCGGCGCCGACCTCGATATCCGCACCGACGTGCCGCGTTATCGGGTCTGGCGCGATGGCGAGGTGGTGGACGAGCCGACCGACATCATGGCGCACTGGCGCGACGATCTCGTCGCCTTCGTGCTCGGCTGCTCATTCTCCTTCGAGGAAGCCTTGATGGAGGAGGGACTGCCGATCCGCCACATCGAGCGCAATGTGCGCGTCCCGATGTACCGTACCAACATGGCCTGCAGCCCCGCCGGTCCGTTCGCGGGTCCGATGGTGGTGTCGATGCGGCCGTTCAAACCCAAGGACGCGATCCGCGCGGTGCAGATCACCTCGCGTTTTCCGTCGGTGCATGGCGCGCCGGTGCATCTCGGCTATCCGCACGCGATCGGCATCGCTGATATCAACATGCCCGACTATGGCGACCCGGTGCCGGTGGAGCCCGACGAGATCCCGGTGTTCTGGGCCTGCGGCGTGACACCGCAGGCAGTGATCGCCGCGGCGAAACTGCCATTCGCGATCACGCACGCGCCCGGCTTGATGCTGATCACCGATCTCAGAAACAAGCAGATGGCCGTGATTTAATGGGCAGCCGCTGCTGCACTTTGAGGCTTTACCGCAAGCGTGCAGCGTTTCATCGATAACCGGACACCAACAGGGGATTTTGTGATGACGATCAGTCGCCGGACTATGTTGCTGGGTGCCACCGCCGCTGCCGCGCTCGCGCCGATCGGGGCCCGCGCACAAGCATCCGAGGTGGTGATCGGCGTCATCTATCCTTTCTCCGGCGCCAGCGCCCAGCAAGGCGTCGACGCGCAGAAGGCGTATGAGGTCGCGCTCGACATCATCAACAAGAGCCACGATTTCGATCTGCCGCTCGCCAAGGGCGAGGGCCTGCCTGGCCTCGGCGGCGCCAAGGTCCGCCTCGTCTTTGCCGACCATCAGGCCGATCCGCAGAAGGGCCGCGCCGAGACCGAGCGCCTGATCACGCAGGAAAAGGTTTGCGCCGTCATCGGCACCTATCAGAGCGCGGTCGCGGTCACCGTCAGCCAGGTCTGCGAGCGTTACCAGATTCCGTTCATCTCCGCGGACAATTCCTCGCCGAGCCTGCATCGCCGCGGCCTCAAATTCTATTTCCGCGCTGCGCCCCATGACGAGATGTACTCGGCCGCGATGTTCAATTTCTTCGACGCCATGAAGAAGAAGGGCACCAAGATCGAGACACTTGCGCTGTTCCACGAGGACACCATCTTCGGCACCGATTCCGCCAACGCCCAGCTCAAGCTCGCAAGCGAGCGCGGCTACAAGGTCGTCGCCGACATCAAATACCGCTCCAACTCGCCGTCATTGTCGGCGGAGGTGCAGCAGCTGAAGGCGGCCAATGCCGACGTGCTGATGCCGTCGAGCTACACCACCGACGGCATTCTACTGGTCAAGACCATGGCCGAGCTCGGCTACAAGGCCAACGCCATCGTTGCCCAGGACGCCGGTTTCTCGGAAAAGGCGCTCTATGACGCCGTCGGCGACAAGCTCGAAGGCGTGATCTCGCGCGGCACCTTTTCGCTCGATCTCGCCACCAAGCGGCCGATGGTCGGCAAGATCAACGCCATGTTCAAGGAGAAGTCGGGCAAGGATTTCAACGACCTCACATCACGGCAGTTCATGGGCCTGATCGTGATGGCCGAGGCCATCAACCGCGCCAAGTCGACCGATGGCGACAAGATCCGCGAGGCGCTGGTGGCGACGGATATCGCGGGCGAGCAGACCATCATGCCGTGGAAGCGCATCAAGTTCGACGAGATGGGCCAGAACAACGACGCCGACCCGGTGCTGCTGCAATATGTCGGCGGCAAGTTCGTCACCATCTCGCCGCCGCAGGCCGCCGTCGCCGACGCCACCTGGCCGATGAAATGAGCCTGCTGCAGCGGACGGGGCGCGGGACCATGGCAGAAGACAACATCATTCCAGAGTTCGACGGCAATGACAGGCCCCCGCTCTCTCCCCGTCATTGCGAGCGTCAGCGAAGCAATCCAGCTTTTGGCGCCCCGGGAAAGGAAGGCTGGATTGCTTCGTCGCAAGGGCTCCTCGCAATGACGGATAAAGCAGGGCTCGCGGAGCCAAAGCTGTGACCGCAGAAACCATCATCCAGAGTCTCGCCAGCGGCCTGTTGATGGGGCTGCTCTATGGCCTGATCGCCGTCGGCCTCGCCCTGATCTTCGGCCTGATGGACGTGGTGAACTTCGCCCATGGCGAGTTCCTGATGATCGCGATGTACGCGACCTTCTTCCTGTTCGCGTTTCTTGCCATCGACCCGCTGCTGGCGGCGCCTTTGGTCGCCGCCGCGCTGTTCGTGTTCGGCGCGGTGGTCTACCTCTTGATCGTGCGCTTCGCGGTGCGGGCCAAGGCCAATGCCGGCATGGTGCAGATCTTCTCGACCTTTGGCCTTGCGATCGCGATGCGCGGGCTGGCGCAGTTCTTCTTCACCCCTGACTATCGCAGCGTCACCCACTCCTGGCTCGGCGGCAAGACCATCTCGATCGGCGGCATCTTCCTGCCCGAGCCGCAGCTGGTCGGCGCGATGGTCTCGATCGCAGCCTTCGTCGCACTCTATTTCTTCATCAACCGCACCGACTTCGGCCGCGCGCTCGAAGCGACGCGCGAGGATGCCGGCGCGGTGGCCCTGGTCGGCATCGACAAGAACCGCGTGTTCGCGCTCGGCTGGGGCCTCGGCGCGGCCCTGGTCGGGCTCGCCGGCGCGATCATGGCGATGTTCTTCTACATCTATCCCGACGTCGGCGCCTCCTTCGCGCTGATCGCCTATGTCACGGTGGCGCTTGGCGGCTTCGGCAGCGTGTTCGGCGCCTTTGCCGGCGGCATCATCGTCGGCCTGGTCGAGGCCACGACGGCATTGCTGCTGCCGCCATCGCTGAAGTCGGTCGGCATCTACGCGGTCTATCTGCTGGTCGTCTTCATCCGGCCGCGCGGCCTGTTCGGATCGATCTGATGGACAAGGCATTCACCCAGGGACGCCGCCGCGAGCTCTTCACCGCCGCCGGTCTCGCCATCGTGGCGGCGCTGGTGCCGCTGTTCGTCACGGACGTCAACGTCCAGAACATCATGGTGCTGACCCTGATGTATGGCGCGCTGTCGCAGAGCTGGAACATCCTGTCCGGCTATTGCGGGCAGATTTCGCTCGGGCACTCGCTCTATTTCGGCCTCGGTGCCTATGCCACAGCGCTGCTCTTCACCAAGTTCGGCGTGCTGCCCTGGTTCGGCATGCTCGCGGGCGGGCTGATCTCGGCCGTCATCGCCATGGGGCTCGGCTATCCCTGCTTTCGCCTGCGTGGCCATTACTTCGTGATCGCCACCATCGTCATCGCCGAGACCGCGCTGTTGCTGTTCCAGAATTGGGACTGGGCCGGGGCGGCCCTTGGCATCACCATTCCCATGCGCGGCAACAGCTGGCTCACCTTTCAGTTCGCGCGCAGCAAGCTGCCTTACTTCTACTTCGCGCTGGGGCTCGCCTGCGTCGCCTGGTTCGTCACCTGGTGGCTGGAGGATTCCAGATGGGGCTATTGGTGGCGGGCGGTGAAGGACAATCCCGACGCCGCGGAAAGCCTTGGCGTGGTCGTGTTCAACTCCAAGATGGGAGCGGCGGCGGTCTCTGCCTTCCTGACGGCGGTCGGTGGCGGCTTCTACGCGCAGTTCGTCTCCTACATCGACCCGGAGAGCGTGATGGGCTTCCAGTTCTCGCTGCTGATGGCGCTGCCGGCCGTGGTGGGTGGCATCGGAACCCTCTGGGGACCGTTGCTTGGCGCCGTCATCCTGATCCCGCTCACCGAATTGACCCGCTCCTATATCGGGGGCTCCGGGCGCGGCATCGACCTGATCGTCTATGGCAGTGTGATCGTGCTGATCTCGTTGGCAATCCCGCAAGGGCTCGTCGGGCTGTTCTCGCGGGCCGGGCGGCAGTTCGCTCAGCTGGTTGCGCTGGTCGCGCGCCGACGCAAGGCGATCGCATCATGACGCCCTTGCTCGAAACCCGCGGCATCACCCAGCGCTTCTCAGGGCTGGTGGCCAATTCCGACGTCTCGATTTCGGTCGGGCGCGGCGAGATCGTCGGCCTGATCGGCCCCAACGGCGCCGGCAAGTCGACCCTGTTCAATCTGATCGCGGGGGTGTTTCGGCCAACGCAAGGCTCGATTCTGTTCGATGGCGAGGACGTCACGCATCTGCCGGCCGCCGAGCGTTGCCTGCGCGGGGTGGGGCGCACCTTCCAGGTGGTGAAGAGCTTCGAGACCATGAGCGTGATCGACAACGTCATCGTCGGCGCACTGGTGCGCAACACCGTCATGAAGGTCGCCCGCCGCAGGGCCCATGAGGTGCTGGATTTCTGCGGGCTTGGCCCGCGCGCGCATGTGCTCGCGAGCGATCTGATCCCGTCGGAGAAGCGAAGGCTGGAGGTCGCGCGTGCGCTCGCGACCGAACCGAAACTGCTGCTGCTCGACGAAGTGCTCACTGGCTTGACCCACGTCGAGGCCGAGAGGGGCGTCGAACTGGTGCGCAAGGTGCGCGGCACAGGCGTCACCGTGCTGATGGTCGAGCATGTCATGGAAATCGTGATGCCGCTGGTTGACCGCGCCATCGTGCTTGATCTCGGCAAGGTCCTGGTCGAGGGCAAGCCGAAAGACGTGGTCCGCGATCCGAAAGTCATATCCGCCTATCTCGGGGATCGTCATGCTGTCGGTGCGTGAAGTCACGTCAGCCTATCAGGGCCTGGTGGCCATTTCGGACATCTCGATCGAGGTCGCCAAGGGCGAGATCGTCTGTGTCGCCGGCGCCAACGGGGCCGGCAAGTCGACGCTCCTGAAATCGATCGCGGGCGCCGAACGTCCGCGCGCGGGCTCCATCTCCTTCGATGGTGCGCGCATTGACGGCATGGCGCAGCATTTGATCACGGCGCGCGGCATCGCCTACGTGCCGGAGAACCGTCGGCTGTTTCCGCGGCTCTCCGTGCGCGACAATTTGCGGCTCGGCAGCTATCTGTTTCGGGCCGAGACGAATCGCGACGCGCCGCTCGATCTGGTGTTCGATCTGTTCCCGCGTCTTGGCGAACGGCTGGAGCAGCGCGCCGAGACCTTGAGCGGCGGCGAGCAGCAGATGCTCGCGATCGGGCGCGCGCTGATGACGCGGCCGAAGCTCCTGATGCTGGATGAACCGTCGCAGGGCATCATGCCCAAGCTGGTCGACGAGATTTTCCAGGCGGTGAAGCGTATCCGCGATACCGGCCTGACCGTCTTGATCGTCGAGCAGCGCATGGCCGAATGCCTCGACATCGCCGACCGCGCCTACATCCTGCAGACCGGCCGGCTGCTGATGCAGGGCAGCGCGGCGGAGATGAAGGTCAATCCGGATGTGCGCAAGGCGTATCTGGGGCTGTAGTTGTGGGAGAGCGGAGCGATCGACCGTCTCCGTCATTGCGAGCGCAGCGAAGCAATCCAGTTCTTGCCGCGGAAGAAGTCTGGATTGCTTCGCTGCGCTCGCAATGACGGGGAGAGGGCGTTGGCCATTCGCCGCTTAGGTGTGGTCGTCCCCATGCTCCGGCAGGCTCACGCCGAACGTCCTGACGAGATCGTTGACCTGCTCCGGCGACAAATACCGCGGATTGAGCCCGCGCAAGAGCAGATAGAGCTTTGCGGTTTCTTCCAGTTCCTCGGTGGCGAACACGGCCGCCTCCAGCGTGTCGCCCGACACCACGGGGCCGTGATTGGCGAGCAGCACCGAGGAATAACGTCCGGCCAGCCCCTTGATCGCGTCCGCGACGGCCGGATCGCCGGGGCGATAATACGGCACCAGTGCGGTGGCCCCGCATTTCATCACGTAGTAGGCGGTCAGCGGCGGCAGCGCGGCGCGCGGATCGATCTCGGGCAGCATCGAGAGCGCCACCGAGTGGGTCGAATGCAGATGCACGATCGCGCCAGCCGTGCCGCGGGTCTGGTACAGCGCGGTATGCAGCGGCACTTCCTTGGTGGGAGCGTCACCGGAAACGAGCTTGCCGCTCGCATCGAGCCGCGACAGCTTTGCCGGGTCGAGAAAGCCCAGCGAGGCATTGGTCGGCGTCAGCAGGAAGCCGCCATCCTCCAGCCTGACGCTGATATTGCCCGAGGAGCCCGGCGTCAGCCCGCGCTCGAACAGCGAGCGACCGAACCGGCAGATCGCCTCGCGGATTTTGGCTTCGCTCATGGCTCAACCCCGTTTTGGGCCTTGTCTCACGCTTTGGCAGCGCGGCCAAGCCGTGTTAGGCAGGAGGGAACGCGGCAACCCAATCACCGCGATCAGAAACCGGAGGAACCGCCTGATGTCCGAGACCAGGAAAGCACATGTCGCCGTCATCGGATTGGGGTCGATGGGCTTCGGCATGGCGACCTCGCTGAAGCGCGCGGGGCTCGACGTCACCGGCTGCGACGTCGCGGCGGACAACGTGGCCCGATTCGTGGCCGATGGCGGCAAGGGCGCCAAGACCCCGGCCGAGGCCGCGACAGACGCCGATATCGTGGTCAGCGTCGTCGTCAACGCGGCGCAGACCGAAGCCATCTTGTTCGGCCCAAACGGCGTCGCCGAAACCATGCCCAAGGATGCGGTGTTCATTTCGTCCGCGACCATGGACCCCGATGTGGCGCGGCGGCTCGCGAAACAGCTGGAGGCCACGGGGCGGCATTATCTCGACGCGCCGATCTCGGGCGGCGCCCAGCGCGCGGCGCAGGGCGAGCTCACGATTTTGGCCTCCGGCAGCACGGCTGCGTTTGCAAGAGCGCGCCCCGCACTCGATGCGATGGCGGCGAAACTCTATGAACTCGGCGATGCCGCCGGCCAAGGCGCGGCCTTCAAGATGGTCAACCAGTTGCTCGCCGGCGTGCATATCGCCGCCGCATCGGAAGCGATCACCTTCGCCGCCCGCCAGGGTCTCGACATCCGCAAGGTCTACGAGGTGATCACGGCCTCCGCCGGTAATTCCTGGATGTTCGAAAACCGCATGCCGCACGTGCTCGACGGCGACTACTCCCCGAAGAGCGCTGTGGAGATTTTCGTCAAGGACCTCGGCATCATCCAGGACATGGCGCGCTCGTCGAGATTTCCCGTACCGGTCGCCGCCGCCGCGCTGCAGATGTTTCTGATGACAGCCGCCGCCGGCATGGGCCGGGATGACGATGCGTCGGTGGCGCGGCTCTATGGCCGCATCACCGGCACCGCGCTGCCCGGCGAAAAACCATAACAGACACGCGAGCCCCTCATGCCCCGTTTTGCCGCCAATCTCACCATGATGTTCAACGAGGTGCCGTTCCTCGACCGTTTCGAGGCGGCTGCGAAGGCCGGCTTCACCGCGGTGGAATTCCTGTTTCCCTACGACCATCCGGCCGTGGAGATCGGCAAGCGGCTGCAGCGCCACGGCCTGACCCAGGCGCTGTTCAACCTGCCTCCGGGCAACTGGCCGGAGGAGCGGGGGCTCGCTGCGCTGCCGGATCGCTTCGACGATCTGCAGGCGAGCCTCAGGATCGCGCTGCCTTACGCGCAGGCGACCGGCGTCAAGCGGGTCCATCTGATGGCCGGCATGGTGAGCCGCAGCGATCCGCGAGCGGTCGCGGCGTTTCACAGGTCGGTGGTCACGGCTGCGGAATTCTTTGCATCCCACGGCATCGACGTCGTGCTCGAGCCGCTCAACCCGCGCAACACGCCGGGCTACTTCCTGAATGATTTTGGTTTCGCCCGCGACCTGATCAAAGAGTGGAACATTCCCAATCTCAAGCTGCAGTTCGACATCTATCACTGCCAGATCCTGCATGGCGACGTGACCATGCGGTTGCGCGAGATGATGCCGATCACGGGCCATATCCAGATCGCCAGCATCCCCTCGCGTCACGAACCTGACAGTGAGGAACTGAACTATCCGTTCCTTTTCGCGGAGCTGGACCGGCTCGGCTACGACGGCTTCGTCGGCTGCGAATACAATCCGCGCGGCAAGACCACCGATGGCCTCGCCTGGTTCAAGCCCTATGCCGGGGTCAAGCCTGCCGGAGTGAAGTCGTGACCTTGAAACTGGGCTGCATTGCCGACGACTATACCGGCGCCTCCGATCTCGCCAACACGCTGACGCGTTCGGGCCTGCGCACGGTGCAGACCATCGGCGTGCCATCGGACGATTTCGCCATGCCCGAGGTCGATGCGGTGGTCGTCTCCCTGAAGAGCCGGTCGATCGAGGCGGGGCAGGCGGTGGCGAAGTCGCGCGCCGCCGAAAAATGGCTGCGCGGCCGCGGCGCCTCGCACGTGCTGTTCAAGATCTGCTCGACCTTCGATTCCACCGACGCCGGCAATATCGGCCCGGTGATGGATGCGCTGAGCGCCGATTGCGGCGAGGCGATCGTGCTGGTCACGCCGGCGTTCCCGGGAACCGGCCGCACCGTATATCAGGGGAATCTGTTTGTCGGCTCGGTGCCGCTGAACGAGAGCCCGCTGAAGGATCACCCGCTCAATCCGATGCACGATTCCAATCTGGTGCGGGTGCTGGCGCGCCAGAGTCGCGCGACGATCGGCCTTGCCACTCTCGCATGCGTCGCATCGGGCGCAGAGATTTTGCGCGTACGTCTTGCCGAACTGGCGGCGCAGGGCGTCGCCGCCGCGATCGTCGACGCGGTGTTCGACACTGATCTCGAAATCATCGGCGCGGTTGCGCTGGAGCATCGGCTCTCGGTCGGCGCCTCCGGCATCGGGCTCGGTCTGGCGCGGGCGCTGGTCGCCTCCGGTCAGGTCAAGTCCGCGACGATGCAGTCGGGCGCCGATGCGCCGGTCGGCGGCCCCGCCGCGTGCCTTGCCGGCAGTTGTTCGCAGGCGACTCTGCAGCAGATCGCGAAGGCTGAGGCGATCATGCCGGTGTTGCATCTCGACCCCGAGCGTGTCGTCGCCGGCAACGACGAAGCCCGCCGCGCGATCGGCTGGGCCAAGGAGCGGCTCGCGGACGGTCCGGTGTTGATCGCGTCGAGCGCGACGCCCGACCAGGTTACCGCATTGCAGGCACGGCACGGCCGCGACGCGGCAGGTCACGCCATCGAGCAGGCCATGGCCGAGATTGCCGCAGGCCTGGTGCAGGCCGGCGTGCGGCGGCTGGTGGTCGCCGGCGGCGAAACCTCCGGCGCGGTGGTGGATCGCCTGGGCATTCCCGGCTTTCTGGTCGGCGCTGAAATCGCCGCCGGTGTCCCGGTGCTGCGCGCGGTCGGTGCTCACACGGGCGACATGTTGCTTGCGTTGAAATCCGGCAATTTCGGCGGCCCGGAATTTTTCTCTGATGCACTCAGGCTGATGCGCTGAAGGCGGCCGGGCGGCAAGGGATAGGGTCCGGCGCAGCGCGAACTCAGTAGTTCTCCGGAGTTAAATCTTAATTGTCCATATTTTTTTGAGGCGCATTTTCGCCGGAGCCTGCTCCCTGGCGACGGCCATTCGGGGCAGGCCCAAACCATTCGCGCGTTGGAGCGATGCAGCAGGTTGTTGGCTGCTGTGGATGATCGGAACTGATGACATGTCCTTCCTGAACAATTTCAAGATCGTTTTCAAGATCACGTTGATCGTCGCCTTGATGGCCACCGTTACGGTCGGGGTGGTCGTCTATGCGGCAAACCAGGTGCGCATGGTCGACGACGCCTATTCGGCCGTGATCGAACATCAGGACAAGGCGTCAATGCTAACTGCGCGCGCGAACCGCTGGGGCGAAACATTTCTCTCGTCAGCCTATCAGCTTGCTGTCGAGACCTCCGACCAGGGCAATGCCGCGCTTCTGGCCGAGGCCGCTGAGGCACGGAAAAAGTATGAAGGCCTGATGGCAGATGTTCGCAAGAGCCTGCCGCAGAAGGCTGCCTCGATCGATGCCGCGGTCAGCAAATTCCAGCAGGCCTTCACGGCGTGCGGCCCCGCCATTGACTTCGCCTCGAAAACCACTTCCCCCGACGAGAACATGAAGGCGGCGGCGAAATTGAAGGCCGAATGCCGGCCGGGCGTGCGGGACGCGATCGCCGGTACGCAAACGCTGGTCGATGAGCTCGTCGCCGGCGCCGCCAAAGCGTCCGATGACCTGACGGTTGAGGTCAACTCCACGATCCGGATGATATGGATTTTCTCCGGACTCGGGCTTGTCGCCGGCCTCGCCGCGGCGCTGTGGATCGGGATCTCGGGGCTGTCGCGGCCGATCGCTCTCCTCAAGGCCGTCATGGAAGCCTTCGCCAACAACAATCTGACGGCCGATGTTCCCGGCATCGAGCGCGGCGACGAACTGGGCGAGATGGCCCGCACTGTGGAGGTGTTCAAGACGAACGGGCTCGAAGTCGAGCGGATGCGCGCCGACCAGCAGGTCCAGGAGAAGCGCAGCGCGGAACAACGCAAGGCGGACATGATCAAGCTCGCGAATGATTTCGAAGGTGCCGTCGGCTCCATCATCGAGACCGTGTCGGCCGCGTCGAGCCAACTCGAATCCTCCGCCAGAACACTGAGCTCGACGGCGGAGCGTTCGCAGCAGCAGACCACCATGGTCGCGGCTGCATCGGAGGAGGCCTCCACCAACGTGCAGTCGGTGGCATCGGCCACGGAAGAATTGTCGTCCTCCGTCAACGAGATCAGCCGGCAGGTCCAGGACTCCGCGCGGATCGCGAGCGAAGCCGTCGGCCAGGCCCGCCACACCACCGAGCGGGTCAGTGAACTGTCGAAGGCGGCCGCCCGCATCGGCGATGTGGTCGAATTGATCAACACCATCGCCGGCCAGACCAACCTTCTGGCGCTCAACGCCACCATCGAAGCGGCGCGTGCCGGCGAGGCTGGTCGCGGCTTCGCGGTGGTCGCCTCCGAAGTCAAGGCGCTTGCGGAACAGACCGCGAAGGCGACCGGCGAGATCGGTCAGCAGATTTCCGGCATCCAGGCCGCGACCCAGGACTCGGTCACGGCGATCAGAGAAATCTCAGGCACCATCGAGAAGCTGTCCGAGATCTCCTCCACGATTGCGGCGGCGGTGGAAGAGCAGGGTGCTGCGACCCAGGAAATCTCCCGCAACGTCCAGCAGGCCGCAGCGGGCACGCATCAGGTCTCCTCCAATATCGTGGATGTGCAGCGCGGCGCCAGCGAGACCGGATCGGCGTCCTCGCACGTTCTCACCGCGGCACGCTCGCTGTCCGGCGACAGCAGCCGCCTCAAGTCGGAAGTCGGGCGGTTCCTCAATTCGGTTCGGGCCGCCTGACGGCCCGAACCCCGGTACTGGCTTGAACGCGGTTCGGCCTGGCCAAGGCATGACTGCGCGTTGATCCGGCCCCGTAGTTTCACGGCTCCCAAAGTTAACGCAACCGCACAACTTGTAGGCGTATATTCCTCTCCAGGCTGAATCACTTCGTCTTGGATCTGCAGGCGGATTGCGCTTTGCAAGCAGACAGGCCGCCTGGAGTCTGAACTTGCGCAAGAACCCTCCCATCACCACCGTCGAATACCCCATCAGCGATGACACGCTGATCGCTTCACGGACCGACGCCGGGGGAAGGCGTGTTTCAACGATCAGTTCGTCGAGTCCTCGGGATTCACTGAAGCCGAACTGATGGGCCAATCGCACAGCATCATCCGTCATCCGGACATGCCGCCGGAGCTGAACACGTCTATGGGGCGATCCGCAACCTGAAGCTTCTCGCTCAATCGGCATCCCCGACGGGACGCTCGGACAGCGCGTAGCCTGACCAGGATCCTTTGGACCAACGCTGGTCTCTTCCAATCCAAGACTGTTCATGGAGCCAATGATGTTTTCATTCTCAAACCTGTCGATTCGAAACAAGGTTATCGGCGCATTCGCCGTGGTGTTGATCACGGCGCTGGCCCTCGGGGGATTTGCCGTGGATCGTTTGGCGGTGGTCAACGGTTCGGCCGCCGAGGTCCGGGACAATTGGTTGCCGGCCACTGGCTGGCTGGGCGTCATGGCGAAGTCGATCGAACGATATCGTCAGATTCAGGCGTCGCACATCATGGCGGCAAGCGCGGCGGACAAGGACCGTGAGGAGGCGTCACTCAACGAAACTGTCCAGCTGTTCGAGAAGACGTGGCGACTTTATGAACCGACCGTAACGATGCCCACCGAGCTGGCCTTCGTTGCGGCTGTCAAGAAAGGATGGAGCGCCTATCTCGATGAAAACAAGGAATTGATCGAGCTGTCGCGCAAGAATCAGGGCGAGGCGGCGTCAGAGCTCTTTACGGGAAAGCTCCGTACCGAGTTTGGGCAGATCCGCAAGACTCTGGAGGAAGATCTCGCGTTCAATGTCGACGAAGGCAAGAAAGAGGCCGACAGAGGCGCCGAGGTCTACCGCTCGGCACGCTCATGGATCTTTGTCACGCTCGTCGTGGCGGCACTATTATGCGCTGCCATGGGTTTCATGATCACCGTCGGCGTCGCGCGTCCAATCACGGCGATGACCGAGACGATGCGCCGGCTCGCTGGCGGCGAAATGTCGGCTGAGATTCGCGGAGTCGAGCGAAAGGACGAGATCGGGAAAATGGCGGGCGCTGTTCTCGTTTTCAAGGACAATGCAATTGAAACCGAACGGATGCGGGCCGAGAAGCTGGAAGGAGATCGCATCGCCGCCGAACGACATAAGCAGGACATGCACAAGCTTGCCGAGGCTTTCGAAGGCGCTGTTGGTGAGATTGTCGCGACCGTCTCTTCGGCTTCGACCCAATTGGAGGCCTCCGCCTCCACGCTCACGGTGACCGCCGAACGTTCGCAGCAATTGGCCACCAGGGTTGCGGCGGCCTCGGAAGAAGCCTCCACCAACGTGCAATCGGTGGCGTCGGCCACTGAAGAATTGTCGTCCTCGGTCAACGAGATCAGCCGTCAGGTTCAGGAATCGGCCCGGATGGCCAATGAGGCTGTCGGTCAAGCCCGCAACACCACGGACCGGGTCAGCGAACTGTCGAAGGCGGCAGCCCGCATTGGCGACGTGGTCGAACTGATCAACACCATCGCCGGCCAGACCAACCTGCTGGCGCTGAACGCAACCATTGAGGCGGCGCGCGCCGGCGATGCCGGCCGCGGCTTCGCGGTGGTCGCCTCCGAGGTCAAGGCGCTGGCCGAACAGACCGCGAAGGCGACCGGCGAGATCGGCCAGCAGATTTCGGGAATCCAGTCGGCGACACAGGACTCCGTGAGCGCGATCAGGGAAATCTCGGTGACGATCGAAAAACTGTCGGAAATCTCCTCGACCATCGCGGCCGCGGTTGAACAGCAGGGTGCTGCCACCCAGGAAATCTCCCGCAACGTGCAGCAGGCTGCCCAGGGCACCCACGAGGTCTCCTCCAACATCACCGACGTGCAGCGCGGCGCCAGCGAGACTGGCACAGCGTCGTCGCAGGTCTTGTCCGCTTCAAGAACGCTGTCCGGCGACAGCAACCGTCTCCGCCTCGAAGTCGGCAAGTTCCTGACGTCGGTCCGCTCGGCCTAGGCCGCCTGTTTGAAGTTCTACGTCGAGCGCGGCAAACTCGATCAGGAGCTTCAGATCAAAGGCACGGAAAGCAGGATGCGCCGCGGCTCTCACACCCCGCAATCGTACGGGCGGCATTTTTCATGGCTGATTAAACCCCAGGTAGCAAGGTGGCCGCAATCCGTGCGGATCGATTCGCGACAGGGCGATTGCGACGAGCGTGCGCAAATACCCAAGGGCCTGTCATGCGAAAGAACCTTCCCGTTACCAGCGTCGAATATCCGATCGGCGACGATGTTCTGATCGTTTCCAAGACCGACACCAAGGGCAAGCTCACCTTCTTCAATGCTGAATTCGTCAGGGCCTCGGGCTTCAGCGAAGCCGAACTGAAGGATCAGCCGCATAACATCGTGCGCCATCCCGATATGCCGCCGCAGGCGTTCGAGGATCTCTGGACCACCATCAAGGCCGGCAAGCCCTGGGCCGGCGCGGTGAAAAACCGCCGGAAGAACGGTGACTTCTACTGGGTGCTGGCGAGCGCCACGCCGATCTGGGACAACGGCCAACTTACCGGCTACATGTCGATCCGGTCGAGATTGCCGGCCGACCAGCGCAAGGAGGCGGAGCAGGTCTATGCGCTGTTGCGCGCCAACAAGGCGCAAGCCTGGCGCATCGACGCCGGTGTGATCCGCCGCCGCTCGCCGTTCGATCATTTCGCCCTCTTTACCCGCACGCTGAAGGCGCGGCTGACCACGCTGACTGCGACGCAGGCCCTTTTCCTCGTCGTCATGGGCGCGGTCGGCGTGCTGGCGACCCAGAACAGCAATGCGCACATGAAGTCGATCTACGATGACCGTGCCATTCCGCTGGTGCAGTTGTTCGAGGTCAACGACCGCATGAAGGAAAATGCCATTCTGCTGCTGAACGCGAGCGTGGACGGCCGCGCCGGCAAACCCGTCGGCGATGTGGCAGGTAAGGTGAAGAACAACATCGAGATGATCTCGAAGGTTTGGGGGGAATATCTGGCAACGTATCTGACTCCGGAAGAAAAGGGCCTTGCCGACTCGTTTACGCCCAAGCGGAAGAGCTATGTGGAAGGCGCGATCAAGCCCGGGCTCGCGCTCCTCGCCGACCGCAAATATGACGAGTTGGGAATCCTTCTCGCTGGAAAGGCCACCGAACTGTTCGGTTTCGCGAAGTCAGATCTGGACAAGCTGGTCGCGATCCAGATCAAGGAGGCCAAATTCGAGTTCGATACCGCCAAGCGAGACTATGCAACCGCGCTCTGGAGCTCCTTCGCCGTCCTCTGTATCAGCCTTCTGGTGGGAGGGTTGATGGCGCTGCGAACGATACGTGCGATAACCCGACCGGCGATCCAACTCAACGCGGTCATGAACGAAATCGCGCAAGGCAGAAACAACACCCGGGTTACGGTCGAGCGCGACGACGAGCTTGGAACGGCGCTGCGCAATATTCAGGCGATGCAGAGCAAGCTCGGCTTCGAGACGGAAGAACGCCGGGACAGGGCGCGGACTGCCGACGAAGAAAAAACCAGAGCGTTGAACGACATGGCCGATACGGTCGAGCGTGAGGCGGTTGCTGCGGTCGGCGCCATCTCCGGACAGATGGAGCGGATGGCCAGCAACGCGGCGCGGATGAACGACAGCGCCGCGACCGTCGGATCCAATAGCGGCAGTGTTGCGGCCGCGGCCGAGCAGGCGCTGGCGAATGCGCAGACGTTGACACATGCGGCGTCTCAATTGAACACGTCGATCACCGAGATCGCCGGCCAGATCGATTCATCGCGCACGCTGACAATCGAAGCGGTGTCGACCACGGGCAAGGCCCAGGCCACGATCGGCAAGCTTTCCGAAGCCGCCGGCAAGGTCGGCGCCGTTACCAGCCTGATCAGCGAGATCGCCAGTCAGACCAACCTGCTGGCACTGAACGCGACCATCGAGGCGGCGCGCGCGGGTGTCGCGGGCCGCGGCTTCGCCGTGGTCGCCTCGGAAGTGAAATCGCTCGCGGAACAGACGGCCAAGGCGACCAGCGAGATCGCCCAGCAGATCAATGAAATCCAGGAGGCGACCCGCGAGTCCGTGACGTCGATCAGCGCGATCGGCGCGGTCATCCGCAACGTCGAGACGGTGTCGTCGCAGATCGCTGTGGCCATGGAGCAGCAGAGCACGGTGACCAATGATATCTCGCGCACGGTCGAGGAATCGGCGCAGGCGGCGCGCGAGGTCGCGACCCAGATCGTCAATGTCTCGAACGAGGCAGCCGAAACCGGCCGCAGGGCCGCGGAAATCCGCGACGGGTCCGCCGAAATCGCCGGCAAGGTCGATGATCTCCGAGCCACGCTGGTTCGCGTCGTCCGCACGTCGACGGACGACGTCAACCGCCGGACAGCGAAGCGCGTGGACGTCAATCGCCAGGGCACGGTCGAGATCGGTGGAGTGGCGCACCGGGTCCTTGTTCGCAACCTTTCGGAGAGCGGCGCCGTGCTGATTGAGGCGATACCCGGTGTTACCGTCAACAGCACGGCTGTTGTGACGGTTGAAGGCCTGGCCTCCGGCCTTGCCGGTGTCGTTATGCGCAGCGATGCGAGCGGCGTGCTGCTGAACCTCGAATTGACGGCTGCCGCGCGAAATCTCGTCGAATCCCTGATCCACGGCCGGCGCGCAGCCTGAGCGGCGCAATATCGGATGAACCTGTGCGCTGCGGACAACCGGGCAGGTGGTCTCATGGACGGCAGGGATCGATCGGGATGTTGGCTCCGGGTCGCTGGCCAACCATCCACGGCGATGTCGCAACTTCGCCAAACGAACCGATCGTGCGACGACCGCTCGGCATTTGCAAAGTCAAAGGTGGCGCCATTCCGGCACGCCATCCTCCGCCATCGCGATGTCGCCGGATGAGCCCACCGGTGTGCGCTCCATGTTCATCAGATGCGCGAGCGTGGCAGAATCCTGCGCCGGCACTCGCGCCAGCGTGCGTGTGTTCTGATCGGTCCGCAGCATCACCACGCCGTGCTCGACCTCGCCGCTGCGGCCGAACAGCACGGTGAAGCTTTCGACCGTGGCCTTGCCGCTGGCCTCGGTCACGAATTCCGGCACCGCGCCCTTGTTTCGATCGGCGGCCGCCTGCACGCTGGTCTGCTGCGACAGCTGTTGGCGCGGCGGCGTTCGCGACACCACCAGCGCGTGATGTTTGGTGACGAAGCCGCCCTGGCCGTAGAGCAGGCCGAGATTTGCGCCATCGCGCAAGCGGCGCACCATCGCGCAGGCGGCGTGGGTCATATAGGTGTTGAGCGGTGCGCCGAAGAAGGTGAGACCGCCGGTCACGGTTGGCTGCACGTCCGCGTCCAGGCCCAGCGTCCGCCGCGCCATCTTCGGCACGCAGGGGAAACAGCTGTAGAGCTCGATCGCGTCGAACGCGCGGCCGTCGCCGCCGGCGAGCTCCATCGCGGCGTTGAGCACGGCATTCTGCGGATGACTTTCATGGAACTGATCGCGGAGCAGATAGTCGCGCGGCTCTTCCGCCGATGCGCCGCCCCATGGGTAGACCAGGCGATCTTCGGCGATACCGGCGGCGCGGGCCTTGGCAAGGCTGGTCAGCAGGATGGCGCCACCCATGTTGACGGTTGGGTTGGCGACCATCAGTTTGGTATAGGGCCAGGCGATCAGCCGGTTGTCCGGCGACGGCGTCGTGATCTCGTCCGGCGCGACATGCCGCTTCAGCCAGGCGTTCGGATTGCGCGAGGCTGCTTCCGAATAGCGCGACCACAATTCACCGGATTCCGCCATCGCCTGCCGCGGGGTCTGCCCCCAATGCGCCGCGCTCGCCGCCTCATAGAACGGATAGACCGTGACGGGGCGAAACACGCCGAGCTTCACCGCCAGGGGTTTCTGGAACACCGCGCCGCGCTTCGGCTCCTCGACATCATGCGCGAACGGCGTCCAGGGCAATTTGACGCCGGCGCGTTCGGCCTTGGTTGCTGTCGACTGCGCCTCGGCGCCGCAGACGGCGGCGACGCTGCATTCGCCGCGCGCGATGCGCTGCGCCGCCTCGTGGATGTAGCGGATCGGGCTCTCGCCGCCGACCGGGCCGTAATAGGCGTGCGCGGGCGTGATGCCCAAGCGCGCAGCCAGTTGCTTCTCGGGATCGCGATAGCGCCAACTCAGGAAATTGACGATGTCGAGCGAGCCGATCTCGCCGAGCAGTTTGCCGCCGGAGTCGACTTCCGCGCGCTTGAGCGCCTTCTCCAGCAGCACCAGCGGCTCCAGGCCGGCGGCGATATCCTTCGGCCGGTCGACGATTTCGCCGACGCCGACGATGACGGGAATGCGGTCTTCGGAGAGCTGGGATTGCGACATTCGATCCTGGTTCACTCTTGTATTTTCAGTTCAGAGGAGGTCTCGCCTTCCGTCATTGCGAGGAGCGAAGCGACGAAGCAATCCATGCTTTCCCTTCGCGGCGAGATGGATTGCTTCGCTTCGCTCGCAATGACGGCAGTGGATACGTGTCACTCCGCCACCAGCGCGTTCATGTGCTCGACGGCATCGGCAAAATCCTCCTTGAACTCCTGCACCACCGCGCCGGCGGATTTCACGCTGTCGATCAGACCAACGCCCTGGCCGACGAAATAGCTGACGAGGTCGCGCGCCTTGGCGTTACCGGCGGCCGCTGCATGGTCGATCGAATTGAAGGCATCGCGGCTGAGGATGCTCTGCAGCGGCATCGGCAGCGCGCCGGGACAGTCTGCGCCGCGGTCCCAGGCATCGGTCCAGGCCGAGCGGAGCTGCCGCGCGGGCTTGCCGGTTCGGCCCTTCGAGCGCACGGCGTCGCGCGAGGAGGCTGCGATCATTTTTTCGCGGAAGATTTCGGAGGTCTCGGACTCCACCGTCGCCAGCCACACCGAACCGGTCCAGACGCCGGCCGCGCCCATCGCCATGCAGGCCGCCATCTGCCGCCCCGTCATGATGCCGCCGGCGGCGAGCACCGGTACGTCGCGGATGGGCCTGATCGCCTTGATCACCTCCGGCACCAGCACCATGGTCGAGACCTCGCCGCAATGGCCTCCGGCCTCGGTGCCCTGCACGACGAGAATGTCGACGCCGGCAGCGACCTGACGCAGCGCGTGTTCCTTGGCGCCGACGAGAGCTGCGACCGGGACGCCGTGTTGCTTGCCCATGTCGATCATCGCCTTCGGCGGCACGCCCAGCGCATTGGCGATCAGCCGGATCGGATGACGGAACGAGGCGTCGAGCACTTCGAGCGCGCATTGCGCGTCGAACGGCTGCGGCTGATCGGCCGGCACCGGTGTGGTCGTCAGTTCGATGTCGTACGTCTTCAAGAGCTTGCGGGCGAAGTCGCGATGCTCCGGCGATACCCGCGCCTCGAGGCTGTTCCAGGTGACGTTCTTTTCGCCTGCCGTCGAGATATTCTCGGGAATCAGCACGTCAACGCCATAGGGCTTGCCGTCGACGTGATCGTCGATCCATTTCAATTCCTGCTCGATGGTCTCAGGCGTGTGGATGGTCGCACCCAGCACGCCGAAGCCGCCGGCACGGCTCACCGCGGCCACTACGTCGCGGCAATGGCTGAAGGCGAGCAGCGGAAAATCGATACCCAGCATCTCGCAGATAGGGGATTTCATCGGATCACTCCCTGGGGCGGCGGTGGCCGCGGCTCTCGTTCTGGCGGAGACCGCTCTGTCGAACGCTAGCGCACCACGGACCCCGCAGCCAAGCGACTTCCACCCATGAGGTCTTGTGCGCAGGCGTCAGCCGCCATTGATGATGAGCAATTCCGTCCAGCAAAATATGTGTGTGGCTCGTCCGCGTGGCGCGCAGCGATCAACTCGCGATCGCAACGGGGATGGCCCCGAACACGACGTCGCGATAGTGCTGGATCGGATACGGTCGCCCGATCAGGTAGCCCTGAAGCTCGGCGCATCCTTCCGCGACGAGGAAGGCGCGCTGCGTCTCGGTCTCGACGCCCTCGGCGATCACAGGCAGATCGAGAGCCCGGCCCAGGCCGAGAATGACCCGGATGATCGCGGCCGAATGCAGGTTGCTGCCGAGTTTGCCGACGAACGTCTGATCGATCTTGATCTTGTCGAATGAGAACGACTGCAGGTATGACAACGACGAGTAGCCGGTGCCGAAGTCATCCAGCGCGATGCGGACGCCGAGCGCCTTTATCTTGCCGAGCAGCGAGATCGCGTGGGAGAAATCGGCGATCAGGACACCTTCCGTGATCTCGATCTCCAGCCGCTTCGGGTCCAGGCCGGTTTCGATCAGGATCGAAAGAATGGTGGCCGAAATATCGCCGCGCCGGAAGTTGATCGGCGAGAGGTTGACCGCGATCGACAGCGGATTGGTCCATGATGCTGCCTCGCGGCAGGCTTCACGCAACACCCATTCGTCGATCGGTCCGATCAGGTCGGTCTCCTCCGCGAGCGGAATGAAGACGCCGGGCGCAACCGTTCCGCGTTGCGGATGATGCCAGCGCAGGAGAGCTTCGAACCCCGCGACCTGGCCGTCGCTCCTCTCCTGGGGTTGGAAATAGAGCTCAAACTCCCCTCGCTCGATCGCGGCGCCGAGATCGCGATGAAGCGCGCGCTTCTCCCTGATCTGCTGATCCATGGTCGATTCGAAAAACTGGATGGTTCCGCGGCCTTCGGCCTTGGCGCGATAGAGGGCGGTGTCCGCATGCGCAATCAACGTTTCGGTGTCGAGCCCGTCCTGCGGGTAGATGCTGATGCCTGCGGAACAGCGCGCCTGCACCATCACGCCATTGATCTCAAATCCGTTGTCCAGCAGGGCCGACAACCGGGCGCACAGCTTTTCGACGGCACCCGCCTCGGGCTCGAGGATCGAGATCCCGGTGTATTCGTCGCCGCCGGCCCTGGCCAGGAAGTCGCCGTCGCACGCGGCCTGCAATTTCTTCGCCAGCCGGAACAGCACGATGTCGCCGGTCGACTGCCCATATGCGTCGTTGATGTCCTTGAAGCGATCGAGATCGATGCGCACGATTGCAAAGGACCGCTTGCCGGCGGATGCGTCCTTGAACACCTGCGCCAGGCGCTGGTTCAGCGCCGCGCGGTTGGGCAGGCCGGTCACCGGATCGTGCATCGCCAGATACGCGATGCGGGCCTCGTTCTGTTTGCGCTCGGTAATGTCCTCATGCGTCGCGACCCAGCCGCCATTCTGCATCGGCTGGTACGTGACGTTGATGACCCGACCGTCCACGAGTTCGTTGATCCGGCTGGTTGGCACGCGTGTCTTGATTTCGCTCCGCAGCTGTGCGGCATGCTGGTCCAGATCCTTGAAGATCGTTCCCGCCGCCTTGCGGGCTTCAAACATCTGCTCGACCGTGCAGCCTTCGAAGATCTGGCTCGAAGGAATGCGATACATTCTCAGATAGCTCTCGTTCCACACTTGCAGGCGGTCATCGGCATCGAACATGCAGAGCCCCTGGCCAATATTGTTGAGGGCTGCATCCAGCTGCATGTTGCGGAGGCTCAACCGGTACTGGGATCGCCTGTCGAACATTGCCCCGATCAAGCCGCCAATCACCAGCGTTGCCGTCACCGATGCAATCGACAAGGCCAGGGTGACGGGCGACAGCAGGGGTCCGGTGGGCTCCATTGCCGGTTGAGGAATGAGGCCGACCGCACCCATGGCAACGAAGTGATGCGATGTGATTGCAAGCGTGAGCAGCACGGCGGCGCCGGCCGATGCTTGATACGTTTCGCTACGCGTTGCGACGAGCAGCGCTGCCGCGCCAAAGCTGGCGCCGAGCACGACCGAGGCGACCACGAGATCCGGCATCCAGACGATTTCGGCCGGGATCCGAAGCGAGGCCATCCCCATGTAGTGCATGGCGGCAATACCGATACCGACCATCGCGCCACCCAAGATGGCCTCGCGGCGACGGTTGCTGAGCAGGGCGGTCGCGAAACCGGCGGTCGTCATGACGGCTGCGACCACGAGAGACATCGCCGTGGTGGTCAAGTCGTAACGAATCGGAAAGCCCGGCGTGTAGGCGAGCATGGCAATGAAGTGAGTGGACCAGACGCCACAACCAGTCACGGCGCCGGCGGTTCCCAGCCACATCAGACTGGCTCTGCCTCCGCCGACACGGGCGCGCTGAAACAGGTTGACGGCCGCCAGGCTCGTCAGCAGGCAAACGCAGGCGGCCAGCAAAACCAGCCAGCTGTCGTGCTGGGTCTCAAGGCATTCCAGAACCCGCAGCATGCTTTTCCCCGCTCATGCCGCCCATGATGGCACCGGGAATTTTCGGGATTATTAAGGGCCCCGGTAGGATCTTACTCGGGTCTTTCATCGCCCTTAACGATAACCGAACGGGAAGCGCTGCAGAGAACCGATCCGCCGGTTGCTTGTTGGCCGCAGGGCGGCCGGGGCCGCAGCTACTCCGCGGCGAGTTTCTCGGGGAATGCCGGGGACCAGCGCACGACGCAATTGCGACCATTCGCCTTGGCCTGATAGAGGGCCTCGTCGGCCGCTCTCATCAAGGCGTCGAAGCCCGACATGCTGGCCGATGCCTCCGCGATTCCGATGCTTGCCGTCACCTTGAAATTCGCATGGTGAGCGGTCAGGGTGTGATCGGCAATCATCCTGCGGATGCGCTCTGCGACGACTGCCGCGCGCGGCAAGGCCGTCTCCGGCAACAGGATCGCAAATTCCTCACCCCCGACCCGGCCCACGACGTCGGGTTTGCGCTTGCCGGCCAGGCAGGCCTGCGCGGCGGCACAGATGGCTTCGTCGCCGACGGCGTGGCCGTAGCGGTCATTGACCGATTTGAAATGATCGATGTCGAGCATCAACACCGATACCGGCCTGTAGTAACGCTGAAAACGGCTCCATTCCGCCTCGGCGCAGGCGAGGAAATGGCGCCGATTGTAAAGCCCGGTCAGCGGGTCGCAGGTTGCAAGCTTCTCGAGTTTCTCGGCGTTGCGGATGAGATCGCTGATATCGCAATAGGTCAACATTCGCCCGCCACCGACCAGGGTGGTGCAGTGCGCGCGAATACGGCGGCCATCCGGCGTTTGCAGATCCCGGACGTGGTCCCCGGACTTCACTTCCGCGACACGCTTGACGGAAAAGGACTGGATCTCCTTGGGCGGCAGGTTGGGAGCGACCGCGCGACGGTCGCGGCTGACGAGTGATGCATAGGAGGGATGGCGGGCCGCCTCGTCTGCCGTGATTTCCCAGAAATTGCGCATCCTGCCGTTGAGAAACCTGGCATTCAAATCCGCATCCAGGAGCAGGACTCCGTCCTGAACATGTTCGAGCGCATCTTTCAGGACCTCCAGCTCGTCGGCATAGCGGACGATGTCGGTCACGTAAGTATAGCCCAGCATGCGACCACCATCCGGCAGTGGTGTGCATTGCAGCCTGATGACCTCGCCGTTGGTCCGCCGCAGATCGAGCGGTGTCTGGTCGCCGGCGCGGACGTGGCTGATGCGTTCGGCCACATAAGCGTCGAGATCCGGCGACGACAGCTCATAGGCGCTGGTGTCGCGGCCATGATACATCAGCTCGACGAAGGGTGGATTTCGGTCTGCGACGTCATCCGGCAGCGCCCACATCTGGCGGAATGCGCGGTTGATGAATTCGGACTTCAGTGTGGAATCCAGCAGCACGATGCCGATCGGAACGTGGTCGAGCGCCGCGCGTAAGGCCAGCATCAGGCGCCGAAGGGTGGAATCGCCGCGCCGGCGCTCCGCTGCAGCAGGAGGAAAATCCTGCTCCGGTTCGGCCTTGTCAGCTACAAACGTCAAGCCCAGCTGCCGGTCCGACTGCCACACCCGCTTGCACGGCCGTTGTCTGCCCTCGCTCGGGATCAACAGCTGGAAATGTTCGGGAATCCCGAGCGCACTTGCGAGTTCGAGAGTGGCTCCCCGCTCGGACAGCCGGCGAACGACGCAATCAATGGAGGATCCACCGAAATTGAAGATCAACTTGCCCGCCAGGAAGGCGCGGTCGTGAGTTCCGGACTCGATGTCTGACATGGCCACGGTTCCTGCAGGAATGCCGTCGGGATTCAAGCAAGCGGTGGCTGAAAAGCGGTAAAGGGGGGTTGGGCTTTTTGGCTCTAATACTAATGGTTCGTTACCTACCCTGCAGGCGGAATGGCGCGGATGATGGAGACGCCCACCCGACCCGCCGTGAGCGCATCATGCGCCGAGCTCCGAAACGAAAAAGCTAGAGCCTCCTTACCAGTGCCGCCACGAAGCGGTCGGCGTCTTCCTCGTCGTTATAGACATGGGGCGAGACGCGCAGGCGGCCGAGACGCGCGGCGACGTAGACACCTTCGCTTGCGAGCCCCTCGGTGAGGCCTTTCGGCAGGCCGTCCTTGAAGGCCAGGCTGAGGATGTGCGGGGCCCTGATGTGCCGCTCCGGCATCTGCACACCGGCCTCGCGCAGGCCGTCGGCGATGCGGTCCGTCAGCATGGCGAGACGTTCGCCGACCGCCGCCGCGCCCCAGTCCGCCATCATCTCCATGCCGATCGAGGCCATCTCCATCGAGATGAAATGGTCGCGTTCGCCCATGTCGTAGCGGCGTGCATCGGCAACGTAGCTAAGATCGCCGAAATAGACCGCGTTCTCGGCGCGGACGTTGCGACGGCCTGACGCCGTCTGCTCCAGCGGAACGCCGCCCTGGTGGCGCTTGGCCACGTAGAGGAAGGCGCGGCCGTAGGGCCCGAGCAGCCATTTGTAGGTCGGGAAGATCACGACATCCGGGTCGAGACGGCGCACGTCCATCGCCAGCACGCCCGCGCTTTGCGTGGCGTCGACGACGAAGCGTGCTCCCTGCTGCCGCAGGGCGACGGCGATTGGCTCGACGTCGATCAGCCCGCCGTCCGACCAGTGCACCGATGAGATCGAGGCGAGGCTGACCGGCGCAGCACCCGGCCGCGCGATTGTCTCGAGAACGGCGGCGGTCCAGTCGCCGTCGCCGGGCCGCCGCACCGTCTCGACCGTGAAGCCTGCGGCGTCGGCTCGCGCACGCCATTCCAGCACCGGGGAGGAGTGATCGTCCTCCAGCACGATGACGCGGGCGCCGCGCGCAATCGCCAGAATCTTCGCCGCCGTGGCGACGCCGTAACTGACCGATGAGATCAGCGCGATATCGCCAGCGTCAGCGTTGATGAGGCGGGCCGCGGCCGTGCGTGCGCGCTCGTATTGCTCGCTCGCGAAGGACCAGTCGAGTGTCCAGGGCGTGCCCTTGCGCCCCACGGCGGCGCGGCCGGCGTCCAGGGTTCGCAGCGGCAGCGGGCTGTAGGAGGCGGAATTGAGGTAGCAGACGGAACGCGGCATCTCGAACAAGGCGCGCTGCGAGGCAAGCATGTCATCTCTCGGCTGGGATCTCGGGACGTGAATCCATATCTCGCTACCACCTTGCGGCGGGTTGGTAAAATGCGAACGTCACATCCGGAGTTCCAACCGAGACCGACCGTAACCTCGCCGACGCGCCACACCCCCGAACCTCATCATGAGAGCCTGATCGAAAAAAGCAGCCCGTGAAATGAGGTGTTTCCCCGTCATTGCGAGCGGAGCGAAGCAATCCATCTCTGCGCACGGGGATGGATGGATTGCTTCGTCGCAAGAGCTCCTCGCAATGACGGGGAAACAGCGCTGTTTCATGGGATAAATTTCGAGTCAGGCTATCAGGATGAGGTCCGAGTTTGAACCGATCGGTTTCATGGAATCGATCGTCCGGTCCGTCATGGTGCGCAGACAAAACTGGCCGCGTTCTTGGCATCGCCTTCCCTGTAGTGCGGCCAGTTCGGCCACCGGCAAAGCGGCAGCGAACGGTCGACCGCGATCGGTAGCGCGGGCTGCTGCTCGACGACGGTGAGATCTTCAGGTGCCCGGCCGTTCTCCACCCAGTCGACGAGCACCGAGAGCATGTCGACATTCGCCGGCGCGCCGCTGCCGACATGATCGACGCCAGGGGCTGTGTAAAGGCGCATGAACTCGGCAGCGACTGAAACGCCCATGCGCTTCTGCACCTGTTGAAAGTAGCCGATTCCCGCATAAGGGCTCTGCGCATAGTCGGCCATGTATTCAAGCATGACGAGCTTGCCGCCGTGGGCCTTGAACGCACTGAGATCGGGATTGGTCGAATCCATCAGCGCCGAGACCTCGCGGACCCGATCGGCGAAATCTTCCGGCCGGTACTTGCGGACGTCGAAATTCGGATCGCGCGCGAAGATGCGCTGGATGGCGCCGGCGCCGTACACCCAGGAAATGCCGTTGGCGGGCAGGGGCGGCAGCACCGGCGGCGCAGTCCCGACCCACCACGCGCTCCACCCGCCGGTTGGGCCATAGGCTTTGGTCGCCTCGCCGGAGATACCCCAGCCCGGATATTCGGTGACCTCATTGGCGAGTGCGAACGAGAACCGGTACGGCGATTTCTGCACGCGGATGGCAGCGACTTGCGGTTCGGTGAGACACTGGTCGCCACTGGCGCCGTTGGCGCAAAGCAGTTTGGCGGGATCGAAGCTGGCCTTGCAGCCGACCGCATCTTCCACCAGGGCATCGGTGACGCCGTCCTGCGCATCGCAGGCCGCGAGCACGGCGTCATGCACGAGCTTGACCTGGGCGGGACGGATCCAGCCGTCGTCCATGGTCACGACGCCAGCGCGCGCGCTGGCGTGCATGAGGCCGGTCCAGTTGATCACGGGAACGCGGGCGAAAATTCCGTCGAAATCATCGGGGTAGCGCTGCGCCATGGTCAAACCTTCGCGCCCGCCTTCCGAACTGCCCATGTAGTACATCTTGTCCGGCTTCGCGCCATAGGCGCGCTCGATCAGCATGACGGCGGCGTCACGCACTTTCTTGTAGGACGCATGCGCGAAGTTGACGAAGGCTTCGTCGTTCGCGGCAAAGGTCTGCGGCGGCTCGCCCGGCTTGGCCTCGTGGCCGGAGTCGGTGCCATAGGTTGCAAATCCCTTCGCCAGCGGCGATGCAACATCGAAGGGCGATGCCGGTGGCAAGGCGAGGCCAGTGATCACCACGCCATTGAAGCCGCCGCCGCCATATTGCACCGAGCGGCCGTTCCACTGCAGCGGCAGATTGAGCTGAAAGCGGATCGGGGGCGCCTTCGGATCGGACGGCTCGATATGGCCGAGCACGCGGCAGAATTGCGGGGTCGCGGGACTGATGCGGGCGGCCGGGGTCGGCGCGGCATCCGAGACGGTCAGCGGCTTGGCCTCTGCCAGCGCCGCGGCGTCGACCTTGATTGCGTTTGCGCCGGCGCCGGAGAGTGCGGCGCAGGCGGCCGCGGCATCGGCGCCGAGCGCGCGATCGGCCGCAACGGCGATGCTGGGCAGCGCGGTCGTGCTGCTCAGCAAGAGGGTTGCCGTCGCAATTTGCCGTACGAAGAGTGTCGTCATTGCGTCCTCCCGGAATTTTTTCTTTGTTGATGCCGGCTGACCGCTTTGCATGCGGAGGCTGGCAAGCCTTTCGGCCGTCATGCCACCGATCGACAATGGCGGCAAGTATGCCTGGATTGACATTCGCGCTATGCGCCGACCATCACCCCGTTTCGAAAGGCGCTGGCATCGCTCCCGTGCCTGCTTGAGATCGACGAAAATACCGCTACAATCCCGTGATCGCTGAAGCGCTGTTTCCACTTTGTCGGGTTGTAGCCATGCGGTCGCGTCCTGTTTGTTGTGCTGGTTCGATTGCCAGCATGGTCCTGCTCGTGGCGTCGATCTGCGGCTCTGCCCTTGCCGGGGAGGGCGCAGAGCCGCTCTGGCCGACCGCGGGCTGGCAGACATCCACGCCGGAAGAGCAGGGCATGGAGTCGGCGGCGCTCGCCCGGCTGGTCGATTTCGGCACCACGATCAGCTTCGACAGCCTCCTGATCGCGCGGCATGGCACGATCGTCCTCGATGCTTCCTACGCGCCCTATACCTCCGACGTTCCCCACATCATCAACTCGTCCACCAAGGCGGTGATCGGGACGCTGACGGCACTCGCCATCAAGGATGGATTGCTGGACAGCGTCGATCATCGCATGCTGGATCTCTTTGCCGACCGCAGCATCGCCAACCTCGATGACCGGAAGAAAGCGGTGACGCTCCAGCACCTGCTGGACATGACCTCCGGGATCGACTGGAAGGAGCCGCTGGATGGGCGGCCGGAATCGGTGATCGACATGGAACGCAGCCCGGACTGGGTCAAATTCATTCTCGATCGCCCGATGGCACGCGCGCCGGGCGACATCTTCAACTACGACAGCGGCAATCCGCATCTCTTGTCCGCCATCCTCAGCAAGGTCACGGGGATGAGTGCGGAGGACTACGCCAAGGCGCGGCTGTTCGGCCCGCTCGGGATCAGCACCTGGAACTGGCGGCGTGATCCCCAGGGCATTTCGACCGGAGGATACGGGCTGGCTTTGCAGCCACGCGATATGGCGAAGATCGGCTATCTCTATCTGCATCACGGGGAATGGGAGGACAGGCCGCTCGTTCCACCGGACTGGGTCGAGCGGGCGAGCCACGCCGCCGTCAACATGAATGTGTCCTTCGACCCGGCGCTACGATATTCGAACTTGTTCTGGGCTCTGCCCAACAGGCACGTTTACTTTGCCGCCGGATATAATTGCCAGCTCATCATGGTCTTTCCTGAGCTCGACATCGTCGCGGTGACGACGGCGAGGGACAATTGTCCTCACGGCAGGCTCGCTGATGCCATTTCCCGGGCGGTCAAATCCGGGACGGCGCTGCCGGCGGACGCCGCCGGCGCAAATCTGCTCGCCGATGCCATCCGCAATGCTTCGACCGAGAAACGATCCGACGTAGCTGCAACGCCCGAACTTGCGTCGGCGATTTCGGGAAAAACCTACAGGTTTCCAGCCAATGCGCTGAATATGAAATCGTTGTCGCTGACCTTCGCCGAGCCGCAGGCGCGATATGACCTGGAGATCTATGCGCAGGATCCGGCGAAGCCGGCCCTCACGTCGAGTGGTCCGATCGGGCTGGACGGTCTGTATCGCAAGGGTGAGCCGTCCGCATCCGGTGTGGTTGCGATGAAGGGGAGTTGGCTCAACGGCTCGACCTTTGTGATCGACCGCCTGACCATCGGCGCGGGCCAGGAGGCGCAGAAATGGACCCTGTCGTTTGACGGTGCGAGACTTCACCTGCGCGGCAGAGGCAGGGATGGCCGTACCGTTTTGATCGACGGCGAGCTTGGCGGCTGATTTGTCCGAGGCCGTCGATTCTCGGGAACCTTCCGGGCTTTGTCGTATCTAATACCTGAGCGCTACCATGCGATCATCGAAAGTTGACCCATGCGCCAGGCACAAACACCGCAGGCCGCTACCGTCCGAACCGTTGAGGCGGAACTGGTCCGACGCGCTCGCGCACGTGACGAACCTGCCATTCGCGCGATCCTGCAGGCGAACAATCGCAGGCTTTACCGGCTTGCACGCGGCATCCTGCGCAATGACGGCGAAGCCGAGGACGTGGTCCAGGAAACCTATGTCCAGGCGTTCACGCATCTCGATGATTTCCGCGGCGATTCAAGTCTGGCGACGTGGCTGTCGCGGATCGCCATGAACGTTGCTGTGGGCCGGCTGCGCCGACAGCGTCCCGGGGTCGAATGGACGACGCTGCCGCCGGGCGTGCTCGAGGCCCAGATCATCCATTTTCCCCAATTGGCCACGTCAGAGGATCCGGAAAAGTCCATGGCGCAACGCGAAATCCGGCATGTGGTCGAACATGCGATCGACGAACTGCCCGAGGCTTTTCGCATTGTCTTCATCGCTCGCGTGATCGAGGGGATGACGATCGAGGAAACCGCTGAAAGTCTCGGGCTCAGGCCGGAAACGGTGAAGACCCGGCTGCACCGGGCCCGCGCCATGCTGCGCAACAATGTCGAGGCCAAAATCGGCCCGGTGCTGATGGATGCCTTTCCGTTCGCCGGCAAGCGCTGCGAACGCCTCACGGCAGCCGTGCTGCGACGATTGGCTCTCGCATAAGATTGTTTCATGTAAGATTTCCGGGAACCTCGACGGCCCGCCGTCATCCAATCCCTGTGCAACCATCAATGCGCCGGCAGCTCTTGCCGGGCGCCACAGGAGTGTCAAATGATGTTCGTTCGATCGAGCGTGGCCATCGCAGCAGTGAGCCTGCTGAGCGGTGCCGCGCTGGCGCAAGCCGCAAAGCCGACCGATCCGCAGATCGCCCATATCGCCTATACCGCCGGCGTGATCGATATCGCGGCCGCGAAGCAGGCGCTGGCGAAGACCGGCAACAAGGAGATCAAGGCGTTCGCGGAAGACATGGTGCGCGACCATGAAGCCGTGAACAAGCAGGCGCTGGATCTGGTGAAGAAGCTCAACGTCACGCCCGAGGACAACGACACCAGCCGCACCCTGACGAAGAATGCCGCCGACAAGCGCGCCGAACTCGACAAGCTGAAGGGCGCCGCGTTCGACAAGGCCTATGCGGCCAACGAGGTCGCCTATCACAAGGCGGTCGACAGCGCGCTCGAGACCACGCTCATTCCGAACGCGACCAACGCTGAACTGAAGAGCCTGCTGCAGACCGGCCTGAAGATCTTCCAGGGCCACGAGCAGCATGCCGAGCACGTCACGGCCGGCCTGAAATAGGGAGTTTGCGCATGACGCCGAGATGGAATGTGTCGATCGTGGCCGGGTCGATGCTTGCGATGTCCATCCCGGCTCATGCGGCAACTATCCAGATCACGATGGACAATCTGGTGATCTCGCCGCCGGAAGTGTCGGCGAAAGTCGGCGACACCATCGAATGGATCAACAAGGACGTCTTTGTCCATACCGCGACGGCACGAAACGGTGACTGGGATGTCAACCTGCCGCCGAAGAAGAACGGCACCCTGGTTTTGCGGAAGGTCGGCACCGTCGATTACTATTGCCGCTTTCATCCCAACATGAAGGCGACCCTGGTGGTTGAGCCATAGAACGGACTTGCCGCATCGCCAGCCGGAATCGCGCGGTTGGTCGATGACGAGGCGGGGTGAACGATCTCGCCGCGGCCATGTCGGCGCTTCCTTGCTCATCGTGAGAGCCTCACCGAAAAGCAGCCGGCATTTTCAGGCTTTGCCTAAACAGCTTGAAAATCAGTCGTTTGCCGTCATGGCCGGGCTTGACCCGGCCATCCACGTCTTTCCTGGGTGCTGCCTGACGGTCACTCGGTGACGCCGCTTTCGGGTTGAGAGACAGTCCCGTCCGTTCCAATGATCTGCGTGGTGGAGACGGGTTGGAGCCCAGGCAAATGCATCGCCGACCTCGCGATCACCTTGCCGACCTCATCGCCTGCGCTAACTTGGTAAGAGCACGAGTCTTCGATCATCTGCGATGCATAGAACTCGACGCCATCCTTTACAAGCATGTGATCCTGCGCGTGACCACCTTCATCGTGGACGACACCACTTGATGCCGTATAGCGAATTGAGGTCCCGCCGGAGTTCTCCATGACAGCTATGCGCAAGGAGGCCTTCTCAATGAAATAGACGTCGATTGCCGCCTTTGGCTTTGGCGATATGATCTATCCAGCAGATCGGACCCGCGAGGGACGGTACTGACACCAGACCCCAGCAGGCCGGGACCAGCATGCATGTGGTTGCGATTGATTTGATGGGCATTTCTGCTCCCATGGTGCCGGTGATGAGCCGGTGCCCCGGGCATGGCGGCTTCTTTCACATATCAAACCACGAGTGCGATGTCGCATACGGCACATCGCGACATGTTTCCGCAGCGCAAGACTCGATCACTATCGTGCGGAGCGGATAAATAGACCGCCCGGCGGGCAAATCACCTGCGCTCGCGAATTCCTGTCCAGCCCTCACGCGAAAAATATTCTGCTTCTGTTTTTCAGAAATGTGTGGTAGCTGTCTCGACATCCCGCCTCGATGCAGAGGGGCGTTACGGCCAATCGTCACGAAACGTGGGGCGGGATGCGGTGGACGCGACGCTGTCGTGTGCGCATGAGGTCGCAGGGCGGGGCAACTCGTGAGCGATCGAGAGCGGCGCGCGAGACGAGCGGCAGTGTTGCGGACGGTCAAAGCGTGTGGTCCTGGCACCCCAAGGCTGGTGTCAAGTTTGACTGGAGTCGCGCGAGCCCAACCGGGTAGCGATGCGCGATCATCCAGGGAATGACGGGGGCACAGCCGGTCCCCGGGGAGATCGCGCCATACACTGTTAAAACCACTGCGTGGGGAATGCCGGATGTTTCCGGTGCCTCCGCTGTGAATACTCGTGCGCATACTCAAACTACCCTAGCGCGCACGAGGCTGCGGGTGCATTGGGCACCCGGCATTCCCCGCGCCCTCTTTCCATTGAGGGACACGACGACGGCATCACCTCGGGGCGATCGGCGCCTGCGGGACGATGAAGGCTGTCGTTCTGGTCCGCGTCCGGCCCCAAGTGGCTTTGCCTCTTATAGGAGGCAAAAGTAGCGATTTTACTATTGTGCCTCATTTATAAGGCGTTTGCCTTTTGTTAATGCCTCTTATATAAGTCATAATGACCATTCACACGAAAAACGCATCGAATATGAGGCGACATGATGGACCTCATCGAACTTGGCGCGAAAATCAGGGAAACGAGGCGCGCCCAGAAGCTGACCCAAGGCGAACTCGTGCAACGATCAAAGGTCAGCAGGGCCCGACTGGATGCTCTCGAAAACGGACGGATTGCAGACATCGGTTTCAAGAAGCTGATGCGCGTCATGAACGCACTCGGGTTGGATTTTCGCCTAACCCAACTGAACGACAGTCGCCCCACCTTGGAAGACTTGATCGAGGAGGACGAACATGCTCCGCGTTTGGGTCGACGGTAAAGCCGTCGGCACCCTCGATCGCTTCAAGACGCGGGGATCCACCTTCGTCTACGACCCAGCGACCGATCCAAGCCTTGCTGTTTCCGTGACGATGCCAAAACGAACGGCATCCTGGGATACGTCTGACGGTCTGGCGCCCATATTCGAGATGAATCTACCGGAAGGCGTCCTTCGAGAACGCTTGGTGCGGCGATTTGCCAAGGCGCTCGGACGTTTCGACGATTTCGATATGCTGAGTCTTGTCGGCAAGACACAAGTTGGTCGCATTCGTTACTCGGAATATGCAGAGACGCTGTCGGAAGACGTGCCGTTCCAATCCATCGCGGAAATTCTCAAGGCGAAAGGAACGAGTGAGTTCTTCGACCACCTGATTGAGAAGTTCGCAATTCATTCTGGCCTGTCGGGTGTGCAGCCCAAAGTCATGATACGGGCGGAGGAAGAAAGTGGTTTTCGCCTCTCGCCGAGTTTCAAGAGTGCCACGCATATCGTGAAATTCTGGGACCCGGCCGAATACCCCGAACTCGCGGCAAATGAATTTTTCTGTCTGAAAATCGCGAAACGGCTCAAGTTTTCAGTTCCGGAATTCAACCTGTCCGAAGCGGGGCATGCTCTCGTCGTCAAACGGTTCGATCTTGGAGCCGATGGCAAGTATCTCGGCTTCGAAGATTTTTGCGTGCTCAATGGTCTCTCCACGGCGAACAAATACGACGGAGGGTACGAGACCAGACTCTTCAAGCGCACAAGGGAATTCATTCGCGCCGCCGATCGTCCAGGTGCTCTCACGGACATGTTCAGATTGTTCGTGCTGAATTGCGCGATCCGAAATGGCGATGCTCACCTCAAGAACTTCGGAATCATCTATTCGGATATGCAGGGAGAAGCACAACTCGCGCCGATATATGATCTGATAACGACCACCGCCTACATCCAGACTGATGTCATGGCGCTGACTCTGGAAGGCTCAAAAAAATGGCCGGACCGCCGAACGCTCCTCAGGCTCGGTCAAACTCGGGCGGACCTGGGGGCCACACTTATCTCCCGGATTCTCGAGGAGACGGCAGATGCGATCTCCGACATGTCTCCCGAGGTCGAGCGGTATTTCAAGGAGAAATCAAAGCATCCCAATGTTGGCGAACTGATACGTTCGGCGTGGGGATCGGGTGTACGAGAGAGTCTCGGGCTGGGTGGCTCGACATGACGGTCGCAACGTCATGTCGACAGGATTTCACGCTTCTTGCATCATTCGCGCCGCTCCTGCCCAATCATCAAACGCCCGTCAAAACGCGGTATAGCCGCCATCGATCACGAAGCAGTCGGCGGTGTGATAGGACGACGCCTTGCTCATGAGATAGACGGCGATGCCGCCAAAATCCGAAGGCTCGCCGAAGCGCCGCACCGGGATGCGCGGCATCACGTTGGCGACGAATTTCTCGTTGCCCATGATGCCGGCGGTCATGTCGCTCCTGATCCATCCGGGCAGGATGGCATTCGCGGTGACGCCATGACGCGCAAGTTCGACCGCGAGCGCGCGGCACAACGCATTGATCGCGGCCTTGGTCGCGGCGTAATGCTCGTTGCGCGCGGTGCCGAACAGCGAGGCGAGGCTCGAGGTCGCAACCAGCCGACCGAAGGGGTCGCCGCTCTCGGATCGTTCGGTCATGTGGCGCGCGGCGGCCTGGAACACATGAAAGACGCCGTCGAGATTGGTCGCGAACATCGAGCGCCATTCGTCCTCGGTGCGGTCGATGAAGGCGCGTCGGCCGCCACCGCCTATGCCGGCATTAGCAAAACAGCCGTCGACGCGTCCGAAATGATTGAGCGTCGCCTTCATCGCGTCCTTGACCGATGCGGGGTTGCTGACGTCGCAGACATGGCTATCGACCTTGCCGGGGCCGGCCGCCATGCTGGCTGCCGCGAGCCTGTTCTTCTCGGCGTTGCGGCCCCAGATCGAAACGCTACAGCCGGCGGACGACAGCGCCTGGGCGATGCCGAGGCCGATGCCGCCATTGCCGCCGGTGATGACGGCGACGCGGCCAGTGAGGTCGAACAGGGTCATGGGTTTCCTTTGGGCGTTTCCATCTTGTGTTGAGACGCTAGCCGCGCGTTCGGCGGCGGTCAGGCGGTCGCTTTACGAGCATGGACAAGGCGGCGCAGAAAATCAAATATGTGTCGAGATGGATGCCCATTGTACCGCAGGACGAAATAAGCGGGACCACAACGCACGAGGAAACAATGCAATTCAAGCACGTCACGCTCGATTTCGAGGGATCGGTCGCCGTCCTCAAGCTCGACCATCAGGAAGTCATGAACGCGGTCTCGATCGACATGCTCGGCGGTCTCGGCGAGGCGCTCGACACGATCGACGACAAGAAGGCCGAGGTCCGCTGTCTCGTGATCACAGGCGCGGGACGGGCGTTCTGCACCGGCGCCAACCTGCAGGGCCGCAACAATCAGAAGCCGGGCAGGAGCAACGCGGGCGCGGCGCTGGAGACCGCCTTCCATCCGTTCCTGCGGCGGCTGCGCAATCTGCATTGCCCTGTTGTCACGGCCGTCAATGGTCCGGCGGCCGGTGCCGGAATGAGTTTCGCGTTGATGGGGGATATGATCCTGTGCGCGCGTTCCTCCTACTTCCTGCAGGCGTTTCGCCGCATCGGTCTGGTGCCGGATTGCGGCTCGACCTGGCTGTTGCCGCGGCTGGTCGGCAAGGCGCGCGCGGTCGAGCTGTCGTTGATGGGCGAGCGGCTGCCGGCCGAAAAGGCGCTGGAATGGGGGCTGGTCAACCGTGTCCACGACGACGCCGTGCTGATGGATGAAGCCATGAAGCTCGCGCATGATCTCGCCAACGGGCCGACGGTAGCGCTGTCGCTGATCCGCAATCTCTATTGGGAGAGCCCGGAAAATTCCTTCGAGGATCAGCTCAATCTCGAATTTCAGTGCCAGCGTGTCGCGGGCGCTGCGGAGGATTTCAAGGAAGGCGTCACCGCGTTCCTCGAAAAGCGACCGGCGAAGTTCAAGGGCCAATGATCGAGGCCGAACTCACCCGCTGCGTCGCATCGTGGTGTCCGGGCGCGACCGGCGTCACGGGCGCTGCGAAACTCTCCGGCGGCGCCAGCCAGGAAACCTGGACTTTCGATATCGTCGGTCCCGCTGGCAACACCGGCGCCATCCTGCGCCGTGCGCCCACGGGTTATGGCGCCGCGCCGTCGCGCGCGGCGGGCCTCGAGAACGAGGCGATCCTGATGCGGCTCGCTTTCGATGCCGGCGTGCCGTCGCCGCGCGTACTGCATGTGCTGCGGCCGGAGGATGATCTCGGCACCGGCTTCATCATGGCGCGGGTCGAGGGCGAGACCATCGCGCGCAAGATTCTGCGCGATGAACAATTTGCTACGGCGCGCCCGCTGCTGGCGCGTCAGTTGGGCTCGATCGCGGCCGGCATCCACGGTTTGCCGCGCACGAAATTGCCGGTCCTGCGCGAGATAAACTCGACCAAGGAAATCGCCGAACTCGATCGCGAGTACAGGAGCTTCAACTGGCCACGTCCGGTGTTCGAACTGGCGCTGCGTTGGCTCCGGGATCACGATCCCGGTCCGTCGGACGAGGTGACGCTGGTGCATGGCGATTTCCGCCACGGCAATCTCATCATCGGCCCCGACGGCGTGCGCGCGGTGCTCGACTGGGAATTGGCGCATCTGGGCGACCCGATGGAGGATCTCGGCTGGATCTGCGTCAACTCCTGGCGCTTCGGCGAGATCGACAAGCCGGTCGGCGGTTTTGGCTCACGCGAAGACCTGTTTGCAGGGTACGAGGCGGCCGGCGGCAAGGTCGATCCTGCTCGCGTGAAATTCTGGGAAGTGATCGGCACGTTGCGCTGGGGCGTGATGTGCTGCGGCATGATGCAGCGCTTTCGCCTGGGCCCCGACCATTCGATGGAGCGCGCCATGATCGGCCGCCGCGCCTCCGAGACCGAGATCGATCTGTTGCGGCTGCTTGCTCCACGGAGACAATAGTTATGCAGGATGAACCAGCCCCGAGTGAATTGACCAAGGCCGTTGCCGATTTCCTGCGCAACGATATCGCGCCGCTCGTCAGCGGCCATCATTCGTTCAAGCTACGGGTCGCGATCAACGCGCTCGACGTGGTGACACGGCAACTGACGCTGGAGCAGGGCAGCGATGCCGCGGAAATCGCGCGGCTCGCTGCGCTGCTGGCTACGCAGGGATCGCTGCTCGACCTCAATCGCAGCCTCGCTGAACGCATCGGAAGCGGCAAACTCGATCTGGGAACACCGGGGCTATCGGAGCATCTGTGGCAGACCACGATGGACAAGCTCGCGGTCGATCAGCCGAACTATGGGTCGTATCGGAGGGAGTTGGGCAATGGTGGTTAGCCCGTCATTGCGAGGAGCGAAGCGAGGAAGCAATCCATGGTGCGTCGTGGTGCTGGAACCGGATTGCTTCGCTGCGCTCGCAATGACGGCGAGGCGACACTGCGCTACTTACTTCCCAACCCAATTCGGCGGCCGCTTTTCCGCAAACGCCTTCGGTCCCTCGACGTAGTCCTGCGACGCCACCATCGCCTTCACGGCGGGAAAGTCGCGCTGCTCGGAGATCGCCTGTTCCAGCGGCACGCCAAGCCCCTTCTGGATGGTCTGCTTGGAGGCGCGAATCGACATCGGCGAGTTCTTGCAGATGGTCTCGGCCCAGCGCTCGGCTGCGGCGAGCGCCTCGCCCTGCGGCACCACCTCGTTGACGAAGCCGAGTTCAAGACCTTCGCGCGCGCCGACGTGGCGCGCGGTCAGGATCATGCCCATGGCGCGCTTCAGGCCGATCTGGCGCGGCAGCCGGAGCAGTCCGCCGGCGAGCGCCGCCAGGCCCACGCGCGGCTCGGGCAGGGCGAAGGTCGCGTTTTCGGAGGCGATGATGAGGTCGCAGGCGAGCGCGATCTCGAAGCCGCCGCCCATGGCGACGCCATTCACCGCCGCGATGATCGGCTTGTCGCAGTCGAAGCGGGAGGTGAGGCCGGCAAAGCCGCCGGTGTCCCAGCCGCGCTTTCCACCCGCCGCCTGCCATTTCAGGTCGTTGCCGGCGCAGAACGCCTTGTCGCCGCTGCCGGTGACGATGGCGACCCACTGCTCGGGGTCGGCGGAGAAATCGTCGAACACCTTGTTGAGCTCGAAATGCGCGTCGGTGTGCAGCGCGTTGTAGACCTCGGGCCGCGACAGCGTCACGATCGTGATCGGGCCCTTGCGCGTGACTTTGGAAAATTTCAGGTCCATGTTCGCTCCCGTGATGTTTCTGTGACGTGGAATACCCACGAATAATAGCTGGGTCGTCGCGCCGGGCGCCATCCAATTCCGCAGGTGAGGAGCGCGTCACCCGCCGTGTCGCCTTGCTTGACTTGAGGCCGCGCCTCTTACCTTATTCGGTCAAGACAACAAAAAGCCTTCGGGAGAGACCGCCTTGGATTTCGCATTGCCCGCCGACCTCACAGCCTATCTCGACGAACTCGATCGCTTCATCGTCAGCGAGATCAAGCCGCTGGAAGCGGCTGATGACAACATCCGCTTCTTCGATCATCGCCGCGAATGGGCGCGCACCGATTTCGACAATGGCGGCCTGCCGCGGCATGAGTGGGAGGTGCTGCTGCGCAAGGCGAAAAACCTTGCCGACGCGGCCGGTCATCTGCGTTTTGCGATCCCGAAGCGCTATGGCGGCAAGGACGGCTCCAATCTCTGGATGGCCGTGATCCGCGAGCATTTTGCCGCCAAGGGCCTCGGCCTGCACAACGATTTGCAGAACGAGCATTCCATCGTCGGCAATCTGCCGCTCGTCACCATGCTCGACCGCTACGGCCGCGACGACCAGAAGGCGATGATCGAGGGCTCGATATCAGGCAAGTACCGCATCACCTTTGGGCTGACGGAGCCGCAGCACGGTTCGGACGCCACCCACATGGAGACCAGGGCGGTTCCGGCGACGCGCGACAACGTCAAGGGCTGGCTCATCAACGGCGAGAAGATGTGGACCACCGGCATGCATGTCGCCACCCATTGCGCGCTGTTTGCCCGCACCAGCGGCGATGACGGCGACGCGCGCGGCATCAGCTGCTTCCTGGTGCCGGCGAAGAGCGAGGGCGTCAAAGTCGAGGAGTACATGTGGACCTTCAACATGCCGACCGATCACCCGCGCGTCAGTTTCACCGACGTGTTCGTGCCGGAGGATGCACAGTTCGGCGAGGTCGGGCGCGGGCTGTCGCTGGCGCAATGCTTCGTCCATGAGAACCGCATTCGCCAAGCGGCAAGCTCGCTGGGAGCCGCGGTCTATTGCATCAACGAGAGCGTCAAATACGCGCGCGAGCGAAAACCCTTCGGCAAGGCGCTCGCGGAAAACCAGGCGATCCAGTGGCCGCTGGTGGAACTGGCAACGCAGGCCGAGATGCTGCGGCTTCTGATCCGCAAGACCGCGTGGGAGATGGACCAGCTCACCCAGGCCCAGGTCGAGCACACGCTCTCGGACAAGGTCTCGATGTGCAACTACTGGGCTAACCGTCTGTGCTGCGAGGCCGCCGACCGCGCCATGCAGGTGCACGGCGGCATGGGCTACTCACGCCACAAGCCGTTCGAACATATCTATCGCCACCACCGCCGCTACCGCATCACCGAAGGCAGCGAGGAAATCCAGATGCGGAAGGTGGCGGGATTCTTGTTCGGCTATATGGGCGCGGGGAAGCATTGACGAGGGGCGTATCATTCTCTCCGCACGTCGTCCCCGCGAAGGCGGGGACCCATAACCACAGAAGGTAGTTTGGGACCTGTTCCTTCGACAAAGGCAACTACCACGTTCCGTATAACTGGTGTCACGGCGTATGGGTCCCGGCCTTCGCCGGGACGACGACAAACCTCAATTCACCTGCCGGTCCTTGCCCGCCCAATACGGATCGCGCAGGTTTCGCCGCAGGATCTTGCCCGAGGGGTTGCGCGGCAGCGCCTCGATGAAATCGACCGTCTTCGGCGTCTTGAATCCGGCGATGCGGGTGCGGGTGAAGTTGATGATGTCGGTGGCAGCAGCCGTTTTGCCCGGCTTCATGACGACGACGGCCTTGACGGCCTCGCCCCATTGCTCGTCGGGGATGCCGATGACCGCGGCTTCGGCAACGTCGGGATGATCGCAGAGCGCGCTCTCGACCTCGGCCGGATAGATGTTCTCGCCGCCCGAGATGATCATGTCCTTGATGCGGTCGTGGATGTAGAGATAGCCGTCCTCGTCCATGTAGCCGGCATCGCCCGTGCGCAGCCAGCCGTCCTTGCCGAGCGTCCTTGCGGTTGCTTCCGGCAGGTTCCAGTAGCCCACCATGTTGGAGCCGGAGCGGGTGGCGATCTCGCCGACCTGTCGCGGCGGCAATCGGTTGCCGTCATGATCGAGGATCGCAAGCTCGATGCCGGGCAGGGCCTTGCCAGCCGAGCGCATGCGCTCCAGCCCTTCGACATGGTCTTCGGGCGGCAGCGCGACGATGGTGCCGGTGGTCTCCGTCATGCCGTACATCTGCACGAAGCCACATTTGAAGACGTCGATGCATTCCTTCAGCAGCGCCGCCGGTATAGGCGAGGCGCCATAGAGCATGTATTTCAGCCTGGAGAAATCGACCTGCCGCGCGCGCGGCTGCCGCACCACGAACTGCATCGCGGCCGGCACCATGAACAGCTTGGTGATGCCGTACTGCTCGAAGAAGTCGAGGATTTTGGTCGGATCGAACTCCCGCGCGATCACGCCCTTGGCGCCGTGATAGAGGTTCATCACGCCCCAACCCGAGCCGCCGATATGGAAGATCGGCATTGCGATCAGCGAGACGTCGTCCGTGATCCATTTGTTCCAGTCCGGCTTTTCGGCGTCGTTGCCGGTCTGGACCAGGTTGAGGAAGTTGGCGTGCGAGAGCATCGCGCCCTTTGGCTTTCCCGTCGTGCCGGAGGTATAGAGCTGGATCGCGATGTCGTTCGGCGCGATCTCGACCTTGGGATCGTCGGCGCTCTGCGCGTCGCGCCAGGCGGTATAATCAGGCCATTCCGGCTCGCCGCCTTCGGTGGTGATGATGGTGCGGACGCTGGGGATCTGCTCCCGGATGTTCTTGACCAGCGTGATGAACTCCGGACCCACGAACAGCATCGGCGCCTTGCAGTCCTCGACGATGAAGGCGACCTCGGGGCCGGCGAGCCGCCAGTTCACGGGCGCCATCACCACATTCGCCTTGATGGCGCCGAGCAGCAGCTCGAAAAAGGCGTCGCTGTTCTTGCCGAGATAGGCGATGCGCTCGCCTCGCTTGACGCCGAGTGCCTTCAGCGCATTGGCAACGCGGTTGGTCTTGCGATCGAACTCGGCAAAGCTGGTCTGGCGCCCCTCGAACTCGTAGGCCACGGCATCGCCAAGGTCCTTCGCCTGCGCGCGGACCATGTCGGCTAGGTTGGTGATCTCGGCTGAGACGGACATGTTTCCTCCCGTATGGTCTTTTTTGTTGCCGGGAGTTTGGCGTCATCCGGCAACAAAGACAATACGGGGGTAAAGCGCCTTCAGCCCCGCGAGGCGCGGTCCTTCTCGTTCTGCGCCTTGATCGCGTCGCGGGCCTGGGCCCAGTCGTCGTCCTTCCAGTCGCGCAGCTGGTAGAAATTGCCGCCCATCGCCAGCGCCTGGCCGCCGTCCATCGCGATGGTCTCGCCGTTGATCCAGTCGCAGCCGCCGGAGATCAGGAACACGGCCGTGTTCTGCAACTCCTCCATGGTGCCGACGCGGCCCATTGGGTTCATCGCCTTGGTGCGCGCGCCGGCTTCGTCGCCGGGCTTGATGCGCTTGCTCATGCCTTCGGTCGGGATTTCGCCGGGTGCAATGGTGTTGAGCCGGATGCCGTAATGGCCCCATTCGGCCGCCAGCGACATGGTCATGGCGTGGATCGCGGACTTGCTCATCGCCGACGGCACCACATAGGGGCTGCCGTTGCGCACCCAGGTCGTGGTGATCGAGACCACGTTGCCGGGCTGCTTCGCCTCGATCCAGCGCCGGCCGACCGCGTGGGTCACGTAGAAGGTGCCGTGCATCACGATGTTGGCGACGGCATCGAAACCGCGCGTGCTGAGCTCTTCCGTGCGCGAGATGAAATTGCCGGCCGCGTTGTTGATGAGGTCGGTCAGTCCTCCCTCCAGGAAGATGGTCTCGACCATCTCCTCCACCGCGAGCGGGTTTCGGATGTCGACGCCATGGCTGGTCACGTGACCGCCGTAAAGGTCCATCAGCTCGGTCGCGGTTTCGTCGCAGACGATCTTGCGGCGACCGCAGATATGCAATTCGGCGCCCAATTCGAGGAAGCGCGCCGCCATGGATTTGCCAAGTCCCGTGCCGCCGCCGGTGACGAGGATGCGCCGGCCCGCCAGAAGATTGTCCTTGAACATGGGAGTTTCCCGCCTGCATGGATTGTCTGTTAATTAGTTGATTGACTAAAACCCGACATCGCCGTTCTGTAAAGCGGCAAACCAAGAAGAATGGGGAGATTCCACCGATGGAACAGCGCGTCTCGATATCGATCGCGGAAGGCGTTGCCGACGTTCGTCTGGTGCGGGCGGACAAGATGAACGCGCTCGACGCTGAGATGTTCGAAGCGCTGGTCGCGGCAAGTGACCGGCTCGCCAAGGAAAAAGGCCTGCGCGCGGTGGTCCTGTCGGGGGAGGGACGGGCGTTCTGTGCCGGCCTCGATATGGGTCGTTTCGCGGCGATGAACGACAATGGCGGGCATGGCATCCCGGGTGGCGACAAGCGCGATTTGTCGATCCGCACCCATGGCCAGGCCAATTTTGCGCAGCAGGCGGTATGGGGCTGGCGACAGCTGCCGGTGCCCGTGATTGCCGCCATCCATGGTGTCGCGTTCGGTGGCGGCTTCCAGCTCGCGCTCGGTGCCGACATGCGCTTCCTTTCGCCCGACGCACGAATGTCGATCATGGAAATCAAATGGGGTCTGGTGCCGGACATGGCGGGGACGCCTGTTCTCGCCACCCTGGTGCGCGACGATATCCTGCGCGAACTGACCTACACGGGACGAATCTTCTCTGCCCAGGAGGCGTTGTCCTATGGTCTTGCAACGCGGATCTGCGACGATCCGCGCGCCGCGGCCTTCGAAGTCGCGATCGAGATCGCCAGCAAGAGTCCGGACGCCATTCGCGCCGCCAAGCGCATGCTGAACAAGCTCTCCGTCGATCCCGGCCCGGCGCTGCTGGCCGAATCGGTCGAGCAGCAAAAGCTACTGGGCAGTGCCAACCAGCTCGAAGCGGTGCGGGCCAATATCGAGAAACGCGCGCCGCGATTTGCGGACGTTTGATGCCTCCCGTCATTCCGGGGCGATGCGAAGCATCGAACCCGGAATCTCGAGATTCCGGGTTCGCTTCGCGCCCCGGAATGACGAGGAGATCCAAAGTCCAGCAAGAGATCGGAAAGATCCCATGAACGAAACGCCCCAACTCTTCCGCGGCATCATCAGCGGCGACCGTAGCCGCAGTCATGCCGATGTTGCGGATCGGGCCGCGCGGATCGCCGGCGGGCTGCAGGGGCTTGGCGTCAAACAGGGCGACAGCGTCTGCATCCTGATGCGCAACGACATCGCCTTCATCGAGGCGGCCTACGCGGCCATGCAGCTCGGCGCCTATGGCGTCCCCGTGAATTGGCATTTCAAGCCGGAGGAGATCACCTACATCCTGCAGGATTGCGGTACCTCCGTGCTGATCGCGCATGCCGACCTGTTGCATCAGCTCAGCGGTGCAATTCCTTCCGGTGTCACCGTTTTCAGCGTGCCGACGCCGCCGGAAATCATGGCGACCTACAAGATCGATCCCGATCACCTCGCCGCGCCTGACTTCGCGATCGACCTGGAGGCCTGGCTTGCACGGCAAGCACCTTACGACGGGCCGGCCGTGCCGCAGCCGCAGAACATGATCTACACCTCGGGCACGACAGGGCATCCCAAGGGCGTGCGGCGGAACGCGCCGACGCCGGAGCAGAGCGCCCATGCGGAGCGCATGCGGGCCATGATCTACGGGCTGAAGCCCGGCGCCCGCGCGCTGCTACCCGGGCCGCTCTATCATTCGGCGCCAAACTCCTTCGGCCTGCGCGCCGGCCGGCTCGGCGGTGCGCTGGTCGTGATGCCGCGTTTCGAGCCCGAGGAATTCCTCCGGCTGATCGAGACACAACGGATCGACACCATGTTCGTGGTGCCGACCATGTTCATCCGATTGATGAAGTTGCCGGAGAACATCCGACGGAAATACGACATGTCCTCGCTGCGTCATGTCATCCATGCCGCCGCGCCCTGTCCGCCCGACGTCAAGCGCGCGATGATCGCGTGGTGGGGGCCGGTGATCTATGAATTCTATGGCTCGACCGAATCCGGCGCGGTGACGTTTGCGACCTCGGAGGACGCTCTGAAGAGGCCGGGCACGGTGGGCCGGATCGCGCCGGGCGCGGAATTGCGGTTCATCGGCGAGGACGGCAGGGCTCTGCCGCAGGGCGAGATCGGTGAAATCTACTCACGGATCGCCGGTAACCCGGATTTCACCTATCACAACAAGCCCGGGAAACGTGGCGAGATCGACCGCGACGGCTTCATCACTTCAGGCGATGTCGGCTATATCGATGCGGACGGCTACGTCTTCATCTGTGACCGCAAGCGCGACATGGTGATCTCCGGCGGGGTGAATATCTATCCCGCCGAAATCGAATCGGTGTTGCATGCCGTCCCCGGCGTCCATGACTGCGCGGTGTTTGGCATCCCCGATGCCGAGTTCGGCGAAGCGCTGATGGCCGTGGTCGAGCCGCAGGCCGGCGTGACGCTCGACGTTGCCGACATCCGTGCCCGGCTCAGGGGCTCGCTGGCGGACTACAAGGTCCCCAGGCATATCGACATCCAGAAAGAGCTGCCGCGCGAGGATTCCGGAAAGATCTTCAAGCGCCGCCTGCGCGACCCCTATTGGGAGCGGGCGGGGCGGAGGATTTAGCCGCTTTGGGCCGTCGCCCCGGCCTAGTGCGCGATTGCGCACGGGGGCCGGGGCCCGTACCGCGTGATCCTCGCGACAGGGCGCGCTGGGAGAGAACGTGCGCGACAACAGGCAGTGGTGGTTATGGGTTCCGGCCTTCGCCGGAACGACGGGAGAGGGTATCGCCTTCCGGTGATCAGGTCAGGGTAAGCCTCATTCTTCATCTTGCACTGCGGCAGAAAAATCGCGCATTCTGGCATCGCCGGGCATTTCTGGAGCAATGAAGAATGTCGACCCAGATGATGCCTTCCGACCTGGACCAACAGACCAACCGAACCGACGATGCGCAGGCGCTCGAGGAAGATGCGCGGCTGCGGGAGGAGATCCGGCTGCTCGGCCGCATCCTGGGGGACACTGTCCGCGACCAGGAAGGTGCCGACGTGTTCGACCTGGTCGAGCGCATCCGCCAGACCTCGATCCGCTTCCACCGCGACGAGGACCGCGTCGCGCGCAAAGAACTCGAATCGATGCTCGACAGCCTGTCGATCAGCGAGACCGTACGCATCGTTCGCGCCTTCGCCTATTTCTCGCATCTCGCCAATATCGCCGAGGACCAGAACAACATCCGCCAGATGCGGGCGCGCGGCAACGGCAAGGCGGCGCAGGGTGGGGTGCTGGCCGAGACGCTCTCGCATGCGCGGGCCGCGGGCTTCAGCGCCGCCGATCTGCGCAAGTTCTTTGCCGGCGCGCAGGTCAGCCCGGTCCTGACGGCGCACCCGACCGAAGTTCGCCGCAAGAGCACGATGGACCGTGAAATGGAGGTCGCGGCGCTTCTGGACCGGCGCGAACGGCTCCAGTTCACGCCGGAGGAGGCCGCGGCAAATGACGAGCAGTTGCGCCGCGCCGTGCTGACACTGTGGCAGACCAACATGCTGCGTCGGACCAAGCTGACGGTGCTGGACGAGGTCGCCAACGGCTTGTCGTTTTACGATTACACATTCCTTCATGAGGTGCCGCGCCTGCTCTGCGTGCTGGAAGACCGGCTCAACGGAGGCGAGGAGGCCGCGGGCGAACTGGCATCCTTCCTGCGGATGGGAAGCTGGATCGGCGGCGATCGCGACGGCAATCCGTTCGTGACCGCCGAGGTGATGCGGGGCACCTTGCATCTGCAGTCGAGCCGCGTGCTGCAGTTCTATCTCGAGGAATTGCACGTGCTCGGCTCGGAACTGTCGATCGCGGCGCATCTTGCCGACATCTCGGATGAATTGCGGGCGCTCGCCGAGCGTTCGCCGGATACATCGCCGCATCGCATCGGCGAGCCCTATCGGCTCGCGGTCTCCTTCATCTATGCGCGGCTCACTGCAACGGCATCGAGGCTCGAGGTCGAAACCACCCGGCGACCGGTCGGCAAAGCCGCCGCCTACGCAAGCGTCAGGGAGTTTCAGGCCGATCTCGACGTGCTCGATCGCTCGCTGATCGCAAACAACTCGCGCGTCATCGCGCGCGGGCGGCTGCGGCAGTTGCGCCGCGCGGTGGACTGCTTCGGCTTTCACCTGGCCCGGCTCGACATCAGGCAGAATTCGGCGGTACACGAGCGCACCGTCGCGGAGCTCATCGATGCGGCCATGCCGGGCATGTCCTACCTCGCATTGGGCGAGGAGGCGAGGATCGGGCTGCTGTCGAGCGAGCTGCGCAACGCGCGGCCACTGACGTCCAGTTTCGTCAAATACAGCGACGAGACACTGGGCGAACTCGCGGTGTTTCATGCCGCCGCCGAAGCGCATGCCAAGTTCGGCGCCGACGTCATTCCGCAATGCATCATCTCCATGTGCACGGGGATGTCGGACATGCTGGAGGTCGCGTTGCTGCTCAAGGAGGTCGGCCTGGTCGACCCGTCCGGCCGCTGCGCGATCAATATCGTGCCGCTGTTCGAGACCATCGAGGATCTGCAGGCTTCGAGCGCCATCATGGACCGGATGCTGTCGCTGCATGACTACCGCCGGCTGGTGGATAGCCGCGGCGCCGTGCAGGAGGTGATGCTGGGCTACTCCGACAGCAACAAGGACGGCGGCTTCGTCACCTCGGGCTGGGAGCTTTACAAGGCCGAGATCGGGCTCGTCGAGGTCTTCGAGCGCCATCACGTGCGCCTGCGCCTGTTTCACGGCCGCGGCGGCTCGGTCGGTCGCGGCGGCGGACCGAGCTATGACGCCATCATCGCCCAGCCCGGCGGCGCCGTGAACGGGCAGATCCGCATCACCGAGCAGGGCGAAATCATCTCCAGCAAATATTCCAACGCCGAGGTCGGCCGCAACAATCTGGAGATTCTGGCCGCGGCGACATTGGAGGCGAGCCTCCTGCATCCGCGTCAACCCGCCCCGAAGCGCGAGTACCTCACGGCGATGGACCGGATCTCCGAGCTGGCGTTCAAGGCCTATCGCGGTCTGGTCTACGAGACCGACGGGTTCGTCGACTATTTCTGGGCGTCCACCGTGATCAACGAGATCGCGACGCTCAACATCGGAAGCCGTCCGGCCTCGCGCAAGAAGACCCGCGCGATCGAGGACCTTCGCGCGATTCCCTGGGTCTTCAGCTGGGCGCAGTGCCGCCTGATGCTGCCGGGCTGGTACGGCTTCGGCAGCGCGATCGAGACCTGGATCGCGGAACACCCGGACCAGGGCATGCCGTTCCTGAAAGAGCTTTATCGCGAGTGGCCGTTCTTTCGGATGCTGCTCTCGAACATGGACATGGTGCTGGCCAAGAGTTCGATTGCGATCGCATCGCGCTATGCCGAGCTGGTGCCCGACGAGGCCCTGCGTGAGAAGATCTTCGGCCGCATCCGGCGCGAATGGCATGCGTCCATCGAAGCGCTGCTCGACATCATGGACCAGGATCGCCTGCTGCAGGGCAATCCGCTGCTCGAACGCTCGGTCCGTAACCGCTTTCCCTATCTCGATCCGCTCAACCACGTGCAGGTGGAATTGTTGCGCGAACACCGCGCGCAGAACCCCGACGAACAGGTGCTGCGCGGGATTCAGATCACCATCAACGGCATATCGGCGGGCTTGAGGAACACGGGGTGAGGGGCAAAACCCCCTCTTCCGTCGTCCCGGCGGAGGCCGGGACCCATACGCCGCAGCTTCTCGATTCTTGTAAGATGGCAGTTGTCCTTGCAAACAACTGAAGCCTGTGGTTATGGGTCCCGGCCTTCGCCGGGACGACTCGTGGTGGTTTTTGCGCTTGGCGACTTCGCGCACTGCCTAGCTAGCTACGGCTTCAACGCACCCTGCACACTCGTGTACACCGCATAGAGCGACGTCGAACCGCAGATATAGAGTCGGTTGCGTTGCTGGCCGCCGAAGCAGAGGTTGGCGACCGTCTCCGGGATGTGGATCTTGCCGAGCAGATCGCCAGCCGAAGTATAGCAACGCACGCCGTCCTCTTTTGGATCGCCCCAACCCACCGAACACCAGACACGCCCGTCGGTGTCACAGCGCACCCCGTCGGTGATGCCGGGCTTGGGCATGTCCGCGAACACCTTGCTGTTCGACAGCTTTCCGGCGCCGAGATCGACGTCGAACGCGCGGATATGCGACGGGTTGTCCGGTCCGTCCGTGAAGCCGGTGTCGCAGACATAGAGCTTCTTCTCGTCGGGCGAGAAGCAAAGGCCGTTGGGTTCCACGAAGTCATCGACGACAACCTTGACCTCACCGGACTTGTCCACCCGGTAGACGTTGTGCTTCTCCTGCTCAGGCGCGGCCTTGAGGCCCTCGTAGAAGCCGCCGATCCCGTAGGCCGGATCGGTGAACCAGATCGAGCCGTCCGACGCGACAACCGCGTCGTTCGGCGAGTTCAGCTTCTTGCCGTTGTACTTGTCGGCGATGATGGTGATCGAGCCGTCCAGCTCGGTCCGGGTCACCCGTCGGCCGCTGTGCTCGCACGTGATCAGGCGTCCTTCGCGGTCAATGGTGTTGCCGTTCGAGTTCATCGACGGCTGGCGGTAGACGCTGACGTGACCGTCGTCTTCCGAAAAGCGCATGATGCGGTTGTTGGGAATGTCGCTGAACAGCACGTAGCGGCCGGCCGGGAAGTAGACCGGCCCCTCGGCCCAGCGGAACCCGGTTGCGACCCGCTCGACAGCCATGGTGCCGGCGAAAGCCGGGAAATCGGTCGGTCCGAACGTCGCCTTGGGCTTCGCCGACTCCAGATGCGAATCCGGATAGCGGCTCCCGGGCAGCGGCCCCAATGGCAGCGGATCGGTCGATAGGGTCGGCGCGCCGGTTTGGCCCGGTGGCGTGACGGTCGCCGCGGAGGCCGCCGTCATGGTCACGGCCGATGCGGCCAGCGCCGCCGCGCCCTTGATCAGGCTGCGACGGTGCAGGGGGGTGGGAAAGGTCAGTGGGCTTGTCATGATTTCCTCCCTGATTTTCTTGTTGGGGCGAAACCACTACCACGGTAATCCGACGCAAGCCGGGCGATCTGCGAAAAAGCAACCTCCGCTAGAGAAAAAACATACCCATCTTCAAATCGCATCCCAACTGAAGACATCGGCGGAGCGCTCGAGTTCGTAGAATGACGGTTTCAGCGCCGGCATGGCATGTTCGCCGACAGTCTGCGGCGTCCAGCCTTCACCGCGGTGCACCGAACGCAGCGGACGCGATTGACTCATCAGGAAGATCTCGTTCATTCGCACTGCGAAGATCTGCCCCGTCACATCCTTCGACGCGTCGCCGAGGAGATAGGCGACGATCGGTGCGATCTTCTCCGGCCCCATCTGCTGGATTTTTGCCACGCGCGCCTTCTCCGCCTCGGTTTCAGTTGGGATGGTGCCGATCAGGCGGCTCCAGGCGAACGGTGAAACGCAGTTGGAGCGCACGTTGAAGCGCTGCATGTCGAGTGCGATCGATTTCGACAGGCCGACGATGCCGAGCTTGGCGGCGGCATAGTTGGCCTGGCCGAAATTGCCGACGAGGCCCGAGGTCGAGGTGAAGTGCACGAACGAGCCGCTCTCCTGCTCGCGGAACAGCCGCGCCGCCGCGTGCGCGACATAGAACGAGCCCATCAGATGCACCTTGATGACGGACTCGAAGGCCTCCACGCTCATGCGGTGGAAGATCATGTCGCGCAGGATGCCGGCATTGTTGACGACGCCGTCGAGCTTGCCGAAATGATCGGTCGCCATCTTGACGATCTTGCTGGCGGGGATGGCTTCGGCGACGGACTCGAAATTCGCGATCGCCGTGCCGCCGAGCTTCTTGATGTCCTCGACCACTTCCTCGGCCGGCGCGGCGCTGGTACCCGACCCGTCGGCGGCGACGCCGGGATCGTTGACCACGACCTTGGCGCCTTCCGCCGCGCAGAGCAGCGCAATCGCGCGGCCGATGCCGCGGCCCGCGCCAGTGACGATGATGACTTTATCCTGCAGTGATTTGGTGGCCATGGCAATTTCTCCCGCTTGAGCTGTTCGTTGTTGTTACCTCGCCCCGCTTGCGGGGAGAGGTCGAAATTCGCGACAGCGAATTTCGGGTGAGGGGGACTCTCCGCGAGACCTCATGCGTCGATAGAGCCCCTCACCCCAACCCTCTCCCCGCGAAAGAGCGGGGAGAGGGAGAAGAAGGAGCGGTGCGTCCCTCACGGAATACTCATCTCTCGTTCGTAAATATGATCGTGCCACTTGCCGCGAACATGCCGCCGACGCCGTGGCAGACCGAGATCTTGGCGCCCGGCACCTGCGCGGGCGCGATGCCGCGCATCTGCCGCACGCTCTCCTGCAGCGCATACATGCCGTACATGCCCGAATGCATGTAACTCAAGCCGCCGCCATTGGTGTTGAGCGGCAATTTGCCGCCGGGCCGCGTGTTGCCATCGACGATGAATTGGCCGGTCTCCGCGTGCGGCATGAAGCCGAGATCGCCGAGCCCGAACAGCGGCAGATGCGCAAACGCATCATAGATCATCAGGTGATCGACGTCCTTGTGCGTGATGCCGGCTTCCTGGAAAGCCAGCGGTCCGGCCACCTTGAAGGCGCGCGAGGAATTGAAGGTCTCCATCTGGCTGACCATCGGCGTCTCCACGCTCTCGCCGGTGCCGAGAATATAGACCGGCTTGCGCGGAAAATCCCTGGCGCGATCGGCCGAGGTCAGGATCAGCGCGCCGCCACCGTCGGTGACGAGGCAGCATTGCAGCAGCCGGAACGGATAGGCGATCATCCGCGAGTTCAGCACGTCGGCGACCGTGATCGGCTCCTTCATCGTGGCGCGCGGATTCTTCGCGGCCCATTCGCGCTGCACCACCGCGACCATGGCGATCTGCTCGTGGGTGATGCCATGGGTCTTCATGTAACGCAGCACGGGAATCGGGAACATGCTGGGCGGTCCGTAGACGCCGTACGGCGCCTCGAACTGGCCGTTGAGGCTGTCCGGCGGGGTGGAGCGCGGCTGCTTGCCGATCATCGACTTGCCGCTCTCCGCATGCGTGATCAGCACGGTCTTGCACAGGCCGGCCTCGATCGCAGCGGCGGCATGGCGGACATGCAGCATGAAGGAGCAGCCGCCGACCGAGGTGCCGTCGACCCAGGTCGGGGTGATGCCGAGATAATGCGCGATCTGCTGCGGCGTCTCGACCGCGGTGGCGATGCCGTCGATGTCCGACAGCTTCAGCCCGGCGTCGGCGATGGCGTTGAGCGCGGCATCGGCGTGCAACTGGATCTGCGACATGGTCGGGATGACGCCGAGTTCGGTGGTCTCGGCCGCGCCGACAACGGCAACCTGATTTCTGCGCATGCGGCTTACCCCTTCGCCGGACGGAACTGGGGAAGGGTGATCTTGTCGTCCAGTTTTTCGAATGTGACTTCAAGCTTCATGTCGAGTTCGAGCGCTTCCGGTGTCTGCGGGCAGTCGACGATGTTGCTCATCAGGCGCGGGCCTTCGTCGAGTTCGACCACGGCGATCGCATAAGGCGCTGTGAAGCCGGGAGCGGCAGGGCGGTGATTGATGACGTAACTATAGAGCGTTCCCTTGCCGGACGCCTTGAATACGCTGACCTTGCGGTGGCCACAGGACGGACAGAACGGGCGCGGCGGGAAATAGACATTGGCGCAGGCGTCGCAGCGTTGCAGGCGCAACTCGCCGGCCTGCGTGCCATCCCAGAAATGCTGGGTTTCCGGCGTCGGTTTCGGCTTGGCGCGCGCAGCTTCGGCCATGTCGGCAGCTCCTCCCGGGATCGGACCGTGCGGCCCGTGTTCCAATCTTGATGCGACATTGGACGGCCAGCCGTCAACGGTCCAGCCATGCCCGCGCATGTCCCTGCGCATGTCGCGCATTCCGCTGCGCGCACAATCGCTCGCGAGAGCTTGTCTCGGCGCGAGACCGCGGGCTAGTGTGCTGCTCGCTTCCAGCCTGTGCGGCGGTAGCGCAGGATGCCTGGCGAGGCCTGGAGGCGCGCCGATTTCGGACTGAGTTGATGCGCACCATTCGCATAGGATCTGGCGCCGGTTATTCCGGCGACCGTATCGAACCCGCGGTCGAACTCGCGGACAAGGGCGACATCCACTATCTCGTGTTTGAATGCCTGGGCGAGCGTACGGTCGCGCTGGCGCAGCAGGCGCGCATGAAAAATCCCGAGGCCGGCTATGATCCGCTGCTGGAACAACGGATGCGGGCCGTGCTGCCGCTGTGCGCCGCCAAGGGCATCAGGATCGTCACCAACATGGGTGCCGCCAACCCGGAATCCGCGGCTCGAAAGACCGCGGAGATCGCGACATCATTGGGCCTCCGCGGTCTGAAGATTGCCGCCGTGCTCGGCGACGACGTGCTCGATGCCTGCAGGGACGGCGATCTTCCGATCATGGAGTTCGAGGGCACCATCAAGCAGCTCGGCAATCGTGTGCTGTCGGCCAACGCCTATCTCGGCGCCGAGCCGATGGTGCAGGCCCTGCGCGGCGGCGCCGACATCGTCATCACCGGTCGCGCCTCCGATCCGGCGCTGTTCCTGGCGCCGATGATTCATGCCTTCGGCTGGGCCCTGGATGACTGGAATCTGCTCGGGCAGGGGACGGTCGCCGGGCATCTGCTGGAATGTGCTGGACAGATCACCGGTGGGTATTTTGCCGATCCCGGCTACAAGGACGTTCCGGATCTGGCGCGGCTCGGCTTTCCGATCGGCGAAGTCGGCGAGGATGGCTCGCTCGTCATCACCAAGGTCGCGGGTTCCGGCGGCGCCGTCACCGCGCGGACCTGCAAGGAGCAACTGCTCTACGAGGTGCACGATCCCGCGCGCTATCTGCAGCCCGATGTCACGGCGGATTTCTCGCAGGTCAGGATCGAGGAGATCGCCAGCGATCGCGTCCGGGTCAGCGGCGGGCGCGGCGCAAGGCGGCCGGATACGCTGAAGGTCTCGGTCGGTTATCTCGACGGCCATATCGGCGAGGGCCAGATCTCCTATGCCGGGCCGGGTGCATTGGCGCGGGCACGGTTGGCGCTCGACATCGTCCGCGAGCGGCTGAAGCTCACCGGCGTCGTTGCGAGTGAATGGCGCTTCGACCTGATCGGCGTCGATTCCCTGCATGGCGCGGAGCTGTCCGCGCGCGCCAGCGAACCTTACGAGGTGCGCATCCGGGTCGCCGGGCGCACCGACACTCTCGGCGAGGCGATCCGCATCGGCAACGAGGTCGAGACGCTCTATACCAACGGCCCGGCAGGCGGCGGCGGGGCCGTCAAGTCGGCGCGCGATGTGGTAGCGGTTGCCTCCGTGCTGCTGCCGCGCGAGCTGGTCAGGCCGCAGATCTCGTTCATCGAGGCCTAGAGAATGAAGCTGCGTGACATCGCCCATTCCCGGACCGGCGACAAGGGCAACATCTCCAATATCTCCGTGATCGCCTATGATCCGAAACATTACGCGCTGCTGTGCGGGCAGGTGACGGCAGAGCGGGTCAAGGCGCATTTTGCCGGCGTTGTCGCGGGCGATGTGGTGCGCTATGAGCTGCCCAACATTGCGGCGCTCAATTTCGTGATGCACCAGGCGCTCGGTGGCGGCGTGACGCGGTCGCTGGCGCTTGACGCTCACGGCAAATCGTTGAGTTCGGCACTGCTCGATCTGGAGATCGAGCTTCCCTCCGACACGGACTGATATAGAGAAAGGGCGCAATACCGATGGCCACTGCACCGACCCTTGCGACACTCGCCGCCGATCTCGACAGCGGCCGCACCACCGCCCGCAGGCTGGTCGAGGACTGTCTGGCCAGGATCGCGGAGCCGGCCGGCGAGGGGGCCCGGACCTTCATCCACGTCGACCGTGACGCGGCGCTCGCGGCGGCCGACGCGATGGATGGGTTGCGCCGGGCGAACGCGGCGCCCTCGCGCTTTGCCGGCATTCCCGTCTCGATCAAGGATCTGTTCGACATCAAGGGGCAGGTGACCCGCGCCGGCTCCCGTGCGCTGGACGATTCAGCGCCGGCGGACGCGGATGCGCCCGTGGTCGCGCGGCTGCGGCGCGCCGGCTTCGTCGTGATCGGCCGCACCAACATGACCGAGTTCGCTTATTCCGGCATCGGCATCAATCCCCATTACGGCACGCCGAAGGGCGCGTGGAATCGCGGTGACGGTCATGTTCCCGGCGGCTCGTCGTCGGGGGCTGCCGTCTCCGTGGTCGATCAGATGGCCCATGGCGCGCTCGGCACCGACACCGGTGGCTCCTGCCGGATTCCTGCCGCCTATAACGGCATCGTCGGCTACAAGCCGACGCAGCGCCGCGTGCCGCTCGACGGGGGCGTGCCGCTCTCCTTCACGCTCGACAGCTTTGGACCGCTGGCGCGCACCGTGGCCTGCTGCGCCACCCTCGACGCCGTGCTGGCCGGCGAGCCGATCGCGCCGGTGCTGCCGCGTCCGATCAAGGGCATGCGGCTGGCGCTGCCGACCACGATCGCGCTCGACGATCTCGATGAGGCGGTTTCGCAAACCTTCGAGCGTGCCGTGGACTCGCTTGCGCGGCAGGGGGCGCTGATTGAGCGGATCGAGGTGCCGGAATTCCTCGACATCGGCGCCATCAGCGCCAAGGGCGGTTTTGCTGCGGCCGAAAGCTATGCCTGGCATCGCTATCTCATCGCAGGCCATGGCGACGTCTACGATCCGCGCGTCGCCGTCCGCATCCTGCGCGGGGAGAGCATCAGCGCCGCCGATTACATCGACATGCTGGCCGGGCGGCGCTCGCTGATCGCGGGGATCGCGGTGCGGCTCGCGCCCTATGACGCCCTGGTGCTGCCGACCACCGCCAACACGCCGCCGCGCATCGCCGATCTCGCCGACGACAAGGCGTTCACGCGGGAAAATATCCGCAGCCTGCGCAATTGCACGCTGATCAACATGATCGACGGCTGCGCCATTTCGCTGCCCGCGCATCGCGAGGGCGACGTGCCAGTTGGCTTGATGCTGGCGTCGACCGGTGGCAACGACCGCAGCCTGTTCGAACTGGCGGCCGGAATCGAAGGAGCGATTCGTGTTTGACCTGACCTTCCGCGTCGACGCCCAGGGCACCACGACACCGCTGACCCTGGCGATCGAGCAGGCCGTGATCGCCGGCTGGACCGGCCGCGATCCGGTGGCGCGCGACAAGCATATCGCCGAGCTGGAAGCGCTCGGTATCGCGCGGCCCGCCTCGACGCCGATCTATTATCGCGTTGCCGCTCGGCGGCTGACCCTGGCTGACAGCATCGAGGTCTCCGGCGGCTATTCCAGCGGTGAGGTCGAGTTCGTGCTGATCGGCTGGCAGGGCCGCATCTTCGTCGGCTGCGGCTCCGACCATACCGACCGCAAGGTCGAAAGCTATGGCGTCACCGTCTCCAAGCAGATGTGCGACAAGCCGGTCGCTGCGGTGCTGTGGGAACTCGAAGACGTCATCGGGCATTGGGATCGGATGATCCTGCGCTCCCACGCCGTCATCGGTGGCGAGCGGGTGCTCTATCAGGAGGGCACGCTCGATGCCATGCTGCCGGTGCAGGACCTCATCGCCCGCGGTTTTGGCGACACGGGACTGCCCGACGGTTGCGCGATGTTCGGCGGAACCTTTGCCGCCAAGGGCGGCATCCGGCCCGCCAGCCGGTTCGAATTCGAGCTGGAAGATCCCGTGCTGAAACGCAGCATCCGCCACGGCTATGACGTGATCGCGCTGCCGGTGCTGGGGTGATTTGGCTTTCCGGAAATCGGGTGGCCGAGTAGCCCGGGTTTTGCGAATGGTTGCCGTCATTCCGGGATGCGGCTTCGGTCGGCGTTAGCCGACCGAAGTTGCAGGCCCGGAATCCATAACCCCGATTGGTGGTTATGGATTCCGGGCTCGCTTCCGCGCCCCGGAATGACGAACTAAGTTTGGTGTTTCGGCAACGACATGATCGGGAAGCAAGGCGATGCTGAAGCGAGCACCGACGCAGGCAGCAGGATCCACTGACATCGCCTCCCGTGTCAACGCCCTCGACTGGGCGCGCGTCGAGCGCGACCTCGACGCACAGGGCTGCGCGGTTCTGCAGGATCTGCTCTCCGCCGAGGAATGCCGCGCGCTCGCCGCGCTTTATCCTGACGATGCGCATTTCCGCAGCCGGATCGTGATGGGGCGCCACGGCTTCGGCCGCGGCGAGTACAAGTATTTCTCCTATCCGCTGCCGGACCTGATCGCGGCGCTGCGGCGCGAACTCTATGCGCGCCTGGTCGCCACGGCCAATCGCTGGAACGAAGCGATGGGGATCGACATCCGCTATCCGGCGCAGCACGACGCCTTCCTCAAGCGCTGCCACGACGCCGGCCAGGTCCGCCCGACACCGCTGCTGCTGCAATACGAGGCCGGGGATTTCAACTGCCTGCACCAGGATCTCTACGGCGAACACGTGTTCCCGCTGCAGGTCGCGTTCCTGCTGTCGGAGCCGGGCCGCGATTTCGCCGGCGGCGAGTTCGTGCTGACGGAGCAGCGTCCGCGCATGCAGTCGCGCGCCGAAGTGGTTTCGCTGGCGCAGGGCGACGCCGTCGTCTTTGCCGTGCATCACCGTCCCGTGCAGGGGACGCGCGGCGCCTATCGGGTCAACATGCGTCACGGCGTCAGCCGGATCAGGTCCGGCCGGCGCCACACGCTCGGCGTGATCTTTCATGATGCGACGTGAGTGCGAGGCTCCCGATCTTGGATCTGTTTGACGCTGTTCCCGATGCGCACCCCGCCCGCGAACACATCGCCGAAGGCGCGGTGCTGCTGCGCGGACATGCGACGCCGCTCGAAGGCGATCTGCTCGCGGCGTTGCGCGAGATCGTCGCCCAGGCGCCGTTCCGGCGCATGCAGACGCCGGGCGGCCATCAGATGTCGGTGGCCATGACCAATTGCGGCGCTGTCGGATGGGTGACCGATCGCACCGGTTACCGCTATGATCGCGCCGATCCCGAGACGGGCCACGATTGGCCGGCAATGCCGCCGTCATTTGCGCGATTGGCCGGGGAGGCGGCCGCCGCCGGCGGATTTCCAGACTTTGCGCCGGATGCCTGCCTGATCAATCGCTACGAGCCCGGGGCGCGCATGTCGCTGCACCAGGATCGCGACGAGCAGGATTTTGCTGCACCGATCGTCTCGGTGTCGCTGGGGCTGCCGGCGATCTTCCTGTTCGGCGGATTGAAGCGCAGCGACAAGCCGGCGCGATACCGCCTCGCGCATGGTGACGTCGTGGTCTGGGGCGGGCCGTCGCGGCTGGTCTTTCATGGCGTCGCGCCGCTCGCCGACGGCGAGCACCGGCTGACGGGACGCCAGCGTATCAATCTCACCTTCCGAAAGGCGCGCTGACGTCGCATTTCCTCGTAGGTCCGTCTGGTCTATGCTGCCTCGCTTCGGAGGGCGCAGATGAGCACGACAGGGATCACGGCTGAGGACGACGACACCGGCACCAACCGCATCGGTCTTTATCTCGCATTCCTGCAACTCGTGTTCACGCTGCTGTGGACCACCTATGTCATCTATCTGCCGAAACTCGCAGCAGAGGTCGGGATCGCGCCCGCCGCCGTCATCCTCCTGCTGATGCTGGATCAGGCCATCTTCACGGTCACCGATACAGCGATGGGAATCGTCGCCGACAAGATCGCCGGTGTCGTCGGGCGGCTTGGGATCCTGGTTGGGCTATTGACCGCGTTGTCGTGCGCAGCCTTCGTCGCGCTGCCGTTTGTGGCCAGCGCGGGTGCCGGTGCAAAGAGCGTGTTCATCGCACTGATCGTGGTCTGGGCCATCACCTCGTCGGCGCTGCGGGCGCCACCGCTGGTGCTGCTCGGCAAGTACAGCGCCCGGCCGAAAGTGCCCTATCTCGCGGCACTGGCGATGCTCGGCTATGGTGTCGCGGGCGCGGTGGCGCCCTTTCTCGGCACGATGCTGCGCGATGTCGACGCGCGGCTTCCCTTCATCATCTCCAGCATCGTGCTCCTGCTGACGGCGGTCGGCCTGTCGCGGGTGGAGTTTGACGCCGCGCAGCACACGAGCCGCGAGACGCCGCCGCGCCGGGCCAGGCCGCTCAGCCGGATAACGGTGATCTTCATCGTGGCCATGATGATCCTGTCGCTCGGCTATCAGCTGCATTTTTCGATCAACAGTCCGCCGTTCTATCTGCGCTTCGCGAAGCCGGACGACCTGCCATGGTTGCTGCCTGTGTTCTGGATCGGCTTCAATATTGCGATGTTTCCCGCGAGCAAGGTGGTCAAGCATCATGGCGGACTGATCGTCATGGGCGCCGCCGGCCTGCTCGGTGCTGTCGCCGTCATCATCGCGGAGCTCGCGGGAACGTTGAACATCCTGATCGCGGCGCAATTCATCGCCGGCGCGGCCTGGGGCTGCATGCTGATGAGCGCAGTCTCGGCGGCGCTGGCGATCGGCGGCAACGGTGCCGAGGGCAAGGTCACCGGACTGGTGTTTTCCGCGCTCGCGCTCGCGACCTTCGCGCGCATGTCCGCGGTCGCGGGCGGCTTGCAGAAACTGCCGGACTTTGCGCCGCTGGTGCACTGGGCGCCGGTGGCCTGCTGGTCGGTCGCCGGCGCGGGGCTTCTGGTGATTGCGGCGGCGCGGGTGCAGGCGAGACAGGCACGGGCATAGCTTTGTCATTCCGGGGCGATGCGACAGCATCGAACCCGGAATCTCGAGATTCCGGGTCTGGTCCTTCGGACCATCCCGGAATGACAGAGGCGGCTACGGCTTCGCCGGATGGATGAAAGCCCAGGGTGAGACTTCCGAATCCTTCGGGACTTCGATGGCGATGAGATAGGGCCCGCCATGCGCCAGCGCCTTCTCCAGCGCGGCGCGGAAATGATCCGGTGAGGTCACGCGCGCCGCTGCCACACCAAACGACTCCGCGAGCTTGACGAAGTCCGGATTGACCAGATCGGACGCCACAACGCGGCCGTCGAACCGCTGCAGCTGGTCGCGCCGCACATTGCCGTAGGCGTTGTTGTTGAACACCAGCGTCACCACGCCGATGTTGAACTGCACGGCGGTGGCCAGTTCCTGCACCGCGAACATGAAGCCGCCATCGCCTGTGATCGCGACCACCGGCTTGTCCGGATTGGCGACCTTGGCGCCAAGCGCGGTCGGAAACCCGGAGCCCAGCGTGCCCTGATAGCCCGAGGTGATGAAGGTGCGCGGCTCATAGATCGGAAAACCGTACCAGGAGGCGAATCCGACCTGGGACAATTCATCTGTCACGATCGCATCAGGCGGCAGCACCTCGCGCAGGATGTTGAGATAGGCCATCTGCGGCTGGACCTTCTGGATCTCCTGATGCGCGGCCGCGGTCGCCTCGCGGATCTCGGCACGGCGTCCACTGCTCCTGCTAAACCCGGCCTTGCTGACGGCGGCGACGAGATCGCGCGTCGCCGCCTTGGCATCCGCGACCACGGCGACGTCGTGGGTCAGCCGGCGCATTTCGACGGGATCGATATCGATGCGGATCGATTTCAGGCCCTCGGGGCGGAACGGCCAGCGCGACATCGTCGGCAGTTCCAGCCGGGTGCCGATGCCGATCATGAGGTCGGTCTGCGGCCAGAGCCGGTAGGCCGCCGCCATGGTGAGGCCAAGCTCGTGGGCGTTACTGACGATGCCGCGTCCGCTGCGGAACGCCACCACCGGCGCATCGATCATCTCGGCCAGTTCGAGGATCTCCTCGCGCGCATGGATCGCGCCGCTGCCGACGAAGATCATGGGGCGTTTGCTGCCCGCGATCAGCGCCGCCGCCTCTCTGATGCGGGCGCTGTCCGGCAGCGGCGCCGGAAACGGATCGAACGGCGTTGCGACCGCGCTGTCGGCGGTCTGCGTGAACACGTTCCACGGCATTTCCAGCGCCACCGGGCCGCGGCGGCCCGACATCATTTCCTGAAACGCGCGCGAGACGGCCGTCGGCGCCAGATCGGGATATTCAATGCGGTCGGCCCATTTGACGAAGGTCTTCAGCGTCGCGAGCTGGTCCGGCATCTCGTGCAGATGGCCGCGGCCCTTGCCCAAAAATTCCGTGGGCACCTGCCCGGTCAGGCACAGCACCGGCTCGTTGGAGCCGAACGCGGTGAGCAGCGCTGCGCCCGCATTCAGGACCCCCGGACCGGGCACCACGCTGAAGACGCCGGGCTTGCCGGTCGAGCGCGCGTAGCCATAGGCCATGTAGCCGCAGGCCTGCTCGTGCCGCGCGCCGATCATCTTGAGCTGCGCCTGATGGAAGGCATCGAACAGGCCGTAGATCTGGGCGCCCGGCAGGCCGAACACCGTGGTCACGCCGTGCGCGACCAGGCCATTTACGATTGCTTCGCCGCCGGTCATGGAGGTCATGGTATCAGTCCGTTCGATTGCGATTGGTGTTCAGGCGGCTTCGTCGACCACGCCGTTGCGCAGCACGCCGATTCCGTCGGCCTCGACCTCGATGACGTCACCGGGCTTGAGGTAGCGCGGCGGATCGAACCGCGCGCCGGCGCCGGTCGGCGTTCCCGTGACGATGACGTCGCCGGGCACCAGCGTGGTGAAGGTCGAGATGTAGTTGATGAGGTAGCGGAAGGAGAAGATCAGCCGCGAGGTGCGGTCGTCCTGTCGCGTCTCGCCGTTGACGCGTGTCGTCAGCCTGATGTCCGCGATCTGCGCTGCGTCCGTGTAGGGAACCAGCCAGGGCCCGAGACTGCCGGTGGAGTCGAAATTCTTGCCCTGCGTCACGTTGAACTTGGCGTGCCGGACCCAGTCGCGGATGGTGCCTTCGTTGCACAGCGTGACGGCCGCGATGTGGTCGAGCGCGCTTGCTTGCGGAATATGGCGGCCGGCCTTGCCGATCACCAGCACCAGCTCGCCCTCATAATCGAGTTGCGCCGATGCGCGCGGGCGCACCAAAGGCGTGTCGTGGCCGACGAAGGAGCGCGGCGTGCGCATGAACATGCTGGGAAACTTCGGCGCCTCCTGACCGTCCTTGTACTCCGCGTTGCGATCGGGATAGTTGACGCCGATGCAGATGATTTTCTCAGGCTGAGGGATCGGCGGCAGCCAGGTGACGCCGTCGAGCGGGTGATCCGCCGCGCGACCCGCGGCGTCCTCGGCGAGACGCGCCAGCGCGCCGGCAGCGATGACTTCGCGCAAGGTCGGATATTGCTCCCCAAAGCGCGCCGACAGCTCGACGATGCCGCCGTCGGTGACGGCGCCGTATTCGATCTCGCCGTTGACGGCGTAGGTTGCGAGGCGAGGGAGGGGCATGTGACGTCCTATCCGTTTCGTGTCGTCCCGGCGAAGGCCGGGACCCATACGCCGTGTCCTATCAATGGGGCACGAAGGCAGACATCTTCTGTAACATTGCCGCCGCGGATTATTGGTCCCGGCCTTCGCCGGGACGACGACCCGTGGAGAGAGTCGGCGTGATTGCGATTCATAATCGACTCAATCCGCCACCAGTACGTCGGCGACGAATTGCGGTTCGCGGACCGCCTGTCCGGTGAACGGTGAGCCCTGCTCGAACCACGACCTCGGCGCGGGCGCGCCCCACAGCGTCTGCCGGCGCGGATCGCGCAGCGACCAGCGCAGCGGCTCGTGGTCGTGATCCCCGGTGAAATAGTCGCTGGTGTAGAGCTCGAGACGGTGACCGTCGGGATCGCGCACATAGAGGAAGAACGCATTGGAGATGCCGTGGCGGCCGGGGCCGCGCTCGATGCTCTTCACATGGCCGCTGGACGCCATCATGTCGCATAGGTGCAGGATGTTCATCGGGGTCGGGACCCAATAGGCGATGTGGTGCAGGCGCGGCCCCTTGCCGTTGGTGATCGCGAAATCATGCACGTTGCCCTTGCGATGCATCCAGGCGGCGGCGATCCGCCCCTCCGGGCCATCCTCCTCGGCATATTCGGTGAGCCGGAAGCCGAGCCTGGCGTAGAAATCCACCGTGCTCTGGACCTCGGCGGCGAAGACGTTGAAATGGTCGAGCCGCTGCGGATGGCAGCCCTTGTAGAGATCGTAGCGCCTGAGCAGATGCGGGCGCTTGTCCATGGTGGCGTAGAGTTCGATGCGGTAGCCGAACGGATCGGTGAACTGCAATGTGCGGCCCTGGAACGGCTGTTCGGAAAAGGCATACTCGACGGCGTTTTCTGAGAGAAATTTCGTCGCCTTGTCGAGATCGCTGTCATCACCGACCTTGAAGCCGAGCCGGTTGCAGGCAGGCGCCGCCGCCTTGCGCAGCACCAGCGAATGATGCTGATGCTCCTCGCTGCCGCGGAGGTAGACGGCCGTGTCGTCGGCATCCTCGACATGGAGGCCGACGGTGGTCTCGTAGAAGTCGCGGCTGAGCTTGAGGTCGGTGACGTCGAGCACCGCATGGCTGCAGCGGATGATGTTGAACGGCGGATCGAAGACGTGTTGCGGTACGGGCATGGTGTTTCCTCAAATCGAACTCGTCATTCCGGGATGCGCCACTTGGCGCAGGCCCGGAATCCATACTCCCGATCGTGGTTATGGATTCCGGGCTCGACGCTGCGCGTCGCCCCGGAATGACGGCCTTGGTTAGATTCCCAATCGCTGAATCTTGTGGGTGCCCCGCGCCAGCGAGACATGCTTGGTTTCCATGTAGAAGTCGAACGAGTAGTCGCCGCCGTCGCGGCCGATGCCGGACGCCTTCATGCCGCCGAATGGCGTCGGCAGATGCCGAACATTCTCGGAGTTGAGCCAGATCATGCCGGCTTCGAGCGCATCCGCCACCCGCAGCGCGCGGCCCATGTCGCCGGTCCAGACATAGCCGGTGAGACCGTATTTGATGTCATTGGCGATCTCGATGGCCTCACGCTCGTCCTTGAACGTCATCACCGTCAGGAACGGCCCGAACACCTCCTCCTGGGCGATGCGCATTTTGGCATGGGCACCGGTGACGAGCGTCGGCTGCACGTAATGACCGCCCCCGGGGCCGTCATGCGGCTTGCCGCCAACGGCGATCACCGCGCCATCCTGTCGTGCGACGTCGACATAGGCGCAGACCTTGGCGAGATGGCGCTCGTGGATCAGCGGCCCGATTTCGGTGGCAGGATCGAGCGGATGCCCGACCTTGAGCGCCTTGACCCGGGCCGCGAGCCTGTCGATGAAGGTTTCGGCGATGCTGCTCTGGATCAGCAGCCGGCTCGAGGAGGTGCAGCGCTCGCCGTTCAGCGAGTAGATCATGAACACGACCGCATCGAGCGCGCGGTCGAGATCGGCGTCATCGAACACGATCACCGGGTTCTTGCCGCCCAGTTCGAAGTGCACGCGCTTCAGGGTCGGCGCGCCCTGGGCCATGATCGCCGAGCCCGTCGTGGTTTCGCCGACAAAGCCGATCGCCTTGATCGCCGGATGTTCGGTCAGCGCCTTGCCGGCTTCCTCGCCGATGCCGTGCACGGTGTTGAGCACGCCATCCGGAATGCCCGCCTGCTGCGCGAGCCTGGCGAGCAGGTCGGCCGTGACAGGCGACCATTCGGCCGGCTTGTGCACGACGGTGCAGCCGGCGGCCAGTGCCGGCGCGATCTTCCAGGTCGAGAGCATGAACGGCGTGTTCCACGGCGTGATCACGCCGACGGGCCCGATCGGCACCCGAGTCGAGATGTTCCAGTGCTCCTCGCTCGGCGTGCTCTGTCCGTCACGCGCCTCCGTGCAGCGGTCGGCGAAGAAGCGAAAGTTTTCGGCGGCCCGGATCGCGGCCTTGGCCATGAAGCGATGGGCCTGGCCGGTATCGATGCATTCGAGCACCGCGATATCGTCGGCGTGATCCTCGATCGCGTCGGCGACGCGGTGCAGCAGCTTCTTGCGCATGGCGGCGGGCATGTCGCGCCAGGACTTGAAGGCAAGCGCAGCGGCCGTCGCGGCGCGGTCGATGTCTTCCGCATTGCCGCGCGCGACATTGGCCAGCACCGTGTTGTCGATCGGCGACCGCGTCTCGAAGGTCAAGCCCGAGATCGACGGCACGATCTTGCCGCCGATCATGTGGCCGATGCCGTCAGTCTTCAGTTTGGCGAGCAGGGGGGCCGCACGCTCCTGGTTGGCCTGGAACACATCCGCTTTCGGCGTCATCTTATCCATGGACGGACTCCGCTTTCAATGCGTCATGAATGGTGTTGCGTTTCCAGCTGACATCCTTGTCGTTGATCTGCATGTCGAACGACAGGGCGAATTTGCCTTTCGCGAACAGCGGTTCGAGATGGCTGGAGAGCGTGCCAAAAATGTGCTCGCCCGCCTTCTGGCGAGCGGCGAGATCGCGTCCCTCGCCAAGGCGCAGCAGCATGGCGAGAAAGCCGTAAGCGCGGCGGCCGTCGGCGATGGCGTAGTGCTCGCAGCGGATGGCCCGCACGCGGATGCCGCCGAGCGGAAAGATCCCGGTCTCCACCGCGGCCTTGCGGACCAGCTCGCAGATCTCGCCGATGTCGACCTCAGCGTCGAGATTGGCGGAATACTCGATCGAAAAATGCGGCATGGCAGGATCGCTCCGACGGTTGTTACCGAGGCATCACGCGAAGTAACAGCTCACCGAGCCGTAGGGTCCGTAGTCGGCCTGGATGGTGTCGCCCTTGCGCGTCTCGATCGGGCGGATGAACGATCCCGCCAGCACGACCTGCCCGGGTTCGAGCGCAAGCCCGTGCGGCGCGATCTTGTTGGCGAGCCAGGCGACGGCGGTGGCGGGATGATTGAGGACGCCGGCGGCTAACCCGGTTTCCTCCAACTGGCCGTTCTTGAAGCAGAGCGCGCCGATCCAGCGCAGATCGGCATCGAGCGGTCGCAGCGGTCGGCCGCCCAGCACGATGCCGGCGTTCGCCGCATTGTCGGCGATGGTGTCGAAAATCTTGCGCGTCGCCTTGGTGTCGCGGTCGACCCGCTCGATCCGGGTGTCGAGAATTTCCAGCGCCGGCACCACGAAATCGGTGGCATTGAGCACGTCGAACAGCGTGCAATCGGGGCCGGACAGCCGCGTCTTCATGATGAAGGCGAGTTCGGCCTCGACGCGGGTGGCGATGAAACGCTCCGACGGCACCAGTCCCCCATCGGCGAAGAACATGTCGTCGAGCAGCACGCCGGAATCCGGCTCGTCGATGTTGAGCGCGCTTTGCATCGCCCTGGAGGTGAGGCCGATCTTGTGGCCCTTGATGATTCGGCCCTCGGCGAGCTTGATGTCGATCCAGCTCTTCTGGATGGCATAGGCGTCCGCGAGGCTGATCGCCGGATGTTCCTGCGAGAACTGGCGGATCTGGACGCGGCTTTTCTCCGCCTGATGCAGGCGTTGGGCGGCGCGGTTGATGTCGTCCGTTGTCAGGGGCATGTGGTGTCAGGGCCGTGACGTCTGGCGCAAGAAAGCGGATGCTGGAAGATGCTTAACATGTTAAGTTGATCCGATCAATTCGAATCGGGCTTTGCTGCAGTGCGAAATTGACGGGACCTTCGAGCATGGCGCGCAAGTCATCTGGATCCACCAGCCCACCGTCCTCCCGGCAAGTGCCGATGCGCGATTTCTCGCGCTCGCTGCCGATGTCGCTGTTGCGCGCGCGCGAGGCCGTGATGCGGCAATTCCGGCCCAACTTGCGCGAGCACGGATTGACCGAGCAGCAATGGCGCATCCTGCGGGCGCTGGCCGCGATCGACTGCATCGAGGTGACGGAACTGGCGCGAACGGCCTTCCTGCTGGGGCCGAGCCTGTCGCGCATTCTGCGCGATCTCGAAACGCGAGGGCTGATCGAGCGCCGCACAGCCGAAGCCGATCAGCGCCGCAGCATGGTCTCGATTTCGCCGAAGGGCGTGAAGCTGATGGCGTCGGTCGCGCCCACCTCGGAGGCGATCTATGCCGCGATCGCCAGGCGCTACGGCGTCCGCAAGCTCGCCGAGTTGCAGCAGATGCTGGGCGATCTCGAGGTGAGCCTGAAAGGCCTCGACGTCGTCGACAACCATCATGATTCCGGGGAGTGACCGGCAAATCTGCATGAAGATGGCCGATGGTCCGCGCTGGCGCATGGCACGCGGTCGAAGCCATGGACATCGGCGCTTTTTTTCGCTCAAAGTGCCGGCCAAGCCGAGCGCCTGAAGCGGCAGAGGGAAGGGGACCAGCGCCCGTCGCGGCCGGTCCAGGGATCAGGGTCAGAGGCCAAAAATCCGCATATGGTTACCATTCAGGTTGAGAAACTGATCGATTTTGTCGCCGACATTTTCGCCCATGCGGAGTCTTCTCCTGAGGAAGCAAGACGCATCGCGACCTATCTCACCACGGCCAATCTCACCGGCCATGACAGCCACGGCGTGATCCGCGTCCCGGTCTATATCCGCTGGAAGAAGATGGGCTCGGTGGTTCCCGACCAGACCATCGAGGTCGTCGTCGATACGCCCTCGCTGGCAGTGATCGACGGCAAGTTCGGCTATGGGCAGACGGTGACGCCGCAGGCGGTGCGGATCGGCATCGACAAGTGCAAGCAGGCGGGCCTCGCCGCGGTCGCGCTGCGCAATGCCGGCCACATCGGTCGCGTCGGCGACTGGGCCGAGATGGCGGCGGCCGAAGGACTGGTGTCGGTGCATTTCGTCAATGCCGCGGGATCGCTGCTGGTGGCGCCCTATGGCGGCGTCGAGAAGCGGCTCTCGACTGCGCCCTATTGCGTCGGCATTCCGCGCCCGGGGCAGGATCCGATCGTGCTCGATTTCGCCACCTCGATCGTCGCCGAAGGCAAGGTGCTGGTGGCAAGCCGCGGCGGCAAGAAACTGCCCGATGGCGCGCTGATCGATTCCGACGGGACCTTGAGCGAGGACCCCGCCGTGCTCTATGGGCCCTACGCTCCTGAAGGTCCGCGCGACTACACCAGGGGGAGCGGTGCGATCCGCGCGTTCGGCGAGCACAAGGGCTCGGGGCTTGCCTTCATCTGCGAATTGCTTGGCGGTGCCTTGACCGGGACCGGGGCGACGTCCGGCGACCGACGGTTCGCCAACGGCATGCTCGCGATCTATGTCGATCCCAGGGTGGTCGACACCAGCAACGTCTTCGATGGCGAAGTCTCGCGCTACGTCGATTTCATCCGGGCGACCAAGCCGGTCGCCGGTGTCGATACCGTGCTGATCCCCGGCGATCCCGAACGCAGGACGCGCGCGGAGCGCAGCAGGAACGGCGTACCCTTGCCCGATGACACCTGGGCTGCGATCGTTCATACGGCGCGCGAGGTGGGCGTCAGCGAGGCCAGCATTCAGCGGGCAACGGCGTGACTTTCTCTGACATTGCGAGGCTCACGTTCCCGGGAGGAAACAAGGTGACAGGGCGCCCACAAGGGGCGCCCCTACGCCATGTGGATCGTAGGGGCGACCCTCGTGGTCGCCCTCCTGATGCCTCACGATGACGACAGGTTCGAACAACAGGGAAGGAAATAACGTGGCTAACAAGGTCAAGGAGATCTGGGCGTCGGGCAAGGCTGTCGTGAACGGGTGGCTTGCGATTCCCTCCGGCTTTTCGGCCGAGGTGGTCGCGCAATGCGGTTTCGACAGCGTCACCGTCGACATGCAGCACGGCGTGCAGGACTATCAGTCCATGGTGCAATGCTTCCAGGCGATGCACGGCCATCCCGTGACCCCGATGGTGCGGGTGCCGTGGAACGAGCCCGGCATCATCGGCAAGGTCCTGGACGGTGGCGCCTATGGCGTGATCTGCCCGATGGTCAACACCAGGGAGGAGGCCGAGAACCTCGTCGCCTACGCCAAATATCCGCCGCGCGGCACCCGCTCCAACGGCCCGATCCGTTCCGGCATGTACGGGTCGGCCGGCACCTATCAGCAGACCGCCAATGACGAGATCGTGCTGCTGCCGATGATGGAGACCAGGACCGCGGTCGAAAACATGGAGCAGATCCTCGATGTCGAAGGCATCAACGGCGTCTATATCGGCCCGTCCGATCTCGGCTTCTCCTACGGCCTGGTGCCGAAGCTCGACCGCGACGAGCCGGAGATCCTCAAGATCTATGAGAAGATCGTCAGGGAATGTGGCACGCGCGGGCTTTATCCCGGCATTCACTGCAGCGGCGCGGAGGGCGCCGTGCGCGCCATCAACATGGGCTTCAAGCTGGTGACGCTGTCGAACGAGAGCGGGCTGATGGCGACCTATGCCAGGATGCAGATCGCCGAGACCCGCAAGGGCGCCGGCGGCAAGGCGTAAGCAGCGAGTAGCGAATGGCGAATAGAAATTGAGCGACAGCGAGCGGAGCAACACCACGAGCTGCTCGCCATTCGCTATTCGCCCCCGAACAATGGAGACACCCCCATGACCCCAGTACCCGTCATTCGCCTGCATCCCGATGATGGCGTCCTGATCGCCCGATCGAGCCTGCCGGCGGGCACGGTGGTGGCCGAGGGCGTCGTCACGCGCGAGCGGATTCCCGCCGGTCACAAGATCGCGATCAAACCGATCGCCGTGGGCGAGCCGATCCGCCGCTATGGCCAGATCATCGGCTTTGCCACCGCACCGATCGAACCGGGGAACCATGTCCACACCCAGAATTGCGGCATGGGTGATTTCGCCAAGGATTATGCCTTCGGCGTCGACGTCAAGCCGACCCCGAATTTCGATCTGCCCGCGACCTTCGAGGGCATCCGCCGGCCCGACGGGCGGGTAGCCACCCGCAACTATATCGGCATCCTCACCTCGGTGAATTGCAGCGCGCATGTCGCCGGCATGGTCGCCGACGTCTTCAAGAAGAATCCGTTTACCGGGGACAATCCGCTGGCCGATTTCCCCAATGTCGATGGCGTGGTCGCGCTCACGCACAAGACCGGCTGCGGCATGGCTGATAACGAGCCGCTGGCGCTGCTGCGGCGGACGCTCGGTGGCTACGCGCGGCACGTCAATTTCTCCGCCGTGGTGGTGCTCGGGCTCGGCTGCGAGGTCAATCAGATCGGCGGCCTGATGCAGGAGCAGAAGCTCGCCGGTCGGCTGCGCGAACTGGAAATCCAGCAGCTCGGCGGCACCCGCAAGAGCGTCGAAGCCGGCGTCGCCTTCGTTCGCGAGGCGCTGGTCGATGCCAACAAGGTCAGGCGCGAACCGGTCTCGGCGAGCGAGTTGACGGTGGCGCTGCAGTGTGGCGGCTCGGACGGCTATTCCGGTGTCTCGGCCAATCCAGCGCTGGGCGCGGCGAGCGATCTCCTGGTGCGGCACGGCGGCACCGTGATCCTGTCGGAGACGCCGGAAACCTATGGCGCCGAACATCTCCTGACCCGGCGCGCGGTCAGCCGCGAGGTCGGCGAGAAACTGGTCGCGCTGATGCGCTGGTGGGAGGAGTACACCGCGCGGGAAGGCGCCGAGATGAACGCCAATCCGAGCCCCGGCAACAAGGCCGGCGGGCTCACCACCATTCTGGAGAAATCGCTCGGCGCGATGGCCAAGGCCGGCACCACCAACCTGGTCGACGTGCTGCATTACGCCGAGGCCGTCACCAAGAAGGGTTTCGTGTTCATGGATACGCCGGGCTACGACCCGGTGGCGGCCACCGGGCAGGTCGCGGGCGGCGCCAACCTGGTCTGCTTCACCACGGGCAGAGGCAGCGTGTTCGGCTGCAAGCCGGCACCCTCGATCAAGCTTGCCACCAACACCCCGATGTACACGCGCATGGAAGAGGACATGGATGTCAATTGCGGCACCATCCTCGACGGCGAGGAGAGCGTGCAGCAATGTGGCCAGCGCATCTTCGAGCTGATGCTCAAGACCGCCTCCGGCCAGCCGACCAAGAGCGAAAGCTTCGATTTCGGCGGTGCCGAATTCGCGCCCTGGGTGCTGGGCGCGACGATGTAGCGCGTCGCCCCCGCGAAGGCGGGGGCCCATAACCACAAGCATCGGTTTGAGCAGACGGTGTCTGCCACTGCACCTCATCGATAGATCACGCGGTATGGGCCCCCGCCTTCGCGGGGGCGACGAGGGGCGGTTCGTTGCTCCTTCTGCGGACCTGTGACCGTCACAGGGACGGGCCCTTGGCTACTCAAGTCACCTTCGTGCCGGCCAGGGCGAACACGATCGCTTCGGACAGTTGCCCCAGACGAAACGGCTTCCTGAGCAGCCTCGTGCTGGTGCGGAAGTCGTCGGGCACCAGCGAGGGATCCGCGAAGCCGGACATGAAGAGAATGGGCAGGTCGGGCCATCTGCGGCGCGCCTGGCGCGCCAGGTCGAAGCCGGTCATGCCGCCGGGCAGCAGAATATCGGTCAGCAGCAGCGAGATGCGGTCCGGCCGCTCCATCTCGGCGATCGCCGAGGCCGCATCGATGACGATCACCGGAGTGTAACCCATCGAGGACAGCATGGTGGATGCCATCTGGCCCACCAGCGGATTGTCCTCCACCACGAGAATCAGCTCGCCTGTCTCTCGTCGCGATGGTGGCATCGCCTCGGCGCGCGGCTCGTTGGCTGGCGCTGGTCCGGCGCTCGGCAGATACAGCGTGACGCTGGTCCCGTGCGCCACCCGGCTCGACAGCAGCACTGTGCCTCCCGATTGCCTGGCGAAGCCATAAACCATGCTGAGGCCCAATCCGCTGCCCTCGCCGACGCCCTTGGTGGTGAAGAACGGTTCGAACACACGGCGCGCGATTTCGGGCGGCATGCCGGCGCCCATGTCCGACACCGCGATCGTCACGTAATCTCCGGGGACGATGCGTTCGTCGCCGTCGTCGAGTGGCTGGTCGAGCACGGCATTCGCGGTCCTGATCGTCACCCGCCCGCTGCCCGCCATGGCGTCGCGTGCGTTGATGGCGAGGTTGAGCAGCGCGTTCTGCAGTTGCGTCGGATCGATCAGGCAGCGCCACAGCATCGGATCCTGCTCGACGTCGATCTCGATGGTTTCGCCGAGCGTCCGCCGCAGGATCGTCGCCATCCCACTGACCAGCTGGTTGACGTCGGTGATCTGCGGCTGCAGTGTCTGCTTGCGGGCGAAGGCGAGCAGGCGGCGGTTAAGGTCGGCGACTCGCTCGGCCGCCTCGATCGCCCGTTCGGCCAAGTGGCGGCGCGAGACATCGGCGGGCGACAAGGCGTCGAGCAGCAGATCGAGATTGCCGAGCGTCGCCGCCAGCATGTTGTTGGAGTCGTGCGCGATCCCTCCGGCGAGCTGCCCGATGGCCTCGATCTTCTGGGCCTGACGCAGTTCGTCCTCGATGCGCTTGCGCTCGGTGATGTCGACCGACAGCACGAAATAGCCGCGCACCGCGCCGTCCTGGCCGCAATCGGGCACCCGGATGGTCTCGCACCAGCGTTCACAGCCGTCGGGAAACACCGCCTTCTCCTCACCGCGGATGGTGCGGCCGGCCAGCGCCGCCTCGACCTTCAGCCGCCATTCGCCGACCTGCAAGGGGTCGATGAAATCGTCGATCTTGTGGGCGCGGGCGGCGTCGGCTGTGGGCTGGGCATACCATTGGATTGCGACACGGTTGGCGTAGCGGATGTGACCGTCGACGCCGACATGGACGATCAGGGCAGGGACGTTTTCGGTGACGAGCTGATGCTGCTCGAGGTTGTCCCGCAGCGCCCGTTCCGAGTCCTCGCGCAGCCACCATTGCCGCGCCAGGCCGAGGCCGAATCCGGCGATCAGCAGATTGAGCCCGGCGGCGACCAGGCTGTAGTAGACCGCATTGTTCTTCCAGCCGGCCAGAAACTCGACCGGGTCGCGTGCGACGGTCACCACCAGCGGCATGCCGGCGACCCGCCGGTAGCTGATGCTCCGCGACGTCCCGTCCGTGAGACCGCTGCCTTTGAAGCTTCCGCTGGGCGCTTGGGGAAGATAGTGGCTGAACAACAGGTTCGATCTGAAGTCGCGGCCGGCAAACTCGTCCGCATTCGGCGTACGCAGCAAGAGCGTGCCGTCGTCGCGGTAAAGCGTCACTGTGCCACGCTGTCCCACGTTCAGTGACAGAAAGAACTGCCGAAGGCTGTTGTAGTCGACGGGCACGAAGACCACGCCGCCGAAACGTCCGTCGGCCGCCCGAAATGCGCGGCTCACTGCGATGAAGCGACGATCGGGACGAACGCGTGCCGCCGCCGGCACGTCGATGAAGAGACCGCGGCCGGGGTCATCCCGCTGGGCCTTGTAATAAGCCCGGTCGGCAAAGTTCATGTTCTGGCCGGCCACGCCGTTGCCCAGGCTGTCGGCGAGGTTATTTCCGTCGGCGTCGAGAACCACGATCGCGTTTGCCGCGGGGTATGGCGCCACCCTGCGTTTCAACTCAGCGATCAGGGCCGGATTGCCGTCGGTCAGCAGCGACGGATTCCGCTCGAGGTCGTCGATGGTCGTGCCCAGCAGCAGGTCGATGCCCTGGAAGTTGCGCAGCATGTATTGTTCGAGGGCGCTGGCAAGATCGCCGTTTGCAGCTTCAGTCGACCGATAGGTCTCCCAATAGTTCACGGAGAGCATGTGCGCCACGAAGGCATCGCACAATATCGCCAGCACGAGGCCGCTCAGGATGATGATGCGGGGAGTCCAGCGACGGCCCATTCTGGATTTGGGCTCCGTGCTGGTCAAGGCGCCAAGGATGCGTCCTTGCCGCGCACCGCGCCGCCGGTCGACTGCCGCTTTGGTTTGATCCAACATGGCGCCAAAATTACAGGAGGTGGTCGAATATTCCTATTGTGAATTGATCGTCGCCCGTCGTGTGCGTTGGCGAAATCACCCAAAACGTTGCGGAACTCGACGTCTCCGGGCTAACGCCTCGCGAGACACGCCACGGGTGTGCGTAGCACGTTTGGCCGTCAGATGTCATCCCGTTCGCGGCTTCGACGTTGGTCGCGTATTTGGAAGGTTCGCCGGGGGACGGCTTCCGCCATCGCTGTTCGATCCCGGGTGGACACGTCGCCTTTCGAGCTGACCCACGGTCCTGCAACTTTTCGCCGACAGCCTCCGGCCGACCCTGACCCAATGCGGGACGTCAGCCGACACCTCTCGGTGTCAGAGATACATCTGATCGATGTCGACTGACGACTCCACGCCCAGTTTGGCGAAGTTTTTCGCGAGCCAGTCGCCCGCGCATTTTCGCCCCTGGTCGCGAAGAAAAATCAGAAAGTCCCAGTCGGCATTGTACTTGCTGGTCGAACTCAATGCGCTCATGAAGGCGTCGTCCGCGATGCTGTGGATCAGCATGTGCGGCAGCTCTTCGCCGAGGATACGTTTTTGCGTGACGAGCTTGGTGACGAAGCTGACCGCCCGCATCTCCCGCAGCAGAGACGAATTGAAGCTGATCTCGTTGATGCGGTTCATGATATCATCCGCGGCGCGTGGCACCTCCTTGCGGAATTGCGGATTGATATGAACGATGACGATGTCGGTGCTCTTGCAGTTGTAGATGATCGGGAACAGGGCCGGATTGCCCATATAGCCGCCGTCCCAATAGGCCTCGCCGTCGATCTCGACGGCCTGAAATATCGTCGGCAGACACGCCGAGGCCATCACGGCGGACGCTGAGATATCCTGTCCAGTGAAGATCTTCACCTTGCCGGTGCGCACGTTGGTCGCAGAGAGAAACAGCTTGACCGGACAGTCCGGGCGCTGCAGCACCTCGAAGTCGATCGATTGCTCGACCACCTCCCGCAATGGGTTGAAGTTCGCGGCGTTGAACTCATAGGGCGACAGCACGCGCGTCACGAAGCCCATCATGGAGAACACCGGCGACCAGGTCAGCTTGTGCTCCCCCAGCATGCGATCGAGGAGACTTGGCTGCAACGGCCCGAGCCTGGCGGCTTCGCTGACCCGCTTCCAATAGTCGGTCAGCGCCTTGCGCGCCCCTTCGCGACCGTCGACCGCGAGCCCATAGGCAAAGACCGCCGCGTTCATGGCTCCGGCGCTGGTCGCGCTGAGCCCCTCGAACGCGAGGTTCTTCTCCTCGAGCAATCGGTCGAGCACACCCCAGGTAAAGGCACCGTGCGCGCCGCCGCCCTGGAGCGCCAGGTTGATCGTCTTGACCGGGACGGAGTGGGGCGGTTCGCCACCGGCTGCCCCGGACGCATCCGCGCCTCCCGGCGAGTTTCGCTCCGTGCTATCCTCCATGGGCTGATCCCATCCACCTGTTCGCCGGCTTGCAAGTCAATCACGAAATTGATTGTCTTGGAGGCACAGATGCGCCCGACCGACGTCAGTCGCAGCGCATGCTTAGCACAAGTGGAAGGCGGCTCGTAGGCCGATCGGCGCCAGGGTCGTCCGCCCACTAAACAGTGGTCCGTTCCGGACACATGGGCTACAGTTTACACCGAAGACAAGGGTCGGCGGCCGGCCGCGTTCGCGGAAGCGCCGTGCGACTTCACTGTCAGCGGGGACGATGACGTGATCCAGTCTGCTTTGGACCGCCGGACATTTCTGGCCTTCGGCCTTGCCAGCGGCTGGCTTTGCACACCGGGCGGTTTCGATGCTCACGCGGCGCCGCCTGCCGGACGGATTATCCTCAAGCCGTTCGCCCACAGCCGCACTGTCTCAAGCTTCGCCAACTGCCTGCTTTCATACGAAGATGCCATGCCTCTTTGGTTCCGCCGAGCGATCGAGGCGGAGCTTGCGCGAACGGATATGGTGCGAGAAGCGTTGGCGCAGGAACGGAAGTGCGCGGCCTTCTTTGCCCAGTTGGCAGTCGCATATCTTGCCCCAGTTGCCTTGCATCGTGCCGGGTATGAGCAGATGGCCGTCGATGTCGCGAACGGAGCGCTCTGTCCGGCCGGTGCGCAACATACCATCGGCCGACGACACGCTCAGGGTGAACCGAGGCCTCGGCCACGGCTTGAAAGCTGCGCCTATGGTGCGAGTGCTTGCGCCTCGATGGCTGAGTTCTATGCCGGCCATGAAGACATCGGGGTGATCGCCGAGGCCGGACACTATTGCGCCAATGCTCTGCTTGACGGCTCCTTCTACGACGACGATGTCGTTGTCACCGATGCTGCCTGGATTTGGAACTTTGCCGCAATGGCGATCAACACAGCGATCGGCCTGTCCTGGCACGACGGGTCAAGCGGTTCCGCGCAGAAGGTGGGACTCTCATCATCAAGGCCATCGGCAATGCCGCCCGCTCACGGGGAATGACCCGAAGTGGCGGAAAAGGCCGGCGTTTCCCGAGAGAATCTTCATCGCGCGCTGCGCCGCGAGGTGAAGCCCGAATTCGGTACCATCATGAAAGTCTTGCAGGCGCTCGGGATCAATCTGGTGGCTCAAGCACAAGACGCGTCACGCGCGGTGTGAGGAACGGCTCGTAAGGCGGATTGGAACGAAGGTCCTACGGACGGCGAGGTTAATCCGCTCTTCGTGCTCTGCTTCCGATGTCAAATTTCGGGGGATTTGAACCAATTGTTCGTTGCGCAGCGGCTGCGATCAGAGCTGTATGCAACCAGAAGCTACCCTGATCGGAACATCTGACTGTTTCCATGGCTGATTTCAGCGCCACCTCAATTCTCCCACCCAAAGATTGGCAAGCATTCGAGCGAAAGTCTCGCCTTCTTTTTGAATTCTCATTGCGCGATCCACAAACGCAGAACAACGGCCGCGGTGGTCAACCGCAGCACGGTGTGGACATCTTTGGAAGGCGGGGCGGGCCTGGGGGCCAATACGTCGGAGTGCAATGCAAGGGGAAGGACAATGAATACGGTAAGGCCGTAACAGATCGAGAACTCCGCAGGGAGGTCAAAAAGTCCGAAGCATTTGTCCCCGCAATCCGCGAGTTCATTCTGATCACGACCGCCCCCGATGATGCTAGAATACAAGAGGCAGCACGGGTTTTGGAAGCAGAGGTCCGGTCCAGTGGACGTGACCTTTCCGTCGCCGTATGGGGGTGGGGGCGTCTCCAACATGAGATAAGTCGCTACTCAGAAGCTATCCGCGAGTTTCACGCAGACGCCTCCCCCTTCACGGATGAGCTGCTACACGCCACTAGGGATCTCAGAAAGCTTGTCGAGGACCGAACTGATAGCCAAGCCCTGACGTTGGCCGCGAACCAAAGGGAACTCTTACAAGCGATCGAAAGCCTCAAACCTAAATTTGCGTTAGAGGTATCGGCTGGGGTAGACGGCATAGAAAAGCATCTTAACGAGGAAATCGATAGTTACCGCGATCTAATCCGCGACGAGAAGCCCAAAACGGCAATACACCTATTGACCAAGCTGAAAGACCGGGTCCAGACCACTGCGTCTGCCCGCGTACGCTTCCGCATTACATCTAACCTCGGCGTCGCCTATCACAAACTCGGTGAGTACGGCCAGGCCGCAAAGCTTTTGACCGAAGCCTCGGAACTGGACCCCGAGGACCCCATCGGTAAAGCAAACAAGATCGCCGCCCTTCTGCTCAAAGGAAAGCACGACGAGGCTCACCTGCTCGCCGTCGCCTCGCTCGCAAAGCATCCAGAGAATGTTCATATCGCCGTCCAGCGGCTGCTCGCCGTCTCCGCCGATGAAACCGTTGAAAATCTTTGGAACAAGCTTCCGACTTCCGTAAGGACTGCCCCGGAGCCTTACATCAACCGGATTGTCTCTCTTAGGGAGGCAGGAGACGATCGTTGGCGCGAAGCTGCAGTCGAAGGCTTAGCGGCGCATCCGACCGATTGGCGCCTGCAAACAATCCACGCGGAAGCAGTGCTCGAACGACTTTCCAAGTACGATGCTGTGGCGATCGGCGCCGCCGGACCAGCCGTCCCTACGCAAGCTGAACTCGAGAGCGCCTCGGATGTGCTCGTAAGCAGTTGGAAGCGCACTCTAACGCCGGAAAGCAAGCCGCAAGGCGCCTTCGCTCACAATGCGGCCCTAGCAAAAATGATTGTGGGACAACTGGAGCCTGCCGCTAAGCTTCTGGAAGAAGCCGAAGCCCATGGGTACACCTCCGATGAGGCCAAATTCATGCGCGTCGTGATTTACAGGAGGCAGCGCAGAATAGATGATGCAATCCGTGTCGCAGACACGCTCCCCGACACACCGCGAAACCTGATAGTCCGTGCCGAGCTGCGCGTTCAGAGCGCGCCGGAGAAAGCGCGCGACATACTTGCGAAGCGAGACGCTTTTCTTGAGAAGCCTGAGATTATCGGCTCTGCATTAACTGTAATCGAGGCGTTTTGCGAACAGAAGGACCTCGCTCATGCTCTGGAAGAAGCCGAGCGGCTCCGAGCTGCCCTCCCTGATGATCCGAACGCACCGCTCGCGATCTTTCGGATCAAACAGGAAGGTGGCGACCCTGAAGCCGCCCAGGCGATTGATGATGCGTTGGCCAAAGTGGGTCCGAATACGGACTTGCCGACCCGCTTTTTGGTTTGCGAAACCTTGGCAAACGTAGGACGACACAAAGATGTCGCTGATCTGCTAGAGCCCGTCACATCCCCTCGTTTTGACTCTCCGGCGCTCCGATTGCTCCTAGCCGCCGAGAACAAGGCGGACCGACGTGCCGCGCTAGGGCAACTTCTCAATCAGATACCCTCCGAAGTGCTGGATCGGCCCTATTATCGACGCATCAAAATCGGGCACGCGTTCTCAACAGGTGATCTTGTAGCTGCTGAACGCCAGCTACGAGAGCTGCTGCACATCAAACCGAGGGACCTCGAATTGCAGTTGCAGTTGATGCACGCGCTGTTTCGACAAAATAAGGAGAACGAGCTTAGGGCAGAGGCTCGACGTTCCCCAAATGATTTTGAAGGCTCACCGGAACAGACTGTCGCATTTGCCCGGTTCAAGAAAGAATTTGGGGATTGGAGGGAAGCTCACGATCTTGCCTACCGGACGCTACTCGTAAATCAGCAAAACGAATACGTAAATCGCGCCTACGCGGCAATGTTTCTATTCGAAAGGCGGCCGACGCCGATTGATGTCGCCCCTGCATTCGTCGGGGTGAACATGGCCGCAGGTGTCCGGCGGGAAGACGGAAACATCACACCGTATATCGTCGAACCTGATCCCGGGCTCCGTCCAACGAATACCTATTTGTCTCCCGAGCACCCTCTCGCTAAGCTGATGCTCGGAAAATCAGTCGGCGCGCATTTGGAATTTCCAGATACTAGCGCTGCGCAAATTATCTGGATTAAGCCTAAGGAGCTTCATGCTCTTCATGTCGTCCTTGAAGAATTCAATAATGTTTTTCCAGATGCTGTGGGCCTGGAGAAAGTCCGAGTCGATCCGTCGTCGCCAACAGGTCTGCAGCCGGTTTTGGACCGTGTCCGCGAGCGTCATGACACCATTTCTTCGGTGGCCAGCAAGTACGATGAGGGCATGTTACCGCTCAGCTTCGTCGCTCGGCTGCTCGGCTCCGATCCTGTCAGCACAGTTCTGGGCCTGGCAAGCTCCGGGAATCGAATTCGCGTCTGCGATGGCACGGAGTTCGAGAGAAGAAAGGCGCTTCGCTCCATCGCTGCAAACAGCCGGAGAGGCTGCGTAGTTGATGCGATCACATTCCATTTCGTTCGCCGACTGCGGCTTGAGCAAGCAGTAGAGGCTGTTTGTGGACCGATTGGGTTAGTCGAACGTTCCGTATCCTTTACTCAGCAAAAAATCCATGAACTCGAGGCGTCGTTGGATAAGCCATCGATGACTGTGTTTTACCAGGATGGACAGTATTTTCGCGAGGAGATCACCCCGGAACAGAAGAACGCTGCTCTCGCAATTCAGCGCGCAGATCGCGCATGGATTGCCGAACACGCACAAGTCATACCAGCAGAAGGCACTAAAGACCTCAGTGCGCACTCGGATAAGTTACTTGAAGCGTTAGGCGAGTCGTTTTTTGACGAGGTCCGTGCCGCCGCAGGATCAGGCCGAATTCTTCTTTCCGAAGATCTTCCGATACGCACGTTGGCCGAAGCGGAATACGGCGTGCAGGGCTGTTGGCTTCAAGTTGTCCTGATGGTGGCGGTGGACAGAGGGCAAGTAACTTTCCGCGAATATGTCGATGCGGTTTTGGAATTGATTGGTGCAAACGAAGAGTTCATTTCATTGACTACCGATCTGCTGGTGTATTTGCTCAAAAGCGCGAATGGCCATAGTCTACCTTCCGGGTATTGCAAAGCCGTAAGTCGCCTCGGAGGTCAGAAAGCTGATCTTCCATCTCATGTCTCGCTCGCACTTGGAGTGGTCGGTCGAACTTGGTTCGACATTTCTCTATCGCCTACACTGCGTTTTGCGATAGTCGGAAGTCTGCTGGAGAACCTCATTCTTGGCAGGCAAAGAGGTGAACTGGACTTGATCATCCAGAGCTTTGATGATCTTGCGGTGTCGATCAATAGCACTGCTCTTCGCCGCTACCTCCGCGATTGGCGTCGCGGCCATTTTCTCTGAACGCGTAACCCCGATTGTGCCGTAGGGCGGATTCAAGCGAAGCGTGAGCGCGTCGGTGGTCACGATCGCCCAAGCGGGGCGTGATGCGTCTTGCAATTTGCGTGAGGTTACCATCGTGCCAGTGATTTGCCCGACGTGTCAAATGTATTCGCGGGCCTAACCTATCGATCATCCGGCTACTGTGCATGGGGTTGTTTTCGATATTTTCATGGTCTCCCGCCTTCGCCGGGACGACAGCAGGCAAAACCGCCCTCGGCATAGGCAGTTACTGCCCGTTGTTAGTGCTTGATCGCAACCTGCGGCGGTGTTCTGCTCAAAAAAGCTGCTGGGAGTGTTCCGTCTGTGTCGATCTACGTCGCGCTGCATCACGTCACGCATTACAAATATGACCGCCCGATCGATCTGGGTCCCCAGACCATCCGGATGCGGCCGGCGCCGCATACCCGGACGCCGATCCTGAGCTATTCGCTCAAGGTGACGCCGGCGAACCATTTCGTGAACTGGCAGCAGGATCCGCAAGGCAACTGGCTGGCGCGCTATGTCTTCCCGGAGAAGGCCACCGAGCTGAAGATCGAGGTCGATTTCACGGCGCAGATGACGGTGATCAACCCGTTCGATTTCTTCGTCGAGCCTTACGCCGACAGTTTTCCGTTTCAGTACACCGACGATCTCAAGAAGGAGCTCGCGCCCTATCTGGAGACCATCGCGCCGGGGCCGCAGCTCGCGTCCCATCTCGCCACCATCCCGCGCGAGGCCACCAATACGGTCAATTTCCTGGTCGATCTCAACGCCCAGCTGCAGAAAAAGATTCGCTACATCATCCGCATGGAGCCCGGGGTTCAGACCCCGGAGGAGACGCTTGGCGCCGCGGCCGGCTCCTGCCGCGACTCGGCCTGGCTGCTGATTCAAACCCTGCGCCATCTCGGGCTCGCGGCGCGTTTCGTCTCCGGCTACCTCATCCAGCTGCGTCCCGACATCGATCCGGTCGAGGGTCCCCCGGAAGTCGAGGCCGATTTCACCGACCTGCACGCCTGGGCCGAGGTCTATCTTCCCGGAGCGGGGTGGATCGGTTTCGATGCCACCTCCGGCATGCTGGCGGGCGAGGGGCACATTCCGGTCGCCGCCACGCCGCATTATCGCACCGCGGCGCCGATCTCGGGCGCGGTCGGTTTTGCCAATGTCGATTTCGCCTTTGAGATGAGCGTCAGGCGCATCCGCGAGGCACCGCGGATCACCAAGCCGTTCTCGGATGACTCCTGGGCGCGCCTCGACAGGCTCGGCGAGACGGTTGACGCCGACCTTGCCGCGGAGGACGTGCGCCTGACCACCGGCGGCGAGCCGACCTTCGTCTCGGTCGACGACCTCGAAGGCGCGGAATGGAATATCTCCGCCGTCGGCCCGACCAAGCGCGGACTGGCTGATGACCTGATCCGGCGCCTGCGCGCGCGTTTCGCGCCCGGCGGCCTGCTGCATTACGGGCAGGGCAAATGGTATCCCGGCGAAACCCTGCCGCGCTGGGCGTTCGGCCTGTACTGGCGCAAGGACGGCGTTCCGATCTGGAAAAACCCGGATCTCGTTGCCACCATCGAGAACCCGCACAAGGCGACCATCGAGGATGCCGAAGGCTTCGCGGCCGGCGCCGCGAAGAAACTCGGCGTCGAGCCCGATTTCATCCTGCCGGCGTTCGAGGATCCGACGCACTGGCACGAGAAGGAAGCGCGGTTGCCGGTCAACGTCACCGTGTTCGATTCCAAACTGCCCGACATCGAGGAGCGCACCCGCATTGCCCGGGTGTTCGAAACTGGTTTGGACGTGCCGCGCGGCTTCGTGCTGCCGATCCAGCGCTGGAACGCGGCCGATCGGCGCTGGCGCAGCGAGCGCTGGAAGCTGCGGCGCGGCAGTCTCTATCTGATGCCCGGCGATTCGCCGCTCGGCCTGCGGCTGCCGATCGCCTCGTTGCCGCACATCCCCGAGGAAGACTATCCCTATACGGTCGAGCAGGATCCGCTGGAGCCGCGGGACGCGTTGCCGATTTTCGAACAGGCCGCGCAGCACGACGATCCGTCGCATCAGCTGGTCCATGAGCAGCAGATGCGAAGCGGTGGTGTCCGCACCGCGATGTCGATCGAGATCCGCGATGGCGTGCTCTGCGCCTTCATGCCGCCGGTGGAAAAGCTCGAGGATTACCTGGAACTGGTCTCGGCGGTGGAAGCGACCGCCGAGGAGATGCAGGTCAAGGTCCATGTCGAGGGCTATCCGCCGCCGTTCGATCCCCGCGTCGACGTCATCAAGGTGACGCCGGATCCCGGCGTCATCGAAGTCAACGTGCAGCCGGCGACCAGCTGGCGCCAGGCCGTCGACATCACCGTCGGCCTCTACGAGGATGCCGCGAAGGTGCGGCTGGGCGCCAACCGCTTCCTGGTCGATGGTCGCCATACCGGCACCGGCGGCGGCAATCACGTCGTGGTCGGCGGCAAGAACCCTGCGGATTCACCGTTCCTGCGCCGCCCCGATCTGCTGAAGAGCCTTGTCCTGTACTGGCAGCGGCATCCGTCGCTGTCCTATTTCTTCTCCGGCATGTTCATCGGCCCGACCAGCCAGGCGCCGCGCATCGACGAGGCGCGGCACGATGGCCTGTACGAGCTTGAAATCGCGCTCGCGAAGGTCCCGCCCCCGGGTGATGGCGTGATTCCGCTGTGGCTGGTCGACCGGCTGTTCCGGCACATCCTGGTCGACATGACCGGCAACACCCACCGCTCCGAGATCTGTATCGACAAGCTCTATTCGCCCGACAGCGCCACCGGCCGGCTCGGGCTGGTCGAGTTTCGCGCGCTCGAAATGCCGCCCGATCCGCGGATGTCGCTGGCCCAGCAACTCCTGATCCGCGCCTTGATCGCCAAGCTCTGGCGCGAGCCGCAGACCGGCAAGTTCGTGCGCTGGGGCACCACCTTGCACGACCGCTTCATGTTGCCGCACTTCCTCTGGGAAGACTTCCTCGGCGTGCTCGATGAACTCCGGCAGTCCGGTTACGACTTCGCGCCGGAATGGTATGTCGCCCAGCTCGAATTCCGCTTTCCAGCCTTCGGCCGGGTGCATCATGGCGGCGTCAGCCTGGAATTGCGTCAGGCGCTGGAGCCCTGGCATGTCCTCGGCGAAGAAGGCACGGCCGGCGGCACCGTGCGCTATGTCGACAGTTCGGTGGAGCGGCTGCAGGTCAAGGCTGAGGGCTTTGTCGAAGGCCGCCATGTCGTGACCTGCAACGGCCGCCGCCTGCCGATGACGGCGACCGGCCGCTCGGGCGAGGCCGTGGCCGCCGTGCGTTTCAAGGCCTGGCAGCCGGCATCAGGCCTGCATCCGACCATTCCGGTGCATGCGCCGCTGACGTTCGATCTGATCGATACCTGGAATGGCCGCTCGCTCGGCGGCTGCGTCTATCACGTCGCCCATCCCGGCGGACGGAGTTATGACACCAAGCCGGTCAACTCCTACGAGGCCGAGGCGCGGCGGCTCGCCCGCTTCCAGGACCATGGCCACACCCCCGGTAAAATCGATCCCCCGCGCGAGGAACGCACAATTGAATACCCCTTGACCCTCGACTTGCGAACGCCGCTCCTGCATTGAGACTTGCGGAGATGGTTTTCGGGCAAGGGGGAGCGCCATGGCGGGGCCTACCGGACAGGACACGGGAGACGCCGCGAGCCAGGCGAGCAAGACCCGTCCGGGGCAGCGGCGGGTGGCCCAGTGGATACGCGATTACGCCCGTCTTCCCGGAATCCCCGACGAATACCTGTCCCACGATGGCACACCGCGCGCCGTCTGGACCCGCTTTCTGGATAGCTTCGCAGGCCTTGGACCTGCCGAAATCGAGCGCCGTTTCGGCGCCGCCGACAGGCACTTGCGCGAAGCCGGCGTCACCTACCGCGCACCGGGGGAGAGCGCCGACCGGCTCTGGCCGCTGAGCCACCTGCCGCTGCTGATCGACGAGGCCGACTGGCAGCAATTGAGCGACGGCATCGCGCAGCGCGCGCAACTGCTGGAGCTGGTGCTGCGCGACCTCTATGGCGAAGGAAGGCTGGTCGCGGAGGGTGCGATACCGGCCGCGGCGATCGCCGGAAGCAGCGAATATTTACGCGCCGTCAGTGGCGTCAAGCCGCCCGGCGGACGCTTTCTCGGGCACTATGCCGCCGATGTCGGCCGTGGCCCTGATGGCCGCTGGTGGGTGCTGGGCGACCGGACGCAGGCGCCTTCGGGCGCGGGCTACGCGCTGGAAAATCGCCTGGTGCTGTCGCGCGCCTTCACCTCGCTCTACAAGTCGATGAATGTGGAGCGGGTGGCGCCATTCTTCGAAGCCTTCCGCGATTCCCTGCGCGCCAGCGCCGACCGCGACGAACCGCGCATCGGGGTGCTGACGCCCGGAACCTTCAGCGAAACCTATTTCGAACAGGCGACGCTCGCCCGTTATCTCGGGTTTCTGCTGGTCGAGGGCGACGATCTCGCCGTCAGTGGCGACCGCGTCCATATCCGCACGGTCGCCGGCCTGAAGCGGCTCGACGTGCTGTTGCGCCGGGTCGATTCCAATTCGCTCGATCCGCTCGAACTGGATGCCTCCTCGCGGCTCGGCGTCCCCGGCCTGATCGACGTGCTGCGCAAGAATGGCGTCGTCGTCGCCAACATGCCGGGTTCGGGCGTGCTCGAGGCGCGCGCCCTTCTGGGCTTCCTGCCCAGCCTGTGCCAGCGTTTCTTCGGCGAGGACCTGAAGATGCCGCACATCGCGACCTGGTGGTGCGGGCAGAAGGCCGCGCGCGAGGAAGTGCTGGAGCGGCTCGACGATGTGGCGATCGAAGGCGCCTATGGTCGCGGCGTTCCTGGCTTCGACTCCACTGGTCCGGTGCTCGCGGGCGAGTTGTCGGCAAGCGAGCGGGAGCGGCTCATAACTGCGATCAACGATCGCGGCATGGACTTCGTCGGCCAGGAATTGGTGCGGCTGTCGACCACGCCGGTGTGGGACGAGGGGCAGATCACGCCGCGCCCGTTCGTGCTGCGCGTGTTCGCGGCGGCGACTGCGAACGGCTGGACCATCATGCCCGGCGGATTTTGCCGGATCGCCGAGCGGCCGGATGCGCGCGCGGTCTCGATGGGCGACGGCGCGCGCTCGGCTGACGTCTGGGTGGTCACGGAGAAGGCAGTCCCGACGACGACCTTGCTGCCGGGATCGGATGCGGTGCGGATCAGGCGCATCGCCGGCGTGCTACCGAGCCGAGCCGCCGACAATCTGTTCTGGCTCGGCCGCTATCTCGAGCGCGCCGAAGCGACCTTGCGACTGATCCGGGCGCTGGGCGCGCAGCAGCGCGATCCCAGCAAGGGCTCCAGCGGCGTGATCAATGCCGCCGAGCGGATTCAGCGGCTGCTGGTGGCCTGGGGCGCAGCGTCGCAGACCTCGCGCGCACAACCCGCGAAAGTCGCCGCCGAAGCGCTGCAGGTCGAGGACCGGTTCGGTTCGGCGCTGTCGTTGCTGCGTTCGGCCCAGCGCACAGCGATATCGCTGCGCGAGCGACTGTCGCCGGACGCCTGGCAGGTGATCACTGAAATGACCGATCGACTCTCACACGAGGTCGAGGACGATGATGGCGTCGTCAGCGCCGCCGAACTCACCCTGCAGGAGCTTGCGAGCTTCGCGGGGCTCGCACAGGAAAACATGAACAGGGCCGCCGGCTGGCGCTTCCTCGAAATGGGCCGCCGGATCGAGCGCGCCATCAACACGATGCGCTTTGCGCGGCAGTTCGCCTATGACGAAGCCGGCGGCGACGATCTCGACATTCTGCTCACCCTGGTGGATTGCCAGATCACCTATCGCTCGCGCTATCTGGTGGGTCCGGTGCTCGCGCCGGTGCGCGATCTCGTCGTCCTGGATCCCTACAATCCGCGCTCCGTCGCGTTTCAGATCGAAGCGCTCACCGAGCATATTGCCAGCCTGCCGGCGCTGAAGGAGAACGGATTGATCGAGCGCCCGCAGCGTCTCGCCGTCGCCTTGCGCGCGACGCTGACGACGGCGGAGGCCACCGTGCTCGACACCAAGACCCTGTTCTCGCTGGAACAGGATCTGCTCAGGCTGGCGGATGCGATCGGGCTGCACTATTTCCCGCACGGGCCGAATGCCAGCCGCCCGGAAAAGCTCACGGGCCTCGCGTGATCTACGATATCCGTCACGTCACCACCTACGCCTATGAAAGCGCGGTGAGTTTCGCCAGGTGCACGCTTCGGCTGGAGCCGAGGAGCGGCGATGGCCAACTGCTCGTCTCGCACGCGGTCGATATCAGGCCAAGGCCCGCGGATCGTGCGATGCGCCGGGATTTTTTCGGCACCAGCACCGAGAGCATCGTCATCGAAGCGCCGCACCGTCACCTGCGGATCGATTCCCGGGCGCGGGTCGAAGTGTCGCGCCGCGTCCCCGGTCGTACTGCGGCGAGCCCGCCTTGGGAGCGCGTTCGCGACCTGTCGTTTGAGGCCAATAGTCTCGGGCCGGCGTCGCCGATCGGCTACGTCTTTGCCAGTCCGCTGGTGCCGATCCTGGGTCCGGTCACGTCATATGCGGCGGCAAGTTTTCCGCCCGGAGGCGGTACGCTCGTCGGCGCCGTCGACCTGATGCATCGGATCCGGACCGAGTTCAAATACGATCCGAAGGCGACCGTCATCTCGACGCCGCTGGTCGAGGTGTTCGACAAGCGTCACGGCGTTTGCCAGGATTTTGCCCATGTGATGATCGCGGGACTTCGCGGGCTCGGGCTTCCGGCGGCCTATGTCAGCGGCTATTTGCGCACCATTCCGCCGCCGGGCCAGCCGCGTCTGCAGGGAGCCGACGCGACCCATGCCTGGGTTTCGCTCTGGTGCGGCCCCGAACTCGGCTGGATCGGCTTCGATCCGACCAACGATATTCTGGTCGAGAATGACCACATCATTCTCTCGGTCGGCCGGGACTTTTCCGACGTCTCCCCGGTCGATGGCATCATCGTTGGATCGCCGAGGCAAAAGCTCGGCGTTGCCGTGGACGTGCTTCTGGTGGAGTGACGCTGAAACCTTGCTTTAAGCGGCCGTTCGCCGGTCGGCAGCGTCGCCGGCCGGGCCGGAGCGCAGGTTGTGGAAGAACGTCTCGAGTTCGCGCGACAGAAGCTCGGCGGTGGCGGCGAGACTGCCGGAGGTCGAAAGCACCGAATCCGCGGCCGTGCTGGTCTCGCCAATGGCATCGCGCAGCGAGCCGATGTTGCGGACCAGGGTTTCGTTGCCCTGGGCGGCCGACTGCGCATTGACCGAAATCTCGCGCGTTGCGGCATCCTGTTGCCCGACGGCGGTGGCGATATGCGAACTGATATCGTTGATCCCGCGGATGGCGTCGCCGATTTCGCGGACGGCTTCGACCGCGGTCCTGGTCGAGGCCTGAATCTGGCCAATGTTCGCGCCGATCTCTTCGGTGGCCTTGGCGGTCTGACCGGCCAATGCCTTGACTTCGTGGGCGACCACCGCGAAGCCGCGGCCGGCGTCGCCGGCACGCGCGGCCTCGATGGTCGCGTTCAGCGCCAGCAGGTTGGTCTGTTCGGCGATGGCCTGGATCAAGGTCAGCACGCCATCGATTCGCTGGGTCGCCGCGGCGAGGCTTTCGATTTCGGTGATCGACTTTTCGGTCCGGCGTCCGGCTTGTTCGACGGCGCTCGCAGACTGGCGGACTTGCCGGCTGATCTCTTCCACGGAGACCGACAGTTCCTCGGTGGCGCCGGCGACGGCGGATACGTTGGTGGAGGCCTGTGTGGTGGCGCCCGCCGCCGCATTGGCTCGCGCGTTTGCGTCCGACGACACCCGCGCGATCGACTGCGCATTGCTGCGCATCGCGGACGCACTGTCGTTGACCGCGCTGACGACGGTTCCGATCGCCTGCCTGAAATCGTCAACGGATTTCTCGATGTGTCGGCCGCGTGCCTCGCGCGACCTCGACTCGTCCGCAACCTGCGAATTGAGGCGGCGGTTGTGGTTCATCGCCTGCTGGAAGATCCGGATCGCGCCCGCCAGCGCGCCGATTTCGTCACCCCGGCTGGTGTGGGGGACCTCGACATTCTCGCCGCCTTCAGCGACGGCCTTGATCGCCGCAGTGATCTGCGCCAGCGGCCGTGCGATCGAGCGGGCGATCAGGATGACACCGATGATGACCAGCGCCAGCGCGATGCCGCCGAGACAGGTCAGGACGAGCGACAATTGGCGGTTGCTTTCCGCCTGCTGGGCAATGGTCTTGCCACGTTCGGCATAGACCTTGGACAGCGCTTCGAGGTCCTTGTTGAGTGCGGAGCGGACCGTGCGATTGGCATCGTTGTCGCCCCATTCGCGGCCGGCGGCCGGATTGATCTCCATCGCCCGGCGCACCAGTTCCTTGCGGAAATCGACGAACTGTTCGATGCGCTTCTTGAAGGTGGCAAACTGCTCGGCATCGTCGGTCCGAACGATCGATTTCCAGCTATTGACGACGTCGAGGATCTGCCCATTGAATTTCAGCAGGCCGTCGCCGTATTTCTTGGCGACTTCTTTTTCCGTCGACATGTAGACGCCGCGGGACTCCATCACCACCGCGTAGACCAGGGAGTTGACCCGCTCGACATTCAATGCAGCGAGGTTGGCGGTTTGGATGGAGTCCGTGAGTTCGGCCGCACGGCGCGAATTGTAGTCGGACAGCAGGGTGATCGCGGCCGTCAGAAGTGCGAACAAGCCGAAAATGGCATACAACTTTGCCGCGAGCGAAAGGCCGGACGCCATGGCGCGCGCGGAAGCGTGGTGGTTTTCAGGCATGCGAGTCCCATCATGGGGCCGAGGAATTGCCGCCGGCCGCACCGGGAGCCTGCACGAGGGAGATGGAAATTCGCTTAACGAAGAGCGTTCGGAGGCACCAGAATGTGCGATGTTTTATCCATGTAATTCAACGATTTATATCTTCGGTTGCAAGTGGCCCGGCTGCTCCGCATTACTACGTATAAGATGTCTGGAATGAGGCTGAGGGAGAACGACCGGCTCCCCTTGGGAAACTGGCCTCGATGCTGCATTGTCGTGGCTGGAGGCGCCGCTGGTGGCGCGGGCAATTCGATGTGTCGTTTTGGATTTGACATCGACGTGTCACGAGCCCGCAGTGGGGTCGCGAATGTCTAATCCACTCCACAGGGTCGGAAGTCGCCATGATTTATCGCCATACCATCGACGCCACGTCCTATGTGTTCGACGATCTGCGCGATCTTCTCGCCAAGGCGACCCCGCCGCGCTCCGGCGATCGTCTCGCGGGACTGGCCGCGGAGACTGCGGAACAGATGGTCGCGGCGCGGATGGCGCTTGCCGATGTGCCTCTGGCGCGATTCCTGAACGAGGTTGTGATTCCCTATGAAGCGGATGAGGTGACCCGGCTGATCGTCGATAGCCACGATGCCGCGGCGTTTGCCCCGATTGCTGCGCAGACCGTGGGGGCTTTCCGCGACTGGCTGTTGTCGGACGCGGCGACCTCCGATGTTCTCGGCGCAGTGGCCCGGGGGATCACGCCGGAAATGGCCGCGGCGGTCTCCAAATTGATGCGCAACCAGGATCTCATTCGCGTCGCCAGGAAATGCGAGGTCACGACGCGCTTTCGCAATACCATCGGCCTGTCGGGGCGCATGAGCGCACGACTGCAGCCCAACCATCCCTTTGATGATGCGAAGGGCATCACCGCCTCGATCGTCGACGGCTTGATGATGGGATCCGGCGACGCCTGCATCGGCATCAATCCGGCCAGCGATGATCCGGCCGTCATCGGCGGCCTGTTGCGGCTGCTCGACGAGATCATCACGCGGCTCGAAATTCCAACACAGGGTTGCGTGCTCACCCATGTCACGACCACGCTCGATCTCATCAATCGCGGGTTTCCGGTCGACCTGGTGTTCCAGTCTGTTGCCGGCACCGAAGCGGCCAACCGCAGTTTTGGCATCGACCTGGCGTTGCTGCGCGAGGCGAGGGCGGCGGGCCAGGCGATGCGGCGGGGTACGGTCGGCGACAACGTGATGTATTTCGAGACCGGTCAGGGGTCTGCGCTATCGGCCAATGCGCATCATGGCCTCGACCAGCAGACCTGCGAGGCGCGGGCCTACGCCGTCGCGCGCGCCTTCGATCCGCTATTGGTCAATAGCGTCGTGGGATTCATCGGCCCGGAATATCTCTACGACGGCAAGGAAATCATCCGCGCCGGACTCGAGGATCACTTTTGCGGCAAGTTGCTGGGTTTGCCGATCGGGGTGGATATTTGCTATACCAACCATGCCGAAGCCGATCAGGATGACATGGACAACCTCCTGACGCTGCTTGGAGCGGCGGGAGTGACTTTTATCATGGGAGTTCCCGGAGCCGATGACGTAATGCTGAACTATCAGTCGACCTCGTTTCATGACGCGCTCTATGTCCGCGATCTGTTCGACCTCAAGCGGGCGCCGGAATTCGACGCGTGGCTGACACGGATGCGGCTTGTGGATGCGGATGCGCGTCTGGCCGCCGGCACCGGCCAGTTGCCTGATTTTGCCGCAGGGCTGATTGTGGAACGCACGGGCTTTTGAAGCCACGGAACCGATCGGCCATCATAGGGTTATTATAGCCGCTATAATCTTCAGGAAGTTGTAGCCGTATCCCGTGCACCCCGTTATCATTGCGGCGGCCCAGCAGGATCGCTGAGGAACACTGATGAGAGCTGAACGTATCGAGCCGGTTCGGCGTATTCTTTGCGTCTTTCCGCGCTACACATCGTCTTTTGGTACTTTCGAACACGCCTATCCCTTGACCGATGGCGTTCAGGCCTTCATGCCGCCACAGGGGCTGTTGCTGATCGCGGCCTACCTGCCGGCCAATTGGCCGGTCCGGTTCATCGATGAAAACATCCGTGCTGCCACGACGGAGGACTTCGAGTGGGCGGAGGCGGTGTTCGTCAGCGGCATGCACATTCAGCGCCAGCAGATGAACGAGATCTGCCGTCGCGCGCACGCGTTCGATCTCGCAGTGGCGATCGGCGGTCCTTCGGTCAGTGCCTGCCCGGACTATTACCCGTCTTTCGATTATCTCCATGTCGGCGAACTCGGCGATGCGACCAATGAATTGATCGAACGGCTGGCCCGCGACCCGTCGCGGCCGGACGCCCAGATCGCACTGACCACGAAAGAGCGGCTGCCGATGACCGATTTTCCGGTCCCGGCCTATGAACTGGCCGAGATCAGCCGATACTTCCTCGGCAGCATCCAGTATTCGAGCGGATGTCCGTATCAGTGCGAGTTCTGCGACATCCCCGGCCTCTACGGCCGCAATCCCCGCATCAAGACCCCGCAGCAGATCATCGCCGAGCTGGACAAGCTGCGCGAATGCGGCGTGACGGGTTCGGTTTATTTCGTCGATGACAATTTCATCGGCAACCGCAAGGCCGCGCTGGATCTGTTGCCGCATCTGATCGCGTGGCAGAAGAGGACCGGCTACGTGATGCGGCTGGCCTGCGAGGCGACCCTCAACATCGCCAAGCGACCGGAAATCCTGGAGAAGATGCGCGAGGCCTTCTTCATCACGATTTTTTGCGGCATCGAAACCCCCGATCCCGATGCATTGAAGGCGATGCAAAAGGACCACAACATGATGGTCCCGATCCTGGAAGGCATCCACACCATCAACAGCTACGGCATGGAGGTCGTCTCCGGCATCATCATGGGTCTCGATACCGACAAGCCGGAAACCGGCGATGCGCTGCTGACTTTCGTCGAGCAATCCAGGATACCGCTCCTGACCATCAACCTGCTGCAGGCATTGCCGAAGACGCCGCTCTGGGATCGCCTCGAGCGCGAGAACCGGCTGGTGGATGACGACAGCCGGGATTCTAACGTCAATTTCCTTCTCCCTTACGAAGAGGTCGTCGACGCCTGGCGCAGGTGCATGGCGATCGCCTACGAGCCGGAGAAGCTGTTTGCCCGCTACGCATACCAATGCGAATACACCTATGCCAACCGGCTCAAGGTTCCGGTCAGCCCGGAGCTGAAGAGTTGGGCCAATATCAAGCGCGCGCTGATCATGCTGCGTAACATCTTCTGGAAGGTCGGTGTGCGCGGCGACTACAGGCGGGTGTTCTGGAAATTCGCCCTGCCGCGGCTGCGGCGTGGCGAGATCGAAGCTCTGATCGCGTCGTCGCTGGTCGGGCATCACCTGATCGTATTCGCGCGCGATGCCTCGCGTGGGCGTCAAAACGCGTCGAACTATTCGATCAGGCTGCGCGAGGCGTCGGTCCCCGCCGAATGACACCCGGATGAATGATCCCGTTGCTCGATCCCGATCGCTGCCGGATCTGCGGGTCCTGACGCCAGCGCGCGTCGCGCTCGGCCGGGCCGGCGTGAGCCTGCCGACCGAGGCGCTGCTGGCCTTTACGCTCGACCATGCCCGTGCCCGCGACGCCGTTCATGCGACTTTCGATACGTCGGCGGTGATCGCCGGCCTTGGCGACCTCGGCCTTTCGGGCCTGCTCGTGGCGAGCCAGGCCGGCGACCGCCAGACTTATCTCAGGCGGCCCGATCTTGGACGGCGATTGGACCAGGCCTCGCAGCGGCTGCTTGCGGATACCGGCAAAGCCGGCCAACTGGCCATTGTCATAGGCGACGGTCTGTCGCCAACGGCGGTTCATGCTCATGCGATCGAGCTGTTGCGGCGGCTCGTTCCGCTGCTTGGCGCCGATCACGTCGCAATTGGCCATATCGCAGTCGCGGCGGGGGCCCGGGTCGCGCTGGGCGATGAGATCGGCGAATTGCTCGGAGCGCGCATGGTGGTGGTGCTGCTTGGCGAGCGCCCGGGTCTGTCGGCGCCGGACAGCCTCGGGGCTTATCTGACCATCGCGCCTCGAATCGGCCTGACTGACGCCGATCGCAACTGCGTGTCCAACATTCATCGCGCCGGGTTGGGTTACGACGAGGCCGCCTTCAAAATCGCATGGCTGGTTCGCGAGGCGCTGGCACGGGGAACGACCGGGGTTGCATTGAAGGACGAAAGTAGCGACCGAACGCCGCGGCCGATCGCATCGCCTGGCAAATAGGCAAAATCGGGGCGCAAAACGGTGCCATATCACCCCTTTTCGGGTCATGGCGCGCGCTTGCGAGACGCGGGAGGGACCTGCTAAAACCTTATTGCCGCGAATTTTCGCGTGTTTTCAACGGATAGCGCAAATCGAGTGGCCTGATTCCAACATTCGCAATCCGTTTTGACAGGCGTGTTTGCGAATATTCGAATCCAGGGACCAGTCGCGAATGTAATTTGCCGGTGGAGTTTGGATTTGACATTCGCGTTTCGAAAGGCCCGCGCAAAGCTGGGTCGCGAATGTCAGATCCGCTGTGCTGGTGGAGCAGGGCGGTCAAGGCCCGGTGCGCGCCCGTGAAAGATAAGCGACAAGCTCGGCCGATCGTGAGAAATGGATAACGCATGCTCGATATAAACCGCGACAACGAAGTGCATGTCGAGAAGACCGAGCAGCGACCGACGGCGAGCATCGCCTTCGGGCTGGAGCGCATCGGCTTGATCGCGGTTCAAGCCCCGATCCTGTCCTGCATCGTTCTCCTCGGCTTGATCGTGGCAGCGCTCTTCGGCATCCAGCGGATCAAGATCGACGACTCGCTCTCTCAGCTGTTCCGCTCCAATTCCAAGGAATACCAGCAGTACGAGGCGGAGACCAAGCGCTTCCCGGCGGTCGAGTTCGACGTACTGGTCGTGGTCGAGGGCAAGACGCTGCTGATGCGCGAGAATCTCGAAAAGCTGCGCGATCTCGTGACCGATCTGCAACTCGTCGACGGCACCCGCGGCCTGATTTCGCTGTTCTCGGCGCGCCAGGCCCCCGCACCCGGCAAGCTGCCGGCGGCGCTTTTTCCATCGGAATTGCCGCAAGGCGCCGACTACGACAAATTCATCGAGACCGTCAAAAGCAACGAGATCATCCGCGGCAAGCTGTTGTCCGAAGACGGCACGCTGGCGCTGATCGTGCTGTCGCTGGAGCCCGATGTCGTCGCCAGCAACAGGCTCGGCAAGACGATCGGCGAGATCCGAAAATCGATGGCCGAAAATCTCGGGGGCAGGGGCCTCAACGCCGAATTATCCGGCGTTCCCGTCATGCAGCTCGAAATCCGCAACGCGGTCAAGCGCGACGGGCTGACCTACAACATTCTCGGAATCCTCGCCGGCTGCATCATCGCTGTCATCTTCTTCCGCAAGATATCTTTCATGATCGTCGCGGCATTCCCGCCGATCATCGCGATCATACTCGCGCTCGGCGGCCTCGGATGGGCCGGCTTCAATCTCAACATGTTCCTCAACGTGATGACGCCGCTCATCATGGTGATCAGCTTTTCCGACTCGATGCAGCTTACCTTCGCGGCGCGCGACCGCCTGATCGCGGGGCAGGACAAATACACCGCATTCCGCAACGCCGTGATGGTGGTCGGGCCTGCCTGCGTGCTGACCCATGGCACCGCCGGCATATCGTTCCTGGCGCTGCAGTTCTCGGATTCCGACCTGATCCGCAAATTCGGCGAAGCCGGACTTGCCGCAACCATCATCGCGCTGCTCGCGGTGCTGTCGCTGGTCCCGGTCTTTGGCGTGCTTTTCGTCCGCAACGAGAAGGTCTTCGCCGTGAAATTCCAGAGCGCCGACGCCGGCGTTCAGATGTTGCGCAATTTCTGCTACTGGATCGCGGTGCGCATGGTCAGCCGGCCGGGCCTGTTCAGCCTGATCGCGGTGATCTTTGTCGGCGGTCTGGCGGTGGTCTACGCCAATCTGGAGCCACGTTACCGACTGGCCGATCAGGTGCCGGACAAGCAGCAGGCGGTCGCGGCGTCAGGGCGGCTCGACGCCAAGCTGACCGGCGCCAATGCGATCGACGTGCTGATTGAATTTCCGAAGGGTGCAACGCTCTACTCGCCGGAGACGCTGCAGACCATCGCCGACATTCACGCGACCGTGGAGAAACAGGCCGGGGTGGGCAATGTCTGGTCGTTGGAGACGCTGCGGCGATGGCTCGCGGAAAAGGCCGGAAGCTCCGACGTCGCGACCTTGAAGGAATACGTCAACCTGATCCCCGAATACCTGGTACGGCGCTTCATTGCCGCCAATCACGATGCCGTGGTGGTGTCGGGGCGGGTTCCCGACCTCGACTCGAGTCAAATTCTTCCCGTAGTCGAGAATCTCGATCATACGCTGGATACGGTGCGCAAGGCACATCCGGGCTACGAAATCGCGGTCACCGGACTGTCCGCGATCGCGGCGCGCAATTCGGCCAATATGATCGAGAAACTGAACCGCGGACTGACCATCGAATTTGCGCTGGTCGCGATGTTCATCGGCTTGGCGTTCCGGTCCTGGGTCGTGATGCTCGCCTGCGTGCTGCCCGGTATCTTTCCGGTGGTTTTGTCCGGCACGGTGCTCTGGGCGCTCGGGGAGGGCCTTCAGTTTGCCAGCGTGGTCGCGCTCACCGTGTCGTTTGGTCTCGGCCTGTCGGCGACCATCCACTTCCTCAACCGGCTGCGGCTGGAAAGCCAGCCTGGGGTCAATTCGGCGGTCGCCGTCGAGCGGGCCACCGTGCTGGTCGGTCCGGCGCTGATCCTCACGACGGTGGTGCTGGCCTGCGGCCTCGTCGTGACGGTGTTCTCCGATCTGCCGTCGTTGCGTCTGTTCGGCTGGCTCAGCGCGTTCTCGATGGTCGCGGCACTGGTCGCGGACCTCTTCATCCTGCGGCCGACGGCGATGTTCCTGATCAATCTGTCGGAGCGGCTTCGCGGCGCGCGTTGAGGGATTGAGCGGTCATTTCCGATGACGCTTCAGAAGCCTTCGCAAGGAAAAAGCAGCCGGGACGGTGTCTCGGCTGCTTCGGCTTTTCCGGGTCATGGATCTCGAGGTGGGCTGATGTCAGCCCTTGACCATCGTGATGTTCACGCCGCGGATCTCGCCCTTGGAGTTGATCTGCACGGTCTGCTTTTTACCGCTGGTGCTGACCAGGAGATTGGCGGCAAATCCTGCGGCCTCGACGAAGACTTCGATCCGGCCACCGCCCGCAGTGCCCTGCAGGTTCCCGAACACGTTGCGACTGGCTTCGCTCCAGTTGCCGGAGATCCGCTCGCCCTGGCTGGTCACGTCGCTGGAAAGGTCGAACTTGTAGCTGTCGCTGGCGCAGCGCAGGCTTTGTTTCAGGTTCAGCCCGGTATCGTTGACCTTGTAGTCTGCCTTGCAGCGAATCCGCTCGGTGGTGCCGTCGGAGAGCTCGACGGTCCCATTGCCGGACCATGTGCCGCCCAACCCTGCAAAGGGACCTGATTGGGCGTGGCTTGCCGCAACCGACACCAGCAGCGCGGCGCCGATCCCGGCAGCCTTAATCGTCCTGGGGCCAATCAGTTTCATGTCATGTTTCCCATTCAAATGACGTTCTCTACCGAGGTTCCGTCTCGCCGCACCGAGGATTTGTGTCGCCGCAGTCTGTTAGGTTCAAATGACAGCGCCGCACGCCAAGCTTTACCTGGGGGTGCCGCGCTTGCCATGATCCTCCCGACGTCGACAAACGGCACGTCCCGTGGTGAATCCGTCGAGTGCCGCGAAGTCACCAACGCGGCCAGCCAACATCTAGCGGCCGACGGTGCCCGCATGCAACAGCCAATTACAAAAAACGGCTTGCAGAAATAACATACTGGTATCAGTAGCTTATCTATGCCAATGATCCTAGCCAAAGCGCGACCGCGTCGAGGCTCGGGCGACGTAAATTTGGCCGCAATTACCAGCGCTTGTGCTGCCACTCGTACGGCCATCGGAGATGGTTGCAATCCGAATCATCCATGTCGGCGAGACGATGCATTTCCCGGTGGAAATTCCCTTCCGTCAAAAAGTGTAATGTAAGGAACACTATGCTCAGACTTGTCCTGTCAATCGGCCTGTTGTCGCTCTCCATGTCCAGCGGCGCGTTCGCACAGGCGCGCAGCGGTACGCCCGAGGAGCAGAAGGCCTGCACCCGTGACGTGCAGCGCTTCTGTCGCCCGGTGATCGATCAGGGAGATTTTACCATCCTTGCCTGCCTGAAGGAAAATCGCCCTAAATTGACCGCGGAATGCGAACAGGTCCTGAAAACTCACAATCAATAAGACCCCCGCGCAACCGCCGGTTATAAGTAGGGTTTCGGGTTTGACATTGGCCTGGCGAGCCGGCGGCGGCTCGCTGGTCAGCGAATGTCAAGTCGAGCCAACTGGTCCCCGGTGAGGGTGCTGCACCATCGTTAACGACGGGTTGACGTGGTCGATAAGAGACCTCAGAAAGCATTGGTCTTGTGAGTGAATTCCCCTATATGGGGATATCGCCATGCGTTCGCATGGGTGAAATCGCCACGCGCCCGGAGCGCGTAATCCCGAGTTGAAGCTGGCAGCTGACCTCTGATGACGACCGCAGCCGAATTGCGATCCGGCAAGACTTACCGTGACGAGAACTTCCCGGTTGCGTCGTGGATCATTCATCCGCGTCATCGGGCGCTGATTCTCGCGTTCTATAACTTCGTCAGGACCGCCGACGACATCGCCGACCATGCGACGCTCGCTCCGGGTGAAAAGGTCGCCTACCTCGACCTCCTGGAGAGCGAACTCCTGGGCAACGGCGACAGCCAGACCGAGGCGGTCAATCTGCGCCGTGCACTCGCGGAGCGTTCGATGTCCCCGCGCCACGCGCTGGATGTTCTGATCGCGTTCCGGATGGACGTCATCAAGCTGCGATATGAGAACTGGGACGAGGTGATCCATTATTGCCGCTATTCGGCGATGCCGGTCGGGCGCTTCATGCTCGATGTTCATGGCGAGAGTCCCTCGACCTGGGCTGCGTCCGATGCACTCTGTGCGGGGCTGCAGATCAACAATCACCTTCAGGACTGCGCCAAGGACTACAAGGATCTCGATCGCGTCTATCTTCCGCGCGACGCGCTTGCGGCCGCTGGCGCGTCGGTCGACATGCTCGGCCAATCGCGGGCACCGGCTCCGCTGCTGCATTGCCTGCATGCGCTGGCGGCAAGGACCGAACGGCTGCTCGACGACAGTCGGTCGCTGGCCGCCGAGGTGAGGGATTTCCGCCTTGGCGTCGAGATCTCGGTGATTCAGTCCTTCGCGCAGGCGATCGTAGGCATGCTTAAGGTGCGCGATCCCCTGGGTGAGCGCGTGCATCTCAGCCCGATGGAACTGATCGGCCGCAGCGTCGCGGGCATTGCCGGCGAGATGGCCCGGCGGGCGTCCGGCGGGCGCATCCTGTCCAAACCGGCGGCCGGCGCATGACTCTGGAGGCGGCGGCCGACGCCAATTACGGGACCACCGCGTCCGGCAGTTCGTTCTATGCCGCGATGCGGATCCTGCCGCGCGCGCAGCGCGAGGCGATGTTCCAGATCTACAGTTTTTGCCGCCATGTCGACGACATCGCCGATTCGGACGGCCCCAGGCCCGAGCGGCTGGCCGCGCTTCAGCAATGGCGCGATGACATCGACGCGCTCTATCAGGGCCGTCCGCCGGCTCGCCTGCAGGACTATGGCGAGTCTATCAGCAGGTTCGGCCTGCGGCGCGAAGATTTTCTCGCCATCGTCGACGGCATGGAAATGGACGTGCCGCAGGATATTCGCGCGCCCGATCTCGCCACGCTCGATCTTTATTGCGACCGGGTGGCGAGCGCGGTCGGCCGGCTGTCGGTGCGGGTGTTCGGTCTTCCCGAGGCCGATGGCGTCCTGCTCGCACATCACCTCGGCCGCGCGCTGCAACTGACCAACATCCTGCGCGATATTGACGAGGACGCCACGCTCGGTCGGCTGTACCTGCCGCGCGAGGGCCTGCTGCATGCCGGAATTACCGGCGACGACCCGCAAAAGGTGATCGCCGATCGGGCGCTGCCGCGCGTCTGCGCGCCGCTGGCCGATCGGGCGCGCCAGCATTTCGAGAAGGCCGACGAGGTGATGGACCGCAATTCGCGTCGTCTGGTGCGTGCGCCGCGCATCATGTCGCGATATTATCGCGCCATTCTCGAGCTGCTCGTCAAACGGGGGTTTGCCGCGCCGCGCACCCCGGTCCGGGTGAGCAAGCTCGCACGCTTCGGCATCATCCTGCGCTACGCCTTCATCTGATGCAAAAGACCGTCCACATCATCGGTGCCGGAATTTCGGGGCTCGCCGCCGCCGTGCGGCTGGCCAACGCAAATCGCCAGGTGCATGTTCACGAAGCCACGCAACAGGCGGGCGGGCGTTGCCGCTCCTATTTCGACGCGGCGACCAATCTCACCATCGACAATGGCAATCACCTGTTGCTCTCGGGCAACCGGCACGCGGTGGCCTATGCTCGCTCGATCGGCACCGAGGCGGGGTTGGTCGGGCCGAAGCGGGCCCAGTTTCCGTTCGTCGATCTGACCACCGGGCAGCGCTGGCAGCTCGATCTCGGCGACAGCCGGCTGCCGTTATGGGTGTTCGATGCAAGCCGCCGCGTTCCCGATACGCGCCTGCGCGACTATCTCGCGCTCAGTCCTCTGGTCTGGGCCGGCCAGGGCAGGCTGGTGGGCGACACCATTCCCTGTCACGGAACGCTTTATCAGCGACTGGTGCAGCCGCTGCTGCTCGCAGCCCTCAACGTCGATCCGCCAGAGGGATCGGCAGGGCTCGCGGGCGCCGTGGTTCGCGAAACCCTGCTCGCCGGTGGCCAGGCCTGCCGGCCGCTGATCGCGCGCGATGGCCTGAGTGCGGTGCTGGTCGAGCCGGCGGTCGAGCTGCTGCGGGACAAGGGCGCTAGCATCCGTTTCGGCCACGAACTGCGCGAATTGGCGATATCGGCGGAGCGGGTCGGTGCGCTGAAATTCGGCGGCGAGGACGACGTCGCGGTCGGAGCGGATGATGCGGTGATCATGGCTGTCCCGCCGCGTCCGGCCGCCGCATTGCTGCCGGGCCTGAAGACGCCGTCGAAATTCCGCGCCATCGTCAATGCCCATTTCCGCTTTGAACCGCCACCGGGCATGCCCGCGATCATCGGTGTGATCGGGGGGACCGTCGAATGGCTGTTCGCGTTTCCCGGCCGCCTTTCGGTCACGATCAGCAATGGCGATCGCCTGGTGGACATGCCGCGCGAGGAGCTCGCGCGGACGATCTGGGGCGATGTCTGCAAGGCCGCCGGGGTTGCCGACGAATTGCCGCCCTGGCAGATCGTGCGCGAGCGGCGGGCCACGTTCGAAGCCACCCCCGAGCAGAATGCCTTACGGCCTGGGCCGGTGGTGGGCGCCTGCAAAAACCTGTTTCTTGCCGGGGACTGGACTGATACGGGGTTGCCCGCGACCATCGAGGGATCGGTACGTTCGGGAAACCGCGCGGCAGACCTGGTCCTTGCGATGGGTTAGCTCGGGTATCGGCTGACAGGCGGTTTCAGGCCCAGATCTTGAAAACGCCCAGATCTTGAAAACGTAACAGGGTCGGATTCGCCTTTAGCGGACCGACTGACATTGGGATGTTGAACGAGATGCTGTCCGGCAACACGACCGAAGCGATCGGAGGCAGTGCGAAACTGGAGTCGAGCATCGACTCCGCAACGCGCGCGCTGCTTGATTACCAGCGCCCTGACGGGCACTGGGTGTTCGAGCTCGAAGCCGATTGCACCATTCCGGCTGAATATGTGCTGCTTCGCCACTATCTCGCCGAGCCGGTCGACGCCGCGCTCGAGGCCAAGATCGCCGTCTACCTGCGGCGCGTGCAGGGCGCGCATGGTGGCTGGCCTCTGGTCCATGACGGCGAATTCGACATGAGCGCCAGCGTGAAGGCCTATTTCGCGCTGAAGATGATCGGCGATTCCGTGGACGCGCCGCACATGGTGCGCGCACGCGAGGCGATCCACGCCCGCGGCGGCGCCATTCACAGCAACGTCTTCACCCGCTTCATGCTGGCGATGTTCGGGGTCGTGACGTGGCGCAGCGTTCCGGTGCTGCCGGTCGAGATCATGCTGCTGCCGATGTGGTCGCCATTTCATCTCAACAAGATCTCATACTGGGCGCGGACTACGATCGTGCCCTTGCTGGTGCTTGCCGCGCTCAAGCCGCGCGCGCGAAACCCCAACGGGGTCGGAATCGACGAACTGTTCCAGCAGGATCCGCGCTCGATCGGAATGACCGCCAGGGCGCCGCATCAGAGCTGGGCCTGGTTCACCCTGTTTCGTTCGCTCGACGCCATCCTGCGGGTGATCGAACCTTTGTTTCCGAAGACGCTGCGTCAGCGCGCGATCGACGCCGCGATTGCCTTCATCGAGGAGCGGCTCAACGGCGAAGACGGGATGGGCGCGATCTATCCGCCGATGGCCAACATCGTGATGATGTATGAGGCGCTCGGCAAGCCCGCGGATTATCCGCCGCGCGCCGTCACGCGCAAGGGGATCGACAACCTCCTCGTGATCGGCGAGGTGGAGGCCTACTGCCAGCCCTGCGTTTCGCCGGTGTGGGATACGACGCTGGCCTGCCACGCCTTGCTCGAGGCCGGCGGCGAGACGGCATTGGCGTCCGCCAAGGAGGGGCTGGACTGGCTCGTGCCCAGGCAGGTCCTCGATCTCAAGGGGGACTGGGCTGTGAAGCGGCCGGACGTCAGGCCGGGCGGCTGGGCATTTCAGTACAACAATGCCTATTACCCCGATCTCGATGACACGGCCGTCGTGGTGATGTCGATGGACCGCGCACGCCGTGCAAACGGCAGTCACGAATATGATCAGGCCATCGCGCGCGGCCGCGAGTGGATCGAGGGCATGCAGAGCCGGGATGGCGGCTGGGGTGCCTTCGACGTCGACAATCTCGAATACTACCTCAACAACATCCCGTTCTCAGATCACGGCGCGCTGCTCGATCCGCCGACCGAGGACGTCACCGCACGCTGCGTCTCGATGCTCGGTCAGCTTGGCGAGACCGCGGCGAGCAGCAAGGCGGTCGCGGACGGCATCACATATCTGCGCAGGACCCAGCTCGCGGAGGGCTCCTGGTACGGACGCTGGGGCATGAACTACATTTACGGCACCTGGTCGGTCCTGTCCGCGCTCAACGCGGCGGGCGTCAGTCATCAGGACCCCATGATGCGCAAGGCCGCGGATTGGCTGGTCGCGGTCCAGAACGACGATGGGGGCTGGGGCGAGGATGCGATCAGCTACCGCCTCGATTACGGCGGGATGCAGGCGGCGCCCAGTACGGCTTCGCAAACGGCATGGGGCTTGCTTGCCTTGATGGCCGCGGGCGAGGTTGATCATCCAGCTGTCGCCCGCGGTGTGCGGTACTTAATGGCAACACAGGCCGAAAAAGGGCTTTGGGACGAGCAGCGCTATACGGCAACGGGCTTTCCCCGCGTGTTTTATCTGCGTTATCATGGTTACTCAAAGTTCTTCCCGCTCTGGGCGTTGGCGCGGTACAGGAATCTCAAAAGGACGAACACCAGGGTGGTAGGGGTCGGAATGTGATTTTTGGGGTGGGGGACGGCGTATCCGCGGGCAATCGGATTGACCCGCGGCCGATCTTGATTGTGACCGGTCTGATCCAGGAGGCCCGCATCGCGGCTGGGCCCGGCATGACCGTCATCTGCAGCAGTAGTGATCCGCAGCAATTGCGAGCGCTTCTGACCGTTTTCGATCCAACGACGATTCGTGGCGTGATCAGCTTCGGCGTGGCCGGCGGTCTCGATCCGACCCTGAGATCCGGCGACGTTGTGGTGGCGACCGAGGTCATGGCGGGTGACGCGCGCTGGCTCGCCGGTCTGTCGCTCAATGACAACCTGGTTTCGGGCATCGCGCTGGGCCGCAGACGCGTCGTCAGGGGCGGTCTCGCCGGCGTCGAGGAGGTGGTCGTGGCGCGCGCCAGGAAGGCGGCGTTGCGTTCGCACACCGGAGCCGCCGCGGTCGACATGGAAAGCCATATCGCGGCAGCCTATGCGACGGAGGCCGGGCTTCCCTTCGCGGCGGTGCGGGTGATCAGCGACCCGGCCGACCGTAGCCTGCCGGCCCTGGCCCAGAGCGCCATCAAGCCGAACGGTGATATCGACCTGCGCTCCATTCTTCGCGGCGTCGTGCGCAACCCGCGCACGCTGAGTGCCTTGGTGTCGATGGGGATCGACTTCAACCGCGCGCTGAAGAGCCTACGCGGCTGTCGAGGCTTTCTGCTTGGCGACGGCCTCCTCACGGCGGATCTCTGACAGGTGCTTCTGCACCTCTGACGAGAACACGTATTGCGCCGGCCGCTGGTTGGCGAGGCTGATTTCCGGCGCCATCGGGCCGGTGGTCCTGATGCCGCGCAGGCTGACCCACAACGCCTTCAGCGGATTGGTCAGCGCCGCATTGGCCGCGGTCGGCTCGTAGCCGCAATGGGCCATGCAGTTGGCGCACTTCTCATACTTGCCGGTGCCGTAGGTCTCCCAGTCGGTGGTCTCCATCAGCTCCTTGAAGGTCTTGGTGTAACCCTCGCCGAGCAGGTAGCAGGGCTTTTGCCAGCCGAAGACGTTGCGCGCGGGCATGCCCCACGGCGTGCATTCGTAGTCCTGATTGCCGGCCAGGAAATCCAGGAACAGGCCGGAATGCATGAAATTCCACTTCTTGCCCTTGCCCAGCGCAAAGACGTCGCGGAACAGTTTCTTGGTCTTGGTGCGGTTGAGGAAGTGTTCCTGGTCGGGGGCGCGCTCATAGGCATATCCCGGAGACATCGAAACCCCGACGCCGAGTTCGGTCGTGAAGTCGAGGAACTTGGCAATGTCTTCGGCGGCGTGGCCGTCGAAGATCGTGGCATTGACGTTGACAGTGAAGCCGCGCGCCTTTGCCGCCTTGATCGCCGAGACGGCGCGATCGAACACGCCCTTCTGCGAGACCGCCTTGTCGTGATGCTCGCGCAGGCCGTCGAGATGCACCGAGAAGAACAGGTAGGGCGACGGCTCGAACAGATCGAGCTTCTTCTCCAGGAGCAGCGCGTTGGTGCACAACGAGACGAACTTCTTGCGCGCCACCAGCCCCCGCACGATCTCGCCGATTTCCTTGTGGATCAGCGGTTCGCCACCGGGAATGGCAACCATCGGCGCGCCACATTCGTCGGCGGCGTCCCAGCATTCCTGGGCGCTCATGCGGCGATTGAGGATCGCATCGGGATAATCGATCTTGCCGCAGCCGACGCAGGCGAGGTTGCAGCGGAACAACGGCTCCAGCATCAGCACCAGCGGATAGCGCTTTCGGCCAAGCAGCTTCTGCTTGACGAGGTAACTGCCGATACGCATTTCCTTAAAGAACGGTATTGCCATTACGAGTCTTCTTTCCGGGGTTAGCTTGAGTGGATCAGCCTGCGGCGAGTTCGGCCGGCAGGCGAAATTCGATATTCTCCTCGCGGCCCGGAAGCACCGACACCGCCACCGGCCCGATGCGCCGCAGCGCCTCGATCACATCGTCGACGAGAACCTCCGGCGCCGAGGCGCCAGCGGTGATCCCCACGGCCTTGGCGTCCTTCAGCCAGGCCGGGTTCAGCTCGCTGCCATCTGCAATGAGATAACTCGCAACCCCTGCTTCGGTGCCGATTTCCCGCAACCGATTGGAATTGGAGCTGTTGGCCGCACCCACCACGAGTATCACGTCCACGATCTTGCTAAGGTCCCTTACCGCAGATTGGCGGTTCTGTGTTGCATAGCAGATATCCCGGATGTCCGGGCCTTGAATGTCTGTAAATCGCTGATTCAGGGCCGAAATGATGTCTTTGGTGTCATCGACGCTAAGCGTGGTCTGGGTGATGTAGGCCAGGGGCGTGTCTGCCGGCAGGGTCAGGGCCGCCACGTCATCGATCGTCTGCACCAGGGTCACCGGCCCTGGAACCTGACCCATGGTTCCCTCGACCTCCGGGTGACCGGCATGGCCGATCAGGACCAGAACCCGGCCCTTCGACATATAGCGCTTGCCCTGATTATGAACCTTGGTCACCAGCGGGCAGGTGGCGTTGAGCACGGGCAGGCCCCGCGCGGCGGCTTCCTCTTCGACCGTCCTCGCCACGCCATGGGCGCTGAACACCGTGACCGCGAGCGGCGGCACTTCCGACAGGTCCTCGACGAAGATCGCGCCCTTGTTCTTCAGGCTCTCAACCACGTATTTGTTGTGCACGATCTCATGCCGCACATAGACCGGCGGGCCATATTTCACCAGCGCGCGCTCGACGATTTCGATCGCGCGCACGACGCCTGCGCAAAATCCGCGCGGTTGCGCGAGGTACACATCCATGGGACGCCCGTTATGCAAGTTGCTTCTTTCTCAGTGTTCGTTTCGCGGTTTGGACCTTTGCAACATCTTGCAATATCCGCACCACGCTCTTGGCCATCCATCCGCCATCATGCACGCATGGAAGCACAGGACTTTGTGGCAAAAATCCATCGACTGGCAAAGACGGATCGCGCCGAGATCGGCGAAAACGACCGGCGGGGCTTCAGAGTATAATCATACTATCTGGTAAGGTAATGATATCAAACACTTTAATTTCTTACGCCTTCGTCACTTTACCGCCTGACAATCCCGGTTATACAGCCGGCTCGGCAATGCCAGCCGGTTTTTGAACCCCCTCTTCAAAAACATGGTTATTTGACCTTATTGAACTCTGCCGGAAAGGAACTCTGCCGGAAAGCGGACGTTTCCGGCAGGCTCTCAAACCAGAAAGTCATGATGTGCTGACAAGTTCCGTCGTCTCGGTCGTTCGGGCGTGCACCCGTTTTGCCCCGCTCACGATGCTCGTAGGGCTCGTGCTCGCCGGAGCCGCGGGCGTCTACACGGCGCATCACTTTGCCATCAATACCGACATCAACAAGTTGATCTCCTCGAACCTGGACTGGCGGCAGCGCGATCAGCAGTTCGAAAAGGCGTTCGATCGGGACCACACCATCCTCGCCGTCGTCGAGGCTCCGACGCCGGAACTCACGAGCTCCGCGGCCGCCGCGCTCGAACAGAAGTTGAAGGGCGACAAAACGAATTTCTCGTCGGTCCAGGCGCTCGGCTCCGGCGAGTTCTTCGAGAAGAACGGCCTGTTGTTTCTTCCCCTGGATCAGGTCCGGCAGACCACCGGCCAGTTTGAAGCCGCCGCTCCGCTGATCGAGATCATGGCCGGTGATCCCTCCATCCGCGGCTTGACCGGGGCGCTGGAGACTGGGCTTGCCGGCGTCCGGCGCGGCCAACTCACGCTCGACGGCACGGCGCGGCCGTTCACCGAGATTGCGCAAACCGTCGAGGAGGTCCTGAGCAAGGGCGATGCGACGTTTTCCTGGCGCCAGTTGATGAGCGAAAAGCCATTGACCGATGCCGACAAGCGCGCCTTCATCGAGTTCAAGCCGATCCTGGACTACCAGTCCCTGCAGCCGGGCAAGGGCGCCAGCGACGCCATTCGGCAAGCGGCGGCCGATCTCGATTTCACTGGCAAGTACCGCGCGCGGGTCCGGCTCACCGGCCCGGTCCCGATCGCCAATGAGGAATTTGCCACGGTCCAGGAGGGCGCGGTCGTCAACGGTATCGGCACCGTCATCGTGGTGCTGTTCATTCTCTGGATGGCGCTGCACTCGTCGAAAATCATCTTCGCGGTCTTCGTCAATCTCTTCATCGGTCTCGCCGTCACCACCGCGGTCGGCTTGATGATGGCGGGTTCGCTGAACCTGCTCTCGATCGCGTTCGCGGTCCTGTTCGTCGGGTTGGGCGTCGACTTCGGGATTCAGTTCAGCGTTCGCTATCGCTCCGAGCGTTTCAAGAACGATGACCTGTCACAGGCGCTGGAGGAGGCCGCGCGGCGCTCCGCCGTGCCCTTGTCGCTCGCCGCGATGGCGACCGCGGCCGGTTTCCTCTGCTTCCTGCCGACCGACTACAAGGGCATCTCGGAACTCGGCGAGATCGCCGGTGCGGGCATGCTGATCGCATTCCTGTCCAGCATCACGGTGCTGCCGGCGCTGCTGAAGCTCCTCAACCCGCCCGGTGAGAGTGAGCCGGTGGGTTATGCGTTTCTGGCGCCGGTCGATCATTTCCTCGAGAAGCATCGGGTTCTGATCATCGTCGGCACGCTGCTGGTGGCGGTCGCCGGCCTGCCGCTGCTCTACTTCATGAAGTTCGACTTCAATCCGATGAACCTGCGCGACCCGAAGGCGGAATCGATCGCGACCTTCCTCGACCTGCGAAAGGATCCCAACACGGGCGCCAATGCCATCGACGTGATGACGAATTCGGAGGCCGACGCCAGGAAGATCGAGGAACGGCTGGAGAAGCTGCCCGAAGTTCTCCGCGTGATTTCGCTCAACACCTTCGTTCCGGACGACCAGCCGGCCAAGCTGAAGCTGATTGCACAGGGCGCCAAGACCCTCAACACGGCGCTCAATCCGGATTCCATCGATGCGACGCCGACGGACGCGGAGAATGTCGACTCGCTCAAGGGGTCGGTCGCCAGCCTGCGCAAGACCGCCGGCGACGGCAAAGGCGCCGGCGCCACCGCCTCGCGCCGCCTGGCCGACGCGCTGGAAAAACTCGCCAACGCCAGCGAGGACGTCCGCAACAGGGCGCAGGCCATCTTCGTCACGCCGCTCCAGGTGGTGCTCGACCAGCTCCGCAACGCCTTGCAGGCCCAGCCGGTCAGCCTGAAGACTCTGCCGCCTGACCTCGTCGGTTCCTGGAAAACCAAGGACGGTCTGATGCGGGTCGAGGCGCTGCCGCGCGGCGACCCCAACGACAACGACAATCTGCGCAGATTTGCCGGCGCGGTGCTGGCCGCGGAGCCCACCGCGATCGGTGGTCCGGTGTCGATCCTGAAGTCCGGCGACACCGTCGTGAAGGCGTTCATTCACGCCGGCATCTACGCGCTGCTGGTGATCGGCGTGCTGTTGTGGATCACGCTGCGACGAATCACCGACGTGCTCCTGACGCTGGTGCCGCTCCTGGTTGCGGGCGCCGTCACGTTGGAGATCTGCGTGCTGATCGGCCTGCCGCTCAACTTCGCCAATATCGTCGCGATGCCGCTCCTGCTCGGCGTCGGCGTCGCCTTCAAGATCTATTACGTGACGGCCTGGCGGTCGGGCCGGACCAACCTGCTGCAGACCAGCCTCACGCGTGCGATCTTCTTCAGTGCGCTGACGACGGCGACCGCTTTCGGCAGTCTGTGGTTGTCGAGCCATCCCGGAACATCCAGCATGGGCAAGTTGCTGGCGCTGTCGCTGGTGACGACGTTGGCCGCGGTGCTGCTGTTCCAGCCGGCCCTAATGGGGAAGCCGCGCGATGTCGGGTAACAGGCAGATGTCGCCGATCGGGTCGGTCGGCTGCGCCAGCGTCGGCTGCGCCGGCTGCTTCTGACCGGCCTTGCTCGCCGTGCCTGGCGGGCTTCCGACTTTCGGCATCACCGGGGGCTTCGTTGCGCTTTTGGCCATGCTGTTCGCTGGATTGCTCGGAACCGGCGGTGGTGCGACCTTAGTCCAGGTCTCGCCGCCGCACAGGAAGCCCAGCACACAGCCTTTGATTTCAAGCTGGTCGTTTCCGATCGGTGTGATTGTGGCGCTGTAGGACTGGCCGTCCTTGGCGTTGTAGACTTGGCCTTCCCATTGTTCGAGACCCGGCTTCTTTTTCATGTCGATCAGGATCGGCATGCCCAAAGTCGGCCTATTTTGTTTTGAAACATCTGGATTGTTGGTGTCGCGACCGCCAAGCTCCTTTTCCCAGGCCACGACTCCCCACATACTGCCATTGCATTGGGCGACCCGGATGTTGGCCACGCCGTCAGCGACCCGCCAGTCTCCCGTGGGTTCAGTCGCCAACGCAGACGAAATGCTAATCGCCAGGAAGAGGCCGGATGATGTTAATGTTGTAAGCATGGAGTCTCGTGCGCAGTGCAACATAGTGTAAACCTGTGCTTGCTTTGACGGTCGAAAAGAGGGCAAAACGACGCATTGAACGTTTTCAGTTGACGATCTGGCCTTCAACCGAAGTATGTAACTGATGCTAAGTTCAAATCTAGACGTTTCCGAGATGTTTGTGGAGCGGCAGGGGCAGCGCAGCGCCATGCATGCGCGCCACCTGAACGAACAACTCGTTCGCGTTCTCAAAACGATCGGATACGACGTTGGTTTCCAGAAGGGGCAGGGCCAGTATCTGTTCGATCGGGACGGCGACCGCTATCTGGATCTTTTGAGCGGCTTCGGCGTTTTTGCGATCGGCCGCAATCATCCGTCCCTGCGTGCGGCGCTGAAAAGCGTGCTGGACAGTGACCTGCCCAATCTGGTGCAGCTGGATGTCTCCACGCTTGCTGGCGTGCTGGCCGAGCGCCTGCTCGAATTCGTGCCCTACCTCGACAAGGTCTTCTTCGCGAATTCCGGCGCGGAAACCGTCGAAGCCGCGATCAAGTTCGCGCGGAGCGCCACCGGACGGCCGGGCATCGTCTATTGTTCCCATGCCTATCACGGGCTGTCCTACGGCGCGCTGTCGCTGACGGACGACCCGAACTTCCGCTCGGGCTTTGAGCCGTTGCTGCCGGGATGCACCGCGATTCCCTTCAACGATCTCGCCGCGCTCGAACAGGCGCTGTCGTCGCGCCAGGTGGCTGCCTTCATCGTCGAGCCGATCCAGGGCAAGGGCGTCAACATGCCCACCGACGAGTTCCTTCCCGGCGCCGCCGCGCTGTGCAGGCGTTACGGCTCGCTCTTCATCGCCGACGAGATCCAGACCGGCATGGGACGAACCGGGCGATTTACGGCGGTCGAGCACTGGAATGTCGAGCCCGACATGGTGCTGCTCTCCAAGGCGCTCTCGGGCGGCCATGTTCCGGTCGGTGCGCTCCTCACGCGCAAGAGCATCTTCGACAAGATCTTTAATCAAATGGACCGTGCGGTCGTGCACGGATCGACCTTTGCGAAAAACGATCTCGCGATGGCGGCCGGAATCGCGACGCTCGAGGTGCTGAAAGCGGAAAAGCTGATCGAGGCCGCCGCCAAGCGCGGCGCGGAACTGAGGCTCGCCCTGACCCGGATGGTGCCTGGCTACGAGTTGATGAAAGAGGTTCGCGGCAAGGGCCTGATGATCGGCGTCGAATTCGGCCCCCCCAAGTCACTGCGCCTGAAGGCATCGTGGAACGTGCTGGAGACTGCCAACAAGGGCCTCTTCTGCCAGCTCATCACAGTGCCGCTGTTCAAGGATCACAAGATCCTGACCCAGGTCGCCGGCCATGGCAGCCACACCATCAAGCTGTTGCCGCCTCTGACAATCACCGAAGACGATTGCCGCTGGATCGAGACGGCGTTCGATTCCGTGATCGCCTCCAGCCACAAGGTCCCCGGCGCCATCTGGTCGCTCGGCAAGACGCTGGTCGACAACGCGATCCGCAAGTCGGCGTAGGCGACTGGGCATTCGTCGTTACGTGGAGCCGCCAATGCGAGCAATCGCAGGGGAATCGACCATCAAGGCCCGCACTTGCTTCTCTTAGATTGACGACAACGGTCGAGGAGTAGACGAATGCGCATTACGGGCGGCTGTCATTGCGGCGCAACTCGCTATCAGGTCGACGGCGAAATGCTGGTGCACGCGTTGTGTCACTGCACGGATTGCAGACGCCACGCCGGCGCACAAATGGTCGGCTGGGCGATGTACGCTCTGGACGCCGTTAAGGTGACGAGCGGGGAGCCCAAGGTTTACGCGTCTTCCGAACACGGCCGCCGGCACTTTTGTCCCGATTGTGGGACGGGCCTGTTCTATGTCAATGCGAACTCAATGCCCGGGATCATTGATATTCAGAGCGCAACCTTCGACGATCCCGATTCGGCTCCGGCAACGGTCCACATCCAGGTCGCCGACCGGATTCCCTGGATGGAGCACGCGCACGAACTGCCCGTCTTTGAGCGCTACCCACCGCAAGAATAGCGCGGACGCGGCCGAGCGATCGAGATGCTCCATACGCTCGCCTTCGGATAGAGGGACGGATGGGGACCGCAGGCCTCGCCAGCATTCCGGCAATGAAGATAAACGCGCGCTTCAGTCGGCAAGATGACTTGCGGCTTTCCCGTCGCGCAATGGCACGGAACCTATTGCAGAGCTGTGCGCGCGCCATGGTTACCCCTCCGTATTCCGCTGCATCGCCGCCTCGAACTTGTCGACGAATTCGGCGAGTTCGTCGGCGCCGAGATCGCTGACGGCCCAGAAGTTCAGGCCGCGATTGCTCCAGCGCCGGCAATTGAAGCCCTGCATGGTTTCGGTCCTGGGCGGCCGATGTTCGGGGCTTGCGGTCTGCGCCACGAACAGGTTGATCACATGCTGGCGGCGACGATAGACGACGGCGCCGATCGCGCGGGCGTCGACATAGTCGAGCCGGCCGCCGACCAGCGTAAAACCCTGCGCGGTGAGGTCGATCACGGGGGGCGCAACGTCGAGCTTGCCGTTGAACCAGGGTTTTACGGTGTGCTGGTCGGTGGACAGCACGTCGGTGAGGTGGCCGGCCTGCAGCGAGCGCAGATGCGCGGAGACCACTTCGGACAGGATGCGCTGCTGGTCGTCCTGGCGCAGCACGATGGCGACGAGGCCGGTGGCGGCAAGCGCGGAGACCGCCGAGCCCATGGCAAAACCGCGCAGTACCGCGCGGCGGCTGGGTTGGCGCGTTTGCGGAAGCGCGGCCTCGATGCGTGCGCGTAAGGCCGCCGGCGCGGCATAGCGCAGATCGGCAGTGGCAACCGCCCGGCCCATTTCGCGGTAGGCGGCAAGCTCCGCCGCACAGCGCGGGCAGTTGGCGACATGGGCTTCCACCTCGCGCGCATGGCCGGCGTCGAGTTCGCCGTCGATCAGCGCGTGAAGCAGGATCTCGGCTTCCTCGCAGGTCATTTCGGTTGCTCCTCTTCGGCCATCCATGCCGAACGCAGCATGGCGCGGGCGCGCGCGAGGCGGGACATCACCGTACCGACGGGGGCTCCGACGGTGTCGGCGATCTCGCGGTACGACAGGTTGTTGATTTCGCGCAGGATGAAGGTCTCCTTGAAGGGTTCGACGAGCGCCTCGACGAGCCGCCTGATCGTGACGGCGTCGCGTTCGCGCAGGATCTGCGTCTCCGGCGTGTCCTGCTGTTCGCGCCAGAGCGGGGTCTGCTCCGCCGCCTCCGGCAGGTCGTCGATGGAGGGGGCCGCGGCGGTTGCGCGGCGCGCGTATTCGGCATGACAGACGTTGCGCAGGATCGCGAACAGCCAAGGCTTCATCGCCGGGCCGCGATAGCCGTCGAAATGCTTCAGCGCCCGCAGGTAACATTCCTGCACCGCGTCCTCGGCGTCGGTCGCGTCGCGGAGCAGGTAGCGCGCCAGCGTGTAGACGTCGTCCAGATGCGGCAGCGCCGCTTCGCGAAAGCGTCGCGCCCTGTCGGGATCATCATGGGACGAACTCACCGGCATCGGCTCTCGTTTGGTGGTCGCGGAAGCCTGTGCCCGGCGGGCCGGGTTCGACCCGCCGGACCACAAGGTGATGCCTTGGTTTCGAGCGTTACTCAACCTTGATCATTCCGGTCATGTGCGGGTGCAGCGAACAAAAGTATTTGTAGTCGCCGGCCGCGGTGAAGGTGAACGAGAAGGTGTTGTCGGTATCCAGCGTCTTCGACCTGAACCTGCCTGCCGACACGATCGTGTGCGGGATGTCGTCGTGATTGGTCCAGGTGACACTGTCGCCGACCTTCAACGTCAGCTCCTGAGGCGCGAAGGTGAAATTGTCGATGGTGATATTCACCTGCTGGGCGCGAACGCTGGTTACGCCAAGCAGCGTGAGGAGGGCCGTAGCGACGGCGGGACGGCCGAGGCTGCGGAGAGTGAACGATATCATTTCAAGCTTCCCTTTCAGCCCATCAGCGGCGTGTCGATGATCGCAAGCCGCTCGTCACCCTGCTTGAAGTTGATGCTGGCGACGCCGAGCATGGTCCGCAACTTGTCATCGGCGACCTTCATCGGCCCGGGCGAAGGGGCCTTGCCCGGCTCGGGCTGCGGGAAGGCGGTCGAACGCGCGGTGTGGAAGGTGACGTTGCCCTCGACCTTCTGCATCACCTGGTGGATGTGACCGTTCAGCACCGTCACCGAGCCGAAGCCCTTGAGATAGTCCAGCGCGCGGCCGCCATCCTCGGTGCCCCAGCCCCATTGCGGATACACCGTCCACAGCGGGATATGGGCAAACACCACGACCGGGGTCGACTTCGATTTTCCCTTGAGATCGTCCTCGAGCCATTCGAGCTGGTCCGTGCCGAGATTGCCGAGGCCGCCAGCCTTGAGGTCGACCACGTTGACGAGGCCTATGAAGTGCACGCTGCCGGCGTCGAAGGAATACCAGCCGGCGCCCTTGGTGCCCTTGCCGTAACGCTCCTTGTAGAGCCTGACCTCCTCGTCGATGAAGTCGTGCTCGCCGGGCACGTAATGCACGTCGAGCTTGGCCTGCGAGATGATGCGCTCGGCGTTGTCGAACTCCGCGGGCTTCGACAGATGGGTGATGTCGCCGGTGTGGATCATGAAGGAGGGCTTTTGCGGCATCGCATTGATCTTGTTGATCGCCTCCTCGAGCGTACCTGATGCGTTCGGGTTGGCCGGCTTGTCGAAACCGACATGGCTGTCGCTGATCTGCAGGAAGCTCAGTGCCGATGGCTCAGCGGCATTCGCGGCGTCGACCAGGCCGAGCGAGCGCGGGACGCCGCCCGAGATGGTCCAGAGCACGCCGGTGCCGGCCCAGGTCATGCACTCCAGCACCTTGCGCCGGCTGACGCCGCGCCCTTCGTCATGATGGTGTTCGAACTCGCTCATCGCCTGTTCTCCAACGACCCTTGATTGGGTTCGCGGAGGTGATCAGGGGACGGCGGGCTTTATTCCCGGAATGTCCCGATCCGGACGGCCCGGGCCGGCGCGGGATCAATGACGTTTCCGTGTTTGTCGCATCTGCCCGCCTCATCCGGGGACGATTTTGCTCGGGCCTTGCGTCGCTCGACCGGGATGCGCCGGTCCGCGACGGGCCAAGAAGCGGGCTTGATTTCGCTCGGATATCGCCGCAATCAAATTCAATAATGATTGTAGCGGGTTACCGTTTGCTTATTGTTATCAGCCAAAGTGGATTGCGGGAGAATTGTCATGCGGACCTTGTTGAATCGGACAGCGGCGATGGCCTTGGCGTCGTTGCTGCTTGCGTCGGGCGCTTTGGCGGCCGACACGAAGGCGAAGCAGTCGACAAGAGCGCATCGCCTCCTGATCCAGGTCGATCAGAACGACCCGGCCGTCATGAATCTCGCCCTCAACAATGCGACCAACGTCATCGAGTATTATCGGTCGAAGGGCGAAGAGGTCGCCGTGGATGTCGTGACCTACGGCCCTGGTCTCCACATGCTTCGGGCCGATACGTCACCGGTACATGACCGGATCAAGCAATTGAAGAGCATTGCATTCCCGAGCACGATTCAGTTTTCCGCGTGCAACAACACGAAGGAGGGCATGGAGAAGAAGGAGGGTCACCCGATCGAACTCTCGTCGGATGCGGTGCTCGTTCCTTCAGGCGTCATCCATCTGATGGAGATGCAGGAGAACGGCTGGAGTTACATCCGGCCCTGACGGGCTCTCGTCGGCCCTGCCGGAATCACGGCTTTCGGTCCAGGCTTTTCGGCTGAGGTTTGTGCGGTCGCGGGCGACCACTTGCAGGCAGCGCCGACTTTCTGCCGAATACCGGCCAGTCCGGCAGGCTCGAAGGTTGCTGCGAGGCGGACATTGCCTTTGTCCGTGACGGCGATCTTCAGTGTGGCGTTGTCCGGAATTGATCGCAGGAGTTCGACGGAATCGTTCTTGTAGGTGGCCGTCTTTCCATCGGCGGACAGCATCCATGACTGCCGAACAACGGGACGGCCGCTGATCTGATAATCCACCATGAGCTCGTTGCCGCGAGGCACGCCCCATGCTCCATCAGTTCGAATTGACAGTTGGGTATGCTGGGCGCGGCAGCGAACCGCAAGCGTATTCGGGCCGTTCTTCACGTTCGATGTCGAGCTGAGAACCGCGGTCACGAGCGGGCTATAATCGACAGGCGACGTTGTCTCGCTGATGATCCAATCGGTTTCTCGTGGAGGCCTGCCGGTCTCGTTCACGGGACCATTTGATGGGATTGTCCCGGTCGGCACGTCGGCTGCAGGGGCAGGCAGACTCGCCGGCGCCGGCTGGGGTTCAGCATTTGCCGGCTTTGCCGCTTGGTTAGCAGGGATAGTGCTGCTAACCGAAACGTCCGGCAGATCCGTTCGAACGGTCTCTTTGGAAGCAGGCCGTCCTGGAGGTGCTTCCGCTGGCGCGGCTGGTGGCTCCGGCCGAACCATTTCGGAAGGGCTTCGGGGCGCCGCGGTTTGGGCGGGCGCTTCGGATAGAACGCGGTCGAGGCATTCGAGCTGAGCCGCTCGCGCCTTCACGAAGCAATCGGCGCGCGGGATCGGATCGTTTGGCAATTTGGCGCAGGTTGCTTCGGCAACACGGGTCGCCCGGATGCACGTTTCCAAGCCGGACATGCTGTCATTGGCGGGCTGGGCGTGCGCGGCGGCGCCCGCGAGACATAGCACGACAGCTGTCGGTCGGGTCCACATCACCGACGCTCGCTTTGTTTCATCGAAGCCGACCGATCAAGCCAGTCCCGGGCTGCCTGGAAACGTTCCAGGCCCGGAGCGCTTGCCGAAAGATTGACGTCCTTCCATTTCGCATCGAAGCCGGGCGCGCGCAGCCGGTCGACGTGACCGAAGAGCTCGTCGACAAATCGCGCCACGCGACGATAGCGGGGTGAATCGGGACGCCAGTTGAACGCAGCCAGGATCGTCGGTACCGAGATCGTCGCGATCCGCTGGTCCTTGGCGATGAGGTTGGGATAATCAGTCGGTTCGAGAGACGTGGGCAGGTAGTAGTCGGCAAACTTCGGACCAAATTCGACCGGCAGGAATTTGAAACCGTCTTCCCACTTTCCTTTCGCGAAAGCATCGACCGGCTTTGTCGTGACGAAGACCACGGCGTCGATTTCTCCGCGCTTCATCTGCTCCAGCGCCACCGGATGCGGGATGAACATCTTCTCGACGTTGATTCCGAGGCGGCTGAAGATCAGCGGTCCGGAATAGGCGGCGGCGGTCCCTTGGGTGTTGAAGTTGACTTTCTTGCCCGCCAGGTCCGCCAGTGTCCGGATTTCGGGTCGAACGAAGACGTGCAGTTCGGACGGAAACAGATTGAGGATGCAGACGATCCGCTGCTGAATCTGGGGGACCTGGGACTTGTACTCCTCCAGCGCGTCACTGTTGATGATCGCCGCATCCACCCCCTTGAGGTAGAGAAGGTCATTGACGTTTTCCGTGGGGCCGCGCGTGACGATCGGGAGCACGTGCATTTCACTCCCATCATTCACGGCGCGCGCGATTTCGGTGGCGAAACGGATTGGTGCGCCTTCGAGCAGGCCGCCGGCGAGGCCGATGGTCCACGCGTTGACCCGATCTCGCAGAGCCGCCTCTGCCCGGCTTTGCGAGCCGAGGTGAGTTGCTGGTCGTTGGGATTGCGCCGTCGCTCGGTCGGCAAGCGCGGAGAACACGAGCAACAGGGCGGCAAGTCTTGCAAAAAATACCATCGGACGTCCTCAACTACAGATAGCTAAAGCATCAAGCTAAGAGGTTGATTAGACGAATGAAATGAGACGGAACTTGGCGCGCGCGCCGGGTTTTGTCAGCCCGGCCCGTTGCCCGATACCGGCCGCGCCGAAATCTTGCGCTTCACCGTTAATAACGGGGGGTCGTTGTCGAGTCCGCTGCGGCCTCAGTCCCTGACTTCAGCCCGCCTCGGCTTCGAATACCTCCAGGGCTCGAAGCACGAGCGCAGGCGCTTCCTGCGCAACGCAATGACCGACACCGTCGAAGCTGCACCGGCTCGCGACGGGGATCAGGCCGGCGGCCCTCGATGCCATGTCCCTGTAGATCGGCCATGAGTTCTCGGCAGTCGAGATGCGGACGGGGCAATCGATTTCGGTCAGCCACGTGAAGGGATTGCCGCGTTCGTCGCCGGCATAGAGCTGCTCGATCGCCTCGAAAATCGGCAGCAGCATCGCGGATTCGATGTCTGGCCTGCAGAGCAGTCGCACCCGGCCGTCTGGCAGGGTGTCGAAGCCGTGCCGGATGTAGGACCACAATGCGCGCTCGGACCAGTTCGCAAATGCGGGCGCGACGCGAAAGCGCGCGAACGCAACGTCCGCGCTCTCGAACTCGGCCTGACGGCGCAGCACGCCCTGGATCAGGGACATTGACTGGTCGCTCAACCGCGCAGCATTTGCGCGTTCGTTGCGCGGGTCCATGATGGTTGGCTCCATCGCGAACAGACGCGAGAAGCGTCCTGGAAGGAGTTTTGCGGCGAGCAGGAGGTCGGTAGCTCCGGCGCTGTGTCCGATTCCAAAGATGTCGGAGAGGCCGAGCGCCTCGACCACCACTTTCACGTCCGATGCAAAATCCAGGAAGTGATAGCGATCGAGCGCCGGCTTGTGGCTGGCGCCGTGGCCGCGGCGGTCGAGCGCATAGACGGTGTAGCGAGACGCGAGCGCGCTTGCCACCTCATCCCAGACCTCGCCGACGAAACTCGTGCCGTGGACCAGAAGCGCCGGCGGCTTGCCGGACGAGGCGTCGCCCCATTGCGCAAGCGCCATGCGGGTGCCGGCCTGTTCGACCCAGATGCGCTGTGGGCTTGTCACGCCCGCGAATCCTCGATGATCATCGCGGCCGCCTTCTCGGCGATCATCGCGGTCGGGGTGTTGGTATTGCCCGAGGTGATCGTCGGCATGATCGATGCATCCGCGACCCGAAGCCCGGCGATGCCATGAAACTGCAGCCGTTCGTCGACCACCGCCATCGGGTCGGTCACAGCGCCCATCTTGGCGGTGCCGACGGGATGGAAGATCGTGGTGCCGATATCGCCGGCCGCTTTGGCGAGCGCGGCATCGTCATCGCCGACCGATGGTCCTGGCAAATATTCGCGTGGGCGATAGCGCGCCAGCGCCTGCTGCTGCATCAGCCGCCGCGTGGTGCGGATGGCGTCGGCGGCGACCTGCCGGTCCTCGTCGGTTGCGAGATAGTTCGGCGCGATCGACGGTGCCGTTGCCGGATCGTTGTCGCGGATGCGGACGGTGCCGCGCGAGGTCGGCCGCAGATTGCAGGCGCTGACGGTGATGGCGGGAAAGCGATGCAGCGGATCGCCGAACTTGTCGAGCGACAGCGGCTGCACGTGGAACTGGATATTGGCGCGCTCGCGGGTCGGGTCGGAGCGGGTGAAGATCCCGAGCTGCGACGGCGCCATGGTGAGCGGGCCACGGCGGCGGAACGCGTAGTCGAGCCCCATCAGCCCGCGTCCGATCAGCGAGTGGTAGGTCTCGTTCAGGGTCTTGACCCCGTCGACGGTGTAGATCGCGCGCTGCTGCAGATGGTCCTGCAGATTGCGCCCGACGCCGGGCCGGTCGCGCACGACATCGATCCCGAGCGGAGCGAGCCAGTCGCCGGGTCCGATCCCCGAGCGGTGCAGCACCTGGACCGATCCGATCGAGCCGGCGCTCAGGATCATCTCGCCGCGGGTGCGCGCCTCGACCATCTCGCCGCCTGTCATGAAGCGCACGCCGACGGCACGGCCGTCCTCGATGATGAGGCGATCCACCAGCACGTTGGTCTCGAGCCGCAGATTGGCGCGGCTCAGCGCCGGCTTGAGAAAGCCGCGCGCCGACGACCAGCGGCGGCCGCGCTTCTGGTTGACGTGAAAATAGCTGACGCCTTCGTTGTCGCCGGTGTTGAAGTCTGGAATCCTGGGGATACCCATGTCCTGCGCGGCTTCGCCCACCGCATCGAGAATGGCCCAGGACAGGCGCGGCGCTTCGATGCGCCAGCCGCCGCCCACCCCGTGATGTTCGCTCTCGCCGAGGAAATGATCCTCCAGCCTGCGGAACAGCGGCAGCACGTCGTCCCAGCCCCAGCCGGTGAGGCCGAGCTGGCGCCAATGGTCGTAATCGGCCGCCTGTCCGCGCATCGAGATCATGGCGTTGATCGCCGAGCTGCCCCCGATCACCTTGCCGCGGGGATAGGCCAGCGCGCGGCCGTTCAGGCCGGGCTCGGCCTCGGTGCGGAACATCCAGTCCGAACGGGGATTGCCGATCGCGAAGAGATAGCCGACCGGGATGTGAAACCAGATCCAGTTGTCGTTGCCCCCGGCCTCCAGAACCAGCACCCGGGTGGCCGTATCGGCGGAGAGGCGGTTGGCCAGGATGCAGCCGGCGGTGCCGGCGCCGATGACGATGTAGTCGAAATCGCCTTCGAGCTGTTTCATGGCGCCGTCTGCGCCGCCGGACGCGGTCCGCACAGGGGACGCAAGGCCTCGCGCTGCTCGCGTGTCAACACCGTGACCGGATAGCGCGGCTGCCGCGTGGCCTGGTCGAAGAAGGGATGCGGCCAGGTCTTTCCGCTGAAACGCCAGGACAGAACCAAGCGCAAACTGCGCAGGATCAGCCCGAAGCTCACACCCCGCACCTGCTTCGGAACTTCGCCGACGGCGTATTTGCCGAGGATCGCGCCGACCGGCTCACCGAACAGCTGATCCGGTTCTTGTCGGTCGCTTGCGAAGGATTGGGCGACCAGACCGACGAAGGGAAGCGACGGGTTCACCGTATTGCCCACCGGCGTATTGCAGCAGCGCGCGTACCAGCGATACAGGCCCTTCGGCGACAGCCGCAAGCCCGTGATCCTGTCCTGGCCCTGCAGGAAGGTGAGCGAGGCCGGGGCGACCTGCACGATATCGGTCCCGCCGTGGATGTTGAGCAGGTCGGCGCGGCCAAGCTGATGCGCATAGGCCTGGCAGTCGTCGCAATAGCAGGTGATGCGGTTGACGGTCGGCGGCGAAGGGTTCTTCAGCACGGCGCGGACCTCGCCGCAGCGGCAGCGCAGGTCGGCAGAAGCGTTCATCTGTCATTCCTCCCGATCAGGGATCGATGGCACAGCTCTTGTATTGCGGCAAGCCGGGAACACCGATGTGTACCGTCATCGACCGATCCCGACATCCGCCCCGGTGAGTGCCAGGGTTGGGTCGCAGGGATGGGTATGCTAAAACCCTGGAATTCTTTCATAACCTCGATCGAGAACCTCATGCCCATCGTCAACCGCGTCGCCGATCTGCAACCCGACATCCAGGCCTGGCGGCGGGAAATCCATCAGCACCCGGAACTGCTCTACGATACCCACCGCACCTCGGCATTCGTCGCCGAGAAGTTGCGGGAGTTCGGCTGCGACGAGGTCGCGACCGGCCTTGGCCGCACCGGCGTGGTCGGTGTGATCAAGGGCAGGAAGCCGGCGGGAACCGGCGAGGTCAAGGTGATCGGGCTCCGCGCCGATATGGACGCGCTGCCGATCGAGGAGGCCACCGGGCTTCCCTATGCCTCCAAGACCCCCGGCAAGATGCATGCGTGCGGCCATGACGGCCACACCGCGATGCTGTTGGGCGCGGCGCGCTATCTCGCCGAGACACGCAACTTCGCGGGCGAGGCGGTCGTGATCTTCCAGCCGGCCGAAGAGGGCGGCGCCGGCGCCGCAGCGATGATCGAGGACGGCCTGATGGACCGTTTCCGGATCGATCAGGTCTATGGCATGCATAACGGCCCGGGCATTCCGCTCGGCTCGTTCGCGATCCGCTCCGGCCCGATCATGGCCGCGACCGACGCCATCGACATCACCATCGAGGGACATGGCGGGCACGCCGCGCGGCCGCACAAATGCATCGATTCCGTGCTGGTTGGCGCGCAGCTGATCACGGCCTTGCAGTCGATCGTCTCCCGCAGCATCGATCCGCTCGATTCAGCCGTCATCTCGATGTGCGAATTCCACGCCGGCAATGCGCGCAACGTGATCCCGCAGACCGCGGTGCTTCGCGGCACCGTGCGCACCCTGACCAATGAGGTGCGTGAACTGGTCGAGAAGCGGGTCGGCGAGGTCGTCGGCGGCGTCGCGCAGATCACCGGTGCCCGGATCAATCTGACCTATGAGCGGGGCTATCCGGTCACGGTCAACCACGCCGCGCAGACCGATATCGCCACGCGCGTGGCCAAGGAGATCGCCGGCGACGCCAATGTCGAGGAATGCCCGCCCTTGATGGGCGCGGAAGATTTCTCCTACATGCTGGAAGCGCGGCCGGGCGCGTTCATCTTCTGCGGCAACGGCAACAGCGCAGGGCTCCACCACCCCGCCTACAACTTCAACGACGAAGCGATCCTCTATGGCACCTCCTACTGGATCAAGCTGGTCGAGAACACGATGGCGGCGTGATCGCCGGATACCACGCGATTTAGGAAATCCAAATAACAAAGGCCCGCGCTTGGCGCGGGCCTTTGTCTTCTGATTGCGAACGCGAAACCGATCAGAACAGGTGCGCGAACACGAAGTAGAGCCCGCCCGACAGCATGATCGCGGCCGGTAGCGTCAGCACCCAGGCCAGCGCCAGGTTGCGGATGGTGGCGAGCTGCAGACCGGAGCCGTTGGCGGCCATCGTGCCGGCGACGCCGGACGACAGCACGTGGGTGGTCGAGACCGGCAGGCCGAACATGTCGGCGGCGCCGATGGTGGCGGCGGCGACCAGTTCGGCGGAGGCGCCCTGCGCGTAGGTCAAATGCGACTTGCCGATCTTCTCGCCGACGGTGACGACGATGCGCTTCCAGCCGATCATGGTGCCGAGACCGAGCGCGATCGCGACCGCGATCTTGACCCAGTTCGGAATGAACTTGGTGGCGCTGTCGAGCGCGGCCTTGTAGGCGTTGAGCGTGCCGACGTCGTCCTTGCTCAGATCGTTTTCCTTGTCCTTCATCAGGAACCGGATCGCCTCCGAGGTCAGATACATGTCGTTACGGGTGTTGCCGACGGCTTCCGCCGGCACCTTGTTGAGCGAGCCGTATTTCTGCACCTGATCGCCGACATCCTTCACAAGCACGGCGAGCGAGGGATAGGTGCCCTCGGTGATCTTATGCGAGGAGACATACTGGGTCACGGCCGGCCGCGGATCGCCGATGATGGCGTGGCCGGCGCCCTTGGCGGCGACGACTTTGGCCGCGGCCTCGGAGGTCTTCTGGAACTGCGCCACCTGCGAGTCCGGCAGCGCGCGGTTCAGCGCGTAGGCGGTCGGCACGGTGCCGATCAGGATCAGCATGATCAGGCCCATGCCCTTCTGTCCGTCATTCGAGCCATGGGCGAAACTGACCCCGGTGCAGGTCAGGATCAGGAGGCCGCGGATCCACAGCGGCGGCGGCTTCGGGCCTTCCGGCGCCGCGTACAGCGCGGGATTGCGGACGATCATCTTCAGCAACAGCAGCAGCAGCGCGGCGCAGATGAAGCCGACCAGCGGCGACAGCAAGAGCGCATAGCCGATTTCGGTGGCCTTGCCCCAGTCGACGCCGGAGGTGCCGTCGCGGCCGCGCATCAGGGCGTTGGCGACGCCGACGCCGATGATCGAACCGATCAGGGTGTGCGAGCTCGAGGCCGGCAGGCCGAGATACCAGGTGCCGAGGTTCCAGATGATCGCGGCGATCAGCAGGGCGAACACCATCGCGAAGCCGGCGCTGCTGCCGACCTGCAGGATCAGTTCGACCGGCAGCAGCGCGACGATGCCGAAGGCGACCGCACCGCTGGAGAGAAGCACGCCGAGGAAGTTGAAGAAGCCCGACCACATCACGGCGAATTCCGCCGGCAGCGCGTGGGTGTAGATGACGGTCGCGACCGCATTAGCGGTGTCGTGGAAGCCGTTGACGAATTCGAAGCCGAGCGCGATCAGCAGCGCAACGAACAGGAGCAGATAGGGCAGGTAGGCGGTGATCTTCACGCCGGTGGCGTCGACGTCGGCATAGATGCTGTAGGCGACGAACAGCAGCGCCGCCGCCAGAATTCCGAAAAACATGATCATGGTCAGGGGATTGAACCCCTTGTCTAGATTGGGCCGTGAAGCCGGCTGGACGGGCGCTGGATCGCCCACCACGGTGTTGAGTGTCGCATCGGTCATCTGACGCCCCTGAAGATATGCATTGGAGGCAAGAGTTTGACCGACTCCCTTGAAGCTGAGATGACAGTGACGGAGATATCCAGGCCCGAACGCACGCCGTCCGCGAGGAACTTGCCCACCAAGAGCGGGATGGCTTTTGTTTGAATCGGTTGGTCGGCTGGCTCGGTCCACCTCGCCCCGCTTGCGGGTCCGCCTTACCTCCCATAGCGAACCTGATTAGGCCGGCGCGACGGCGATATAGGGAATGCAGGCCACGAGAACGGCAAGCTGGATCGCATTGCTCAGCATGCCGCCCCAATGCAGCCGTCGCAGCTGGCGCACGGCTTCGGCATCGCCAGCATCTCTGTCGCTCAACCGGGCATCCATCTGCCGCAAGAACCAGTGGCGCGACGAGACCGCGAAAGCCGCGACCAGGCCGATGCCAACGGTCAGAACCAGGCGACCATCCACGGCAACGGCTGTCGCCCCGATTGCACCGGCAATGGCCAACGTCAGGAAATAGCCATTGAACATGGCGCGCAACAGCAGGGCGACAGGCCGGACGTCCAGCTTCACCAGCAGAAAGGCGGGCGCCGCCAGCAGGAAATAAATCATCGGAAGCAGCAGGATGATGGTGGCGAACAGGGCGACGTTGTCTGGCATCCCAAACACCCTTTCTTTCTCCTGCCGGGCAAGGTTTTTCTGGCGGCAGCCTGCAACGATACCCGCAGAAGTAGCTTCGGCACTATTGGGCTTTGGTCGGATGCGATTGTGCCCTCGCGGAATATGTCTTCGTTCGTGAAGACAGGGCGGGCACAGCAGCGGACGACGGCGCTGCGGGCGTGGTTCAATGCGGCCGGCCGACAAAAAGCGGATCGCCTGATGGTGGCGACAGCACCGGCTTCCAGTTGGTCAGCTTTTGCATCACATAGGTGTCGTAGCGCACGTCGCGCCACGACAGATCCACGGCAGCAACGGGATCGAGGCGCGCGGTCGTGGCGCCCCACACCTCGCTCCTCGTCTCGTTTTGCGGAGCGACATAGAGTCCGATCGGACCAATATCCGCGTCCCGGATGCCAAAGCCGATATATCTGTTGCGTTCATTGACCTGAACGACCGGGAAGCGGTCCTTGAGGTGCCATCGCAGCATCGAATAGATCCGGTAGTCGGTCGTCGCGAACCAGGTCGCGCCCACCCGGTCGCGTTCCTGACTTGCGGCTTCGATGGTCCGGGCGAAGCCGGCCTCTTTCCCGATCGGATCGCTCGTTCCGAGATAATTCGCGCTTCCCGCAGTGTAATAAATCGCCACGAGCACGACCAGGCCAATTCCGGTCAGGATTGTCATGAGGGCGGCATCTGGTGCGATCCGCGCCAGCGACGAGGCTGGCGCGTCCTGCCGCCAGAACTTGAGATTGATGGCGGCGCAGGCAAAGCCGAATGGCCAGATAAACAGCGGCCAACTGTCGCCGATCCGGCCGTACAAAGAGCGAATCAGGAAAAACCCCAGGGGACAGGCGACGCACATCGTGAGCAGGATCGCGATCGGGTCCTTGAGCCGAAGCCCGCGCCAGCCGTGCCTGGCGGTCCCGATCAGCACGACGGGAAACAGGATTGGACTCAGCAGGAAGAATTGAGTTCCTACGAACTCAGCCAGGAATTTCCACGACACTCCCAGGGTTTGGGTCGGCCGATTGACCTGAAACCTGAAAGATTCCCAATCGTGGATCGCATTCCAATAGAGCACGGGCGAGAAAATCACGAGAGCAAGGAGGGCCGCAAGCCAGGGATAGGGACTCCTGAGCTGGGTCTTTCGCCAGGGCGGCACAATCGCATAGGCGACGATGGCCGGAAGCAGCAGGATGGCAATGTATTTCGACAGCAGCGCACATCCGCCGAACATTCCTGCCAACAGCCACCATCGCAGATCATTCGACAATGCCAGCCGCACCAGCGCCCACACCATGGCCACGGAGAACGCGATCAGGGCCGTGTCCGGGACGGTCTTCGTCATGAGGAGACCGTAGTTGACCGCGGCTTCCGGCAGCAGCACGGCGAGGATGACGCAGCGCCAATCGCGAGCCGTTCGCCAGACGATGTCAGCGAGCAGGACCTGCATGATCAGCATGGCAAGCAGCCCGCTGAATCTCACGCCGAAATTGGTGTCGCCAAAGATCAGCGTTCCCAGATGGACGCACCATGCGATCATGGGCGGATGGTCGAGATAGGAAATGACGCTCTCGTGCGACCAGGTCCAGTAATAGGCCTCGTCGACCCGCAGAGGATGCATGGCGGCGAACACCCCGCGCATGACGGTCAGACCCGCAACGGTCAGGACGCATGCCGCGATCGATAGTTTCGAATAGCGATCCCGCAGCCAGACGGTCGGGGCCGACCGCACGAAGCCAGCATGGCCTGACGATACACTATCGGGATAGATACTCTCGACTGACACTCAGGCTCTCAGTGCTGTTCGCAGTAGCCGTTGGACATGATCGCCCTCGCGGTGGGATGCCAGTGCGACTGGTGCGGATGCCTGAGACGTTCTTCGACAAACCGGTGTATTGAGGGGCAAATATGAGGCGTCGCTGTGGAACAATCGTCAGCAGCGTGATTCAATCATCGCGCGTGCGGGATTGGCGAAGACGCCTGCAGGGCGAAGTCGAGCCGAGACCTTGCCATCTCCGGAGCTCCGCATCTCGCCACCGGGAGAGGCGTTGTCCGGCAAGGCGTGCCCCTCAAGCTGCTATACGATGTCGATGGTAGCCTTCGCTCTGCCGGCCAATCGGAGTGAACCGCGGGGTTGGCCTGGTTTGATTTAGATCAACAAAGATAGAGCGGCACGTCGTCAGCTTATTCAGAATGTTGACAAGTCGGCACCATTGACAATGGCCAACAAGCGCAGCAACCGGACATGTTGAGACGGCTCATCATGGCGGTCTGCCTGGTCCTGCTGGCTTCGCACCCTGCCGCGGGGCTCGACTCAGCTTCCCTGCAGCTCAAATGGAAGCACCAATTCCAATTCGCGGGCTACTACGCGGCGCTTGAGCAGGGTTTTTACCGCGACGCGGGCTTCGACGTTACCATCCGCGAAGGTGGTCCCGGTATCGATGTCGCTGAAGCGATTGCCAGTGGCAAGTCGGATTTCGGCGTCTGCAGTGCCGGCGTTCTGCGCGAATGGACGATGGGCCGCCGGCTGGTCGTGCTGGCCGCCATCTTCCAGCGTTCCCCGGCCGTTATTCTGGTCGCGCGCCGGGCGGACATCAGCAGCGTCTCGGATTTGCGCGGCCATACGCTCATGGACACGCCGGGGAGCGACGAGATCGACGCCATGCTCAAGCGCGAGGGAATCGATTACCAGTCGATGCCACGCGTCCCGCACGAGGGCAATCCGCGCGACCTTCTGGCCGGCCGCGCCGATGCGATGATCGCCTACAGCACCAACGAGCCATTCGTCCTGGAACAGCTGGGCGCCGCCTATCGCACCTTCGCACCGGCCGCATCCGGCATCGATTTCTACGGCGATAGTCTGTGCTCCTCCGAAGCCGAGGTGAAAGCCCACCCGGACCGGGTCGCATCGTTTCGGGCGGCGAGCCTGAAGGGTTGGGCCCATGCTCTTGCCAACAGGGAGGCGACGGTCGACCTGATTCTTCAAAAATACTCCGCGAAAAAGAGCCGCGAGGCGCTGCTCTTCGAGGCGGAGCAGATGGCGACATTGGTCGGGCGGGATCCGGACCGGATCGGCGAGCAGGATCCGGCGCGCTGGCAACGGATTGCGGCCGTCTATCAGCAACTCGGGTTGCTGGCGGACGATACGCTCCCTCCCTCACTCATCTGGGATGAAACTGACCGCGGTCTGCGGCGCTGGCTGATACCCCTGGTGCTTGTCGCGGCAGCGTCGGCAATTGGGGCGTTGGCCGCGCATCGCTACCGCCGCACCTTACGGCGCAATATTGTGCGGCTGAGCGCGTCTGGCCGGTTTGTCGGGATGGGGCGACCGAGACTGAGCCTGATCATGTCGCTGCTGTTCATCGGCCTCAGCATCCCTGTCCTCATTTTCATCCTGATCTATAATTACAACAAGAATTCGGCTGGCATTGTATCGATCTTGGACGAAGCGGTCGCACAGACCAGCCGGGCCGGCGTTGAACGCACCCAGGATCTGATCGACAGCACCGAAAGCGCGCTGCGCTTTCTTGCCGAGGTGGCCGCCGCCGATCCCGGCTATTTTCGCACCGAACAAGGCCGCGATCTGTTGTATCGCAGCCTGACTTCGGCCGCGCATATCGACGGCGTCCACGTCAGTTTCGAGGATGGTTATGACCGGGTGGTCACCCGGATCGACGAGGACCGCCGGCGCGCCGATCCCCGAATTCCCGCAACGGCCAACTGGCATTCCAGCTCCATCGACGCCATCACGTATGCCCTGCAGCGGATGCGCCATCGAACATTCTTCGACTTGTGGCCCCATGAAGTCGGCAAATACGATGCCGCCACCGATGCCGACATTCGCACCTTGCCGGGCTATCGGTCCGCCAGGACGACACGCACCCTTGTCGTTACCGAACCTTCAATCAATCCCGATACCGGCTCTCCCGTCATCTCGGTACGCATTCCGATCTTTCGCGGCGTTGAATTCCTTGGTTGCGTATCGGCCAATATCACCGTGGACGTGCTGTCGCGCTTTCTCGAAAAGCAGCGGGCGAGCGCAGGGAGCACCACGTTCGTCGCGGACCGCAACAATGGCAAGATCATTGCCTTTCCGGACAGGCAGAGGGGCGTTCGTATCGAGAACGGAGCGCTCAAGATCGCAACCCTGGCTGACATCGACGATCCCGTGGTGCGTGAGGCTCATCAGCGACACGTTGGCACGAGTGCCGACAGAGTTGTGTTCCAATCGCCGCGGAACGGAGAGGATTTCGTCGCGACCTTCGCCAATTTCCCGGGCGGCTTTGGTCAGCCCTGGCAGGTGATCACGTTGACGCCGATCGACGATTTTGTGGGGACGTTGAAGAGAACCAATCGATTGATGATGGCCGTGATCATTGCCCTCACGATGGTCGAGTTGTTCTTCATCTACATCGCTTCGAGTCGGCTATCGCGCCCGGTCGAAAACGTGTCCCGGCAATTGCAGGCCATCGAGAGCCTCAATTTCGACAGGCCCGCGCGCCCACCTTCGAATATCGAGGAGATCGCAAAGCTGGAATCGGCAGCTTCGTTGCTGCGAACCTCGCTGAAATCCTTTTCTTCCTATGTTCCGCTCGACGTGGTCCGCCAGCTCATCAAATCGGGCATTCCGCTGGCCCTGGGCGTCGAGCCGCGATTCCTCACCATTTTCTTTTCCGATCTGGAGAATTTCTCCAGCCACTCCGAGACTCTCGCGCCGGAAGATCTTCTGGTCCAGATCTCGACCTACCTCGAGGTAGTCTCGGCCGCGATATCCGAAGAGGGCGGCACCGTCGACAAGTTCATCGGCGACGGCGTCATGGCATTCTGGAATGCTCCGGTTCAACGCCCCGATCATGTTCTACGCGCCTGCGCCGGCGCCTTGCGGGCGGCACGGCGCATGGAGCGGGTCAACGATGCCTGGCAGGCGGAAGGACGGCCACGAATCCGCGTAAGGATCGGGCTCAATTGTGCCCGCGTTCTTGTCGGCAATGTCGGGTCCTCGACCCGGCTGAGCTACACGGCCTTGGGAGACGGGGTGAATGTCGCCTCCCGCGTTGAAGGCGTCAACAAGCTGTTTGGCACCACCATCTGCATCAGCGACAGCATCTACGACCAGGTGCGCGCCGATATACTTGCGCGACCGCTGAAGCGGGTTCAGGTGAAGGGCCGCAAGACCGAATTCATGATCTATGAATTACTCGCTCTTCGCGTCACCGACGATGCGGAGCTTGGAGTCCGCGATCGGGACGAACAACTCAGCGCAATGACTTACCATGCATCGGAGCAGATCGAGGCTGGCGATTTTGCGGCGGCAGAGTGCGCCTATCGCGCTATCCTTGACAACTTTCCCGGCGATTCCGTGGCCAGGCTCATGCTGAAGGAATGCGAGGAATGTCGAGCGGCCGATCTCCCCATACCGCCTCGGAAGCGCGCGGAACAACCGACACGCGACTCTAAACGCGGTTCCAAACGGCTTTCGTCACGATGAACGGCGTGGTCTCCGAGAACCATGAACGATCGCGCCTTGTTCCGGGAATCCCGTAGCTCGGTACCGCTGGAGGCGCAGGAGGCGTCGTATGTCGCGGCATCCGCCGGGATTGCCCGCTTGCGCAGTCCATCCTTCGTTTTGAAGCCTTTGATTCCGCTTGCGAATCTCTACCGGACCGATCCCGGATTGACTCCGCCGGGACTGTTAGCTTTATTAGAACATATCATGAACAAATGGGCCAGCTACGGGTTCATTCCCCGGTACGGCCCGACATCTCAAGAGGAGCGGTCGCGCATGATGAGCGCACGGCTGAACACGCTTGCGAGTTTGCGCGGCGATATCGCACGCGTCGAAACCCATGACGGCGCGTACCAGCCCGCTCGCGTGGCGCTCGGCCATGCGGAGGCCGATGCGGTGCTGCAGGGCGGTCTCGCGCGCGGCGCGATGCACGAGGTCTTTGCCGAGGCCGGCCGGCAAAGTGCTGCGGCCACTGGTTTCATCGCAGGGCTCTCGGGCCGCATCGCCGCGCGGCGGCCACTGCTCTGGGTGCGGCAGGATTTTGCCGAACGTGAAGCGGGCGCACTGTCGATGAGCGGCTTTGCCGAACTCGGTCTCAATCCGCGCCTGCTGGTGAGCGTGCGCGCAGCCGATGCCGAAGCTGCGTTGCGGACCGCGGCCGATGCACTCGCCTGCGACGCGCTGGGCGCGGTGGTGCTGGAACTCTGGGGCGAGACGCGCCAGTTCGATCTCGTCGCCAGCCGCAAGCTGACCTTGGCTGCGCAAGCCTCCGGGGTCACCGCTCTCTTGCTGCGGATCGCGGCAACCCCAAGTCCGTCGACGGCGGAGACGCGATGGATCGTGCGCGCGGCGCATTCGCCGCCGTCGGCGCCTTGGCATGCGTGGGGCGCGCCGGTCTTCGACGCCGAGCTCATCCGCAACCGTCACGGCCTTCTCGGGCGATGGATCATGGAATGGACATGTGATGAGTGCCTTTTCGCAAACCAAGCGGCGGATTCTCAGTCTCTGGCTGCCGCGCCTGCCCATCGACCGCATCCAGCGCAAGCTGGAGCGAGACAACGGCGTTTCGCGTGAAGACAACGCGTCAGAGCAAAACCACGCGCCCAGCATCGTCGTCATCAAGGAAAACAACGCGCTGCAGATTTACGCGCTGGACGACGCCGCGGCGCGGCTTGGGCTCGACATCGGCCTGCCGCTCGCCAATGCCCGCGCCATCTGTCCTGACTTGCGGGTGTTCGATGCCGACGAGGCGGCCGATGCGCAGACGCTGCATGACATCGCCGACTGGTGCGACCGCTTCACGCCGCTGGTGGCGCTGGATCGGCCACACGGGCTCTATCTCGACATTTCAGGTTGCGTGCATCTGTTCGGCGGCGAAGCCGCCATGCTGCAGCTGGTCTGCGGCCTCCTGACCGCGCAGGGCTTTGCCGTCTCGGCCGCGATCGCCTCCAACCCGGTTTGCGCGCGGACGCTGAACCGTCACGTCCATGGCCGCATCGTCGGCGATGGCGAGGAAGCCGAAGCCGTCAGTCCGCTGCCGGTTGCAGCGCTCGGCGCCGGAGAGGCGATCACGGTTGGGCTGCGCCGCGCCGGGCTCAAGACCATCGGCGACGTTGCCGCGCGCGCCCGCCATGAGATCACCGCGCGCTTCGGCGCCTCCTTCACGAACCGCCTGGAACAGGCGCTGGGGCAGGGCGATACGCCGATCAGTCCGCGCAAGCCGCTGCCGGATTACATTGTCGAGAAACGTTTCGCCGAACCGGTCGCGACCGAGACCGTGATCGCGGCGGCGCTCTCGCGCCTCGCCGGAATGCTGGTCGCCGCCATGGCGCAGCAGGGCAAGGGCGCCAGACGGCTGGAAGCCCATTTCTTCCGCACCGACGGCGCGGTGCGCGCCATTGCCGTGGACACCGGACAGCCGGTGACGCGGGGTGAGGTGATCGACCGGCTGTTTCGCGAGCGGCTCGGCGCCTTGAGCGATCCGCTCGATCCCGGCTTCGGCTTCGATCTGATCAGGCTCTCCGCCAGCCGCAGCGAAATCGTGGTCGAGATGCAGCGCGATCTCGATTCCCATGCGCATGACAATGACGAAGTTTCGGCCCTGATCGACCGCATCGCCGCGCGCATCGGGGGCAGGCGCGTTGTCGTGCACCTGCCGCAGGACACGCATCATCCGGAGCGCGCGGTGCTGGCGGTGCCGGCGCAGCAGCATCTCGCCGCCGCGACGCAGGCGGTCTGGCCGGAGCGGGCGGAGGGCGAGCCGCCGTTGCGTCCCCTGCGCCTGTTCGAGCATCCGGAGGAGATCAAGGTCATCGCCCAAGTGCCCGACGGCCCGCCCGCCCGCTTCATCTGGCGCCGCGCCACCCACGCCGTGGTGCGCGCCGAAGGGCCCGAGCGCATCGCCATGGAATGGTGGCGGCCGCAGGGCTCCGCACTGACCCGCGATTATTTCCGCGTCGAGGACGAGAACGGCCTGCGCTTCTGGCTCTATCGCGACGGGCTTTACGAGCGCGAGATCGAGCAGGAGGAGGGCCGGGCGGTGCATCCTTCCTGGTTCATGCATGGGCTGTTCGCATGACCCTGTCACCTGCATATGCGGAGATCGGCGTCACCAGCAATTTCTCCTTCCTGCGCGGGGCCTCGCATCCGCAGGAATATGTGCATCAGGCCGCAGCCTTCGGCTTCGCCGCGATCGGCATCGCCGATCGCAACACGCTCGCGGGTATCGTGCGGGCCTATGCCGAATTGAAAAATCCGGAGCTGACATTTCAGCCCAAACTGCTGGTCGGATCGCGCCTCGTCTTCATCGACGGCACGCCGGACATCCTGGCATATCCGCGGGACCGGCAGGCCTATGGTCGGCTCTGCCGCCTGCTCAGCAAGGGCAAATTGGCTGCGGAGAAGGGCGAGTGCCATCTGCGCTTTGCCGATCTGGCCGAATTCAGCGAGGGGCTGTTGCTGGTGCTGGTGCCGGCCTATCGCTTCACGGCCGATGGCGTGTCGGCCGCCCTGAACGTGCTACGCGATCTGCCCGCCGAGGGGGTCTGGCTGGCCGCCAGTCCCTTCCACCGGGGCGACGACAGGCGCCGCCTGGCCCGCCTGCAGCGGATTGCCGGCGATGTCCGTGTGCCGCTGATCGCCACCAACGACGTGCTCTATCACAGCCACGAACGGCGGGTGCTGCAGGACGTCGTCAGCTGCATCCGCGAGAAGACCAATATCGAGATCGCCGGCCGTTTGTTGGAAGCCAATGCCGAACGGCATCTCAAACCACCGGCCGAAATGCAGAGGCTGTTTCGCGATCATCCCGCGGCGATCACGGAAACCCTGCGCTTTGCCGATCGCATCGCGTTTTCGCTCGATCAGCTGAAATACCAGTATCCCGATGAGCCGGTGCCGCCGGGCAAGACCGCGCAGGCCCATCTGGAAGATCTGACCTGGGCGGGCGTCGACACATATTTCGCAGGGAAAATCGATGATGGGCTTCGTGCAACTTTACGAAAAGAACTCGATCTCATCGCCGAGCTCAACTACGCGCATTACTTCCTGACCGTGCACGACATCGTCCGCTTCGCCCGCTCGCAGCACATTCTGTGCCAGGGCAGGGGGTCGGCGGCGAATTCGGCGGTCTGCTATGTGCTCGGCATCACCTCGGTCGATCCGACCAAGGTCGATCTGTTGTTTGAGCGCTTCATTTCCAAGGAACGGCTGGAGCCGCCGGATATCGATGTTGACTTCGAGCATTCGCGGCGAGAAGAGGTGATGCAATATGTCTATCGCCGCTACGGCCGGCACCGCGCCGCCATCATCGCGACCGTGATCCATTACCGGCCGCGCAGCGCGATCCGCGACGTCGGCAAGGCGCTTGGCCTGACCGAGGACGTCACCGCGCTGCTCGCCGACACGGTGTGGGGCAGTTGGGGAGATGGGCTCTCCGAGATGCAGGTGCGGCAGGCCGGGCTCGATCCGCACAATCCCATGATCGATCAGGCGGTGCGGCTCGCCGCCGAACTGATCGAGTTTCCGCGCCATCTGTCGCAGCATGTCGGCGGCTATGTGCTGACCCAGGACCGGCTCGACGAGTTCGTGCCGATCGGCAATGCCGCGATGGACGACCGCACCTTCATCGAATGGGACAAGGACGACGTCGATACGCTCTGCATGATGAAGGTCGATGTGTTGGCGCTGGGCATGCTGACCTGCATCCGCAAATGCTTCGACCTGATCGCGGACCACAAGGGCCTTCGCTACGAACTCGCCGACATCAAGTCGGACGACGACGACGAGGTCTACCAGATGCTGCAGAAGGGCGAATCGCTTGGCGTGTTCCAGGTCGAGAGCCGTGCGCAGATGAACATGCTGCCGCGCCTGAAGCCGCGCACGTTCTACGACCTCGTCATCGAGGTCGCGATCGTGCGGCCCGGTCCGATCCAGGGCGACATGGTGCATCCCTATCTGCGCCGCCGCAACAAGCTGGAGAAGGTCAGCTATCCTTCGCCGGCGCCCGACCAAGGCGACAAGGATGAACTGTTCAGGGTGCTGCACAAGACCCTCGGCGTGCCGCTGTTCCAGGAGCAGGCGATGCGGATCGCCATCGAGGCGGCGAGGTTCACGGCCGAGGAAGCCAACGGGCTGCGCCGCGCCATGGCGACGTTCCGCAATGTCGGCACCATCGGCAAGTTCGAAGACAAGATGATCGGCAACATGATCGCGCGCGGCTATCAGCCTGAGTTCGCGAGGAACTGCTTCGACCAGATCAAGGGCTTCGGCTCATACGGATTTCCGGAAAGCCATGCCGCGAGCTTCGCGCAGCTCGTCTATGTTTCGTCATGGCTCAAACGCTGGCATCCCGACGCGTTCTGTTGCGGTCTGTTGAACTCCCAGCCAATGGGCTTCTACGCGCCGGCGCAGATCGTCGGCGATGCCCGCAAGAACGGCGTCGAGGTCCGCGAGATCGACGTGTCCCATAGCCATGCGCAGAATACGCTGGAAGAGACGGATGGAAAGTATTGCGCGGTGCGGCTCGGCTTTCGCCAGATCGACGGATTTCATTGGCGTGATCCGGATGAGGAGCGGTTGAAGCAACTGCAGGCGTCATTCCGGGATGTTGCTGCCTTTTCACGACCGTCATTCCCCGATGCGCCAATTGGCATGTCGGAGGGCGTCGCGGCCTTTTCACCGTCGTCATTCCGGGGCGCGCGAAGCGCGAGCCCGGAATCCATAACCACGATCGGGAGTATGGATTCCGGGCTCGCGCCAAGAGGCGCGCCCCGGAATGACGATGCAGAGATTGCCAACGCGCCATCCTCAGACGCGCCAATTGGCGCGTCGGGGAATGACGACGGAGAGGCCGATGACTGGGCCGACCGCATCGTCGCGGCACGCGCGCGCGGTCCCTTCACCTCGCTGGAGGCTTTCGCCCGCGACACGGCCTTGCCGAAGCGCGCGCTGATGCTGCTGGCGGATGCCGATGCGTTCCGCTCCATTGGCCTCGACCGGCGCGCGGCGCTGTGGGCGGTGCGGCGGTTGCCCGACGACGTGGCGTTGCCGTTGTTCGAGAGTGCCGCGGCGCGCGAACAGCCGGACGAGAATGCGGCAGCCTTGCCGCAGATGCCGCTGCCCGAACAGGTGGTCGCGGATTATCAGACCATCCGGCTGTCATTGAAGGGCCATCCGATGGAATTCCTGCGCCCGCGGTTTGCCGCCGAGGGCGTGCTGGCCTGCCGCGACGTCAGCCATGCCAATGACAAACGCCGTATCCGCTGCGCCGGTGTGATCCTGGTGCGCCAGCGCCCGGGCAGCGCCAAGGGCGTGGTGTTCATGACCCTGGAGGACGAAACCGGCATCGCCAATATCGTGGTGTGGTCGAAGGTCATGGAGCGCTTCCGGAAAGAAGTGATGGGCGCGCGCCTGGTGCTGATCGAGGGCAGGATCCAGAGCAGCCCTGAAAAGGTCGTGCATCTCGTCGCCGAGCGCCTGATCGATCGCAGCAGTGATCTGCTCTTGCTCTCCGACGACAGGCTCGGCCGCAAGCCTGTGGTGCCGAACGGCGCCGCACTGGTGGAGCCTTTACACGAGCCCCTGCAAGGATCATTGCACGACGACCGCAGGCCCCATCCCGACAATCCCGCGCAGAAGGCCCGCCATCCCCGCAACGTGCGCATCCTGCCGCGCTCGCGGGACTTTCATTGAGGGGTGTGTCGGTTACCCCATCTCGTCCAGGCCGCTGGTCAGGCGGTCCAACGATGAGGCTCCTGCCTCGTGCGCATGATCACGATAGAGCCATGGCGGCGGGCGGGTGCGGTCGACCCACTCTGTCGGCGGCAATCCAGGTCCACGCAGCAAGCCGGCATGAACTTGCGGCTGGCGCCGCATCCGCGTCAGCAGATACACCGAGCTTCCCGCGAAACCCGTCAACGTGATCGCGCCGAACGTCGCCAGGAGCAGCGCTTCGAGCGAGGCCGGCGTTCCCGTTGTGGCCGTTTGTGCGCTGGTCAGCGCGACTGCCGGGGCCCTGGCCGTCACCTCAGCCGTGCCCGCGTCGGGTTTGGCATCCGGCGTGACTGTCGCGATGACGAACGAGGAGGCCGGTGGCTCGCTATCAGCGGAGTGCACGCTCCCCGGTTCTGGCCACCGCGAGGCCACCAGCGACGGCGGGCTCTCGCCGGAAACGGTGTCCGGATGGCCTTGCTCGGCGCCTTTTGGGTAGTCCGAGGCAATCAGCGTCTGCTGCGACACCTGTGGGGCAGTCTCGTCGCGGCCTTGCGGCAATCCGAATTCCGCATAGGCGTCAGCGGTCGTCCGCGACAATGCCGGCTCGCTCTTGTGGGACGCGACGATCGCGGAGCGTCGTGCGCGTCTCGATATCGACGCGTGCGACGACGTTTCCGGCTGCAAGTGCCAGCAACGGCGTTTGCTGCCGTGATCGATGGCGTAGTACCAATGCTGGCCCGGGGGCGCCGGCTCTCCTGGCTTGGTGAGACATTCCTCGGCGGCCTCGACCGTTCTCAGAGGGATCGTCGCAAACGGTACGCTCACGACCAGGCCGGCGGAAATGGCCGATACCAACTTCGCCGCGAGGTGCGCCATACAGGCCTCCAATTACTTGTAATTGCAGAGCGCGCAACTTTCCTGAGGTTTGGGTTCGCAATGAGGCTGTCGTCAGGTTCCAACCGTGGAACTGTGGATAAGCCCTGCTGGCTTGCCTATGCGTTGTGCAATGATGTCGATCTGACCGGATCGTGATCGAGGACGGCCAACGCCTCGCGGCTGACGCGCGAGGCGCGGCGATCGCCGGCCCAGGGTCGCGAGAAGCTTTGTCATCAGCGCGAAAGGCACCGTCGGACATTCACGATTCAAGACCGCGCGGTTGGCCACCAAGGTCTAAAGATCGAAATTGGTGGGCAGCATGACCACGTCGCGAATGGTCATGCCGCGTGGCCGCGTCAGCATGAACGTCACTACCTCGGCCACGTCGCTGGCCTCCAGCAGGCTTCCCGACTCTCGCGCTGCCTTCAGCTTCTCGGGTGGCCAGTCGGCGAGCAGCGCGGTGATGACGGGACCGGGTGAGATCGAGCCCACGCGAATGCCGTGCTTGAAGACCTGGCGCCGCACCGTCTGGACAAAGCAGTTGATCGCCCACTTCGACGACGCATACACCGGCTCCCATGGCGTCGGGAAATGCGCCGCCAGCGAACTGGTGACGATGATGTCGCCGGTCCGGCGCGCGATCATGTGCGGCAGCACGTCGTGCACATTCTTCATCACGACGTTGACATTCAAGTTCAGCATCCGGTCGATGGCCCCGGTGTCGGCATCGACCAGGTCGCCGCCGACATACGCCCCCGCATTCGCGTGCAGGATGTCGAGTTGGCCGGCCTTCTCCAGGACTCGCGGCAGCAGCGTCGCACAATCCCTGGGGTCGAGCAGGTCGATGACCAGCGGGATCACGGCGTCGCCATACTTGTCGTGGAGCGCCTGCAGCGCAGCCTCGTCGCGGTCGACCATCGCCACGCGCGCGCCCGCGGCCAGCATTGCCTCGCTACTCGCCAATCCGATGCCCGACGCGGCTCCGGTCACGGCAGCAACCTTGCCTTCCAAGTCTCTCGCCATCGGTCTCCACCTTGCTGGGGTCACCATCACGGGTTGCCATCCGCCCGTACCGGTCGCACGCCCTTGGTCTTCAATTCGGCGACGGCGCTCGCGACCTGATCGGCGAGCCCCACGGCGTTTCGTCCCTTCAAGCCGCAGTGTAGCGCCTCAAATCGCTCGGGAGAACGCCAAAATCGAAGGCTTCGCCACCCGGGCGATCGCGTCGTCATCGCCGCGAAGGCGGTCTCCACGACGCCGCAGCGTCTCGCTTTTTCAATCACCCTCTGGAATGCCCGATCATCTGCTTTCGCGGATGATGACGGCAGGCAGGTCGCGCGGATGAGTTTGGCCGACGGTAGTTCACCATTTCAGCGGACGTAACGGCGGATGACGGCTTCGCTTCCAATCCGCGGAGCTTCGACGCGTTGTCTCGGATAGCGAACCGGCGCCCACCTCGGATCAAGACCGAGGGCATGCTTCGCTGCAAAACGGTCTAACGATCGCTGCGATTTGTCAGCAACTGCGCGATCTCGCGCGCCTTGCGGGGGTCGGTCACCGGACGAAACATTGCGGGCACGTCTGAATCGTCGACTGCGGTCGCGCCCAGCCATCGCGGCGGCCGCGTAGGGGCTGACTCCACAGGCCATGCCGGCGGCTTGCGGACGATGCCGAGTTGCGGCCGGCGCCGCATCCTGGCCATGAGGACGATCGAACTCCCGGCGAAGCCCGCCAGCGTGATCACGCCGAAGGCCGCCACAAGAAACCTCTCGAGCGAGGCCGGCGTTGCTATGATCGACGTTGCCGCGCTCGCCGGCGCGGCGGACCCAGCCTCCGACGCCAAGTCCGCATCCCTGTTCATCTCTGCGTTCGTATCCGGCGTTGCCGACGCCACCGCGAAGGAGGATGACGTCGGCCCCGCGATGGCCGAGGAGGGCACGCCCATCGGCACAGGCCATCGCGACGCCACCTTCGATCGGGCGCTTTCGCCCGAAGCATTGTCCGGCGGATCCTGGTTCCGCTGATCCTGGTTCGCCGGGGCTTGGTTTGTCAGGTCTTGGTTCGTCAGGTCTTTGCCGACGCTGCGCGGCCCGACCGTCGTCGGTGGAGCTTGCGCGACATTTGCGAACCGGCTTTGCGCCAATGGCAATTCGGCATGGGCGTCCGCGGTCGCGCGCGGCAGTGCGGCTGAAGCGCGAGACGCGGCGCGGCGCGTCGGCGCTGATCGTGCCGCGTACGAAGGCGTTGTTCGCTTCTGCCGCCAGCGCACGCAATGACGGTTGGTGTCGCGGTCGAAGAGATAGTACCAGTGCTGGCCCGCTGGCGCCCCACCCCTTTGCGTGGCCAGGCATTCAGTCGCCGCGTCGACGGTTCTGGGAGGCATTGCCGCGACCGGTGCGCTCACGACAAGACCGGCAGAGATCGCCGACAGGAACTTCGCGGCTCGGTTTGTCAAGTGGACCTCCCGCATGGCCAACCCGTCACACCGCCTCATTACGCAACAAGATGGCTCGCAATGTGGCTGCTCTCTCGATGGAACCGTGGACAAATCAGAGTGATTTGCGATGGCGCGCATCATGACGAACCGCGCTCGATCATTCGTTGGCGCGCGCAAGCCGCGCCAGCACGGGATATCTTGCGCACGGTGGCTCGCGCGGAGCGAATTGCTCAGACAAGAAGGAGATCGCGATCTTGGCATCTAACCGAAACGTGATCGCTCACATGAGACATCATTCCACCGCGCAGGGCGACAATCGTAATGACCCAGTCAGGACCAATGCTGGTGCTGCCGATTGCAGGACAGGCAGATCGTGGATGAGGGACATGCCCTCTCCAATGGGGGCGAGGAGATTTCAGGCAAACCTCAGGCGCAACATGCCGCGACATCGCGAAAAGCATGTTGGAATTCAGTCGTCATTGCGAGGAGCGAAGCGACGACGCAATCCATTCTTGCCCGCGGCACGACGGATTGCTTCGCTGACGCTCGCAATGACGACGGCGGTCTCACCTCTGGACTCGTCATGGCCGGGCTTGTCCCGGCCATCCACCTCTTGTTTGATGCGGGTTATGAACAGACGTGGATGCCCGCGACGAGCGCGGGCATGACGACATCATAGGAACTCCACCATGCAGGCTCCCCGCGACATCCTGACGGATCTGTGGACATCAGCCGGTGGTCATCCCGCCGCGCTCGACGCGGTGACGCTGACCGGCGCCGAGCCGCAGCTGCCGTCGTCGTTTCGCGTCGCCGCCGCGGCCCAGGTCAGCATCGCGGCAAGTGGCCTCGCCGCCGCCGAAATCTGGCGCTTGCGCAGCGGGCAGGCACAGGAGGTCAGCGTCGACATGCGTCACGCCGTGGTCGAATGTCGCTCCGAGCGTTATCTGCGCGTCGACGGCCAACCGCCGCCGCCGGCGTGGGACGTCATTGCCGGGGTCTACAGGACCGGCAACGGGCGCTTTGTCCGTCTTCATACCAACTTCCCGCATCATCGCGCCGCGGTGTGCCAGGTCCTGAGCTGCAAGCCCGAGCGCGAGGCGGTGCAGGCCGCGCTGCTGCAATGGGACGGCGAGGCCTTCGAGACGGCGGCGTATGCGGCCGGTGGCGTCGTCGCCATGATGCGGTCCTGCGATGAATGGTCCGCGCTGCCGCAGGCCAAGGCGCTGGCGGAGTTGCCGCTGATAGCGATCGAGAAGATCGGCGTGGCCGCGCCGCGGCCGTGGCCAGAGGGCAACCAGCCGCTGGCGGGATTGCGCGTGCTCGATCTGTCGCGGGTGATCGCCGGTCCGGTCGCTGGCCGCACGCTCGCCGCGCATGGCGCCGACGTCATGCTGGTGTCGGGTCCCGACCTGCCGGCGATCCCGTGGCTGGTCATCGATACCGGGCGCGGCAAGTTTTCCTGCGCGCTGGATCTGAAGAGCGAGCAGGGCCGCGATGCCATGCGCGACCTGGTGGCAGGGGCTGATATTGTTTCGCAGGGCTATCGGCCAGCCGCGCTGGCGTCGCTCGGCTTCGCGCCGGAGCAGGCGGCACAGCTCAGTCCGGGCATTGTTTATGTCTCGCTGTCCGCCTACGGCCATGCCGGCCCCTGGGCGGAGCGCCGCGGGTTCGACTCGCTGGTGCAGACCGCGACGGGCTTCAATCATGCCGAAGGCCAGGCGGCCGGCATCGACGGGCCGAAGGAGTTGCCGGCGCAGATGCTGGATCACGCCACCGGCTATCTGATGGCGTTCGGTGCGATGATGGCCAGGGCGCGCCAGTCCCGCGAAGGCGGCAGCTGGCATGTCCGCGTCTCGCTGGCGCAGACCGGGCGCTGGCTGTGGAACCTTGGCCGCATTGCCGACGGACTGCAGGCCGGGGATTTGAGCGGCGAGGCCGTCAGCCCGTTCCTGCAGGAATCGTCCTCCGGCTTCGGTCCGCTGCGCGCCGTCAGCCATTCCGCGATGCTGTCGAAGACCCCAGCCCTCTGGATGCGGCCGGCGATGCCGCTCGGCAGTCACGCTGCCCGATGGCCGGCGCGCTGACGGTCCATGGGCATGTGCCCACATTCATCGCCCACTCGGTTTGTGGTTGACGCTCGTTCCCGTCTGTTCCCTGATGTTAGGGGATGAAAGCCGCGGGGAGAGAATAGCCATGCGGACCGAGGAACGCCGGGCCGACGACGAGTTGCCGCAGGAAGGCCTGCACAAGACCAATGGCAAACATCCGGGTCGGCGCTCGGAGCACGGATCGGTTACCTCCAGTCAGATTCTCGACGAGATCCGGGATCATTGCCGCGCGACCAGGACCGCGGAATCCACCTTCGGCCGGCTCGCGGTCAATGACGGCAAGCTCGTTTCGCGGCTGCGGGATGGCGCCAACATCACGACGGAAACGCTCGACAAGGTGCGCGCTTTTCTCGTCAAGCATCGGCCCGGACAGGCCGAGCTGCAAGCCATGCCGGCGGCGGCGGGCAAGGCGGTCAATGCCACCGCTGCGACGGGCGTCGCGCCACCCGGCTTCCGCTTCTTCGACAACCGCCAGAAATATCTGCTGTTCGTCTCGACCTGCAGCGAAAAGACCGAGATCGCCAACCGGATTTCGCTCGAGCTCGGCAATCTGCAGCCATCGCCGCCGGCGCTGCGGCTGTTCGATGCCGGCGTCGGTGACGGCACCGTGCTGTCGCGGGTGATGCGGGCGCTGCATGCGCGCTTTCCCACCATGCCGCTTTATGTCGTCGCCAAGGAAATCTCCTACGAAGACGTGCGCATGATGCTGGAGAAGATGGCGGACCGCCTGTTCGAACATCCGGCCACCGTGCTCGTGGTCACCAACCTCTATTATGCCGAGGCGCCGTGGCTGACGCCGCGCTCGGCGACGTCGGCGCAAGGGTTGATCTGGAAGGATGTGGCGCTGTCGGGCAACACCGCGCACGGGTTTTCCGAACAGATCCGGGAGCTCGAGGGTTTTCTGGCGGAGAACTGGCGGGCGGGGATCAGCCCGACCACCGGCAATCCGGTCTATACGCGCCCGATCGTCCTGACCTTGCGGCGCGAGGATCATTCGTTCCTGCTCGATCCGATCACGCCGCGGCCGGGGCGGGTGATGGCCGACTACGATCTCGTCATTGCATCGCAACCCTACCGGGCCCGCGCCAGCCTCGCGTTCAAGGCCTCGAAAGTGGTCACGCCGCTGGTGCGCGCGCTGCGGCCAGGCGGCCGCCTGATCGGTATCCATTCCCACGGCCACGATCCCGGCATGGAGATCATCGATCAGCTCTGGCCCGGCGACGACCCGTTCAAGACCGATCGCTACGCTATCCTGCGCGAGGTCAAGCACGAACTCGGCGCCGCCGCGCGCCATTTCAATTTCAATGCGTCGTCCGATGCCCGCGCGATCTTCCGCTACCGCATGCATACGCTGCCCGACGAGGTCTCCGGCCCGATCGGGACCTCGACGTTGTTCGCGGCGTGGAATGCCGCGATCTATGTCGCCCAGATCGAGGATGACAGGTTGTCGGAGGTGGTCCGCGACGGGCGTTACCTCGAAGCCACCGACCGGGTGCTGCAGGCCCACGGCGGTCTCTGGTTCAACGACGAGACCTATGTGATCTCGCGCCGCCGCGCGCCGGCGTGACGTCGAGGAGGAGGGCGATGATCCCGTTCGACCCTGGCTCGCCGCGCGACCTCGCTTCGCTGCTGCCGTCGGCGTCCGTCGAGGTCTCCTCGCGCGGACACCAGTTGCAGGACTTGCGCGATCATTTCGCGCCCGGCACCGAGGTGACGATCACCTTCCTGCCCGGCGACGATTATCGTCACAATGTCGAGACCGCGGCAGCGCTGCGACGCGCCAGCTTCAATCCGGTGCCCCACATTGCTGCGCGCGAACTGCCGTCGCGCGCGGCGCTCGACGATTTTCTGGCGCGCGGGCGCGGCGAGGCCGATATCGAGCGGGTGCTGCTGATCGCCGGCGATGTCGCCATCGCCAGAGGGCCGCTGAGGTCGAGCCGCGATATCGGCGCGAGCGGCTTGCTGGAAGCTCACGGCATCACCGCGGTCAGCGTGGCCGGGCATCCCGAGGGTCATCCCTTTCTCGATGCTGCGAACGCGCTCGCGCAGTTCCAGGCCTGGCGTGACTGGGGGCGCTCGACTGGCGTTGCCGTCAGCGTCGTGACCCAGTTCTGCTTCGAAAGTACGCCGATCCTCGGCCTGCTCGGCGACCTCGGCGCACGCGGCATCGCGCTGCCCGTCATCGTCGGGCTTGCGGGGCCTGCGAGCCCGGCGACGCTCGGCAAATTTGCGCTTCGCTGCGGGATCGGCAATTCGATCCGCGCGTTGCGCGCCCAGATCGGACGTTACGGCAGGCTTCTCGCCGATACCGGGCCGGACGAGGTGCTGCACGGCCTGCGGTCGGCACCGCGAGAGGCCACGACAGCCATCGCGGGATTTCATCTGTTCCCGTTCGGTGGCGTGCGCAAGTCCGGCCGCTGGCTGCGCACCGCCATCGAGGACTTGCGCCAGGAGGAGGCCTCGTCGAGAGCCCTGTCCTAGAATCCGTAGAGCCGCGCCGGATTGTCGACCAGGATTTTTTTCCGGATCGCCGCGTCCGGCGCCCAGACTGGAAGCTGGTTGAAGAGACGGCCGTCGTCGATCTGGAACAGCGGCGTCACGTCGGTCGGCTGCTTGCCGGACGGGGTGACCGAATTGGGATGCGGCCAGTCGGTGCCCCAGACGATGCGGTCGGGATTGGCCGCGATCAGCGCCTGCGCGAACGGCACCATGTCCTGATAGTCCGGCGCCAGTTTCGAACTCCGGTACGCGCCGGAGATCTTGACATGGGCCTTGCCGCTCTTGATGAGGTCTAGCAGATCGGAAAAGCCGGGCTGGCTGACGCCGAGGTCGGCCTGCGCACCGCCGAAATGGTCGAACACGACCGGCACCGGCGAATTGGCGACGAGGTCCTTGATCGCGGTGATCATCGCCAGATTGGTGTAGAGCTGGACATGCCAGCCGCGCGCCTTCATGCGCTCGACCGCGGCGGAAAAGCGCGGCCGCCCGACATTGGGATCGTTGACGCCGCCGGTCGCCAGATTGAGCCTGATGCCGCGGAAGCCCGCGTTGTGCATGGTGTCGAGTTCGCTCTCCGCGGTCTTGTCGTCGATGACGGCGACGCCGCGCGCGGTCGCGCCGCGCGCCATCATGCCGTACAGCGTCGACGAATTATCCGTGCCGTAGACGCTCGGCGTGACGATCACCACGCGCTCGATATGCAGCGCCTTGTGCAGGGCACTCATTTCTTCAGGCGAGGCCGGCTCGGGCGTGTAGACGCGCCCCGAGAAGAACGGGAATTTCTCGGGATCGCCGTGAATGTGGGTATGGCAGTCGCAGGCCGCGGCGGGCACGTCGAAATTCACCGGCGTGGCCGGTTGTACGGCTTTTGCCGCGGCGTCTTGGTTGCGGATGGTCATTCCGGCGGCAACGCTGGCAAGCATGAGGCTGCGTCTGGTGAGCATGGCTTGATCCTCCCGGATGGCACGAATGGAGCCGCCGCTGCCGGAGTTCGTCCCCGGTCTCGCCGCGCCTTCGGGTGCAAGCCTGAAGACTTCCGCAGCCGTTCGCAAGCGCATTGTCTCGAGATCAGATCAGCGCTGCGCAGATGTCCGCGACCAGGTCGGACAGCGGCCGCGCGCCATCGAGCCGCAGCACCGGGCAGGGCAGTCGTGCAAGCCACGCCCGATGCCTCGCCAGGCTGCGGCCCTCGCGCGTCCCATCCTCATAATGCGAGGCCCAGTCGATGAAGGCCTCGGTCTCCTCATGCCGCCAGCCGCCGGGCGCCGTCGCGTCGGCCCCGAAATGCGCGGCTTCGCGGGCGCGCAGGCGCTGTATGCGAAGGTCGTGCGGCGTCGTGAGAAAAACCTCGAGATCGAACTGCGGGATGATCGCATCGCCCCAGCCGGAAATGTCTCCGCTCAGCACCCAGTCGGCGCGTGGAAGAAACACTTCATGCATCAGCCGCAGCCGCTCTGCGGCCTCACGCAGGGTGCGATAGGGTGGCACTGTCGGCAGCCAGAGATAATCGTCGGCGTCGTGATGCGGCAGCGCGAGTGCGCCCGCCAAGGCACGGCCGAGACTGGTGGCGCCCGAACCAGAGGCGCCCATGACATGAATGCAGCGGCTTTTCATCGGTCCGACCGATCAGCGGCACTCAATCAATTAACCCAGTCTCGGCCGGCAGCCCCAGCCCCAGCCCCCACCGAGGCACCTGATCTCATTAGCCGCTCAAAGTCCTTCTCCGCCAGAGCTAAACGGCGCGCGCTGCAAACTCGTGCGTCGCTGTTGCGTCTTCGTCACAGAAGATTTACCGGCGTCTCAGGGATGGTCGCTATTGCCGGCACGGAGAGCAGAATCTATCGATTCTTGTTCACCGGTTTGCGCTTCTCGATGAATGCCGCCATGCCCTCGGAGCGATCCTCCAGCGCGAAGGTCGCATGAAACAGGTTGCGCTCGACATTCATCCCCTCGGACAGCGTGGTCTCGAAGGCGCGGTTGACGGCCTCTTTCGCCATCGCCACCGCCGGCTGCGACATCGCGGCGATTTTTTCCGCTGCCGCCAGCGCTTCGTCCATCAGCTTCTCTGCCGGCACGACGCGGCTGACCAGCCCCGATCGCTCGGCTTCCGCCGCATCCATCATTCGTCCGGTCAGGCAGAGGTCCATCGCCTTGGATTTTCCAACCGCGCGCGTCAGCCGCTGGGTGCCGCCAATGCCGGGAATGGTGCCGAGCGTAATCTCAGGCTGCCCGAATTTGGCGCTATCGGCGGCGATGATGATGTCGCACATCATGGCGAGTTCGCAGCCGCCGCCAAGCGCGTAGCCCGCGACCGCGGCGATGGTCGGCTTGCGGCAGCGGGCGATGCGGTCCCCGCCAATTGCGGCAAAATCGCTGGAAAACATGTCGATGAAGGCTTTCGGCTGCATTTCCTTGATGTCGGCGCCAGCGGCGAAGGCCTTCTCACTGCCGGTCACCACAATGCAGCCGATCGCGTCGTCGGCCTCGAGGTCGTCGACCGCAGCCGCAATCTCCCGAAACACGCCGAACGACAGCGCATTGAGCATTTTCGGGCGATTGAGCTTGATGATGCCGACCGCGCCCCTGCTTTCGACGATGATATGCTCGAACATGCTCATGATGCCGCCCCCGAGTTGATTTGGCGGGCAATTTGCCCGCTGCTGGGGTGGGCTTCAAGTGGGCTGCGGCGGCGCGGAGGGATGGCCCTCTCCGCGGCTCAGGTGATGAACATGCGCGCGGCCGAGGCGACCGTCAGCAACGCGCCGAAGATCACGAATATCTTTCCGACCAGCGAGGTCGTGTCCCAGATCGAATTGTCGGTTGCGGCGACGATGGCCGGCGCCATCCGGCGCGAGCCTCCATTCACGCCGGTAGTTCGGCTACGAAACGCGTCATTGCTTGCCGCGCGATCGATCTCGTTCAACTGGTCCGCAGGCACCACCTGATTGATCGCTCTCGCCTGCGCGACCACGATGGCCTGCGCGCGTGCAGCCGTCCTGTCTCCCCACGGCTCGGAAGGCGCCGAGCCGAATGCGGCCGGTTCGGCCATTTGCGCATCTGCTTCGCCATGGCCGAACGCCGCATACGGCGAATTCACCAGACATATCATCAAACCGGCCATGCCGATCGATGCCAGACGCCCGCCCTCGCTGCCCATGTCGCAATTTCCCCAGTTTGCGAATCCTTGGCAAAAAGGAGACCCCGTGCCGTGTCGGCACCGGGGCGGAAACTGGGAATCTTCGCGCAACAGCAGGCAAAAGCGGGGCAGCAAAGGAAGAGTGGCGTCGTTGTCGCGAACGAGGCGTCCACGGCAGTCACCAACCGTGACGCTCCCATGTCAGGATCGCGGATCAATGGTATGAGCCCCTGGCACCGAATTTCAGTCGCGGTTTCCAGGGAGCTGCCGGCGGAGCTCATGTCACGATTTCGTGATTGGCGATTGCTCGCGTAACAAATTGAAAGATTGAGCGAAATGCACTGCAGGAGCGCGCGTGCGCGATCGTGACGACGAATGGACCGGCTTGATGCGCCAGGCCCTGGCGGGCGATGGAGCGGCCTATCACCGCCTGCTCAAGGCGGTGACACCGGTCCTGAGGGCTGCGGCGCGGCGCGGTCTGGCGCGCGCCGGGCAACCGGTCGATCAATCCGAGGATATCGTGCAGGACATCTTGTTGGCGGTGCATCTGAAACGGCATACGTGGGACGTCGAAGCGCCGTTCGCGCCCTGGCTGTTTGCGATTGCGCGCAACAAGCTGATCGACGCGCTACGCCGGCGCGGCCGGCGGATCTTCGTCAATATCGACGATTTTGCCGAGACGATTGCCGACAAGCCCGCGGCCGAGACCGCGCCGGCAAGCGAGGTCGCAACGCATCTGCAATCGCTGCCGTCACGGCAACGCGAGGTGCTGCAGGCAATCGCGGTCGACAGCACGTCGATCAAGGATACGGCCGCGAAATTCGCGATGAGCGAGGGCGCCGTGCGGGTGGCGCTGCATCGCGGGCTGACCGCTCTGACCGCCAAACTACGGGATCAATGAGAATGGACACCGATCAGCTCATCCGAACCCTCGCCGCCGACAATGCCCATCACTCCCGGCCAGTTGGCGTCGTGCTGGCTCTGGCACTGCTGGCCGCGGCGCCGGTTTCCTTCGCCTTGTTCTTCGCGGTGCTCGGGGTCCGACCGGATGTGTCGACCGCGATGCGCAATCCGTTCTTCGACCTGAAATTCGTGGTGACACTGGCGCTGGCAATCTCGGCGATCGCGGTCAGCTTGCATTTGTCGCGGCCGGAAGCCTCGCTGCGGGGCTGGTCCCTGCTGCTGCTGATTCCGGTCGGGATTCTGGTCGCTGGAATCGGCAGCGAGATGATGCTGCCGCAGCGGTTGCCGATGCTGACGCGTCTGATCGGCAGCAATTCGAAGCTCTGCCTGAGCGCCATTCCGGTGATCTCGCTGCCGCTGCTGGCGGCGGCCCTGCTCGGACTGCGCCACGGCGCCCCGACGCGACCGGCCGTCGCTGGCGCCATCGCCGGGTTGCTCTCCGCGGGACTGGCGGCGACGCTATACGCGGCGCACTGCACCGACGATTCCCCGCTGTTCGTCGCGACCTGGTATACGCTCGCGACCGCGCTCGTCACCGCCGTGGGCGCGCTGGCGGGCCGGAAGGTGCTGAGTTTCTAACGGGACCGAATGCCCGGCAGGGGTTCGGTATCCTCAGGCCGCCGGTGCGGGCTTCGAGCCCTGCTGCATACGGTGGAAGCGCAACACCTGCTGGGCTGTCGACGACCGCAGCCGTTCATACGTGTTCTTGCAAGCCGGGAGATCAGTCGGGTCTCCGCCCAGGACATCGTCGCGCATCGAGATGATCGCCCTGACCGTGGGCCATGACAGGCTCGCGACTTTCGCAAGAATCATCACGCCCTCGGCGCGGCTTTCCATCATCATGGTTTCGGCCGTGGCCACCGGCACGTTGGCCATCGCCGCGATCGCGGCATTGGTTTCATCGAACTTGCTCTGATCCGCGAATTGCGTCAGCAACTGCTCATTGAGCCGGCCGTCGTCGTAGAGCGACTTGACCAGCGCGTGAGCGATCTCAGTCTGCTTGGTAACCGCCGCCGGCGCGGTGTGCGCGCGCCGCGTCGCCTCGCGGACCGCGGGCTGGATGTTACCGGCTTGCTCCGGATGTGCCGCCTCCAGTCTTTCCTTGACCGCGGCGGAAGCCTTGGCGAGCAGTTTCAGGTAGAGATGGCGCGGCAACGTCGGCCGCAGGCCGAGACAGGTCGCGAGATCGTCGTTGCCGTCAGCGCGACCGACCAGCCGGTCGAATCCGCCTTCGGAGAATTCGGCGCCTGGATTGTTTACGGTGCTTTGCACGACCTCGTCATTGCCGCGCTGGACCAGCACGTCGGTTACCGCGCGGCTGAGAACCCTGCGGATCGAGATCGCGAGCAGATGGGCCTGGCTCTTGCTGCTGGCCGCCTCGATCAAGGCCTCGTCGTCGAGCCGTTCCGACTTCGACAGCACCGGACCGGCGACCTCGATGACGTCGTCGAAGGCCAGCATGCGGATGGTGTCGCGCGGCGCGTTGTCGAGCGGAGCCAGTCGATTGGCCAGCAGCGTCCTGGCCGACACTTCGATGTGGTCGATCAGGCATTTGAAGACGTCGTCGAACAGGCCAACCTGCTCGTCGGAATAGTCGACCGCGCCGCCGAGAAACAAGTCCGTTACGCGGCGAAGCGTCTCGACGCGGCGAGCCACGGTTCCGTGCCTCAGTGTTGCCTGCAACTCGTCGAGCAGATTTCCGGTATGGGAGGCGGATCTTGAAATCATTGTCTCCATCCTGGATTTGTGGGCGCAGGCGATCCTTCGTTCGCAGCGGAAGATTTGAAAGTTGCGTTCATGCGGCGATGACGCGGTCGCGTCCTCGTGCCTTGGCGTCATAAAGGGCGCTGTCGGCACGGGCGAGAACGGAGTCCGAATTCTCGTCGTCGCGTAAGGTCGCGACGCCGGCGGATATCGTGACCCGCATGTCAGGCGAGAAGGCGCTCCAGTCGAGTTCGGCGATGATCGCGCGCAGCCGCTCGACAATGCGGCCGGCGCTCTTGGCGTCGGTGTCTGGAAACACCAGCAGAAACTCTTCGCCGCCGTAACGGCCGAATCTGTCGTTCGGGCGGATGTTGGCGAACACGGTGATGGCGAAGGTCCGCAGCACTTCATCGCCGGTCGGATGGCCGAAGGTGTCGTTGATGCGCTTGAACCAGTCGAGGTCGATCAGCGCGATCGAGCAGGGCGCATTGGTCCGCTGGGAACTGGCGATCTGTTCTTCCAGCACGCGCATGATGCAACGACGGTTGAGCGTGCCCGTCAACTCGTCGAGCTCGGCGAGTTCTTCGATGCGCCGGTAGGCCTCCTTCAGCTTGAGTCCGCTCTGGTAGAGCGACTCGCGCATCGAACTGGAAAAGATGCCGATGAACATGCAGCGGCCGAAGCCGAGCAGGAAGACCAGCATGGTGGCGAGACGTTCGAGACGGCTGCCATCCGGCATCGCGAAATGCTTGTCGGTTTGCAGAAACAGGACCGCGAACGCCAACAGCGCGACGGTCCAGGTCAGCGCCGTCTGTCGCGGCGTCGCGCGGAGCGAGCCGAAGCTGAACACCGTGAACAATGTGCAGAGGAAGACGATGCTGGCTTCCGGCACGACATAGGCGAAGACAACCGCGATCAGCATGCCCGTGATCGACTGCGGCAAGACCAGATAGTGATCCTTGAAGCGATCGTTGAATCCGGTCTGGGAGAGCACGGTGAAGACGCCGACGAATGCCAGGCCCGCGGCGAGATAGGACGGCGCGACCGTCGTCGGAATGGTGCCGGCAAAGGCATAGATCAGCAGGGCGCTGGCATCGAGAAGATAGCATGCCGCGATCATCTCCAGGATCTTGCGGCGCTGTTTCACCCGGCGTGCGAGAACCAGGGCGCTCGGCATTGCGCCGGCGCTGTCCTTTTCGGGGGCAATCGGATTGAGAACAGGCGATGCAGCGGTGCTCATCGTCTCGCCTTTGATGGAGCCAGCGGCAAGAAATCTAAGTGGCAAAGCCTTTAGGTTTGGTATCTTTTGGAACCTGGCGCCGAGGTGGTTTTCCGGAAGGGATCAAGCGTCCCCGTTGAATCCCCGGAGTCTTGGGCGAATGCTGTGGCCGTAACGACTCCGGCCGGTCATGAGCTACGGTTGCGCCGGTGATTGAGGGCGGCTTGAATAAAAGCAGTGTATCATGATACCATTTCAGCAGTCATTTCACGGGTTGGGTTGTCGACACCGATGCGAAAATCCGCTTTTGTGCGGTAGATCACATTCATGGGCGCATAGCTGCTCTACCTTCAAGATTCTTGCCCTCCCGATCGAACCCTCCGCCCGCCCGACCCGACCAACCTTGCGAGACGGCCATTGAGCGCGACACAGGCGGCTACGGACGACGTCCTGATCGCAAGGATCGCACAAGGCGACCGGCTCGCCATGCAGGTGTTGTACGGACGGCATCATGTCAGGGTGTTTCGCTTTGGACTGAGGCTTGTCCGCAATCAGCAGGTCGCTGAGGACCTCATCAGCGAGGTCTTTCTCGATGTGTGGCGTCAGGCCGGCAAGTTCGAAGGCCGATCCGCCGTGTCGACTTGGCTGCTGGCCATAACCCGGTTCAAGGCCCTGTCTGTGCTGCGGCGCAAAAAGGACCTCGAACTCGAAGACGAGGCTGCTAACGCGATCGAGGATACGTCCGACGATCCGGAAGTGGTGACGCAGAAGAAGGATACCAGTGAGGCGTTGCGGAGATGTCTGCAAGGGCTTTCTCAGGACCACCGGGAGATTGTCGATCTCGTCTACTACCACGAGAAATCGGTGGAAGAGGTGGCTGAGATCGTCGGGATACCGGAAAATACCGTCAAGACGCGTCTGTTCTATGCGCGCAAAAAACTGGCCGAACTGCTGAAGGCAGCCGGCGTCGAGCGAGGCTGGCCATGATGGCATTGAGCAAGAGAATGCTGCAGCAAGAGCCAAGTGACATCGAGATGCTGTTGCCGTGGCATGCGGCCGGTACCTTGAATGCGCGCGACGCACGCCGCGTCGACGAGGCGCTCGCCGCTGATCCGGACCTCGCCCGGCAATACGCGGTGATACGCGAGGAATACGCCGAGACGATTGGCCTCAACGAAAGCCAGGGTGCGCCGTCGGTGCGCGCGATGCAAAAGCTGTTCGCCGCGATCGATGCCGAACCGCGGCGGCAGCCACGCTTGCAGTTCGGTCTTTCGACGCGGATATCAGGTTTTTTCGCCAGCCTGTCGCCACGCACGCTGGCGTGGTCGGGCGGCCTCGGGGCGCTGGCGCTTCTGCTGCAGGCCGGCGTGATCGGGGTGGTCCTGGTGAAGGCCCCACCGGCCAGCTACGAGACGGCGTCGTTGAGCGCGAGCGAATCCGGGAACGCGCCGGTGATCACGCGCGCGCTGCGTCAGGACGGACTGCCACCGCCACGCGCCCTGGTGCGCTTCGCGCCGGATACGCGTATCGCCGACATCACGGCCCTGCTGGACAACTACAAGGCCTCGATCATCGATGGCGGCAGTGGCGGCATGTTCCGGCTGCAATTCGGTAGCAAGGCGCTGACGAGGGACGAGGTTGCTGTCCTGATGCGCGGGTTGCAGAGCGAGAAGATCGTCAGTCTCGCCGTCGCAGCGCCTTAAGGCTTTTCGCCCAAGCGAACTCTCGTGGTGCCGGTCGTTACGTCCTCGGCCGAGCGCCTGCGCAGTCCTTGAGCATCAGAGGCGATCCCGGTTCAAGCGGATCGTGCTCTTGCCCGAGTTCCAAAGTCTCCACCCGTAGCGTTAAAAAATCGTCGCTCGCTTTGAACGTGTGTCTGCCGGTTCGCGACATATCGAGGTGGGAGCGATCATCCCCTCCCCACCAGCTATATCAGGCGCGAGCGCCCATCCACCCCAAGCGCCCGTATGGCTTGACCCGTCCGGTTGTCCCCCCGGACGGGTCTTTCATTTTTGGAACCTGACATCGCGCGCTCTCGCACTGAACCGCCGCCATATCGGGCACGGCGTGATCGCTGCGCGCGCGCAAGGTTATCCCGACTGTTGCTGGAAAACACCGGTCTCTCGGGAAACGCGCTCATCGCTGGACAGGCCAAAACTTCTCCACAAACTGCTGTTGTCACATTGATTCGGTTTTGTTGCGTCTGCTTCCGTTTCAGGCTTCGCGGGCTGACTCATGACACATCGCTTCGACGCGGCCCACGACCCGGCTGTTGCTGCGCGCTGGTGCACGCTTGCCGAGCAGCGGCTGGAATATCTGACGGAATTGTTCCAGAACGGCCGCTGGCGTCGCTACTACAGCCACACCGCGTTCATCGAGAACATCAAGGAAGCCAAGGCGATGGTCGCGTACTGGCGCGCACTCTCGATACCCGGCCATGTTCCGGACGAACCAGCGCCGATCCTGATCCCCGAGCTGAAGCCGGTAGCCGTGCCTGAGGTGGTCGAGCCGGCTCCGGACGAGATTCATCTCGACGTCGCGAGCGAAGCTGCACCGGCGGATGAGGCTGCGCCCACCGATGAGGTGGATGCGACGCCGGCCCCGGAGGTTCCGGACGAGGAGGTGCCGGACGAGATGCCTTCGACCACCGACCATATGAATGATCGCTATTCCCTGTTGCGCAACCTGACGCTGTAGTCTGGCGCCCCCGAGCACAACGCTAGCGTCGTATCGCATTGGTCCCTATCATCACCTGGGCGTAGCGCTGTGCACCCTCAGTCGACAGATCCGCGGTGATCGGCCGTGCGTGATCGAGCCCGACCACCGCGCCGCGCGGCGTTTCCGAAATCATGTTGTTGCCGACGAGAGCGGTGCCGGCGCCCGGAACCACGGAGACGCCGACGCCGACGAATGCCTTGCGGATCACGTTGCCGGTGATGGCGACGTCGCGCAGATATTTGCCCCAGCCGGCGACGATGCCGAACGACGGCGCATTCTCGATCACATTGCCCGACACGGAGGTATCGGCCTCGACATAGATGCCGATGCCGGCATCGTCGTCCGGTGCGGTCCCGATCGGCCGCTTCGCAAGCAGATTGCGGATGATGTTGCCCTGCACGACGGCAAGGCGGCCGCCTTCGTTGAAGTTGCACACGGATACGCCCAGCGCTGCGCCGTCGACCGTATTGTTGGCGATCACGGCGCCCTCGAACGCGAATTCGGAATAGAGCGCGACCTCGCGGACGTCGCTGACGCTGTTGCCGGTGATCTGGATGTTGGCCGCCGAATTGCCGCGCACCGCCGAATAGTCGCAGTTGCGGATGCGGTTGCCGCGCACGATCACGTTGCCGGCGCGAAAGGCGTTGATGGCGTTGCCGTATTGCCCGGAGCCGCCGGGGCCGGCCTTGATGTCCTCGATGCGGTTGTCGGCGACCAGCGTGCCGTCGTCGCCGATCGCGCTGCGCAGGATCTCGATGCCGTTGTCGCTGGTGCCGGCGATGGTGTTGCGCGACACGATAAGGCCGGCCGCGTCGAAGGAGACCACCGCGGTGACCGCGATGTCGGTGATGATGTTGCCGCTGATGTCGCCTGCGACCTGTTCGAGCCAGATGCCGCTGCCGCCGCTTTTGGTGATCTCGCAATCGAGGATGCGGATGTCGCGTCCAGAAAGACAATGCACCAGGCCGCGCCGGGCGGGCAGGGGGATGCCGCCGCCGTCGAGGGTGATGTTGCTGAGGGTGATGCGGTCTGCGCCTTCGCCCAGAAGCATCGAGGCGCCTCCTGTGAACAGCAGCCTGGTCGCGCCGCGCACGCCGGTCAGCTGCGTGCCGTTTGCGAGGTGCAGCAGTCCGGTTCGGTAGACACCGGGCGGCAGCACCAGCGGGACTTGCGCGCGCGCCGCCTCGTCGATTGCGCGCTGCAGGGCCTTGGTCTGATCGTCGGGACTGCCGGGCCTGACGCCAAATTGCGTGGCGTCGCGGCCGAGCATGGAGGCCAGCGGCGCGGCGCGCGCGGCATCGGCGGTCGCCAGTGCGCCGGCCATGCCGGCGGCCGACGCTCCGAGGAGATGGCGGCGATCGAGATCCATGATGCGTCTTTCGTCAGCGCGTATCAGGGGCTGCAATCGAGCCTAGCGCCGCATGGTCACCACCGCGTTGCGGGTACGCGATTGTTGCGACCAGGGTTAACAATTTGACGTCGACGATGGACGATGGCTGCTCCCGGCGCCGTCATTGCGAGCGCCAGCGAAGCAATCCATCGCGAAGCAAGGCGAAGGCTGGATTGCTTCGTCGCAATCGCTCCTCGCAATGACGGCAAGTCGCAATGACGGCAAGAGTTCGCTTTGCCCACCGCCGTCATACTCCGCGAAAGCGGAGTATCCAGTACGCCGCGGCCTATCCATTTCATCGCCGACGTCCCTGGAATACTGGATCGTCCGCTTTCGCGGACGATCCAGTTGAGGGTGTGGTGTCGTCTCGCGCAATAGCAGACATGTTTCTAAGCTCCGCGGCGCGGAGCACCCGAGAGTTTTCCAGAAACCTTCACCGCTCTGAAGACAGAGGGCGCGGAGAATGCCGGGTGCTCAATGCCGGGTGCACGTAACCGCCTGCCTTCCGCGCATGCGTAGCCTGGGGAAGCGAAGCGCCCCCATGGATGCGTCATTGCGAGCGCAGCGAAGCAATCCAGCTCTGCACGGGGTTAGATGGATTGCTTCGTCGCAAGGGCTCCTCGCAATGACGGGGAAACAGCTCTGTTTCATGGCTACATTTCGAGTCAGGCTCCGAGGAGCATCGCGGTACGCGATGCGTATCGAGGCTACAGATGGGCCGTCATGGTTTCAGACGGCGCGCCATGCGAAGCATTGCCTGGAGATGGTGCGAACGCGCGCATCGTCACCATGGGGGCGGGGATCGGCGTGACGCGAGTTGTCTCACGGTCGCAAGATCGTCACCGTCTCAGCTCTCCCGCTGCGCCGCTCGCGACAACTTCACCAACTCCAGCAGCATGGCCTCGCCGGCATCGACCAGCTCCTCCAGCGTGATGCCCGCGCGCCTACGCTGCATCAAGGCGTCGCGTGGCAGCGGTGGCACATGCACGAAGGCGGCGAGGCGGGGACCGTGCGCGCTGAGGGTGGCCTCGATCGCGCGCCAGCTCAGATAGTTGCAGAGATAACTGCCGGCGTCGCGCGAGGCCCGTGCGTCGATGCCGGTGGCAAGCGCTGCGCGCAGCAGGCGCGCGGTATGCGGGCCGAATGTCAGCGCGTCGGCGCCGTCGACGATCGAGCCGTTGCGCGCGATCTTGCGGTCGGCGTCGGGGAAAGTCGTGGTGACGGCATTGCGGGCGCGGGTCTCGATGCGGATGTGGTCGGCGCGGCCGGCCAGGCCGAACATCAAGAGCGCGGCGGGGCGAAGCCTGGCGATCAAATCGGGCAGTTCGCGATCGACCGTGCCATAGGTGACATGAAAAATATGGCCGGTCAGCTCCACATCGGAGAACGCCGGTCGGCGCAGCTCGGTCAGGCGTTTCACCAGCGCCATGGTGGGATTGTACGGCGCGCCCGGGAATGGGCCGAAACCGGTGATGAGGATCCGCAGCCTGTCGGTCATGTCAGCATCTCCGCGATCCTGTCGGCGGCGAGTGCCGGCGCCATGCGGCCATCGGCGACCTCGGCCTCGATCTTTTTCACGTGAGCGCGAATGGCGGTATCGGACCGTAGCCGCTCCATCATCCGGTGCTCCAGCATCGACCACATCCATTTCACCTGCTGCTCGCGCCGTCGCGCGGCAAAATCGCCGGACGCGTTCATCGCGGTGCGGTGGTCGAGAACCTTTTGCCAGAGTTCGGCGATGCCGGCGCCGGTCAGCGCCGAATAGGTGACGACCGGCGGGTGCCAGTGTTCCGAGCGCGGCGCGAGGATATGCAGCGCGCCGCGATAGTCGGCGGCGGCTATGTTGGCGCGCTTGACGTTGTCGCCGTCGGCCTTGTTGATCGCGATCATGTCGGCGAGTTCGACCAGGCCCTTCTTGATGCCCTGCAATTCGTCGCCGGCGCCCGGCAGCATCAGCGCCAGGAAGAAATCGGTCATGTCGCAGACCGCGGTCTCGGATTGGCCGATGCCGACGGTTTCCACCAGGATGACGTCGAAGCCCGCGGCCTCGCACAGGAGCATGGCCTCGCGGGTTTTCGCCGCGACGCCGCCGAGCGTGCCGGAGGAGGGAGAAGGGCGGATGAAGGCGCGGTCAGATGCAGACAGTCGCGCCATGCGCGTTTTGTCGCCGAGGATCGAGCCGCCGGTGCGTGCCGAGGACGGATCGACCGCGAGCACCGCGACGGTCTGGCCGCGCTCGATCAGGAACATGCCGAGCGCGTCGATGGTGGTGGACTTGCCGACCCCGGGAGAGCCGGTGATGCCAACACGGATCGCCTTGCCGGTCTCAGGCAGCAGCGCCTGCACGAGGTCGCGTGCGGCGGCCTGATGGTCGGCGCGCCGGCTCTCGATCAGCGTGATGGCGCGCGCCAGCGCGGCACGGTGACCCGCGCGGAGGTCGGCGGCGAGGGCAGCGATATCCGGCGTCTTACGCACAGTCATTGCGCCTCGTCATCATCGCCCTTGGGCCGCGTGCCGCCGAAAAGTGCCGCGCCAGGTGGCGACAGATGCGGCCTCGTCACCTCCCACGGCACGAAGGCGGTGTACGGGCCTTCGGCATAGGCGCCGACCGCATCGGGAGGATAATAGAACAGCAGGCCCGAACTCTTGCCCGCTTCGCTCGAGGGCGCCAGCGCAACGGCGCCGATCTTGAGCAGCTTCGCCTCCAGCCCCTTGGACCATTCCGCCGTCGCTGTGTCGGTTGCACCGCGCTTTGTCTTCTCGGCCTTCAACGCGGTGATCACGGCTCGCAGCATCGCCGTCATGGTCGGGCCATTGTCGACCGTTTCGACGAAGAAGGGACGGATGCTGATGCGCTTGCGGGCGGTCCGGTCCCACAGGATGGTGTTGATATCGCGGTTGGGATGGGCGGCCCGGGTGTCCATGTAGTCAGTCCTGAGCAAGCTGACATAGCGATCGGCGACGATGGAGCGGACGTTATATTTGCGCTCGAAGGTCCAGCCGCCCTCCTTGAGGAGTTGCGGGTCCTGCTTCAGTTCGACGGCGGCATCGGCGGCAATTTGGTCGAGCCACTTTCGGCCGTCCGCAAGGCTGTCGGCAGCCAGCGCCGGATCGGCCTTGATCCGGTCGTCGAGCCAAACCTTGGCCTCGATCGCCGTGGTCTTGAGCGCGGCGTCGGGTTTGGGTTCGGCGGCGAGGGCGGGTGTGGCAAGACACGCGACGGCGGCGAGCAGGATCAGCCTGCGTGCGAGGGGAGAAGCGGCCAGGTCCACAGGAACAATCCTTTGCAGGGAACAGTGATCGACGCGGCGGCTACTCCGCCGCCTCGCTATGGCCGAGCCGCGCGTTGAGCTTGTGGATCAGCTCTTCGGCGGCATCCGCGATCACGGTGCCGGGCGGGAAGATCGCTTCCGCGCCGGCCTTGTACAGCGCGTCGTAATCCTGCGGTGGCACCACGCCGCCGATGATGATCATGATGTCGTCGCGGCCCTGGCTTTTCAGCGCGGCTTTCAACTCCGGCACGGCGGTGAGATGGGCTGCGGCCAGCGACGACAGCCCGAGAATATGCACGTCGTTCTCGACCGCCTGGCGCGCGGCTTCGTCGGCGGTGGCGAACAGCGGTCCGATATCGACGTCGAAGCCGACATCGGCGAAGGCCGAGGCAATCACCTTCTGGCCGCGGTCGTGGCCGTCCTGGCCGATCTTGGCGACGAGAATGCGTGGCCGGCGGCCCTCGGCCTGCTCGAAGGCATCGATCAGCGCAGCCAGCTTCTCGACCCGGTTGGACATGGTGGACGCCTCCCGCTTGTAGACGCCGGTGATCGATTTGATCTCGGCGCGGTGACGGCCATAGACCTTTTCCAGTGCGTCGGAAATCTCACCGACGGTGGCCTTGGCGCGCGCGGCGTCGATCGCCAGCGCCAGCAGGTTGCCGTTGCCTTCGCCGGCACTGCGGGTCAACGCGGCGAGCGCGGTGTCGACGTCGGTCTGGTTGCGCTCGCTCCTGAGCCGCTTGAGCTTGTCGATCTGCAGCCGCCGCACCGTCGAGTTCTCGACCTTCAACACATCGATCGGCGCCTCGTCGAGCGGCTTGTACTTGTTGACGCCGATCACAGCCTGGCGGCCGGCGTCGATGCGGGCCTGGGTCTTGGCGGAGGCTTCCTCGATGCGCAGCTTCGGCACGCCGGCCTCGATGGCCTTGGCCATGCCGCCGAGTTCCTCGACCTCCTGGATATGCCCCCACGCTTTCGCCGCGAGGTCCCGGGTCAGGCGCTCGACATAGAACGAGCCGCCCCAGGGATCGATGATCCGCGTGGTGCCGCTCTCCTGCTGGAGGAACAGCTGCGTGTTGCGCGCGATGCGGGCGGAGAAATCGGTCGGCAGGGCGAGTGCCTCGTCGAGCGCGTTGGTGTGCAGCGACTGGGTGTGGCCCTGCGTCGCCGCCATCGCCTCGATCGTGGTGCGCATCACGTTATTGTAGACGTCCTGCGCGGTTAGCGACCAGCCGGAGGTCTGGCAATGCGTCCGCAGCGACAGCGAACGCGGGTCTTTCGGGTTGTAGGGTTTCAGCAGCTTGGCCCACAGCAGCCGCGCCGCGCGCATCTTGGCGACTTCCATGAAGAAGTTCATGCCGGTGGCCCAGAAGAACGACAGCCGCGGCGCGAAGCGGTCGACGTCGAGGCCAGCAGCGAGGCCCGCGCGCAGATATTCGACGCCGTCGGCCAGCGTATAGGCGAGTTCGAGGTCCTGCGTCGCGCCGGCCTCCTGCATGTGATAGCCGGAGATGGAGATGGAATTGTATTTCGGCATCCGCTGCGAGGTGTAGGCGAAGATGTCGGAGATGATCCGCATCGAAGGCGCGGGCGGATAGATGTAGGTGTTGCGCACCATGAACTCTTTCAGGATGTCGTTCTGGATCGTTCCTGAGAGTTTTTCCGGCGGCACGCCCTGTTCCTCGGCGGCCGCGACGAACAGCGCGAGGATCGGCAGCACCGCGCCGTTCATGGTCATCGACACGCTCATCTGATCGAGCGGGATGCCGGCGAACAGCGTGCGCATGTCGTAGATGGAATCGATCGCAACACCCGCCATGCCGACGTCGCCGGAGACGCGGGGATGATCCGAGTCATAGCCGCGATGGGTGGCGAGGTCGAAGGCGACCGAGAGACCCTTCTGGCCGGCGGCGAGGTTGCGGCGATAGAAGGCGTTGGAATCTTCCGCCGTGGAGAAGCCGGCATATTGCCTGACTGTCCAGGGCTGGTTGACATACATGGTCGGGTAGGGGCCGCGCAGATAGGGCGCGATGCCGGGCCAGGTGTCGAGGAAGTCGATGCCGTCGAGATCAGCCTCGCTGTATGCGGGCTTGACCGGGATGCCCTCGGGCGTCAGCCAGGGCTCAGCGCCGCCGGCTGGAGCGCTGGTTGCGACCTGCTCGAACGCAACATCAGCGAAATTGGGAATGCGGGTCATCGCTCAAGCGCTCTTCGTTGTTCTCGCCAATCGGCTTTGAATTTCGTCGTGGAGATCCCGTATTTCGCACATGACCAAATGTAGCTTCTCGTACGAAAAAAGCCCAAGCCAAATGTTTCCAAGATAGGCCGAAAATCCGGGCCCGGTCACACACCCGAGGGATAACAAGCGGTACGCCAATGGGTGCCTAACAGGTCCGCGCATCGATAGCCGCAACTTGCTCCTGGATAATGCGCTGGCAGTCTCGAATTCGACCCACCGCTTTCGAAGTGCTTCGGCAATCTCGGGATCGGTAAGTCGGGCGAGATCGGAACGGAGATTGATGGAGAGCACTCGTCCCATCGCATTCTTGCCTCATCTCAATCATGGTCCGGGTGCTGGTGGCTGACGATCGTCGCCATCTTCTCCGGCCCGTAATTCTGCTGCGTGCTCTGGCTCGGCAAATTGGCGATGGCGACCACCCAGCCGAGCCGGGATTCCGAGCCATATTGCGTCGTCGGCACCATGCGGTCCGGGCGGTCGAAGGCGCCGGTCATGATCTCGATCCGGGGGCCGTCGATGCGGCGAAAGCTCAGGGGCGTGCCGCAGGCGGCGCAGAAGTCGCGCTCGGCGATGGAGGAGGAGCGGAACGCGGCTGGCTGGCCGCGGGTCCAGGCGAAATCCTTCTTGTCGATATCGGCGAAGGAGGCGAACGGCGCGCCGGAGGCCTTCTGGCACATCCGGCAATGGCAGATGCTGACCTTCACTGGGGAGGCCGAGAGTGCAAAGCGGATGGCGCCGCATTGGCAGCCGCCGGTGTGAACGGGGTTGGTAGCGGTGGTCATGCGTCCTCCATGTGCCGGTAGGCGTCCTGCAGCACGGTCAGCGCATTGCCGCCGGCAAAGATGAAGCTGCCGACGCCTGCCGCCTTCAGCGCGGGTTCCAGGTCGCCGGGGCGGCCCGCCAGATAGATATGCTTGGCCCCCGCCGCCGCCAGCGCCCGCGCAGCGCCCGCCGCCAGTTGCGCGTAGGCCTTGTCGGACGAGCAGACGCATGCCAGAGCAGCGCCGGAGGCCGTGAAGGCGGCGGCGAGGGACGCGAGGTCCTCTCCTATTGGGAGAACTGAAGGGGAAGGCAAGAACTCGACCGCCTCGATGCCGCCGCTCTCGAAGAAGCTCTTGGCGAAGGTGGCCCGCGCGGTGAAATCGGCTGGCGTTCCCAGATTGGCGAGGAACACTTTGGGTCGTGCTCCCTTGCGCGCCAGCAGATGGTCGGACCTGTCGCGCAGCGCCTCGAACGGCATCGCCAGCCGGATCGGCTCCAGCGGGTTGAACTTGATCTTGGGCTTGCCGTAGGGCGCGGCCTCGCTCGGCTTGGCCTTCAGCACACTGGCGCGGGGCTCCTGCAGGTTGGGAAATTCGCTGGCGCCGGTCAGCACGTCGCGTCGCCTGGCGATTGAGGCCTGCCGTGCGGCGCGGGTGGCTGCCACCTTGGGCTGGATCAGATTGTTGCCGAGCGCGGGGAATGCCCCGCCATTTTTTTCGATGTCCTGGAACTGCGCCCAGGCCGCTGCGCAGAGCTCTCGCGTCAGCGCCTCGATGCCGCCGGCGCCGGCGGCGGGGTCGGACACCTTCGCCAGATTGGACTCCTCGAGCAGGACCAGTTGGGTGTTGCGCGCCACGCGCCGCGCAAAAGCGTCGGGCAGGCCCAGCGCCAGCGTATGCGGCAGCACGCCGATCGCGTTGGCACCGGCGAGGCCGGCGGAGAACACAGCCATCGTGGCGCGCAACATGTTCACGGCAGCGTCGCGCTGGGTTAGCATGCGCCAGGCGGTTTCGGCCGCGATGAACAGGGGCTCCGGCTTCAGGCCGCAGCTGTCTTCCACGCGTGCCCACAACAGCCGCAGCGCGCGGAATTTCGACAGCGTCAGGAACTGGTCGGCGTCGGCGCTCAGTCGTGCGTAGATCATGCCGCGGGCGACATCGAGCGGGATGCCGGCGTTGTCGAGCGCGCGCAGGTAGGCGACGGCCACCGCCAGGACATAGGCCAGCTCCTGCACTTCGGAGCCGCCGGCGTCGTGGATGATGCGGCCATCGGCGACGGCGAAGGGGCCCTTGAAGCCAGCCGCGGCGACTTTCTTGATCGCGTCGGTGAAGGCCGGCGCAATCTCCCACCAGTTATAGGCGCTGGAGCCCCACACCGCGCAGGCGCCGATCGGATCGAGGCCGAAGCGGATGTTGCATGTGGCGGGATCGATCGTCTTGGCCGTCAGGTGCTCGGCGAGGTGGATCGCCGCCATCCGCGACTGCGGACCCACGTTGAGCTCGATGGCGATGCCGGCGTCGATGAAGATGCCGTCCAGAACGGTCGCGACGCTCTCCGCGGTCGGCTGCATCCCGAACCCGCGCGCGCCGTTGGCGCCTTCAAACACCAGCGTCAGCCCGGTGGCGCCGTTGTCGAGATCGTGCAGCGCCTGCGCATTGGCCTTCTTTGCGTCGGGATGGTCGATCCGCTGCATGATCTGCCAGGGCGCGGCCGCGGCCCGCCCGGCGATCGGGGAGGCGTCCCTGGCCCGCGCGTAGATCGGCGCGATGGCGAGCCCGTCATAGGTCTTGCTCACGAGCTTCTCGAACGGCGCGCCCTTCAACACGCCATCGACGAGCTTGCGCCAGTCGTCAAATGTCGCCGGCGCGAAGTCGGCAGCCAGCGGCAGGTCGTCGGTTACGGAGGTCATATGCGAAGGGTACTCCCGAGGCGTTCGTGCAATCCTGGCAAATAGAGACGAGACTTGCCGGAAAATGCTTTGATTGACCGCAAAATGCCACGGCGGGGCAGCCAAGCCAAACGGTTGTTTTCGGCCGTCAATCGAGGTCCGGCAGCCGCGTAATCCCAGTGGTCGACACCGCCGCCAGGGCGTCGCCGATGCGGCGACCCGCGATCATGCGGTCCGGCGCGATCTCCGCCAGCGGAACCAGCACGAAGGCGCGCTCGAACAGCCGGGGGTGCGGCAGGGTCAGCTCGGGCCGGTCGATCCTGACATCGTCATAGGCGATCAGATCGAGGTCGAGGGTGCGCGGTCCCCAGCGCCGTTCGTGAGCGCGGTCGCGGCCGAATTTGGCTTCGATCTTGTGCAGCGTGAACAGCAGCGCATGGGGATCGAGGCCGGTCTCGATCTCGACGCAGGCATTGATGAAATCGGCCTGCTGCTCGTCACCCCAAGGCGGCGTCGCGTAATCCGACGACCGCGCCTCGAGCGTGCCTTGCGTCATGCCGCAGATGTGGGCGATCGCCTTCTGGAATGTCGCGCGAACGTCGCCGACATTGCCGCCCAGCGCGATGATGGCGCTAGCCATCCGAAGGTACCTGGGATTGGGGCTGTCGCGTCCGTGTCAGCACCACGCCGACATCGTCGAAGATCGCGGCGATCGGCGCGTGCGGCTTGTGCACGGTCACCTTGACCGCCCGGATCCGCGGAAAGCCGCTCAGGATGGCCTCGGCCACCGCGCCGGCGGCACGCTCCAGCAGCTTGTAATTGGTGTCCTTGAAGGCCGCGGAGGCGGTGGCGACCACGTTGGAATAGGACACGGTGTCGGCCAACCGGTCGGTGCGCGAGGATTCCGAGAGATCGGCGAACAGTTCGAGGTCGATCACGAAGCGCTGGCCGACCGCGGTCTCGTGCTCCATCACGCCATGGCGGGCATGGATCACGACTCCGGTGATGAAGATCGTATCGGTCATCGCTTCTCCTCGATCGCTGCTGCCACCCGCAACGCCTGCACGGTCTCGGCCACGTCATGGGTCCTGATGATGCCGGCGCCGCGCTGCGCGGCCATCAGATGCGCCGCGATCGACCCGCCGAGGCGTTGGTCAGGCTCGGAGGGTACCACGGAACTGATGAAGCGCTTGCGTGAGGCACCGACCAGAAGCGGGAGGCCGAAGCTGCGAAGGTCGTCCAGCCGTGCCAGCGCGGTCATGCTCTGCCCCGGTGTCTTGCCGAAGCCGATGCCGGGATCGAGCACGATATTGCCGGTGGGCACACCAGCCTTGGCGGCGATGTCGAGCGAGCGGACGAAAAAGGCCGAGATGTCCGCCATGATGTCGATGGCGGGATCGGCGCGGTCGCGGTTGTGCATCACGATCACGGGGCAGTTGCGCTCCGCCACCAGTGCGGCCATGCCGGCGTCGCGATGCAGGCCCCAGACGTCGTTGGCGATGAGCGCGCCGCTCGCAAGCGCGAATGCCGCGACCTCAGCCTTCATGCTGTCGATCGAGACGGGGACACCGAGCGCGACGATATCGGCCAGCACGGGGCGCAGGCGTTCGATTTCCTGCTCGACCGAGACCGGTTGCGCATCGCCATAGGGCCGGGTGGATTCCGCGCCGATATCGATGACGTCGGCGCCGTCGTCGATCATGCGCCGTGCCTGCGCCAGCGCGCGGTCCGGGGCGATGAACCGCCCGCCGTCGGAGAAGGAATCCGGGGTGATGTTCAGCACCCCCATCACGGCCGGATACGGCCGGGAGAGCAGCGCTCGCAATACCGGATGAACGGCCTCTGTCGCCGCCGTGGCGGCTCTCGACGGGGGGGCGATCATGCGGTGGATTTGCGCGGTCCCCGCGCCGGAGTCAAGCCGAGGCCGAACTGGATGCTAATAGGAGATCTTCGGCTGCAGTTTTCGCGCCTGCGCGATCAATTGCTCGACGGACTTTTCCGACGGCAGCACCCGGACGAGTTTGCGCTTGGTGTTGACGTCTCTCATGTTCTGGGCCAGCCGCGCCGGGTTGCGCAGCGCCAGTTCGCGCACCGTGGCGACGCCTGCGGCGCGCACCAGCCCGGTCTTGGCCTTGCCCATGCCGGGGATGCGCATGTAGTCGGAGACGTTGGCCCATTCCAGCAGCTGCTGCTCGTTGATGCCGGTCTTGGCCGCGAGCGCCTTGCGTCCCTTGACCGTGCCGGCGGCCTCAAGCAACCCATCCGTGGTGCGAATGCCCTCGGATTTCAGCTTGGACGCGGCAAAGGCGGTCATGCCCTCGAGCTCGGAGATGGGATATGTCATGATACTCGATCAGGAAGGTGCTTCGGGTGAGCGTCTTTAGGCGAGCGTCATGCGAATTGGCCGAGCCCTGGTGTCCCCGCGATGATCTTGCCCATTCGGTCCGCTCCGATTTTGTCTAGGAAAACTCTCAAAAGTTCACCGGCGATGCTCTCAATTTCGTCCATACCCGGCCCAAGGGCCGTCAGCCCCGTGCCGACGGACATCACCCGGCCGAGGCCGCTGCCCGAGCTTGCGGCCGCAATCGCAGCCTCAGTCCCGCGAGTCCGATCGATCAACGCCCCAACCGTGCCGGACCGGCCCTCGCTGCGAACAAAGCCCAGCATGACGCCGACGGTTTTCTCAGCGACAGCACCGCCGACGCCGGCCTTTGCAGCCGGCTGACCAATCGATTCGTTCATATTGCCCCGCCTCAACCGGTTACGCGCCGGGTCCTTCTTGGCATATTGAATTTAATCTTGAGCCTCCGGAAAACGAAATACAAGCGACGTGCAGTTTGGATACCGCGATTCGCGTGAGATCGACTCACGAGTGTTGCAGCGATGCAAGAGCAAGCATCGTCCATTCGGATGATTTCTCCGCATGGGACTACCAATTCCGAATTTTTAGGGTGGAACACGCAGTTGCATCGAAGGCGGGTTTCCAGCCGGGGCTTTGACCGGTATCAATCGCTACGCAACAAGCGATACGATGCCACTTGAAATTGAAGCTGAACGCAATGACAACGGACTTGCAGCGATGGTGACATCCGACAAGATGACTGGAGATACCGGCGAAAAGATCTTCGTTGGCAAGGGTGAGCAGCCAGCCTGGCTGACGCTTGCGCTCGGAAACCGCCACGGTCTCGTTACCGGCGCGACTGGCACCGGCAAGACCGTTTCGCTCCAGGTGATGGCCGAGGGATTTGCACGCGCAGGTGTTCCTGTTTTCGCAGCCGACATCAAGGGTGACCTCTCGGGCATCTCCGAGGTCGGCGAAGCCAGGGACTTCATCGTCAAGCGGGCCACCGAGATCGGCCTGACGTTTCAGCCGGATCAGTTTTCGACGATCTTCTGGGACGTGTTTGGCGAGCAGGGCCATTGCGTGCGTGCCACCGTCACCGAAATGGGTCCCTTGCTGCTGGCGCGGATGCTGGATCTGAACGACGTGCAGGAAGGCGTGCTCAACGTCGCGTTCCGCGTCGCCGATGAGAACGGCCTTGCCCTGATCGACATGAAGGATCTCCGTGCGCTCCTGGATGCCATCATCCCGGATGCGGGCAAGAAGGGCGGCGAGGACGATCCGTTTGCGCCGATCCGCAAGGCGGCCCAGGCCTTCGGCAATGTGACGAGAGCGACGGTCGGAACCATCCAGCGGCAGCTCCTGGTGCTCGAGAACCAGGGTGGAACCAGGTTTTTCGGCGAACCGGCGCTGTCGTTGCAGGAGTTCATGCGATGCGATCGTGACGGTCGCGGCATGGTCAACATTCTCGTGGCCGACAAACTGATGCAGAGCCCGAGGCTCTACGCGACCTTTCTGCTGTGGATGCTCTCGGAGTTGTTCGAGGAACTGCCCGAGGTCGGCGATCTGCCGAAACCCAAGCTCGTGTTCTTCTTCGACGAGGCGCACCTTCTCTTCAATGACGCGCCGAAGGCGCTCATGGACAAGATCGAGCAGGTGGTTCGCCTGATCCGCTCGAAGGGGATCGGCGTTTATTTCGTGACGCAGAATCCGATCGACGTGCCGGACCGGGTGCTCGGGCAACTCGGCAATCGCGTGCAGCATGCGTTGCGCGCTTTCACGCCGCGCGACCAGAAAGCGGTCACGGCCGCCGCAGAGACCTTCCGGCCCAATCCGAAGCTCGATACGGCCAAGGTCATCATGGAGCTGGGTAAGGGCGAGGCACTGGTCTCGTTCCTGGAGGGCAATGGCACGCCGGCGATGGTCGAACGCGTCCTGATCCGTCCGCCCTCGGCGCGGATCGGGCCGATCACGCCGGAGGAACGCAAGGCGATCATGGATGCTAGTCCGGTGAAGGGAAAATACGACACCGCGATCGATGCCGAATCCGCCTACGAGATCCTGCAGAAGCGATTGTCGGGAACGGCCGCGGATGCGCCGGCAGGCGGTGGGGGGATTCTCGGCCAGATCGGCAACATCGCCGCGTCGATTTTCGGCACCAACGTGTCGCGCGGCAGGCTGTCGACCGGCCAGCTCATCGCACGCAACGTCACGCGCTCGGTCACCAACAAGGTCGTCGGCGGAGTCGTCGCCGACCTCGGCAAATCCGTTGGCGGTTCGCTGGGAGGTTCGGTCGGGCGCGCGCTGGTCCGTGGCGCGCTCGGCGGGCTGCTGCGGCGATAAGATTGCAGCCGCGTGACATCACTCGATTCCGAACCAAGGGCGAGCCGGTTGAGATATCCGTCGTTGCGGGCGCCGCTCGATATTCTGTTTCTTGTCTGCTGTATCGCGCTGATGGCCGACGTTCTCGTTCCGGAAATCTGGGGCAGCGGAAAAACCAAGGACTATCCGCTCTGGTTCTGGGCGGGACAGCAGGTGCTGGGGGCCAAGGATCTCTATCCACGCGACCCGCATGCCTATTTCGAGTTCATCTATCCGCCGCTGCCGGCGGTGCTGCTCGCAATCCCGAGCTGGTTCGGCAAGGTCCCGCTTTACGTCGCTCTGTCGGTGTTGAACGCGTTCGCATGGTGGATGACGGCGCAGCTCTCGCATGCAATGGCCGGTTCTGGCCGCACACCCGGCCCATGGCTGTTCGCCTTGCCGGGCTTTGCCACCGTGACCTTCGTCTTTGACATGTTCGATCTCGGTCAGCCCAATCTCGTGCTGCTCGTGATGATGCTTTATGGATTCTGGCTTCTGCAGCGCGAGCGGCCGGTCATGGCCGGAAGCCTGTTCGCGCTCGCGACCGCGATCAAGGTCTTCCCGGTCGCCGTACTGCCTTATCTGGTGTGGCGGCGGCGGTGGAAGGCGGTCGCGAGCCTGCTGGTGTTCCTCGTCGGTTTTCTGTTCGTGGTTCCCGCGCCAGTCCGCGGCTTTCAGCACAACATCGTGGAGCTGAAGACCTGGTATCAGGGCATGGTCGGTACCAGCTCGGAGAAGGGGTTTGGCCAGCGCGACGAACAGAACTGGTCCTGGGTCAATCAGTCCATCATCGCGATGACCCACCGCCTGACGCGCCCGGTCAACTACAATCAGGAGGATCCCGCCAAGCCGCCGCGCACCATGAATCTGGTCGATGTGTCGTTCAAGGCTGCGAACTGGGTGGTGCTGGCCGTCTCCGTTGCGATCGGGCTCGGATTTCTCGCCGTCATGCCGCCGCGTGCGCGCCGAACGCCGCGGTCGGACGCCGAGGAACTGGGCATCCTGTTCTGCCTGATGACGGTCGCATCGCCGCTTGCGCGGCAGTATTATTTCATGTGGCTGTTTTTTCCGATGACGGTGCTGATCCATCGCGCCGCTTACGATCCGCGTCCCGCCGTTCGGGGCTGGACCTGGGCGAGCCTCGCGGTCGCCGGTCTCCTGATGGGCCTGTCGCTTCCGGTCTTTCCCAACGATCTGCAGGCCTATGGCAACAATTTCGCGGCGACCGCAATCATGGCCGCTGCCCTGGTCTGGCATATCCTGCATCCGCCTGACGCGACTGGTTCGGCGACGCCGACCGGGCTACAACCTCCCGATTGAGATATCCTAAGCCAGGGACGACAGCCAATGCCCAACGATCAGTTGCAGCCGGTCCTCGACCGCATCGATGCCGACCTGGACAACAGCCTGGAGCGGCTGTTTTCGCTGTTGCGGATCAAATCGATCTCGGGCGATCCGGCGTTCGCGGGCGACTGCAAGGCGGCGGCCGATCATCTCGCCAGGGACATCGCGACGCTCGGTTTTGCCACCGAGGTCCGCCCCACCGCCGGGCACCCGGCGATCGTGGCCAAGAGCAACGGCAAAGGCAATGGCGCCCCGCACGTGCTGTTCTACGGTCACTACGATGTGCAGCCGGTCGATCCGCTCAATCTCTGGCATCGCCCGCCGTTCGAGCCTGAAATCACCGACCACGCCGATGGCCGCAAGATCATCGTGGCGCGCGGGGCCGAGGACGACAAGGGGCAGTTGATGACCTTCGTCGAGGCCTGCCGCGCCTGGAAAGCCGTGACCGGGGCGCTGCCGCTCGACATCACCATCCTGATCGAAGGCGAGGAAGAGATCGGCTCCAAGAACTTCGTTCCGTTTCTCGAAGCGAACAAGGATGAATTCAAGGCCGATTTCGCCATGGTCTGCGACACCGGCATGTGGGATCCGGAAACGCCGGCCATCACGACATCGCTGCGCGGACTCCTCTACGAGGAGGTCAAGATCAAGGCCGCCAATCGCGACCTGCATTCCGGCATGTTCGGCGGTGGCGCACAAAATCCGATCCGGGTGTTGACCCGCATTCTCGGCGGCCTGCATGACGACAACGGCCGTATCGCCATTCCCGGATTCTACGATGGCGTGAAGGACCTGCCGCCGGATATTCTCGCGCAATGGAAGAAGCTCGATCTCACGTCATTCCTCAAGTCGATCGGGCTGTCCATTCCCGCCGGCGAGAAGGATCGTCTCCTGATCGAGCAGGTGACGTCGCGGCCGACCTGCGACATCAACGGCATCATCGGCGGCTATACCGGCGAGGGCTCGAAGACGGTCATCCCGGCCGAAGCCTCCGCCAAGGTCTCTTTCCGCCTAGTCGAAGGACAGCAGCCTGACCGGATCCGCGACGCGTTCCGTGCCTTCGTCAGGGCTGGTGTGCCAGGGGATTGCAAGGTCGAGTTCATCGATCACTCGAGCGGCGCGGCGATTGCGCTCGACTGGAACATGAAGCCGCTCGCCGCCGCAAGGCAGGCGCTGACCGACGAGTGGGGCAAGCAGGCCGTCCTGATCGGGTCGGGCGCCTCGATCCCGATCGTGACCGATTTCAAGACGACCCTCGGGCTTGATTCCCTGCTGGTCGGCTTCGGCCTCGACGACGACAATATCCATTCGCCGAACGAGAAGTACGACCTCCGCAGCTTCCACAAGGGTATTCGCTCCTGGGCCCGCATTCTCGCGGCGCTCGCGGAATTGCCGCGCTGACATCGCCTATCTGGAATCCCTGGACTACACACGGCGAATGCGATCCGGCGACTTCAGGTGCGAGGACCCATGACTTTCCGAAGTTCGTGAAAAAAGGTCTTTGCTGAGACGGATCAGCGGACCTGAATAGGCAAGCCGCCGGTATACCGCAGGCCCAACGACAACAACAACGAAAGAACTAAAACAGCGGAGAACATCGATGAGCAGGCTCTCCTGGCGCTGGTGGTCACGAAACAAGACCAAGTCCCTGGACGATTCGGAGCTCTCTCCTCAACGATTTGAAGGCGGGGACCGGCGTCATCTGCTGCAGGCCCTTTCCGCGATGGTCGGTGGCGGCGCCTTGGCCGTGATGCCACGACCTGCCGAAGCGAGCGACTCGAGCGACTTGCCACCCCCCAAGCGAGTGCTGACCGGCCGCGATGAAGCCGGCAAGTCGGTGTTCAAGTCCTTTGATGTCACTCCCAAGGTGGTGGAGATCGACAACAATCCGGGACTGACATTCTATGAGCTCTACATGACCGAGGGGGTGCCACGGCTCACCGGCTTGGAACCGGATCCGATGCTCGAGGGAACGAAAGCCTTTCCCGGTCCGGGGGGTACGATGTTTCGCCTGATCTCGTATCCGCCCAAGCGCCCTGAAGGCTGGAAGCCGCCGCCCGGCGCCAGCTTCGAGAGTGGGCTGAGGGAAATGTCGGAGAAGGTCCCTCGCATGGGCGACCATTTCGACCGCGGCGCGCCGGGTATGCACACATCCGATACGATCGATTATGGGATCGTGGTTCGTGGCGAGATGACGCTGGAACTGGACGACGGACAAAAGGTCCATTTGCACCAAGGCGATTGCATCGTGCAAAACGGAACCCGGCATCGCTGGCGCAACCCGTTGCCGGAGCCCTGTCTCATGGCCTTCATCTCGCTTGGCGGAAAGCGTGGCTAAGACTTGGGTACATTCCGCCAGATCATGATCTCATGTCGAGCGGGATGACCGTTCGACAGAATTGTAGTCTCGCGTGAAGCAAGGGGCGTTCAGTTGGTCAGGCGGATCGGAGACGCCTTGTTGAACAGGACGGTGAACGCGGACTGGATGGTGGCCGCGTCCGGGGCCAGGATGAAGTTGCTGCCCGCGCAGGCCTGCAGTGCAATCGGAATGTCGTCGACCCGCGTGGCGCCACCGAGACTGCCCGGCTGGCCCAAGGTGGCGTTGTAACCCCAATCCCAGGTCATCGGGTAGTATGGGGTGTTGATGATGGCGACGGTCACGCCGTTGGTCTTGAAACTGCTGCAGAAGCTGGTGTCGAAAACCCTGACCTGGGATTGCAGCGAGGTCTGGGTGGTCCAGGCCCGCGTCGGGTCGTTAACTCCGTCGGTTGCGATGATGACCAGCTTTTGCGGACTTCCCGAGGAGCTTCCGTCGCCCGCGGTCCCGACCGTCGAGACGAAGCTGGAGATCAGATTGTCGAACGGTGTTGCCGCCGCCGCGTCGTCGCTGGCCAGTCCGGGTGCTGGAAATTTGTTCGCGACCACCGTGAAATTCGACGTCGGCGGTGAGTTCTTCGTCAGCGAGCTGTCGAACGACCAGAGCCCGACCTTGACGTAGGTCTTGTACGTCGAACTGCCGTTCAGATAGGTCAGCAGGTTCTGAATGCCCTGGTTGACCACCTGGTAGCGAAGCTCGATGCCCTGGTTGAGCGCGTAGCCGTAGGAATCCGAGCCGTCGGTCTTGTCGTGACAGGCAAGAGCGCAGCCGGTTCCGTTGACCATCTGCGTGATGCCCGCCTGCGTGGACGGCAGCAGCATCGACGATGAAATGTCGATCAGCAGGTAGACGTTCAGATAAGGCTGAGTCGTCGAGCTTGAATTCGAGGCTACCGACAGGGTGAGGTTCGAGAAGCCCAGGACCTTCGAGAAATTCGTCGGCACCGCCCCGGTTGCCGTTCCGCTCCCGGTCAAGATCAGGCCGTTCATCGCGTAGTCAATGGTGAGTTCGCTGGTGACGCCGACCGTATTGCCGGTGAAAAATGCGTTGGCTGCGCTCTTCGCCGCGGCGATCGCGGCACTCGAGCCCGAACCGGAATCGAGCACCGCCTTGCCGGCGACGGAACCGGCCAGCAGGGCCTCGTCCAGCGCGCTCTGGATCTTGGCGCGTTGCCTGCTCGCCATCGAATAATCGATCGCGGCGCCGACAAATCCGACGATTGGAATGAGTGCGAGGGCGAAGATGATTGCGACGTTGGCACGGCTGTCTCGGCCGAGGGCCTTGACCACCGTGAAGAGTGAACCGCGGATTTTCACTTCAAGATACCCCATATGACGACGATCCACCTCGATCGTCCAGAATCAAGCATCCAGGAGCCGCCATGGTCGGCCGACCGTCCGGCTGCGACGGGCAATGGGGGGAAAATTGAGGCGTCACCCTTAAGGACAGGTTCCGGAATCTCGCACAACAAGCCTCCAATGAGGCGAACTTCGGCTACCGTAAAATAAGGGTTGAGATCGTGCATCGATGCCGCCGCCGGAGCGTGATCTCGTCGCCATGCTTCATGGGCGGTAAATTGATACTTCAGTTATTCGTGAAGGGGGGCAGACGCGAAAACGCCGCCCGGAATTGGACGGCGTTTGATTCAGTGTGCAGAGGGTTTCAACAAGAAGACTACACTGGCCCGCTCTGGATTTCAATTCCGATAGCTCGGATCGATGCGATCCAGTTTGCGCAGCAGCGGCGGCCAGACCAGTTGGGTCGAGCGCAGCTCGGCGCGATCCGGGTTGGCGAACAATTTGTCGTTCTTGTCGATGACCGCCTGCTCGACCGGGTAGGCGGTCTGCCCCAACATCCGGGTACGGACCTGCATGGAGCAGGCGCGCTCCAGATGGTACATGCGCTCAAAGGCGGAAGCGACGGAGCGGCCGACCGTGAGTGTGCCGTGATTGCGCAGGATCATGTGGTTCCTGGTCCCGAGGTCGCGCTGCAGGCGCGGCCGTTCATCATGGTCTAGCGCCACGCCTTCGTAGTCATGATAGGCGAGATCGTGGGTGACGAACTGCGCGGTCTGGTTCAGCGGCAGCAGACCATCCATGCAGCTCGAGACGGCGGTCCCGTCCAGCGTGTGCAGGTGGAGGACGCAGCCGGCATCTTCCCTGACCTCGTGGATGGCCGAGTGGATGGTGAAGCCGGCCGGGTTGATGCTGTACTCGCTCTTGGACAGCTGGTTGCCGTCGAGGTCGACCTTGACGAGACTCGACGCGGTGACTTCCTCGAACATCAGGCCATATGGATTGATCAGGAAATGATGCTCAGGCCCGGGCACCCGCGCCGAGATATGGGTGTCGACCAGGTCGTCCCAGCCGAACAACGCGACCAGGCGATAGCAGGCGGCGAGATTGATCCGCTGGGTCCACTCCGCCTCGGTCATCTCTGACGGCGCTTGCTTCAGGCGCGCTTCCGCTGGCGACATGGTCTGCTTCTCCCGCTGAAATCGTGGCGAGAGTAGTCTTGCGATCGGTTCGCGGCAAGGAGGCACAAAGGCGCCGCGACCATGGCTGATATGCTGTTGCGGCCGGTGGATGCTATGGCGCGGGAATCGATAACAGGCTGGAGATGCTGCGGCCGCGGATATCGTAGACGCGGGCGAACACCACGTCGTCGCGTCTGATCTCCACCATCAGCGGCGCGGTCAGGCCCTTGCAGTAGAACTCGCCGAGCGTCATTGCGAAATCGGCGGCATGGCTGTCCCAGCCGATGGTGAAGTCGGGACCGAGCGCCACCTGGGCCGGACGCTGTGGACCGCAAACCGCGACCTTCCACTTGCGCCCGCGCGGCGGAACCTCCTGCTTCTCGGTCAGCTGTTCACGCAGGCTGTCGGACGCCTGTTTGAAGGCGAGGCCCCAATAGTCCAGCATGAACCGGGCATCCGCGCCGCGAACCGTGCCCGCGATATGGTTGAAATGGGTGTATTGATAGGGGTGCAACCGGATCATTTCGGCGAGCGGCAGCATCAGCCCGAATATGAAGGTGGCGAGCACCACGGGCTGCCAGCTGACGCGATTGGCTTTCAGCCAATTCATGCCCTTGGCAAAAGTCACGCCGGCCAGCACGGCCATCGGCGGAATCACGAAGATGAAATGTCGGATTCCATTGTAGAGGGCAGGCCGCTTGGCCATCGCGATCGCGAGCGGCAGCGTCCCTGCGAGCGTCAGCATCAGGAAAACCGTCTTGCGGCGCGCCGGCACATCCTTGCGCGTGAGCGCCATGAACGTTCCGATGACGCCGGCCGCGAACAGCGCAAGCAATACTTCAGGAAGCTGCAGAGCAAACAACGTCGGCAAATAAGACCACGGCATGTCCGGCACGGACACCAGCGCGCCGTCGAACATTTCCTTCCAGGGCTTTTCGAAGAAATGCGAGAAATAGGTCACCGCCTGGAAGGGATGACCGGGTTCGATGATCGACCATGGCCAGATCAGGCCCATCACCAGATAGCCCAGGACCAGTCCGGGCAGCAGCACATAGACCAGATGCAGAAGACGACGAAGCGCCTCGCGTTTCCCCTGCGTACGCAACTCTTCGAGGAACAACGGCATGAAACCGATCAGCGCATACAGCAGCGCCAGCCCTCCGAGAACGCGCGAACCGATTGAAAGACCGGCGCCGAGCCCGACGATCAGGACCGTTCGCGGCGAGGGGGCGGGATACTCCTCGGCAAGGCGGACCAGCCCCATCATCAGGATGATCATCGCCACCGCGAAAGGCGCATCCTTCGGATTCATGAACATGTGCCCGTAGAAGGTCGGGCAGAGCGCCAGGAGCAACAGCGCCGCTAGTCCAGCGAGCGGTCCGCCGATGCGGCGCGCCAGCCGCCAGGTCACGGCAAGACCGATCAATCCGACGCTCGCGCCGAGCAACCGGCGCGTCTCGAACAGTTCGAGCGGAACGATCTTGTGCAGGAGCGCCGCGGCCATGTCGAAGCCGCCGCCGTACATATAGAGGTTGGCGAATGACAGCGCGCCGGTGTCCCGGAAGCCGGATCCGTACATGCGCAGCAGCAGGTCGGCATATTCGGCGTGTGTATAATCATCCCAGCCGAGGCCATAGTCCCGGAAGGTCAGGCCTGCGATCAATCCGACCGCTGCCAACACAAAAAAGGCGAAATCATCGCACGTGCGCTCGAACGAACGCCGCGTGGGGGTTTCGACGGCCGAAGTTGTTATGGCTGACATGGCTAATGGTGACCCGGTGTCCCTCTCGGCCCAGTTATCGCTTCCGAGCCTTCTTCCCCAGGCTCTGTATACCGCGTATCCCGTTCAAAGTAATTGGGAATTCGTGCAATTCGAGTTTTGCAACGCAATATCCGGAAGCGCCAGTGCAGCATTTTTCATGCCGGCATCCTATATGGAGGTTGCTGAATGGCTGCTGAATATATCGGCTGATGGGCGTACCGGCAGGAACCTGTGCCATAATTGCCGGTTGGCGATGCACTGAATATGGCGGTATCGTGACGAGACGTGGACGGGTGTGATGGTTCAAAAGGGTCCAGTTTGCCGTTGCCGGCTAGGCCATCAGGATGGCTTCTGAACCGAAACCACACTCGAATCGTAGCTCTCTGGTGCCCTTTTTGAATCCGAAGTTCGCTGGGGGCGTCGCTGCAAATGGTGCGAACTTCGGAATCGGGATGCTGGTGGCTCGGGGCCGCAAGGGGTGGATTTTGTCATGGTAAGCGCCTTGCTCATCGCCGGGATTGTTTCCGTTTTGGCGGGCCTGCTGGCGATCGTCTACGGGGCTTCGGTCCAGGCATTCAGCCTCGGCAACACGCTGATCGTCGCCGGCGCGACGGCAATCTGCACCGGGATGCTGCTGGTGGGGCTCTGGGTGGTTGTCGGTGAACTGAGGATTATCGCGCGCCGGCTGGTGCCCGGAGGGGCGGCCGAAATGCGCGGCAGGGCGGTTCTGCCGCCTCCCGGGGCGGCCCCGCCGCGGTCAGCGGAAGGCGGATTTCTCTTCAGCCGGGACGAGCCGGTCCGGCAGGATGCGGGCGATCTCGAAACAGCTGCCCCGCCGGTGTCTCCGCAACCCTGGCAGGACGACGCGGGACCGCGTGGCGACGCGGCACCGCGCGAGCGACCGCGCCTGCCGCCGCTGCCGGAACCCGCCCTGGAGCCGGCGTCGTCGCGGTCGGGCCGGGATCGACTGTTCTCGACATCGCGCAAGGAGCGCGATCGAATGCCGCCCCGGGCGGTCGAGGCCTTGGGTTCAGAGGCTGCCGCTGGAGGAGGGGTGACCGAGGCCGCTTCGGCCAGTTTCGAAAATGCCTGGCCGAAGCCTGAGCGCGCCAGGGAGCCGGCGTTGCCGCGGCGAAGTGGCCGGGCGTCGTCGCGGTTCACGGATGCGCCCATTGAGGATCGCTCGGCTGCGACCATCATCAAATCCGGCGTCGTCGACGGGATGGCCTATTCGCTCTATTCCGACGGCTCGATCGAGGCTCAAATGCCCGAGGGCATGATGCGATTCGGCACGATCGAAGAACTGCGGGCGCACCTCGACCAGCACTAAACAATAGCAAAGCCATCCTTTGTCTCGACAGCAGTAATCGGTTCGTATTGAATTGAATAATTGTTGTGCTGCGGGGTATTCGTGTCAACGGATACTTGGCTTGCCCTTCGAGACCCGTTTTGGGATGAGGTCGCCCTTCATGTCGGATGCCGCCGGAAAGAGTTACATCGATCTCACCGCGAATATCGTGTCGGCCTATCTCAGCAACAACCCGACGCCGGCATCCGAGATCCCGAACCTGATCAGCCAGGTGCATTCGGCCTTGCTGCGGGTGACCAGCGGCCGGACCGAGGCGCCGCTCGAGCCAGCCAAGCCGGCCGTATCCGTCAAGAAATCGATTGCTCCCGACTATCTCGTCTGCCTCGAGGACGGCAAACGCTTCAAATCGCTGAAGCGCCATCTGCGGACGCAATACAACATGACCCCCGAACAATACCGGGAGAAATGGGGGCTGCCGCCCGAATATCCGATGGTTGCGCCGAATTATGCGGTGGCGCGCTCGCAGCTTGCCAAGAAGATGGGGCTCGGTCAGCAACGGCAAGGGCGCAAGTGAGGGCGGAAATGAGGGCGCAGTTCGCGGGCCGCGCTGGACGTCAAGACGTGGTCGCCAGCGCCTCGCGGGCGTCAGTCCGGATGCGCTCGATCATCGATCGCAGGCCATTGGAGCGCTGCGGCGTCAAGTGCTCGCGGAACCCGAATTCGTCGAACACGGCGACCGCATCCATGGCGAGGATCTGTTGCGGCGTTCGGCCGGAATAGAGCGTGAGCAGGATCGCGATCAGCCCGCGCACGATATGCGCGTCGCTGTCGCCGAGGTAGGTCAGGACGGGCTCATTGCCGGCGCGCGCGATCTGCCTGGACAGCCAGACCTGGCTGGCGCAGCCCTGCACCTTGTTGGCGGCGGAGTGCTCTTCCTCCGGCATCGGGGTGAGGGTGCGGCCGAGCTCGATGACGTACCGGTACCGATCGTCCCAGTCGTCGAGCAGCGCGAAATTGTCCCTGATGTCGTCGATCGTCATGATGGCCCACGTTTGGTCTGATCCCTTATATGGGATCGCAGGCCGCTGGAAGCGATATCGACAATGCAAGTTCCCGGTGCCCGGCCGGTGTCCATTCTCGATCTCGGGTTCCTGGAGCGAGCCGCCGCCGTCGTCTATGGCGTTGACGGAAGATGCCACTCTGCCAGGAGATCGTTGGGGATCAGCGTGTCATGCGCGAGGGCTTCGGAAGCCGTCGCGTCCGAGCCGTCGCCGCCGATCGAGCCGGTATGGTCCGGAGCACGCTTGTCGATGTCGGGGGCACGCTTGTCGATAATGATCTTGTAGATCTTGCGCGCGCCGTCCTGGGCGCGCTGGCCGATCACGGTCGCGGCCTGGCCACCGACCTCGCAAGCCGCCGGCTGACGCTTGCAGAACTGAGTCATGTCCTGAACCGCCGCCGTTGCGGCCTGAACTGCTTCGGCCGCACCAATCTGCGGCACCTTGTCCGATTCGGGCGTTTTTTCTCGGGGCAGCAGCACGAGCACCAGCCCGACCCAGAACGTCATACGCAACAGAAAGAACATCTCGCGGCCCCGGTCGTCTCGATCGATTACGGTCGTCTCGCAGTCGAGAGCCTGACTAATCATCCTCGATAAATCGCAAGTGATTGCATTCGGTTTAATTCACGCGAGATTTGCGGAAAAAATTGCCGAGTTCTCTCGCGGAATTTGGAATGATGCTCGTTTCGAGCGGCCGGAAAGCGCGATTCTCGGGACATCCACCATTTCGAAACCATGATGGGCGCGGTCTGGAAACCTGCCGTTCACCATCCGGGCCGAATGGCGCGCCAGCCATGCCGAAACCGCATCCGATGCGGGCCCGGCCATGCCCTCGATTTGACCTTGGCGTCAGGCGTCCTGCCCGTCATCATCGCGACAATTGAATTCAAAACTGCACTGGAAACAGATGTTTGCTGGTGTCCTCAGGGTTTCGCCATCGTAAAGGAACTCGCTGCAATTGGATGCGCGTGCGACACAGGCGGCAAACCGGGCGGCGTCCGTGACCTTAGCTTTCATTTAATTTCACTCTGACACGGTGGGCCAGCGACAGGGAAGCTTCCGGCGCGTCCGGTCGACAATCAAGCCGAGGCGCGAAAGCCGTGAGTGTGTTGAATATCATCCGCGATTGCCTCGATGCCCTGCTGCATCCCTCGGCGCGTTACGACGCCCTGACCCGGGCGCGGCATCGCGCCTTCATGGCGCCGCGGCTGTTCGGCAGCCTTGCGGCCTTTGCCGCGTTTCCCGTCTATCTCGTCACGCGCGGCGCGCCCAGTTCGCTCGAGGTGGCGGCATTCGCGTGGCTGATCGCGCCCATTCTGGTGTCGTGGTTCCTGTCGCGGACCGGTCGTTATGAAGGCGCCCATATGCTGTCATCGCTGGCACTGGCCGGACTGGTCACGGCGCTGGCAGCCAACACCGGCGGGATCGACTCCTTCGCGTCGATCTGGCTCGTCGTCATTCCGCTCGAGGCCGCGCTGTCCGCCTCGCGCCGCGCGGTGGCGTTCGCATCCGCGCTGGCGTTGTCTTGCGCTGCCGCGCTGATTCTCATGGCGCATGTCGCGATCCTGCCGGCGGCAGACCTCAGCCCCGCGTTGCGCAGCACCCTCACGGCCTTCGCCGTGCTGTCGGCGATACTCTATTCCGCGGGACTGGCCTTCGCCTCCGAAGCGCTGGCGGGCACCAGCGTCGCGCTGCTGAGCGAGGAGGAAGAGCGCTACCGCCTGCTGGCCCGGAACATGAGCGATGTGATCTCGCGCCACAGTCGCAACGGAGCCGTGCGATTCGTGTCGCCGGCCGCCGAATCGCTGCTCGGCATTCCGGTCGCCCGGCTGCTCGGGCACGGACTGTTCGATCGCGTCCACGTCGCCGATCGGCCGGCCTATCTCACGGCGTTGTCGGACGCGGCCCGCGGCGGTGAGGAACGCAGCGTGGAATTTCGCCTTCGCAAGGACATGACGCGTGGCGATGAACTCGGTCTGAGCGGGCAGGTCGATTTCATCTGGGTCGAAATGCGTTGCCGGCCGCTCGAACAGGCTGGACCGCGGGATGCGGCCGCCGAAGTCGTCGCCGTCATGCGCGAGGTGACCGACCGCAAGATCCAGGAGCAGGCGCTCGATCTGGCCCGCAGTGCGGCCGAGCAGGCCGACGCGGCCAAGACCCGTTTTCTTGCCACCATGAGCCACGAATTGCGCACGCCGCTGAACGCCATCATCGGCTTCTCCGAGATGATCGTCCAGGAGCAGGCGTTGATGCTGGATCCGGCGTGCCGCCGGGAATATGCCCAGCTGATCAACGATTCCGGCCAGCATCTGCTGACGGTCGTCAACGGCATTCTGGACATCTCCAAGATGGAGTCCGGCAATTTCGAGATCTCGCCGGAGCCGTTCGCGCCGCGCGCCGCGCTGATCAATTGCTGCGATCTCCTGGCGCTCAAGGCGAGGGAGAACGGCATCGATCTCGTGGTCAGCGCGCCGCAGGACCTGCCCGTCCTCAACGGCGACCCGCGTGCCTTCAGGCAGATCGCGCTGAACCTCGTTTCCAACGCCATCAAGTTCACCGAGCGAGGCGGCCAGGTGACAGTCTCTGCCGCCGCCGAGGGATCGCACCTCGTGCTTCGTGTCACCGATACCGGCGTCGGGATCGCGGCCGACGATCTCAAGCGCATCGGCGCTCCGTTCTTCCAGGCCGGAACCACCTATCAGCGGCGCCACGAAGGGACCGGCCTCGGACTCTCCATCGTGAAAAGCCTGGTGGCGCTGCACGCCGGTCAATTGACCGTGCAAAGCCGGCTCGATGAAGGAACCACCGTGACCGTCGTCCTGCCGCTTGCCTTCTCCAGGCCGGCGGAGCAGCAACAGACGAGCAAGGTCGCCACGTTGACGTCGGCCTTGCGATCCAGCAAACAGGACCAGTCAGTGCAGGTGAAGAAGAGTGCCTAGACGCAAACAGGACGACGATGATGAGATGCCGCGCCCCCGCCGTGGCGCGACGGCGGCCGCGATCGACGCGGAAACCGGGCGCGGGTTTCTGCTGCGCATCCTGCTTCGCAGTCCGAAGGACATCGTTGCCGGCTTGCTCGCCTTTGCCGCTGTGAGCGCCATCATTGCCAACGCGCTGTTTCTCCAGGCCGGGCCACATCCGGCGCCGATGTTCGCGTCAATGAGGGGCGTGGGCAGTCCGCCGTCAGTGGCGGCCAGTCCGGCCTCCGTGAATGTGCTGCCGCGCCCGCGCCCGGCCGAAGCCGACATCGTGACGCCCGAGACGAGGCCTGTGGAACCGAAAGCTGCGGAACCCAGATCTGCCGAACCCAGATCTGCGGAACCCAAGGCCCCTGATCCAGTCGCCAATCTGATGAAGACGACGACGAGCCCGGCCTCGCCGCCTGCCGTGACGCGGCCGCCGGCCCCGATCCCGCCGTCGTCGTCGCGTGCCGAGACGACCCAGTCCACCGGTTCGCGCCGCGTGGTGGCGGTGCAGCGCGCGTTGACCGAATATGGCTACGGCCAGTTGAAGCCGAGCGGAACGATCGGGCCGGATACGCAGGCTGCGATCCAGAAATTCGAACGGGAGCGCAGGATGCCGGTCACCGGACAGATGTCTGACCGTCTGATGCGCGAACTCGCCGTCGTGATCGGCCATCCGATCGATTGATAAGGTCTCAGTCGTCCTGAAACGATTCGTGAAAAACCGCCGGCGCGCGCGGTGCCTGCGGGCTTTGCGGTCGGCGTGCCCTCGTCATATCTCGTCGCGCGAAAGATCGCGGGTGTGTTGAGGTGGCGCTGTCCTCAATGCACACGTGGATGCAGACGCGGATTCGCTGGCTTCGACTTGCGCGCTGGCCTATCGTCGGTTCTATGCGATTGAAGACAAGTATCTGGGTGGCGGCCTATTTGCGTCGCTGCCAGACCGAAGGTGTATTTGCGGCGGTGCGCCGGCGTGGCGCCGAGGAGGCGGGCGCCGTCTTCGTCAAGGTGGCGCTGATGGACGGCACTGCGATGCTGTATGCGCCGGCAGCCCAGACAGTCTATGACGACAGCCGGCCGATCGATCGCTTTTTCACGCCGACATCGGACCAGCCTGTGCCTGAGGTCGCGGTGGAAGAGCGCCTCGCCAAGGAGATCCGTTTCGATTCGGACGCCTGGATCGTCGAGGCCGAGGACAAGGGTGGACGGCACTTCCTCGATCTCGCGTAGCTTCTCATGTTGGCGTGTCCTTGTCGGCGAACCGGATCCCACTTCGCCGGGACATGCGCTAGCGCCGCGAGCCGTCCGTGCCGGTCCGGGTGGCCGGATCCGATCCGGGCTGGACCGCGGGACGCGCCTGCGCGGACGCCGCCCGCGCACGCTGGCGCTCGTCGTCGTAGAGGGCAGGGCGGTATTTGGCGCGTGCGGCCGCCATGACCGAGCCGCGCCAGGCCGCGAGCATGACCAGCGCCGATCGCTCACTGAGGCGGTCATAGAGCCGCGCCAGGCGGTAGACAGTGTGAACCGAGCTGCCGATCTCGGGCTTCAGGAACAGCAGGACGCGTTGAAACACCGGGCCCGGCATGTCGAGCGCGCGTGCCGCGCAAGCCAGCGGCTCGCCACCGGGATCGGCCACCACCTGCGCCGCGATGCGCGCCGGCAGGATCAGGCTTTCACCGAGTTCGATGGTGAAATTTTCGACGTCGGCGGCGAAGGCGGCCATCTCCAGGGTTTCGATGGCGCGCGCCGCGCGCGCGGCAGGAATCCGCGCCGCCGCCTTGAGCGGCGTGTCGTCGAGGGAATGCAGGATCGCGGCCCGTTCACTGGGATTGGCGCGGAAGAACAGGTCGTGGATTTCCGCGGCGTCCTTCGGCTGCATCGCCAGGCTCGCGGCCATCCGCCGCTCGACCTCGCTCGGCGGCTTTTCCGCTGCCGCTGCCGGGGCCGGCGGAGCGGGGCGGGCGATCTCGCGCGCGAGCGGGATGGGGCGGTCGGCTTGCGCGGGGGCGAGCCCGAGTTTCCGGAGGATTTGCACCGGCGCGGCAGGATAGATCGCAAGCCGGCCGCGCACCGCGGCGCGCGTTGCATCGTCGACCTGATCGATCAGGCGCGAGGCAAGCTCGACGAATTGGCGTTCCTCGTCGCTCGAATGCGCGTTGGCCTGAACATAGAGATCGGTCAGCACGCGCAGCAACGTGGGTCTGATATCGACTCCCTCGCGACGGGAGAGTGTCATCAGCCCGTCAAAGCCAGGGAAAAGCGGAGATGTGCTCATGATTACGCAACTTCACCAGTTCTGATGCGAGCGTAGCCGGACTTGCTTTAACAGGGCGTTAAGGAAAACAAATTGTGAAGGCGCTGTGCCATTGACGGCGATGCCCCATTGCAACGGCGGGCCGAATAGCAAGCCTGCGCGACTGGCGTCGGCGCGGATTAAGATGCCGTTAACCATCTCCTGATCTTAATCAGGCCATGCGCGGATCGCGACATTTCGACAGTGAGAACTCAAATGGGGACCATCCTCGAATTCCCGGCGGATACGGCGTCCCGGCGCCTCGGGATCACCATGCATGGCGCTCCCGACAGGGGCATGGCAACCGTCCTGATTCTTCCCGTGGTGCGCATCGAGCGCGAGAACGGCGGAAGCCGCGGTGATCACGGGCCGGAAGAGGGGCAGACGCCCGGTCGTCGCCGGCGTCGACGCTGACGCGTCGGCGGCGCGACATGCCGGAGACCTCCAACCCGATCCGGTGTTCGTCATCGGCCCTGCTCCTGCTGTTCGGCAGCGTCATGCTTGGCGGCTGCAGCGGCGGCGATTTCGGCCGTGCCCGCGATGACATGCGCAACGACGACATGCACCGCTGGATCGGTGCGGAGGCAACGGGAAGCGTCGGCCTGCGCCCATCGCAATTCCAATTGACCGACGCGGAACGACAGCTTCGCGATCTCGCCTATCCCCTGATCGAGCCGCCACATTCACGCCCGGCCTGGAAAACCGTGTTCGGCGATTTTCAGCCGATCGCATCGCCGTGGCGGCAGGCGCCGGCCTTCGATCGCACCGCTTATGGACGGGCCTTGATCGACGAGCCGCACCGCTCGCATTCATCGCGCTATGCGCAATTGATCGACGACGTGCGTGACGACATCACGCGCTTCGAATCCTTCTTCGCCAGTGCCGTCCGCGTGATCGATCTCGACCGCAAGCGCGATGCAAGCCTCAAGTTCATCTCGGAACTGTCGCCGCGCGAACGCGCCGATGCGGTGGCCCGCATGCAGGAAAACTCGCTGATCGTGCAATGGGTGCAGCAGTGCCTGGAGCGACGGGTGTCGTCCTATCGCTGGGGTCTGGAACGGCTGGTGCTGCAGGCGCCGGACACCATGGCCGCCGACGCCGATCGCCTGATCGGCGAGCTTGCGGCGCAGACCGCCAATCCGCCGGTCATGGGGCGGCCCATCTTCGAGCGGCCGTTGAGGACTCGCGGCTGATTGATTCCTGCCTTGTCAGGCAGAATGCACAGATCCGCTCATCGCGGGGACGATCGGCTGCTCGGTGCCGAAGGCATAGACGTCCATGCGCAGAACGCCGTAGGTCGAACTGGCATGCAGCCGCTCGGTCCGCATGGTCGGGCCCGCGGCGCCGATCGCCGCATAGAGCGGCATCAGGTGCTCTTCGCTCGGATGGTTCCTGCGCGCGAACGGCGCCTTGTCCCGGTAGTGAACGAGATCGTCGCGGCGATCAGACCGTAGCGCCGCATCGAACCAGTCGGCGAAGGCGTTCACCCAGTCGGGGGCCGGATCGTTCGGGCCATGGCCGCGAAATTCCGCGAGATTGTGGGTGAGGCTGCCGCTGCCGATGATCATGACGCCGTCGTCGCGCAGGGATGCAAGCGCTTGCCCGATCCGGAGATGATGTTCGGGACCAAGATGCGGTTGCACGGACAGCTGCAGCACCGGAATGTCGGCTTGCGGGACCATCAGAAGCAGCGGCACCCATGCGCCGTGATCGAGACCGCGCGTGCGGTCGATGTCGCAGCCGAATCCTGATTGACGCAGTTTCTCGCCGATGGCCTCGGCCAGTGCCGGCGAGCCCGGCGCCTTGTAGCGCAACGCATAAAGCGGCCGCGGGAAGCCGTGGAAGTCGTGGATGGTGTCGTTCCACTGCACCGCGTTGACCGCCGGGCGATCGGTTTCCCAATGGGCTGAGACCACCAGAATGGCCTTGGGCCGCGGCAACAATTCGCCGAGCCCGGCCAGGAAGCTGCGTGCCGGCGTATCGATCAGCGGCAAGGTCGGCGCGCCGTGGGACAGAAAGAGGCTCGGCATGGTCCGTGGCAGGGTCATCTGATTCTCCGGAGGAGCGAGGCCGCAGCTTTGCGGCCTCAGGTCTTGCGTTGACGGTTGCGCTTACCGCGACGAGGCAGCGGCAAGCTTCAGCTTGACCTCATTGTCGCGCGAGGAACCGAGCGCATAGGCGCCGTCGCCGAGCAGCGCCTGGGCCACAAGGGCGACGATCCAGAACGCCGGATATTCCCAGCCGCCATTGGCGTTGTTGAAGAAGAAGCCGGCCGAGCCGTGCACCAGGACGATGGCGCCGAGCAGGATGGGCGTGAGCGCGAGCGCGACAATGCGGGTCCGGAATCCGGCGATCAAGGCGAGGCCGCCGATGATCTCGGCTGCCATCGTGACGTAGGCCAGTTCGGCAGGGAGACCGAGGCTGGCGAAGAACTTGGCGGTTCCGGCGGGCGTGAACAGGAAGAGCTTGAGCGCGGCGTGGGCGAGGAAGACGCCACCCAGCGTGACGCGGAGCAGCAGGGCGGCATAGGGGGCAGTGCGGGTGTCGATCATGGCAATCTCCAAAGCGGGTGATCGCATTATGATTTATTCGCAAGAGGATGATAATGATGCCATTTCGAATAACATCTCACACCTCGGAGAATGAGAATGTCGCTCGATCGGCTGACCGGCCTGGACGTCTTCGTCAGGGTCGCCTCCAGCGGCAGCCTGTCGGCGGCGGGCCGCGGCATGGGCCTGTCACAGTCGATGGTGACCAAGCATCTCGCCGCGCTCGAGGCCCGACTCGGGGTCAGCCTGTTTCATCGGACCACGCGCCGGTTGTCGATCACGGATGCCGGCCGCAACTATCTCGAATCCGCCGAACGCATTCTCAGCGAATTCGACGCGGCGAACAGCAGCGTCGCGGCCGATCGCTTCGAGCCGCGCGGGATGCTGCGGCTCAACGTGCCCGTCTCGTTCGGGACCCGGCACATCGCGCCGCTGCTGGCGGAGTTCTCGCGGCGACATCCGAAGCTGCAGGTGGAACTCGGTCTCAATGACCGGGTCGTCGACCTCGCGGAGGAAGGCTGGGATCTGGCCGTCAGAATCGGCCATCTCGCCGAGTCCAGCCTGATTGCGCGACGTTTCGCGCCCTGCCTCATGGCCGTTGCCGCCGCGCCGTCCTATCTCAGCGTTCACGGCACGCCGAGGACAGTCGCCGAGCTCGCGCGGCACAATTGCCTCGGCTACACGCTGTCTCGGACGACCAACGCAGAGCGCTGGACCTTCGGCAACTCGGCCGAGATCAGGGTCGACGTCTCAGGTACGCTGCGCGCCAACAATGGTGATGCCTTGGTGGCCGCCGCGGTAGCCGGGCAGGGCATCGTCTATCAGCCGACCTTCATCCTCGCCGATGACCTGCGCCGCGGCGCTCTGGTGCCGCTCATGCTCGATCACCCGACCGGCGAATTCGGCGGGATCTACGGCGTCTACCTTCCCCAGCGCAATCCCGCGGCCAAGGTGCGCGCGTTCATCGACTTCATGATCGAGCAGCTGGCGCCGGTGCCGCCGTGGGATCGGCCCTGGGGTTGATGGCCGCCGCGAGCAATCGCCGGCGTTATCTCCTGCCCTGAACGCGTTGCGGACGCGTCTTGAGGCGCCTACGTCAGATCCATGCGATCGGCCTGCAAACCCCTGATACCTCTCAGGATGAGGTCAATTCCGGCAAGGAAATCGAGACGGTCGTCGTGAGCGCGCAACGGTGCGGCTATGCTGCGGGTGAACGGATACTGATCCGGATCGAGCTGCGACCAGGCGGTCGCCACCGCCTCCAGGAAGTCGGATCTGTTGATGCCTCGCGTCCGCGCGAGCTGTCCGTTAGCGGCGTTCTGCCCAGCGACGCCCAGGATGTAGCTCAGCAATGCTCCCACCGTCGCCCATTGTTCTTCGTCCGGCACGCCAAGCGCGCGAATCTGCTGGCCGGTGCGTTCGAGAATGCGCACCATGGGCAACTGCCCAGGGGCACGCATAAGCGCCGAGCCAACCCACGGATGCGCGTCGATCGCGCCGAACATGCCCAGCGCGAGGGCGCGAATGGTTGCCTCGGGCGTCGCGCCGACCACCGGCGCGTTCATCGCGCGAGCAACGATGGCGTCGCAGGCGGCGGTCAGCAGCTCGCTCTTGTTGGGGATGTGCCAATAAATAGCGCCAGGACCCGTCGCGAGCCGCTCTGACAGGGTGCGGAATGTCAGACCGTCTTCTCCGCTGCTGTCCAGGATCGCGATCGCCGCTTCAATGATGCCCACCCGCGAAAGCGATTCTTCACGTCGTCGGCTGCTGCGTGTTTTTGTGACCATGCCTTATCTTGACACATGTGGAATGCTGTTCCAAGACTGTGGAATGATGTTCCATGGCCGTCTCGGGAAGTTCCCGGTGGCGGCCTCCGGCTGCGAAGGTATCAAGATGAGTATTCATGTGGCGATCGTCGGTGCGGGGCTCGGTGGGCTGACACTTGCCCGAGTCCTCCACGTTCACGGTATTGCAGCGACGATCTACGAAGCGGAGGATTCGGCGAACGCGCGTGCGCAGGGAGGCCTGCTCGATATTCACGAATACAACGGGCAGCTCGCACTCAAGGCTGCGGGACTCTTCGACGAGTTCCTCGAGATCATCCTTGCTGGCGCCGAGGCGCAGCGGGTCCTCGACAAGCACGGCAACGTCCTGCTTGATGAGCCCGACAAGGGCAATGGCGGTCGACCCGAGGTCCACCGAGGAGACCTTCGCCGGATTCTGCTTGAGTCACTCCCTGCCGACACGATTCGCTGGGGGCACAAGGTCACAGCGGTGTCTCCGCTCGGCGGCGGGCGGCACGTGCTGACCTTTGTCGACGGCTCGACAGTGACGACCGACCTTCTCGTGGGCGCGGACGGCGCCTGGTCGAGAGTTCGTCCACTTCTTTCCGAGGCGAAACCGGCCTATGTCGGCACGTCGTTCATCGAGACGTACCTCTTTGATAGCGACACCCGTTACAAGGCGAGCGCGGAAGCGGTTGGCGGTTGCACGCTGATGGCGATTGCGCCGGGCAAAGGCATCCTCGCGCACCGTGAGGCCGATGGCGCGCTGCATACGTACGCGGCATTGAACAAGCCGGAGGACTGGATTGCCCGCATCGACTTCTCCGACCCGGTGACTGCGTTGGCCTGCGTCGCTGCGGAATTCGACGGCTGGGCTCCGGAGCTGACGGCGCTCATCACCGACAGCGAGACCGACCCTGTGCCTCGCGTCATCAATGCACTGCCGGTCGGACACAGATGGGACCGCGTCGCTGGGGTGACGCTGCTCGGCGATGCGGCACACCTGATGTCACCCTTCGCTGGCGAAGGGGCCAACCTCGCAATGTACGATGGTGCTGAACTCGGGATGGCGCTCGCTGCCAACCCCGGTGACGTTGAGGCCGCGCTCATCGCGTATGAAAAGGACCTTTTTCCCCGCAGCGCGTCCGCTGCTGCGGAGGCTGATCGGAACCTCAAGCTGTTCTTCGACGACAACGCGCCTCAAAGCGTGGTTGATCTGTTCACCAATTACCAGCCCGTCAAATAGCCGCGCTGCACGTCGGCAAATCGTGCCTTTCGGCGGGCACTGGACGGCAACTCCAGCACCGACATTTCGGAACCTATGATGTTACAAGCCCTAAGCTCCTCGCCTCGGCTCAACGACCCTTGCGAAGTCTAGCCTCCTAGGCTCGGCGCTTCCTCCGTCGCGCGATCGTGGCTTCGTGCTTGGTCTGCCCGGCGACCGGCCGTTGCTCGCGAATGCCGGACATGAGCATTTGCAGCGCGTCGGAGGGGGGCCGCGCCGCATTGTAGGCGAGCCCGACCTGGCGCTTCACATCGACTTCGATCTCGCGCACGGCGACGTCGGGATGGGCGCGTGCCACGCCTTCAGGCACGATCGCAACGCCAACGCCGGCGGCCACCAGCGCCATCGCCCAATCCTCCGATTCGGCGATGGCCACGGTCTGGCGCGACTGCGTGCCCTTGAAGAACGCGCTCTGTTCGCAGTGGCAGCGATCGATCATCGCGACCCCGGCGAAGTCCGAGGTTCGCAGCCTGTCTTTCAGGGTGAGCGGATGCGACGGCGGCAGCGCCGCGACATAGCGCTCGACCCAGAGCGGGACGAAGTGTTCATCCGCCTGCAGCAGGCTCCTGGAAATGATCCGCGCGTCCGCTGCATCGTTCACGCCGACCAGGCGCAGCGCGACATCGGCGTGGCCGGTCAGCGGCTTCAACAGGGCGATGGTTCGCGGCAGATCGAGCGTGCGCATCAGCCCGAGCGTGAGCGAGGGCCGCGCAGCTTTCGTCCTGAACAGATTGCGCGCGGCGTCGACCTCGTCGATGACGCGGCGGGCCACCGCATGGAGTTGTTCGGCCGCAGCGGTCGGCGCGACACCCTTCTTGTGGCGGATGAAGAGGGTGGTCCCGAGTTCGGCTTCGAGATTGGCGATCGCCCCGGAGATCGACGGCTGCGAGATGAAGCAGCGTTGCGCGGCCGCCGTGAGATTGCGTTCGGTGAACACCGCCGCGAAGTAGCGCAATTCCCGCACATCCATAGGATCAGCCTATTGGTCATATCAATATTCGATATTTTACCTATGACAGGCACGGTGGCAAGCAGGACCCGGTTTCAAGAAAAGGGGTTTCTCATGCGCATCCACCATCTCAACACCGGCACCATGTGCCCGATCGGCCAGCGTCTGGTGAATGGCACCGGCAGCATCTTCCAGCGGGCGCGGATGGTCTGCCACTGCCTGCTCGTGGAGACCCATGACGGGCTGGCGCTGGTCGACACCGGCATCGGCCTCGACGACATCGCCGACCCGCCGCGGCTCGGTCGGCGCTGGGTGCGGCAATGCACGCCGCGGCTCGATCCGGCGGAGACGGCGGTGCGGCAGGTCAGGGCGCTCGGCTATTCCCCCGACGATGTCCGGCACATCATGCTGACCCATCTCGATCGCGACCATGCCGGCGGCATCGGCGACTTCCCCAAGGCCAGAATCCATGTCCACCGCAGGGAGTACGACATGGCGGTCTCGGCGCAGATTGCAGCGCCAGCGGGCCGTTACGTCACCGCGCAATGGCGGCATGCGCCCGACTGGGCCTTCTACGGCGAGGGCGGCGACGACTGGTTCGGCTTCAAGGGCGTGCGGGCGCTCGGCGATCGCGAACCTGGCATCCTGATGATTCCGCTGCCAGGCCATACGCTGGGACACTGCGGCATTGCGGTTCGTGGCAGGGACAAGTGGCGCCTGCACGCCGGCGACGCCTATTTCTTCCATGGGCAGATCGAGGCCAGGCCGCGGATGCCGCTGGCGCTCGGTCTGTTCCAGCGGCGCGCCGACATGGATCGCGCTACCCGCCAGGCCAACCAGGAGCGGCTGCGCGCACTCAAGGCGGCGCACGGCGATGAGGTGATGATCTTCAACAGCCATGATCCGGTCGACTACGAGACCTGCCGCTGTGGCGGATCTCATGCGTGCGAATGAGCGTGTTTGCGTCGCGACGGTCTTTCGACTTCGCCTCTCACCGCATGTGGAATCGTCCAGGCTGTGTATAAGAGGCGCTGCAACGACAGACGTGGATGGTGGTGCACATGCAATTCTCGAAAACCGATGCCCTGCGGATCGGTGCGATTCTCGCGCAGGTGGCTCAGGCTGAGATCATGCCGCGGTTTCAGAGGCTGGCGGCCCATCAGGTGAAGCAGAAATCGTCCAGCTTCGACCTGGTGACCGAGGCTGACGAGGCAGCCGAGCAGATAATCTCGAACCAGCTTCGCTCCGCGTTTCCGGGCTGTGTCATCATCGGCGAGGAGGCCGCGGCAAAAGATCAGTCCATCGTCGGCCAGATCGCCGACGCCGATCTCGCCTTCATCGTCGATCCGATCGACGGCACCCGAAATTTTGTCGCCGGCCTGCCCCTGTTCGGAGTGATGCTGGCGGCAACGGTGCGGGGCGAGGTCGTGCTGAGCGCCATCCACGAACCTGTGTGCCAGGATACGGCCTTTGCGCTGAGGGGCGAGGGTGCGTGGATTCAGAGCAAGGACGGACTCACGATCGACCTGCGGGTCGCGGAACCAGCGCCTTTGTCCGAAATGGAAGGGATGGTGTCGACGAATTTCCTGCCCGAGCCCCTCAGGACCGCTGTCAACGGCAATCTCTCGCGCATCGGAATGACCTCGACGCTCCGATGCGCGGCCCACGAATATCGCTTGGCCGCGGCGGGGCATTGCCATCTTCTGTTCTACAACAAGCTGATGCCCTGGGATCACGCGGCGGGCTGGCTCCTGCACCGTGAAGCCGGAGGCTACAGCGCGCATTTCGACGGCAGCGAATACAAGCCGACGCATCTGACCGGCGGCCTGATCTGCGCGCCGGACAAAGAGAGCTGGCACCTTGCGCGAGACGCGTTGCTGCGCGGTGCCGAGCTTCCAGCGGATGAGAGTGTGATGAGACGAGGTTGAGCTGGAGCGGCACGGCCAGAGCGCTCCGTCGCCCGTTCTTACGGCGATCGGATTTACACATCTTCTCTCGTCATTCCGGGGCGCGCTCTTGCGCGAGCCCGGAATGACGCGGAGAGGTATGGTGAATTTCGCGATGCGACTTGTGTGCATACGATAGCCGCACAAGCGGGGCGAGGTGAAGAGGATCAGCGCTTGGCCTGCTTCGGGGGCACGTCGGTCTGCAGCTTGCAGCTTGCTGCGGCGAGCGAGGCCTGCGCCTGCGGCATCAGCCCGGGCTCCGCCGCGAGTGCCTTCATGACGATCAAGCCGGTGGCGGTCGGGGAATCGATGATGAGGCGGTCGGCCGCCGTGATCTCCTCATCCTCCGGCAGTTCGTTGTGCTGGGCCTCGGTCATCAGGTCGAGTTCGATGACCTTGCGTCCGGCGGAGCGGTCGTTGATGGCGTAATAGGCGATCTCGTTGCGGGTATAGAACGACACCGAGGTGTAGGCCTGGCTGACCGGAACGGCGAGCTTGATCGCACCGGCGGAGAGGTCGTAGCGGCAGACCGCCGTCGCAAAGGCCGGGTCCATGAACGGCATCAGCGCATTGCCGGGATCGGCCGGCGGCAGCGCCGTGACGGCATTGAGCTCGGTCAGCGGCGTCAGGCGCGAATAGGCATCCTGGGTCGCGATGCGCGGCAACGCCAGCACGCTGACGAGGTGCACCACGAGGCCGAGAATCACGCCCGCGACGATGGTGTACAGCAACCGGATCACGGGCACCCCACGGTGGCAATGGCGGGCATCGGCGCATCGCGCTGCGTCCGCGTCGCGACCCCGACCGGCGTGTCGTAGAGCCGCAGCATCAGCGCATAACGCTCCAGGCCTCCGGTGGGAAGCCAGTTTCCGGCGCGAGAGCGCGAGGCGACGCGGATCTCGAAGGCGCCATCGGCGCCGCGCACGATTTCCTGGCTGGTGAAACCGTAACGCTGCAGCGCGTTGGCAACGAGATGGCCCTTGCCGTCATACAGCGTCAGCGTCCAGAACCGCGCCGCCGGCGTGACGCCGCTCACGACGACGTCGCAGCGGCCATCGAGCGGCTTCTTGCGATCATCGGTCGTGGCCGTAAAGGCGACGCCATCGCCGGTCCCGATCGGCAGTTCGCCGTTGCGCACGATCGTCGCGCGCGAATAGGGATCGATGTCGGCGGTGCCGGTCTTGGGCCGCGCGGTCCAGGCACCGATGGTCAGCGTGCCGAGATCGGTGCCCTTGGTCGCGGTCATCCACGTGATGCCGACGCCGACCACGGCGGCCAGGCACAACGCCAGCAAACTGATCAATATCAACCGCACAGGCGAAAGCTCCGCTTCGCAATCCCTAATGCCATCAGCTCAATTCTTGCGCGGTGCAGATGGCGCGGCGCGGTCGGGCGTCGCCGCCGCGAAACTGTCGGGGAAGGCAAGCCCGCTCGACGATGTCGGCCTGGGCGGCGGTTTCGGCGGCTCGTCCGACGACGCCTTGACGGCGGTCTTGGCCGCTTCGTCCAGCAGCTTCTCGACCTGCACCAGGACGTCGGCGCCACGCCGCGTCAGGACCGGCGGCGGACCGGGCTTGATCTCGGGGCCTTTCGGCGCGCCGACCGCGGCCATGGTGGCCGGATTGGCCGGCTGCGGCAGCTTCTGCCCCAGGCCGATGCCGGGGATTTCCCGGATCTCGACACCCTGATGCGCCGCCTGCATGATGTCGTGCCAGGTCTGCGCCGGCAGCGAACCGCCGGTCATGCGGTTGGTCGGCGAGTAGTCGTCGTTGCCGTACCAGACCGCGCAGGTGAAGTTGCCGGTGTAGCCGACGAACCAGGCATCGCGATAGGCATTGGTGGTTCCGGTCTTGCCGGCGGTCGGAATGCCGTCCAGCGCGGCGCGGCGGGCCGTGCCTTCGCTGACCACGTGGCTCATCATGCCGGCCATGTCGGCGGCGACCGAGGCGGGGATGGCCTGCCGCGGCTTCAGACCGTCGCGATCCCAGCGCCAGACCAGATCGCCGCTCCCGGTGCGAACCTCCAGCACCGAATGCGGCGTCACCGCGCGGCCCTTGTTGGGGAAGGTGGCGTAGGCCACCGCGTGTTCGAGCACGGTGACTTCGTCGGAGCCGATCGGCAGCGAGGGGGTATCCGGCAGCGGCGCCTTGATGCCGAACCGACGCGCTACCTCGACGATCTTGGCGCGGCCGGCCTTGGCCGGATTGGCCACCTTGCCGCCGAGCGCGATCGAGAGCTTGACCGGCACCACGTTGATCGAACGGGTGATGGCCTGGGTCAGGGTCACAGAGCCGGAATAGGAGTGGCCATAATTCTGCGGGCACCAGTTGCCGATGCAGACCGGGCCGTCGACCACGATCGAATTCGGCGTGAAGCCGTTCAGCAGCGCGGTGGTGTAGACGTAGGGCTTGAAGGAGGAGCCGGGCTGGCGGAAGGCGTCGGTGGCGCGGTTGAACTGGCTGGCGCCGTAGTCGCGGCCGCCGACCATTGCGCGCACGCCGCCGTCGAGATCGGCGACCACGGTCGCGGCCTGGGTCGCGTGGTAGTCGCGGCCGAACTGGCGCAACTGGTTTTCGATCGCCTCTTCCGCCGCGCGCTGCACGTTGATGTCGATCGTGGTGCGGACCACGAAGACGCGCTCGTTGTAAGATTTCGGGAAGGTGTCGACGAGCTTGCGCATCTCGTCGAAGGCCCAGTCGAGATAGTAGTTCGGCGAGTTCTCGTCGCGGCGGTCGACGGCGAAGGCCGGATTGCGCCTGGCGCCGAACACCTGGCCCTCGGTCATGAAGCCGGCATCGACCAGGTTGTCGAGCACGACGTTGGCGCGGGCGCGCGCCGCCGGCAGGTTGATGTGCGGGGCGTATTTGGTCGGCGCCTTGAACAGGCCGGCGAGCATCGCGGCTTCGGACAGGTTGATGTCGCGCGCCGACTTGTTGAAGTAGAAATGCGCCGCGCCGTCGACGCCGAAGGTGCCGCCGCCCATATAGGCGCGGTCGAGATAGAGCTTCAGGATCTCGTTCTTGGTCAGGCGCGTCTCCAGCCAGATCGCCAGGAACGCCTCCTTCACCTTGCGCTCGATGGTGCGCTCGTTGTTGAGGAACAGGTTCTTCGCCAGCTGCTGGGTGATCGAGGAGCCGCCCTGGCGGACGCCGCCGGCCTGCGCGTTGGTCACCAGCGCGCGCGCGGTGCCGGCCATGTCGATGCCGAAATGCTCATAGAAGCGCCGATCCTCGGTCGCAAGCGTCGCCTTGATCAGATTGTCCGGGAAGTCCTCGAGCGGGATCGAGTCGTTGTGCTTGATGCCGCGGCTGCCGATCGGACTGCCGTAGCGGTCGAGGAAGGTGACCGCGAGATCGGACTTCTTCAGCCAGTCTTCATCGGCGGTTTCGCGAAACGCGGGGATCGCCAGCGCCAGCATCAGGATCAGCCCGCCGAGCCCGATGGTGGCCGCCTCCGACAGCGGTTCGATGAAGACCCAGCGTCGCCAGCGGCCGACATAGAAGCGGTCCATGAAGGTCGAGTAGCGCTCGTAGAGTTCGCGCGCGCCCTTGCCCGACGAGAACAACGTGGAGTCGATGCGCGCGTCGAAGTCCAGCAGCAGGTGCCGGATCTTGGTCTTCCAGGTCGGTGGTATGATCTGGCGCACTTAAACCCTGATCTGTTCGAAAGCGCTCAAGCCGCAGGCTGACCGGCGTTGGCGTTTTGCGGGAATGTTGCGGCAAACCCAAGGCGATCACGCGCCCTCAGGTGAATCGTTCCTTTATCTAGCCGAGCGGGGGCCACAAACCAATGGTCCGGCTGCGAATTTGGTGGGCAAGCCTAACCCTTTCGGTATCGCCGTCAAAACCTGGTTGGCTGCCCCTTGCGCCCCGGGTGCGGGGGCTCCTAGAAGGAACAGTCACCTCAAAACCATCATAGCCCGCCGGGATTCATGACCGCGCCGCCCAAGCCGCCCTCGGATCAAGAGGGATTTTTCTGGAAAACCAAGACGTTGGAAGAGATGTCCAACGCCGAATGGGAGAGCCTGTGCGACGGCTGCGGGCGCTGCTGCCTGGAAAAGCTGGAAGAAGAGGATACCGGCAAGATCTACTTCACCCACGTCTCCTGCAAGCTTCTGGATGCCGGCCTATGCGCCTGCAAGGATTACGCAAACCGCTCGGACAAGGTTCCCGATTGCGTCCGCCTGACGCCGGCCAATGTGCGGACCCTGAACTGGCTGCCGCCGAGTTGCGGCTACCGGCTCGTGGCCGATGGCCGTGATCTCTATTGGTGGCATCCGCTGGTCTCCGGCGACCCCAACACCGTTCACACGGCCGGCGTCTCCGTCCGCGGCCGGGTGCAGGCGACCGAGGACGACATCCCCGATGCCGAACTGGAACACCACATCGTGCAATGGCCGAAGATGCTGCCGAAACGCGCGCGAGTGAAGCCGAAGCCCTGAGCCTGGCCTGAGAGTGATTCTGGCCTGAGATTGATTCAAGTTCGAAACGTCGAACTTTGCTCACGCGATCGCGACCGGGACCCACCCATGCGCGCAGCCCGCTGTCGCTGATGCGTCGAGCCGTCTACATTGGGCTCTTCCGATTCCGCAGCCCGCGTTCGCTGCGCCGACAAGAATTACAGCCTCATGAACATGCACGAACGGCGGACACGTCGACCTGCCGCCCCCCGGATATTGCCGGAACCGATCAAGCCTGATTCGCCGGAACGGCCTGCCGAGGTCATCGCCATTCGCCCGGCGACCGCCGCTGCTGCGACGCTGACGCCGAGCGAGGTCCGCACCATCCTGATGAGCCTGTTGCTGACGATGTTCCTGGCCGCGCTGGACCAGACCATCGTCGCGACCGCGCTGCCGACCATCGGCCGGCAATTCCAGGACGTCTCCAGCCTGTCCTGGGTGATCACCGCCTATCTCCTGGCATCGACCGCGGTGGCGCCGGTGTTCGGCACGCTCACCGACATCTATGGCCGGCGCGGCATGATCATCGCAGCGCTCAGCCTGTTCGTCGCCGGCTCGGTGATGTGCGCGCTGGCGCCGAACATGACGGTGCTGATTCTCGGACGCGGCCTGCAGGGGCTGGGCGGCGGCGGCATCATGCCGGTGGTGCAGACAGTGATTTCCGACGTGGTGAGCCCGCGGGAGCGCGGCCAGTACCAGGCCTATTTCAGCGGCGTGTGGATGGCGGCCGGCATCGGCGGACCGATCCTGGGCGGCCTGTTCGCCGAACATCTGCACTGGTCGATGATCTTCTGGATCAACGTGCCGCTGGCGCTCGCTGCGCTGGCGCTGCTGTTGCCGAAGATGGGCAAGATCCCGGCCTATCACCGCCGGCGCAAGGTCGACTGGCTTGGCGGCATCCTGCTGATGGCCTCGGCCGTCATGGTCATGCTGGTGCTGACCTGGGGCGGCAACCGCTACCTCTGGCTGTCGCCGACCATCATGTCGATGGTTGGCGCGGCCCTGGCGCTGGCGCTGGCCTTCGTCTGGCAGGCCGGACGGGCGGACGAACCCTTCCTGCCGCTGTCGCTGATCGGCGGCCCGGTGGTGCCCTATGCGATGCTCGCGGGCGGCTGCTGCCTGGGGGCGATGATCGGGCTGACCGTGCACCTGCCGCTCTATTACGAGGTGGTCTATCATCTGAGCGCCAGCGAAGCAGGCCTCGGACTGATCCCGCTGGCGGCGATCTCGACCTTTGGCGCGGCCTTCGCAGGCCGGACCATGGCCCGGGTCAAGCACTACAAGCGGGTGGCCATCATTGGAACGATCGTCGCGACGGTGGCCGGCTGTGTGCTGACCTTGACCGAACCGACGCTGTGGGGCCTGCTCGTGCTGCTCTCGATCTTCGGCGTCGGCCTCGGCACGGCGTTTCCGGTCAGCGTGGTCGCGCTGCAGAACGCGGTGGCGCGCTCGCAGATCGGCACCATCACCGGCGCCATGAACTTCTTTCGCTCGCTGATGTGTTCATTCATGGTGGCGGCATTTTCGGCGATCCTGCTGATGGCGCTGGGTGCTGATATCTCGCTGGTCGGCGAACATCGCGGCGCCGTCAACTCGATTCCCACCACCGACATGGTCATGGCCTTCCGCTACGTGTTCGCAGCCGCCACGGCCCTGATCGCCGCCGCGGCCCTGTGCATGATCCTGATGGAGGAACGCCCGCTGGCCGGGCCCTCCACGCCGGTCGAGATGGCGGAGTAGGGGGCGGGCGGCATATCCCGATGCGATGGTGAATTGGATCACAGACGATGTCTGGCGGCGCGTGCAATATCTGCGTCGACAAGATCGTCCGATAGGGATTTGCCGGCACAAGAAGATCCGACAACGAGAATGCCGGTGACGATTTCGATACCCGTTCGCGGGAGGGATCGATGCGCTTGCGTCATTTTGGAAACGCCTCGTTGCAGCCTGTCTGTCGTCGTCGCAGCGGACGCCGCCGGCTCGCGATATTGGCCTATGTCGTCAGAACCGTCCTCATCGTCGCGGCACTCCTTGCGGCGCCTGGCCTGGTCCCCGGCGCCAGAGCGGATGCGATCTATGCCATACGGCCCGATGGCCAGATGCTGTTCTATCGTTATGCCGGCATGGCCGACGGTTCATTCAACTGGCCGGTCGAGCAGAAAGTGATCGGAAGCGGCTGGCAGGGCTTTTCCCATGTCCTGGCCGGCAATAACGGCGCCATTTACGCGATCAGGCCTGACGGCCAGATGCTGTTCTATCGCTACGCCGGCATGAGCGACGGGTCGTTCAACTGGGCGGTCGAGCAAAAGGTGATCGGGAGTGGCTGGCAGGGGTTCAGCGCTGTGTTCGGAGGTCACAACGGTGCGATCTATGCGATCAAGCCCGACGGGCAAATGGTATTCTATCGCTATGCCGGCATGGCCGACGGTTCATTCAACTGGGCGGTCGAGCAGAAAGTGATCGGAAGCGGCTGGCAGGAGCTTTCCCAGGTCTTTGCCGGCGACAACGGCGCCATCTACGCGATCAAGCCCGATGGCCAGATGCTGTTCTATCGCTATGCCGGCATGCACGATGGTTCGTTCAACTGGGCGGTCGAGCAAAAGGTGATCGGAAGCGGCTGGCAGGGGTTTTCCCATGTCTTTGCCGGCGCCAACGGTGCCATCTACACGATCAAGCCCGACGGCCAGATGCTGTTCTATCGCTATGCCGGCATGCACGACGGTTCGTTCAACTGGGCGGTCGAGCAGAAGGTGATCGGCTCCGGCTGGAGCATCAGCCAAATCGCCGCCGGCGGAGCAGCCGGTTCAGTTGCGGTGCCTGTGCCCGCACCGCCACCACCGACGCCGCTGCCGGTTTTCTCTAATCAAAGGTGCCTGGGCTACGCCAGAAGAGCCGTCGACGATTTCAATAACGCGAACCGCTTTCCGGCTTGTGTGAAAAGGCTCAGGCAGCAGAACCCGGGGCGCTGGAGTGATCAACTCGCCGGGCACTACAACTGGTGCGTGACCGCGCAGCAGGCCTGGATCAGATCCGAGACGGATGCACGCGACAAGTTGCAACTGGCTTGTGGCGCGAGGTCAACGTTCTGAATGCCGGCGATTACGATATTGCGGCTCGGCCAGTGGTTCACCAGCCCGGAGTTCTGGCGGGCCAAGTGAGACGGCGGGGCACCCAAAGGAGCGCGGTGATATCGGAATCAAAGGAAGTGATAAACCCCGGATGCGCTGTGCTCATCCGGGGCGCCCCACTTGGCTTCAACTGTGACGGTTCGCTTCATTATCGCGGCGAGTCCGTCGAGCCGCGCGCAAGAACGGCCGCTTGCTCCAGGGCGATATGATGAACGAGAGGGTCGGCATGGCGATGCACCAGCTCCCACCCCGAACCATCCTTGCGATAAATTTCGGTCACGCGCAGTGACCAGTCCTGGTCGGGCAGGCCGCCAACCTCGGCATGCTGCCGTTCGATCATGACGAGCACGACGAGTTCATGCGAGGCATATGTCTGCGCCATTTCCAGCTGGGTGACCCCGTTACGGAAAAAGCGGGAAAGCTCTGTCAACCTCTCCGGACTGGCATTGAAACCGTGGCTGGCCGGTCCGCCGAAGGGCTGCATCAACGTGAAGTCGGATGCGATGCGGACCAGACTAGCCCAGCGCTCCAAATCGCCGCGCATGAACGCCGCGTTCTTCATTTCAGCAGCCCTTATGAGATCCGCAACAGAGTCCTCGGCAGCAGCCGGACGTGTTGCAAGTTGTGCCGAGAGCGGCATCGTGACCGCCGCCGTGATTGCTGCCCGCCGCGATACCCCGTCTCTTCCCGATATCATGGTTCATCTCCAAAGCTGGTGATCCCGCACGGTCATGCCGCTGGTCCGAACATGAATCCAGTGATATGATTTCAGCAATATGCTGAACCAGACTAATCTTGCGCGGATCGATCTGAACTTGCTCGTGGTCTTCAGCTTCGTGCTCGAAGAGCGCCATGTCGCGCGCGCGGCCGGTCGGCTGAACTTGACGCCATCCGCGGTCAGCCACGCGCTCGTCCGGTTGCGCCAGTTGCTGAATGACCCGCTGTTCCTGAGAACAGCGAAGGGGGTCGTGCCGACAGCGCGCGCGCTGGAACTCGGCCGGCCCGTGGCCGAAATCCTGGCGCGCGTCGGGAGCGTAGTGGCTTCAGCCGTTCCCTTTGATGCAGCAACGAGTGCGCGCCGCTTCGTGATTGGCGCGCCTGACGCCGTTATCGCCTCGCTGACGGTGCCGCTGTTGCGGAGCATTGGCCGGCATGCGCCTCATGTCGACATTGGCCTGCTTCATCTGATGCCATCGCAGCGGGACGCAGGACATCATCCCTGGCAGGAAAATCTGGACAGGCTCGAAAAGCGCGAGATCGATGTGGCGGTGCTTCCGCTCCGGATGGTTCCGCCGCGCTTCGAGGCGCGCAGACTTTATGATGAGGATTTCGTGGTCGCGATGCGAAGTGGTCATCGGTTTGCGCGCGCGCCGACGATGGCTGCCTTTTGCGAGGCGCATCACCTGCTTGTATCGCTGAGCGGCGATCCGCGCGGCTTTGTCGACGACGCGCTGGCCAAGCACGGCCGAAAGCGGCGCATCGCCCTGACCGTGCCGACGTTCATGATGGCCCTTGCGCACCTCGCAAGCTCCGATTTGGTAGCTGCGCTGCCGCGCAGCCTGGTCGCGAGCCACGCCGCACGCTTTGGATTGACGGCCGTCGAACTCCCGTTCAAGCGAAAGCCGGATCCGATCATCGCGGTTGCGCCGAAGGCCGCGATCGCGGACAGGGGCATCGCCTTCGTGATCGACGTTCTCGCAGCTTGCGCTGCGCCGGAGCAGCAATGAGAAAAATCCGTGCGCCTGCCGCATTCGATTTGCCGAGGTTCTCGTGGCCGGAACAACTACAGCGTCAACGTAATTCCGATTGCACGATGGCCGTAAAGGCCAACCAGGTCGGCTCCAGCTTGTGGAGAGAAAAGACCTCAAGCGCCACGCGTGGCGCTTTCGTATTCCTTCACGCGACGTGAAGCATTTCACATTTCCTGCAACCACAAGGCGATATGATCGCTTCATCGCTCGCAGCCGAATAGGTGCGATCGCCATCACAATCAGCGACCGGAACGGCTTCAGATCAACTGGAGAACGGCTGGAGTGCGTCCGCTGGCGGCTGCGCAGATCAATTGCGAGGATCGGGGAACACCATGAGCAATCACAGGCGCACGCGGAAGGAGCTGATCATGTCATTGTCATCGTGCCAACGGCTGCTCGCAGTCTGCGCGGCCGGCGTTCTGGCGCTTGCCGTTGCAGCATCGCCGGCGGCCGCCCAGGTCGTCACTCTCCCGAGCTACAATGTCGACATCAACCAGACCTCGGTCTCCGGCCTCTCGGCCGGTGGGTACATGGCCGTTCAGTTCGATGTCGCGTTCTCCTCGACGTTGCGCGGGGCGGGAATCATCGCAGGCGGCCCGTTTTATTGTGCCCAGGGCAGCGTCATGACGGCGACATCGACCTGCAGCTGCGTGCCATTCGGCTGCCTCGGACAGAGCTCCACCAACGTCGCCCAGCTCATCGCGATCACCGACCAGGATGCCGGCCGCGGCCTCATCGACGGCACCGGCAATCTGGCCCGGCACAAGATCTGGCTGTTCTCCGGAACCGGCGATACCGTGGTGCCTCAGCGGGTGATGGACGACCTTTCCACCTACTACCGTCACTACATTGCGGCGGGGAGCATCTCCTACAAGAACGACATCGCCGCCGAACATACGATGCCGACCGATTTCTTCGGCAATCCATGCGCGACCCGCGGTGATCCGTTCATCAGCAACTGCGACTATGATGCCGCCGGCCAATTGCTGCAGTGGATCTATGGGGACCTCAACCCCAGGAACACCGGTCAGCTCGGGGGCTCGTTCATCAATTTCGATCAAGGCGAGTTCATCAATCAGCCGACCAGTCATGGCATGGCCGGGGATGGCTGGCTCTATGTTCCGGCAAGTTGCGCCAACAATGAGGGCTGCAGGCTGCATGTCGTCTTTCACGGCTGCAAGCAGTATGAGACCTATCGCTATACCTCGCCTTCAGGGTCCACGACCTTCGGCACGACCTATGTTCGCCAGACCGGCTATAACAAGTGGGCGGACAACAACCACATGATCGTGCTTTATCCGCAGGCGGCCGCCTCCAGTTCCAACCCGAACGGTTGCTGGGACTGGTGGGGTTATGACGACGCGAACTATGCGGTGAAGACCGGACGGCAGATGACTGCGGTCAAACGCATGATCGACCGGATCGCGAGCAGCCAGCAGGGTCTGCCCGCGCCCGCCAATCTGCAGGCGACCGCCGTGGCCGACACCACCGTTGCGTTGTCGTGGAGCTCGGTCGCTTCGGCAACAGGATTCAACGTTTACCGTGACGGGACCAAGGCGACAAACAGCCCTGTCCTCGTGACCTCGCTGACGGATGTCGGCCGCTCGCCGGGCACGACCTACAGCTATACGGTGCGGGCAATCGATTCCGCTGGCGCGGAAGGTGCTGCGTCTAATCCACTCACCGTCACGACGACGGGAACGCCGAGGTTGCCGGCTCCGACCAACGTGAAGATCGACCAGGTCGGCGCTTCGTCGGTGACCTTGTCCTGGACCGCGCCGGCGGATGCGGCCGGGTTCGACGTGTTCCGCGCGGGGACGTCGGGTGGGCCTTTCGCGAAGGTCAATCCTGGTCTCGTCACGGCGACGAGCTTCACCGATACGGGGCTGTTGGGGAGCACGACATATTTCTACGTCGTCAAATCCGAGGCTGCGGACGGTGGATTGAGCGCCCCCTCCATGCAAGTCAGCGCCAAGACAGAGGCCGCGCCGGCCTGCTTCACGGCCACGAATTTCGACCACGTGGTCGCGGGTCGAGCGCACGACAGGATCTTTATCGCGCAGGCCAACGGCTCCAACCAGGTGCTGGGCCTCGACAACGTCTTCATCGTCACCACGCTGAAGCAGACCGGCCCGAATTTTTACGTGATCGGAAGCTGTCCTTGACACGAGGAGCCAACCCGTCGCCGACGGCTTTGCCTTCTTCCAGGGCTGCCGTCCAACAGCTCACCGCGATTTGGACCGCTTCCAGTCTTCGGTGTCCCGATCGGCCGCCGCGCGTCAACGGGAGACGCGCGGCGATGACCTGGCAGTCGACGGAGCCTCAACCCTTGCCCGTCTCCGCCGCGAGAGCAGCGACGAAGCGGTCAACTTCGTCCTCGGTGGTATAGAGCGCGGGGCTGACGCGGATGCACTGCCCCCTGGTGACGCCATCGCGGCGCACGGTGAGAACCTTGTGCCGGTCGCGCAAGGCGGCAACCAGCGCATTGTTGTCCTCGCGCGATCCTTTATTCCTGACCCGGAAAGAGGTGATTCCGGCAGCGAGCCCCGGCTCGTCCGGAGTCAGCACCTCGATGTCTGGCAACGCACGCGCCTGTTCGACCCATCGATCGCGCAGAAAGCGCAGGCGTGCGGCCTTGGCCGGCGTGCCGATGGCCGCGTGAAATTTCAGCGCAAAAGGCAGCGTCAGGACAGCGGCAAAGTTCGCAGTTCCGGTATGAACCCGGGTGCGAATGTCGTTCGGCCCGAAACTGCCGTCGCCATAATGCCGGTCGATCGCGTCCAGCCGGCCCTTGCGAATATAGAGAAAGCCGAGGCCGACGGGCGCCCCGATCCATTTGTGCAGATTGAAGCCGATGAAATCCACGCCGAGATCGGCGATTTCGAAATCGAGCTGGCCCCATGAATGCGCGGCGTCGAGAATGACGTCGATGTTCTTCTCCCGCGCCATCGCGGCGATCTCCTTGGCCGGGATCACCAGTCCGGTGCGATGGCTCACATGGGTGAGCAGGATCAGCTTCAGCCTGGGCGTTTCGCTGATGGCCTTTGCGTAGGCATCGAGAATGGCCTGCCGGGTGGCAGGCTCCGGCAGGGCGATCTTGACAACCCCGACGCCGCGCCGATCCTTCAGCCACTCCATGGCGAACTGCATCGAGTCGTAGTCGAGGTCGGCGTAGAGCACCGAATCGCCGGGCTGCAGACGGTTGTAGTTGACGATCAGATTCTGCAGCGCCTCGGTCGCACCGCGGGTGATGGCGATCTCGTCCTTGTCGACGCCCGCGACGGCTGCGAGCGCGCCGACGACCGCGTCGGAATCCGCGCCGAATGTCGTGCGGGCATAGGCGGTATTCCGTTGATTGATCATCTCGGTCTGGCGGATGTATTCGGCCAGAACCGGCCTGGACATGATGCCCCAATAGCCGTTCTCCAGATTGGCCATGGTCCGATCGACGTCGAAGTGCGCCGCGATCTGCTGCCAGAACGCCCGGTCCTGCGCGACGCCGTCGCCGGTCCGGGCCAACAACGGGATGGCAGGTGCGCCATTTTGCGCGCTGGCGCTGCCGGCCATGATGACGGTCGCCACCGTGCCGCCGAGCATGCCGCGCCGGGACATTTGCCGGGTCTGGTCCATGAGAGTCTCCCCTGATTGAGGAGCGCTTCCTCTCAATTTGAGACGACGCCTGTATGACGAGATGCGGGTTATCCGCCGCGCCGATCATGCCTGTGGCCAGGCCCCTTGCCGATCAAACAGCCATTTCTGTTTCGGCCAGTTGGCTCTCCAGCACCTTGATGGTGGCCAACAGATTGTCGCGCCGAGTTCTCAGATTGCGGGCAAGCGTCGGATAGGCGACGCTGGCGACGTCGAAGATGCTGGTCCGTTGTTCCTCGTCACGGATGTCCGTGTCGAGGACCTGAGCCCGCAACTGGAGGTCGGCGATGAGCGCCCGTAGTTTCATCGTGGCGCGGAGATCGTTCGGTCGCATCTCGAAACGGGATATCGGGTACACGGTTTGCTCCGGGGTGGTACGACCCGACGACCGGGCCTACACGTTGAGCAAGTCCAAGCAATCGCAATGCCAAGCCGGTTGTCGAGTGATCAATACTCGCGCGATCCCGTAGTCTTACGGATCGGATGCCCGTGAGGAACGAAACGAATTAAGGTGACAGTGCGTTTATTGTGCGGATGTGATCGCAGCGCTGTTTGAAATTTGAATCCGCGAAAGCGCGGCATGCTCGTCGTCCTGGCGAAGGCCGGGACCCAAAACCCCCGGCGTTGATCGTAGCGAAGGCCATCAGACGTTATAAAAAACGCTAGGCCGCGGCGTATGGGTCCCGGCCTTCGCCGGGACGACGGGGCACGGCGCAATTGCGCCGTGCGGTATCCGCGCGCTCAGGTCCCCGGCCGCGACACCTCGGTCTCCTTGCTGGTGATGAATTCGAGCAGCACGGGGATGCCTTCCTTCGTTTTTTGAATTCCGCGCCGGATCGCCGGCACGATGTCTTCGGGCTTCGTCACCCGCTCGCCATAACCGCCGAACGCCCGCGCCATCGCGGCGTAGTCGCCGGAAATGTCGGTGGAGCGGTATTTTTCGGTCGAGATCGGCATCACCTTCAATTCGATCGCCATCGAAAAATTATTCAGCAGGATCGACATGATCGGGATGCGCTCGCGCACCGCGGTCTCGAAATCCATGCCGGTGAAGCCGATCGCGGCGTCGCCCCAGACGTTGATGCAGAGCTTGTCGGGCCTCGCGAGCTTGGCGCCCATCGCGAGCCCCAGCCCGTAGCCTAGCTGCGTGGTCTTGCCCCAGCCGATGTAGGATAGCGGCTCGACCGCCTTCCAGAACGGGGACAACTGGTCGCGCGGACTGCCGGCGTCATGGGTGATGATGGTGTTGTGGATGTCGACCGTGTGCTGCAGATCCCAGAGCACCCGATAGGGATTGAGCGGCGCGTCGTTGCTGGTCAGCTTCGGGAGCCATTTGGCCAGCCAATCCTCGTGGGAGGCCGCGATCTCGGCGGCAACGGCGCCGGCGTCGCGATCGGCGCTGATGCTCTTGCCGATCTCGTCCAGCAGCGCGTCGAGCACGAGGCCGGCATCGCCGACGAGGCCGATCCCGGCCTCGACATCCTTGTTGAGGTGGGCGGGGTCGAGCGTCGAATGGATGATGGTCTTGCCCTTGGGCATCGCGATGCCGAAGGAGGTTTCCGTGAAGGAGCAGCCGATGCCGAAGATGACGTCGGCCTCGTTCAGGAATTTCGGCACCGCGCGGGGCACCGCGAGCCCGCCGGACCCCAGCGACAGCGGATGGGTCTCGGGAAACGACGACTTGCCGCCGAGGCTGGTGGTGACGGGGATCGCAAGCCGTTCGGCGAGCCGTTTCAGCTGCGGCCACGCCTTGGCGTAGTGCACGCCCTGGCCGGCATAGATCACCGGCCGCTTGGCTTCGATCAGCAGCTTGGCTGCGTCCTTGATGTGATCGGGATCGGCGCCGTAGCGGGTGCGCAGCACCGGCGTGTAGGCCAGCGGCTCCGGCACCTCCTCGTTCCACATGTCGGCCGGGATTTCGACGATGACCGGGCCGCCGCGGCCGTTCTTCAGTTTGGTGAAGGCGCGGCGGAAGATGTTGCAGACTTCGGACGCCAGGATGATCGGCTCGGCGGATTTCGCAAACGCCTTCATCGCCTGGCTGGAATTGAAGTTGGGTTCGATGTTCGCGATGCGCCGCGCGTAACCCATCGGCAGCACCAAAACGGGCACGGATTCACCGAAACACTGCGCCACGCCGCCCATGGCATTCTCCGCGCCGGGGCCGTGCTGCATGCAGAACGCGCCGATGCTGCGTCCCGAGGTCACGCGCGAGATCGCATCCGCCATGTGCAGCCCGATGCGCTCCTGCCGCACCATCACGGGGCGGATATCCGCGTTGGCGGCAAATTCGATGAGGTGATTGACCGGGTAGCCGCAGAGGATTTCGATCCCCTCGCGCTTCATGATTTCCGCGATGGCGGCGCCGAGCTTCATGACGATTCCTCCCTGTCGCGGCCGATGTCGAGCTCGGCCTTCGATCTATTTGGAACAGGAATCGGGGCCTCGGTAAAGCGCAGGGATCGGAAGCTCTGTTATGCATCGCCGCGACGCGGCATTGCCCTCAGAGCCTGACTCGAAATGTAGGCGTTGAAATACAGCTGTTTCCCCGTCATTGCGAGAAGCTCTTGCGACGAAGCAATCCATTTAGATTCGTGCGCGGAGGTAGATTGCTTCGTCGCAAGGGCTCCTCGCAATGACGCATTCAAACGCCTCATTTTACTGGCTACTTTGTGGTCGGGCCCTCAGGCGAAAGCGGGGCTTGCAATCTCAGCCTTCCGCGTCCAGCGCCCGGCGCAGGCGCCGGATGATGACGCCGCGGGCGCGGTCATCGGCCGCCGCCTCGATGCGGTCGTTGATGTCGAGGATGAGGCCGGACATGTCATTGTGCCAGTCGAGATGCGTGACCGCTTCGGGAGCGAGCCGGCGGCGATGCGTCACGTCCAATAGCCGCGGTTCGGCGCCGGAGAGTTCGAAAATGTCGTCGAGAACGGGTTGGAATAGTCTTGCCGCGGGAATGATGCGTTCGGCGACGCGCTCCGCCAGCCCGGCGATGGCGGCTTCCTCGCCGTGCACCAGGAACAGGCCGCGTTCGATCGGGCGCCGTGCCGCGATCCAGTGCGCGATCTCGGAGCCGTCGGCATGCCCGGAATAGTCGTCGATCATGCGGATCCGCGCGGCGACCTTGATCTCCTCGCCCTGGATCCGCACTGCTTTTGTCCCCTCCTGCAGGAATCGGCCGAGCGTGCCGTGGGCCTGGTAGCCGACCAGGAGCACGGTCGCCCTGCTGTTCCACAGCCATCGCTTCAGATGGTGCCGGATGCGGCCGGCATCGCACATGCCGCTCGCAGCGATGATGATGTGAAACCCGCTCAGCCTGGCGATCGACTTGCTCTCGTCGACGGTCTCGGTAAAGCGCAGATTGGGCGAATTGAACAGGCGATTGATGTCGATGGCCGGATCGAGGCTCGCGGCGTGGGTGCGGAACACCTCGGTGGCGTGGATCGCGAGGGGAGAATCGAGAAAGATCGGCGCGGTCGCGATCTCGCCATGGTCCATCAGGTCGATCAGATCGACGATCAGTTCCTGGGTGCGCTCGACCGCGAAGGCGGGAATCAGCAGCGCGCCGTTGGCCGCCGCCGCATCGCGGACTTCCGTGGCGAGCCGCTGCCGGCGCAGCTCGGGAGAGGTGGGGGGCCGGATGCGGTCGCCATAGGTCGATTCCGAGATCACGTAATCGAAGCCGCTGGGCGCCTTCGGATCGGGCTCGAGCAGTTTTCCGTCGGGACCGACATCGCCGGACATCAGCAGGCGGATCGGGCGGTCGGACGCCGCGTCGTCGGCGAGTTCGAGTTCGATCGATGCGGAGCCGAGCAGATGGCCTGCGTTCCAGTAGCGCGCCCGGACTCCCGGGATCACATCGCACCATGTCTCGTAATCGACCGGCTGGAACGACTGCAGCGAGGCGATTGCGTCCGCCTGGGTGTAGATCGGCGTGACCTCGGGCCGCCCTCGCGCGGCGTTGCGGCGGTTGAGGGACGCGACCTCGGACTCCTGGATGCTTCCGGCATCCGGCAACATCCAGGAACACAGGTCGATCGTTCCGCGTGTCGCCAGGATTCGTCCGCGAAAGCCTTCGCGCACCAGTTTCGGCAGCAACCCGCTGTGGTCGATATGGGCATGGGTCAGCAGGACCTGATCGATGTCGGAGGCGCGGAACGGAAACGATCCATAGTTGAGCTGTTTCAGGGCTTTTTGTCCCTGAAACAGGCCGCAATCCACCAGCATCCGCCCGGACGGCGTTTGCAGCAGATAGCACGAGCCCGTCACCGTCTGCGCCGCGCCGCAAAATCGGACCGTTATGCTCATATGTCATGTCTCCTTAAGTAGCCGCGCCTCTGATCTCACGCTCCAGCGCCGCCGCGAAGATGTCGTCGAGCCGGATGGCATTGGTCGGATGCGGGACGCTGAAGCTCGAACGAACAGAGCCAATGCCGGCGGCGGCAAATGCGGCTGCCATCTCCGGCGGATAGAGTGCGTGCGTGATGATGACGTCGATGGTCCGCGCGCCTGCGGCCTTGAGGGCGCCAGCGCAGGCGATCAAGGTCCCGCCCGAGGAGACGATGTCGTCGATCAGCAATACCGGTCGGCCAGCGGGCGATACTGTGCCAGCGATCTCGACGGTCCGATCGCCATGCCGGGTCTTGTGCGCAACCGCCGTGGCGAGGCCGAGCCGCTCGGCGAGATCTCCGACCCAGTTTTGCGATTCCGCATCCGGCCCGACCACGAGGGTGGACGGGTCAAATCCGCTCGCCCGCAGCGCCTGGGCGAACGCCGGTACGGCGGACAGATTGTCGGCCTCGATTCCCGGGAACACGGCGCCGATATCGGGCGTGCGATGCAGGTGGGCGTCGACGGTGATGACGCGATCGACCGTTCGCGCCAGCAGTTGTCCGATCGCGCCCTGGCTGATGGCTTCTCCCGGATGAAAGGCCGTATCCTGACGCATGTAGCAGAGATACGGTGCCAGCAGCACCAGCCGCTTCGCGCCGTTGCGCCGCAGTGCTTCCGCGGCGAACAGCAGCGCGATCAGCTTGTCGTTCGGCCGATCCAGCGACGCATAGACAATCGTTGTCATGGCGGCCGGACCGGTCGTGACGCGGATCTCGCCGTCAGGAAAGCGGTGCAGGGCGATGTCCTGATAGGGCAGGCCGAGTCGCGCGGCCAGCCGCCGCGCATCATGGGCGCCATCCGGGAGGGCGTGAAGCGCAACCCCGCTCACGGTGTCGCCAGGCCGGACGGCGATGCCGGCCCGATCGCGTAGCCTGCGTCCACTCGCGTCGCCGCGGCCGCGAGGTCATGCTCCGGCTGGTCGACCACGAAGACCCGGTACAGCGGCTCGCCCTGCTCGACGCGGTCGCCGATCTTCTTGAACAGCCGGATGCCGGCACCCTTGTCGATCGGCGCGCCGGCGGTGCGTGCCAGGCGGTTCATGCGCAGGCAGTCGATCGCCGACACCACGCCGTCGCGGTCGGCCTTGACGTCGAAGGCGAGGCTCGCCAGATCACTGCGGCAGTCTGGCGGTCCTTGCGCGTCGATGATCTTCTGCATCTGCTTGAGCGCGGCGCCGCTGTCGAGCAGGTCGCGCGCCCGCGCATAGCCGGCGCCGCCGCGCAATGTCGGATCGTATTCCAGCAAATGGGCCGCGAGCCGTAGCGATTTTTCGCGCAGGTCCGATGGAGCGGAGGGATCGTTGGCCAGCACCGCCATGACGTCCTGGGCTTCGAGGACAGGTCCTATGCCGTTGCCGATCGGCTGGCGACCATCCGTCGTGATCACCTCGACGGCTATTCCGAAACGGTCGCCGACGAACTCGAACAGCTTGCGCAGCCGCATCGCCTCGGTGCCGTTACTCACCTTGGCGGTCGGGCCGACCGGGATGTCGATCAGGAGATGGGACGAACCGGCGGCGAGCTTCTTCGACATGATCGAAGCGACCATCTGCTCGCGGGTATCGAGGCTGAGCGGCCGTTCCACCGAAATCAGGATGTCGTCGGCCGGCGACAGATTGACGTGCCCGCCCCAGACCAGACAGCCGTTGCATGAGGCAACGATCGCCTTCATCGCCTCGGCGTCGAGATTGACGCGTGCAAGCACCTCCATCGTATCGGCCGTGCCGGCCGGCGAGGTGATTGCCCGCGAGGATGTCTTCGGGATCGGCAGCCCATGCGCCGCCACGATCGGCACCACGATCATCGAGGTCCGGTTGCCGGGAATGCCTCCGATGCAGTGCTTGTCGACCACGACCGGCGCGTTCCATTTCAACTGGGCGCCGGCCTCGCTCATGGCGCGGGTGAGCGCGAGCAGTTCGTCGCTGGTCACGAAACTCGCGGAGCCGATCAGGAACGCGGCAATCTCCATGTCGGAGTAGCGATAATGGGTGATGTCATCGATGATCGAGCCGATCGCGGCCGCGCTGAGCGCCTGTCCGCGGATCTTGGCGCGGACCGCCTCGAGACTGTCGGGCGGCGTAGCCGGCGAGACGGTGGCGAGCGTGCCGGCTGCTTCCGCGAAACGCCGAAACGCCGGCTGCGACAGGCCGATCTCATGCGGTCCGACCAGCGTATCGTCGTCCGTGATCAGCAAGGTGGCCAGCAGCACCCTGGAATTGCAGCGCAGTTCGACCCGGCTGAAGCCGCGGAAGATCTCCGCCCGCAGCGCCCTGGATTGCCGTGAAATCACCACGACATTTTCGCGCCCGGTGTCGAGATTGAGGGGGCGGATCTTGAGCGGCGGGCGGGAAGGGTCGGTGAGCGTCATGGCTGGAACCGGCGGGCGGGACGACATCGCAACCCCGCATAGGCGCTTTGGCCCCGGGGCTGTTGACCCAAATCATGGCCGGGTCAGGGATCGCCGGCGGCGGATCTAGCTGGCCTTCTTGGTCCGGGTGCCGGCGCGCACCGGTTTTTCCGCCTTCTTGGAGGCTTGGACTTTGGAGTCCTGGACCTTGGATTCCTGGACCCTGGGTTCTTCCTTGGCGCGCTTGCCGCTGATCGGCAGCAGCATCTCGCGCTGGCCCTCGATGCGCTTCTTCGGCTTCTTGCCCTTGGTCTTGGCGGCGGCATCGGCGGCGGTGGCTTTGGCGGGCGAGGAAGCGGCCTGCGGACCGTCGGCCAGGCTGCGCTTGAGCGCGTCCATCAGATTGATGACATTGCCGCCCGACTTCGGTGCTGCTTTCGCGGCCGTGGCCATTCCGCTGCGCTTCTGGTTGATGAGATCGACCAGCGCGGACTCGTAGTGGTCTTCGAACTTTTCCGGTTCGAAGGATGCGGATTTTCGCTCGACGATATGCTGGGCCAGATCCAGCATGTCCTTGGTGACCTTCACGTCCTGGATGTCGTCGAAATAGTCCTCCTCGCTGCGCACCTCATAGGGATAGCGCAGCAGTGTGCCCATCAGGCCCTTGCCCATCGGTTCCAGCGCGATGATGTGTTCGCGGTTGGTCAGCACGACGCGGCCGATCGCGACCTTGTCCATGCTGCGGATGGTCTCGCGGATCACCGCGAAGGCATCATGGCCGACCTTGCCGTCGGGGACGAGGTAGTAGGGCCGGATCAGGTAGCGGCTGTCGATGTCGGTGCGGGGGACGAACTCATCGATCTCGATGGTATGGGTCGATTCCAGGGCGAGGTCGTCGAGTTCCTCCTTGGTCACCTCGATATAGGTGTCGGTGTCGACCTTGTAGCCCTTCATGATGTCGTCGGAAGCAACCTCCTCGCCGGTATCGGCGTCGACCTTGGCGTATTTGATGCGGTGGCCCGTCTTGCGGTTGATCTGGTTGAAGGAGACCTTCTCGGTATCCGAGGTTGCCGGATACAGCGCGACCGGGCAGGTCACGAGCGAAAGCCTCAAAAAACCCTTCCAATTGGCGCGGGGGGCCATGACGTACTCCAGACGCAACAGTGCCGATAGGGGAGGATAACACCGCCAAGGCGCGATTCAAGCAAGCGCAGCGCGGAATCTCCTGACGACGTTAACCGTGCTGCGCTGCGTGACGGGGAGGCGGCGGCCCGGAACATCGCTCCCATTGCCGCGTTGCTCGATACAAGGACGCTACGAACCGTCACGTCACCCGCGACACTCGGAGCCCAGGCATGGCAATCAAGAAAGATGGTCGCATCGTCGAGACGGCGACCGAAGCCCGGCAGGCCGAACCCGGTCCGTCGGTGCTGGCCATAGTGATCGCTTCCACCGGCCTCGCGATCGTCATCCTGCTTGGGCTCTGGTTTGCCTTTTTCCGCACCTGAACCCGGGCAGCGACACCGTGTGTTAAGCCATCCGAGCAAGGAAAAGGCGGCTCGCCCGCGCACAGACGCGTTCGCCCGTCTCCGGATCGCTCGGCACGGGGGCGAGCGCTACAGCGCCTAACGCGCGCGGGGAGCTTCCCGCGGGCGGCAAGTCACGCTTGGAAGCGGCAAGTGAGCCCTGCACGACATGATCGGCGCTGCGCGATATGATATCATGAAGAAAAAGTTAGGTGCCGCGTTTGTTCCGTTCATGGACGGTTCACGCCGGAAGGGTTCATCTTCATGGCGCAAATCGTGCATTTCACCTTTGGAGGCAAGCGTGCGTCTGCTCGTCGTTGAGGACGATCCCGATCTTAACCGCCAGTTGACCACGGCGTTGAGCGATGCCGGCTATGTGGTTGATCGCGCGTTCGATGGCGAGGAAGGGCATTTTTTAGGCGATAGCGAGCCGTATGATGCCGTCGTGCTCGATATCGGGCTGCCGAAGATGGACGGCATCTCGGTGCTGGAAGCCTGGCGGCGCAATGGACGCGCGATGCCGGTTCTGATCCTGACCGCCCGAGACCGCTGGAGCGACAAGGTCCAGGGGTTCGACGCCGGTGCGGACGACTACGTCGCCAAGCCGTTTCACCTGGAGGAGGTGCTGGCCCGGATTCGGGCATTGCTGCGCCGTTCCGCGGGCCACGCCCAGTCCGAATTGACCTGCGGCCCGGTGTCGCTGGATACCCGTACCGGTCGGGTCAGCGTCGCGGGCAATCCGATCAAGATGACGTCGCACGAATACCGTCTGCTCGCCTATCTGATGCACCACACCGGGCGCGTGGTTTCGCGCAGCGAACTGGTCGAGCATCTCTACGATCAGGATTTCGATCGCGACTCCAACACGATTGAAGTATTTGTGGGCCGAATCCGCAAGAAGCTGGATGTCGACGTCATCCAGACCGTGCGGGGATTGGGCTATCTGTTGACGCCGCCACCCGCCACGTCCTGATCGAAGCCCCGATCAGGGCGCGCTTTCCTCCCGGTCACCCATGATTCCGCCTCAAGGCTGGCAACATTTCACCGGATCGCTGGCGGCATATCCACCGTTCAGGACCGCGGCCTGATGCGGCGGAACTCGCTCGCCACTCGCCTGTTCCTGTCCGCGACCATCTGGGTCGTGGTGATCCTGGTCATCACCGGGTTCGTGCTGTCGTCGGTTTACCGCGATGCGACCGAGCGCGCGTTCGACCGCCGGCTCAACCTTTATCTGCGGACCCTGATCGCCGAAGTCGCGACGCCCGACGAGCCGCCCGACCGCCAATTCCAGTCGCTCGGCGAGCCGCTGTTCGAGCTGCCGCTGTCCGGCTGGTATTGGCAGATCGCCCGCACCGACACCGAGAAGCCCGAGATGCGCGCCTCGCGTTCGCTGTGGGACAAGAAACTGCCAAAACTCGAGGATCGCGGCAACGAACTGACCGCGGCGGGCATCCGGCTCGGCTATGTCGATGGTCCGGAAGGCCAGACCCTGCGGATCGTGGAAAGGCCGGTCGACCTCGGCGCCGACGGCAAGTTCCTGGTCGCCGTCGCCGGCGATGCGAGCGAGATTTTCGATGAAACGCGCAGCTTCGATTACTATCTCGGCGGCACCTTCGCCGCCCTTGGGATCGTGTTGTTGCTGACCACGATCTTCCAGGTTCGTTTCGGTCTGGCGCCGCTGAAACGCATTTCCGAGGCGATCGCGGACATCCGCTCGGGGCGCGCCGAAAGGCTCGAGGGCAACTTCCCGGTCGAAATCGCGGCGCTGGCGCGTGAAACCAACGCGTTGATCGACGCCAATCGCGAGATCGTCGAACGCGCGCGGACCCATGTCGGCAACCTCGCGCACGCCATCAAGACGCCGCTGTCGGTCATCGTCAACGAAGCCTCCGCCCACGGCGCCGATCCGTTCGCATCGAAGGTGATGGAGCAGGCCGAGACGATGCGCAGCCAGGTCGCGCATCATCTGGAACGGGCGCGGATCGCCGCGCGCGTCACGATCGTCGGAACGGTGACCGAGGTCGCGCCGGCCATCGAGGCGCTGAGGCGCACCATGGACAAAATCCACCGCGCCCGGGGCATTCTCATCGAGGTCAAAGCCGATCCTCAGGCGAAGTTTCGCGGCGAGCGCCAGGATCTCGAGGAAATGGCCGGCAACCTCGTGGACAATGCCTGCAAATGGACCTCCTCGCGGGTGTTCATCGACGTCAGCGTGGAACCGCCGGCAGAGCCTGGCAGCGCGCCGATTCTGCGGATCGTCGTCGACGACGACGGGCGCGGCCTGTCCGCGGCCGAGCGCGCCCAGGTCTCGCGTCGAGGTCAGAGGCTGGACGAGTCCAAGCCCGGGTCCGGTCTGGGGCTGTCGATCGTGGTCGATCTGGCCGCGCTCTATGGCGGCAGCCTTGCCCTCGGTCACGCGCCGATCGGCGGATTGCGCGCGGAATTAACGCTACCGGGGGTTTAAGGTGGCGCAGCCGGGTCCGTGTCCGGCTGGACGTGGGACAAAAAAACTCGGACCTGCGGTCGCTTTGCATTCCTAAAGGACTTCTTAACGCCGACAACTCTATTGTGGTCTCCAGGCGCGCCTTTGGCGCGGCAAAACATGCAAATCGGGCGCATGGGCCAAACATCAACCGAGCGGCTGAGGGATTATCTGGGTCAGCTTCCGCCGCAATCGCAGGCGTTGTTGATGCGGGAGTTCGAGCGTGCGATCGCGCGCGGCGAAGACACCGCCGTTGCCACGCTCGTGCTCGAACAATTGCGCAAGCTCGTGCGAGCCGATGGCGAGGACACGCGGCCGCGGAGCGGAGACCTTACGCGCCTGTCCTTCCGCCCGCTCGAACCGTTTCTGGTCGAAGGCAACGCGCCCGCGCGGCCAGGCCAGGTCCGCCGTGCCTCGCTGCCGCAGGTTTGGCAATGGTTGGTCCGGGAAGGCGCGCCGGAGCAGGTGAAGGTCTGTGAGGACGCGCTGGCGCGGTCGGGCGAAAACTCGCGCGAACTCGATGCACCGATCCGCAAGCTGCAGTCGGCCGCCGCCGATGCGATGCTCAAACTCTGCGCGCCGGGACAGGGCGATGACAAGCAGCGCGCGCTCGCCCGCGTCGGTCCTCCTGACGTGATCGAGGACCTGCCTTCGATCGGCGTGGTCTTGAAAAGCCGGGAAGCGCTCGATGGGCTCGGCGGTCGCCTCCCGACTGAAATCCGTACATTCGGCGACCCGCAGGTCATGTCGGTCGGCGAGGCGCTGAATGTACCCTCGCTGCAAACCCCGCAGCTTCTGCCGTTCGCCCTGTCGCTCGTCATGCAACGGCTGGCCGCGCCGTGGCAGATCATCCGTCTCGCGACCAGGCTGGCCGGATCGGACGACGAAATTCGCGTCGCGGCAACGCCCTTTGGCGTTGCCGTCACCATCGCCCTGCATGATCTGTCCCATGTGGCGGCCGTCCTGCGGACGGACATCAGGCGCAGCCATTTCGCCAACGTCGCCGATAATCTGAAAATACTGCACGATGGCGTCCGGGGCCTGCGCACCGAACTCGATCTGCGCGACGGGTCGCGCTGGGGCAAGCAACTGACCTCAATCAGGGCCGACATTTCCAACGCCCTGCAATCGGAAATCGACAGCGTACCCGGGCGTGTCCGGCGCATCCTGCGGCAGCGCGCCGACAAGGATATCACCACCGGCGCAAGGATCGACACCATCGAAGTCGAAGAAGCCGCGGCCCTGATCGATTTCGTCGCCACCTGCAGGAATTTTGCCAGCGAGCTTGCGATCAACGAGGTGACCCTGCGCACCTATTCCGATCTGCAACACTATGTCGAGCAGGCGACCGAGGCGCTGGTCCAGTCGCTGCGTGGAGGCGACGCCAAGGCGCGGACCTATCGGCAGATGCAGGTCGCGGCCGCAATCCGCTTCTGCGGCATACTCTTTGGCAATGAGTACGCGATGCTGATGAGCCGGGCCGCGGAGAATGCGACCACTGGGGAACACAAGGCGTCCCGCGCGAGCTAGTAAATTGTCGCAAACCATTCCTGCAATTGCAGGTTGACCGTCGCGCGGTGACAACGTACCGTTCGCGCATCGTTCCACGAGCTCATTGCGCGCATGAATACAGCCATTCATTTCGTCGAATTCGAGAACCGCGTCATCGCGGCGACTTATCGTAACCTCATGATCAAGGCCAAGGTGGTCCTCGTCGACCAGAGCAGTGACGCGCAATTGCCCGATCCGGTCGTGACCATCACGTCACCGATGCCGACCGGTATGCTCAGAATCAGGTTACCGGAGAAGGTTGGGCCTGGACTGTATTATCTCAGGGCCCTGAACGTGCATGGCGAGCGTCTGGCGCGAACCGTTGAATTCAGGGTCGGCTAACCAGTTCATTCCCCGGGGGTTTGAGTTGGGTATGCGATGCCGCGAAATTGACAATTGTCAATTGCCGGGCTCGGCGGCCGTGGTGTAAAGCGGCGCATTGCTGTTTCCCAGAAAACGCCGCCGGAACCCGCCTGATGACGTTGTGGTTTGTGTTCGCGCTGATGACGGCCGCGGCGATTTTCGCGGTCCTGTTGCCGCTTGGCCTCGGCGGCCGGCGCCAATCCGGCGGCCGGGAAGCCGTCGTATACAGCGATCAGCTCCAGGAGATCGACCGTGACGTGGCCAGCGGGCTGATCGGCAAGGCCGAGGCCGAAGCCGCTCGCATCGAGATCGGGCGTCGCCTTCTTGCGGTCGCCGATCAGGATGTCGCCGTGGCGCTCAAGCCAAGCATGCCGTGGCGTCGCGCCGCGGCGGGGCTGGCCCTGGTCGGATTGCCGCTGCTGGCGGTCGGCGTCTATCTTCCTCTGGGGTCGCCACGGCTCGGCGACTTTCCGCTCGCGCTTCGCAACCGCGCCCCCGCACCTGCGCAACCGCTGGAAGCCCTGGTGACCCAGGTCGAGCAGCATCTGGAAAAGAATCCGACCGACGGCCGCGGCTGGAATGTCCTGGCGCCGGTGTTGTTGCGCCTTGGACGCTTCGATGACGCGGTCAGGGCCTTCCGCAACTGCATCACCTACAACGGCGACAGCGCGGAACGGCGGGCCGATCTCGGCGAAGCCATCGCGGCGGCGGCGGGTGGCGTGATCACGACCGAAGCGAAGACCGAGTTCGAGCGTGGGCTGGCGCTCAATGCCGATGAGGTGAAGTCGAGTTATTTCCTGGGCCTGGCCGCGGAACAGGATGGTCGTCAGGCCGATGCCGCGGCCATCTGGCGCGCGATGCTGGCCAAGGCGCCTTCGGACGCGCCATGGCGACCGGTGGTCCAGGCCGCGCTGACACGGGTCGGGGGGCCGCCTGCGCCGGCGCTTTCGGATGCGACGGTCGCGGCTGCGAACGGCATGGCCGAAAACGACCGAGAGGCGATGATTCGCGGCATGGTCGACCGGCTCGCCACGCGGCTCAAGCAGAACGGCGACGATGTCGAGGGATGGCTGCGGCTGGTGCGCGCCTATATGGTCATGGGAGACCGCGACAAGGCCAAGGGGGCGCAGTCTGACGCGCGTCAGGCAGTCGCCAACGATGCCGAGCGGTTGCGGGAACTCAACGAGGGCCTGAAGAAGCTCGGGCTCGATGGATGAGCCCGACGACCGCACCAAGTGCGGCTGTCCATCAACAGCCTGACCGGGCCTGAAAGAAACCACGCATGACACGCAAGCAGCGGAAATTGACGATCATCGGCGGGGCGCTGGCGGTGTTGGCGGTGGCGGTGGGGCTGGTGCTGAACGCGTTGCGTGATTCCATCGTGTTTTTCTCGACGCCGACCATGGTGGCTGAAAAACACGTCGCGCCCGGCACGCGGTTTCGCCTGGGCGGCCTCGTGCAGCCGGGATCGCTGGTGCGAGGTGACGATCTCGCGGTGAAATTCGAGGTGGCCGACGGCGGCGCAAAGCTGCCGGTCGCCTATAAAGGGCTTCTTCCCGACCTGTTCCGTGAGGGGCAGGGCATCGTGGCCGAGGGTGCGCTCGATGCGTCCGGGGTCTTCAAGGCCGATACGGTGCTTGCCAAGCATGATGAAACCTATATGCCGAAGGATGTCGCCGACGCGCTGAAGAAGCAGGGCCACTGGAAAGACGATTACGGTGCGCGTCCCGATGCCAACGCCAAGTCGTCTACGAAGCCGTCCGCCGCTACGACGGACACGCCAGGCGCACCGCGCCTGGTCCAGGGAGTGTCGCAATGATCGCGGAGTCCGGACACTACGCGCTGGTACTCGCGCTGGCGCTGGCCCTGATCCAGTCGACCGTGCCGGTGCTCGGTGCACGCCTGCGCGATCCTGCCTTGATGGGTGTTGCCCGCTCGAGCGCGCTTGGCCAATTGCTGTTCGCCGCGACCGCATTCGCGGCTCTTGTGACCCTGCACGTCACGTCGGACTTTTCCGTTGCCAACGTGTTCGAGAACTCGCATTCGCTGAAGCCGCTGATCTACAAGATCACGGGCGTATGGGGCAATCACGAAGGCTCGATGCTGCTGTGGGTCGCGATCCTGGCGCTGTTCGGCGGGCTGGTTGCGATCTTCGGTAACAACCTTCCGCTGTCGCTGCGCGCCCATGTGCTTGCGGTGCAGGCCTGGATCGCCAGCGCCTTCTATCTGTTCATTCTGATGACCTCGAACCCCTTCCTGCGTATCGCCAATCCGCCGATCGAGGGGCGCGATCTCAATCCCGTCCTGCAGGATATCGGGCTCGCGGTCCATCCGCCGATGCTCTATCTCGGCTATGTCGGATTTTCGATTTCGTTTTCCTTTGCCATCGCAGCCCTGCTCGAGGGCCGCATCGACGCTGCCTGGGCGCGCTGGGTCCGTCCCTGGACCCTGGTCGCCTGGATTTTTCTCACGCTCGGCATCGCGATGGGGTCCTACTGGGCCTATTACGAACTCGGCTGGGGCGGCTGGTGGTTCTGGGACCCGGTCGAGAATGCCTCGCTGATGCCATGGCTCGCCGGCACCGCGCTGCTGCATTCGGCCCTGGTCATGGAGAAGCGCAATGCGCTGAAGGTCTGGACCATCCTGCTGTCGATCCTGACCTTTTCGCTCTCGCTGCTCGGCACCTTCCTGGTCCGGTCCGGCGTCCTGACATCCGTGCATGCGTTCGCCACTGACCCGACGCGCGGCGTATTCATTCTGCTCATTCTCTGCCTCTTCATCGGCGGCAGCCTGACCCTGTTCGCGGGCCGGGCCTCGACGCTCAAGCAAGGGGGCCTGTTCGCGCCGATCTCGCGCGAAGGGGCGCTGGTGCTGAACAATCTGTTTCTCACCACCGCCTGCGCGACGGTGCTCATCGGCACGCTCTATCCGCTGGCGCTGGAAGTCTTGACGGGCGCCAAGATTTCGGTCGGAGCCCCGTTCTTCAACCTGACCTTCGGACCGCTGTTCTTTCCGTTGCTGGTCGCCGTCCCGTTCGGGCCGATGCTGGCCTGGAAGAGGGGGGATCTTCTCGGCGCCGCGCAACGCCTGCTCGCGGCCGGCGTGGTGGCGCTGTTTGTCATCGCTCTCGTCTGGGCGTGGACGCGCGGCGGCAGCGCCCTCGCGCCGCTTGCCATCGGCCTTGCGGCCTTCGTCATCGGCGGCGCAATGAGCGACCTGATCGAGCGTACCGGCCTGTTTCGCGTGCCACTGGTCACCGCGATGCAGCGCACGCGCGGCTTGCCGCGCTCGGTCTGGGGCTCCGCGTTCGCCCATGCCGGGCTCGGCGTGGCGCTGATCGGGATCGTCTGCGAAACCACGTGGAACAGCGAATACATCGCCACGATGCGGCCGGACGACGTGGCCAAGGTTGCAGGCTATGAATTGAAGCTTGACGGTCTGTCGCAGCGGCAGGGGCCGAACTTCAGGGAGATGATCGCCTCATTCAGCGTGAGCCTCGACGGCAGCCAGCTTGCCGTCATGACCCCGTCGAAGCGCAACTTCACGACACGGGGAATGTCGACGACGGAGGCGGCGCTGCTGACGCGTGGGGTCAGCCAGCTCTATATATCGCTTGGCGAGACGACGGCCGAAGGCGGCGCCATAGGGGTGCGGATCTATCACAAGCCGCTGGTGCTCCTGATCTGGCTGGGCCCGGTCCTGATGGCGTTTGGCGGCATGATGTCGCTGTCGGACCGACGATTGCGCGTCGGCGCACCCCGGCCCGCGAAGGCGCTGCGCGGATTGCAGGCGGCGGAGTAGGCGATGCAGCGCGTCCTTGCGGCTCTCTTCGCGCTGGTGTTGATCGGATGTTCGGCTGCTCACGCCGTACAGCCGGATGAGATCATGCCCGATGCCACGAAGGAGGCACGGGCGCGGGATTTGTCCCGCGAACTGCGCTGCATGGTCTGCCAGAACCAGTCGATCGACGATTCCGATGCGCCGCTGGCGCGTGACTTGCGCCTGCTGGTGCGCGAGCGCATCACGGCCGGCGACAGCGATACCCAGGTGATGGACTTCCTGGTGGCTCGCTATGGCGAGTTCGTGCTGCTCAAACCGCGGTTCGAGCAGCGCACCTTGCTGCTGTGGCTCGTACCTCCCTCGTTGCTCGCGGGCGGCGCGCTCGCGCTCTGGCTCTACGCCAGACGGCGCGAGAGAGCTGCAGACGCCGTCATGGCGCTCACTCCCGACGAGGAAGCGCGCCTGACCAAGCTGCTCTCCGGCGATCAGCCGGAGCCGCGGTCCGGCAGTTAGCACGACGGGACTGTTCGGCAGGCTCCAACGTTGTGAGCGCGAGGTTCGCGGCTTTCATCGCGAGCGTGACGGCGAGCTGATGGAACGTCGCATTCTGCTTCGAGGGCGGGCCTGCCACGCTCCGGCCTTTCCGCAGGAAATCCGCTTTTCCTGCGCTAAACTGCCGCATTCGGTGGGCTTATCATTACAAAAGTTTAACTCGGCCGCCAGCGCGCCGTAAGGCGCAAAACCCCATCTTCAGCTCCGAAGGGTGCTTAAGCCCCGCGCACCAACCATTCAGGCTCTGGAGAAAATCGCATGTCCGACCGTTCAACCGGCCCCTCGTCCGTTCCGTCCTCACGGCAGTCTCGCAGCTCGATCTTCTCGGCGCGAAAATTCGCGCTGATGGCTTCGGTGGTCGCGGGCCTTGGAGCTGCTGTGTATGGCTTCGGCCCGTCGGCGGGACCGCTGAATGTGTTGTCGAGCCCGGCGCAGGCCCAGGTCAACAACGATATCCGCTCTGTCGCGCAGCCTGTCGGCTTTGCTGACATTGTCGAGCGCGTGAAGCCGTCGGTGATCTCGGTCAAGGTCAACATCGCTCAGAAGGTCGCCAAGGACGATAGCGACGAGGATACACCGTTCCAGCCGGGCTCGCCGATGGAGCGCTTCTTCCGGCGCTTCGGCGGGCAGGACGGGCTCCCGCCTGGCCTGCGCGGTGGTCGCGGACGCGGCAATGTCACCGGTCAGGGATCCGGTTTCTTCGTCTCGGCGGACGGTTTTGCCGTCACCAACAATCACGTGGTCGATGGCGCCGACAAGGTCGAGGTCACGACCGACGACGGCAAGACCTATAGCGCGACGGTCATCGGCTCCGATGCGCGTACCGACCTCGCCTTGATCAAGGTGGAAGGCAGTTCAAACTTCCCCTTCGCCAAGCTTGCCGACGGCAAGCCCCGGATCGGCGATTGGGTGCTCGCAGTCGGAAATCCCTTCGGTCTCGGCGGAACGGTGACTGCCGGCATCGTCTCGGCGCAGGGCCGCGACATCGGTAACGGTCCCTATGACGATTTCATCCAGATCGACGCGCCCGTGAACAAGGGCAATTCCGGCGGTCCGGCTTTCAACACCCAGGGTGAAGTGATGGGCGTCAACACCGCGATCTATTCGCCGTCCGGTGGCAGCGTCGGCATTGCCTTCTCGATTCCGGCATCGACCGTGAAGAGCATCATCGCCCAGCTCAAGGACAAGGGCACGGTGAGCCGTGGCTGGATCGGTGTTCAGATCCAGCCGGTAACGGCGGATATCGCCGACAGCCTTGGCCTCAAGAAGGCGGAAGGTGCGCTGGTGGCTGAACCCCAGTCGAACGGGCCTGCGGCCAAGGCGGGGATCGAATCCGGAGACGTGATCACGGCCGTGAATGGCGAGAAGGTGAAGGATGCGAGGGAACTCGCACGCACCATCGGCGGTTTTGCCCCCGGTGCTGCGGTGAAGCTCAACGTAACGCACAAGGGACAGGACAAGGTCGTCAACCTGACTTTGGGCCAGTTGCCGAACACGGTTGAGGCCAAGGCGGATACCGACAACGGAGATAAAGCCAGCCCGAGCCGCGGCACTGGTTTGGCGAAGCTCGGCCTGACGGTTGCACCGGCAAACAGCGTTGCCGGCGCGGGCAAGGAAGGCGTGGTCGTGACCGAGGTCGATCCGAAAGGCCCGGGAGCGGAGAGGGGCTTCAAGGAGGGCGATGTGATTCTCGACGTTGGCGGCAAGACCGTCGCCACCGTGGGCGATGTGCGCGATGCGATCAGTGCCGCGCGCACCGACAACAAGAACAGCGTCCTGATGCGCGTGAAGAGCGGCGGCTCGTTGCGCTTCGTCGCGGTGCCCGTCGCCAAGGGATAAGGGTTTCTGGCCTTCGAGATGGAAGATGCCGTTGGCATGAGTAGCTCCCGCCAACGGTGCTTCCTGGGAGTGGGTCGCCGCCCGCTCCCTCCTTCCGGTGGAAAACGCCCCCCTCCGTCGGAAGGGTCTAGGGCGGTGAAGTCCCCCAGCTTCACCGCCCACCTTTTTTGAACGAACCAGTACCCTGCTTTCCGAAGTTCGATCGTCGCGGAGCGGCCTCGTACGACGAAACTTCCGGAGACGACGCACGAGAATGGCCGGGCTCCTTGCTTGACGAAGCTGGTCGCGCCATGTTGATGGAAGGCTGAAACACTTGACCGCAACCGTTTCACAGATGCGCCTTTTGATCATCGAAGACGATCGCGAGTCCGCCGATTACCTCGTCAAGGCATTCCGCGAAGTCGGCCATGTCGCTGAACTCGCCAGTGATGGTGAGGAGGGGCTGGCGCTCGCCGAGAGCGGCGACTACGACGTGCTCGTGGTGGATCGCATGCTGCCCAAGCGCGACGGGCTGTCGGTGATCGGCACCTTGCGCGAGAAGGGCGACCGGACCCCGGTGCTGATCCTGTCCGCGCTCGGACAGGTGGATGACCGCATCAAGGGCCTGCGCGCCGGCGGCGATGACTATCTGCCGAAACCCTATGCGTTCGCGGAATTGCTGGCCCGTGTCGAAGTGCTGTCGCGCCGTCGCGGCGGCCCGGCCGAGGAAACCGCCTACCGGGTCGGCGACCTCGAACTCGACCGGCTGTCGCATCGCGTCGCTCGCGGCAAGGACGAGTTGACGTTGCAGCCGCGTGAGTTCCGGTTGCTCGAATATCTGATGAAACATGCGGGCCAGGTGGTGACGCGGACGATGCTGCTCGAAAATGTCTGGGACTATCACTTCGATCCTCAGACCAACGTGATCGACGTGCACATTTCGCGGCTTCGGTCCAAGATCGACAAGGGTTTCGAGCGCCCGCTGCTCCATACCATCCGCGGCGCCGGGTATATGATCCGTGACGGCCTTCGGTAAGCTGATCCGAACGACGGCGTTCCGTCTGACGCTGGTCTACCTGTTTCTGTTTGCGATCTTTGCCGCCTCGCTGCTGGGCTATTTCGCCTGGAATACACGGCGCATGATTACTGAGCAGATCATCGATACCGTGAATGCGGAAAACGGCGAGCTCAGCGAGATCTACACCCGGCGCGGCTTGCGCCTGCTGGTTTCCGCCATCGAGAACCGGGCGTTGCGTCCCGGCGCCAACCTCTATCTCGTCACCACGCCGACCGGGCAGGCCATCGCCGGCAATGTCGGGGCGCTGGCGCCCGGCGTGATGGCGAGCAGCGGATGGTCTGAAACCCTGTATCGCCGCATGGATGACCAGGATACCCACGATCATCGGGCCCTGGTTCACGTCAGCGAGCTGGAAGGCATCAGGCTTCTGATCGGACGCGATCTCGAGGAACGCAGGCGGTTGTTCGGCATCGTCGCCAAGGCGGCGCAATGGTCGCTGCTGGTCGTCGTGGTGCTCGGTATCGGCGGCGGCATCTTCGTCGCGCGGCGGGTGCTGCAGCGGATCGATGCGATGACCGGGACCGCGCAACGCATTATGGCCGGCGACCTCTCGGGCCGCCTGCCGGTCGGGCGCAGTGGCGACGAACTCGACCGGCTCGCGGAAAACCTCAACGTGATGCTGGAACGGATCGAGGCCCTGATGACGGGGTTGAAGGAGGTGTCCGACAACATCGCGCACGACTTGAAGACCCCGCTGACACGCCTGCGCAATCGCGCCGAAGAGGCGTTGGCGAAATCCGGCTCGGAAGCCGAGTACCGCGCCGCGTTGGAACGCACCATCGAGGAATCCGACGGCCTGATCGGAACCTTCAACGCCCTTCTGATGATCGCGCGCGCCGAATCGGGGCAGGCGCGGGACAATATGGACGACTTCGACGCCGCCGATGTTGCTCATGGCATCCACGAGCTCTATGAGCCGCTCGCGGAGGACGGCGATCTGATCCTCCGGGTGAAGACCCAGCCCGCCCTCTTGCACGGCAATCGTGAATTGATCAGCCAGGCGCTCGCCAATCTGGTCGAGAATGCGATCAAATACGGCAAGCCGTTGGCCGCCGCGCAGCCGCTCAGCGCAGGCGCGGTGACGCCCAGCAAGGACATTGTGATCGAGGCCCGGCGCGTGGGGAACGAGGTGCTGCTCAGCGTCACCGATCATGGCCCCGGCATCCCGGAAGCCGACCGCAAACACGCGGTCGAGCGATTCGTCCGGCTCGAGGCAAGCCGCACGCTGCCCGGATCCGGCCTGGGCTTGAGTCTGGCTTCGGCGGTCACGACCCTTCATGGCGGGGAACTCCGCCTTGACGATGGCCATCCCGGCCTGATCGCCACGCTGGCAATCCCGGTGCGTGCCGGTATCGGCGACAGGCTTGCGGCGCCAACGCCGGATGTGCCACAGAAGCCGGCGTGATCGTTCGCGCGAGCCGGTTCCGCCCGTCTCTTGGCGCCTATCAATATCCAAAATGACACTGGAAACATATGCTTGCTGGTGTTCCCTTGGTTCTGACATGCGCGAGGCGAACGCGGCCCGCGATGGGATGCGAATGTTGGGGCCGGGGCGCCAAGGCTGACGCCCGCTCTCCGAAACGGACGTTCCTGGCAGTTCGGGACGGCGCTGGATTTTGACATTCGCCATGATGGTCAATGGGACAGCCGACGCGAATCTCGCATCCGCCACCGCGCTCGTGGCGCGACTGCGGGAGGCGCCGCATCTGGCCGTCACCGATCAGGCCGAACAGCGGCTGCGGGACTGGCTTTCCGAACTCCCGTCCGGGCGATCGAGCGCGATCGGCGATCTGCTCGAACATCCCTTCGCCAGAGACATCCTCGTCGGGATTGTCGAGTTCTCGCCGTATCTGTTTGATCTCGTTCGTGCCGATGCCGAGCGGCTGATCCGGCTCCTGCGCTGCGATCCGGACACGCATCTCGAGGCACTGATCCGTGCGACCGTGCGCGACGTCCTCGCCGCGGGAGGGGAGGCCGAGGTGATGCCTGCGCTCCGCCGCATGAAATCCGAGGCCGCACTTCTGATCGCGCTGTGCGACATCGGCGGGGTCTGGCCGGTGATGCAGGTGACTTCAGCCCTGACGGAGCTCGCGGTTGCCGCGGTCCGGATGGCACTCGACCATGCGCTGCGGCAGGAAGTCGCGCGGGGCCGGCTGCTGCCGTCCAATCCCGCTGATCCGGCGCAGAAATGCGGCCTGTTCGTGCTGGCGATGGGCAAGATGGGCGCGGGCGAACTGAACTATTCCAGCGACGTCGACCTGATCGTGTTTTTCGACGCCGAGGCGACATCGCTGGCCCCTCGCATCGAGCCGCAACCCTTTTTCGTGCGGGTCACGCAGGCGATGGCGCGTGTGCTGCAACAGCGGACCGGCGACGGCTATGTGTTTCGAGTCGACCTCCGGCTGCGGCCGGATCCGGCTTCCACCCAGGTCGCGATCTCAATCGCCGCGGCGTTGCATTATTACGAGCGGGAAGGGCGGACCTGGGAGCGCGCCGCAATGATCAAGGCGTGGCCCTGCGCCGGCGACCTGAACGTCGGCGAGGCGTTGATCGCCGAGTTGGCGCCCTTCATCTGGCGCAAGCATCTCGACTTCGCCGCGCTCGCCGACGTCCACGACATGAAGCGGCAGATGCAGGTCTATCGTGGCCAGAGCGACATCGCGGTCGAGGGCCACAACGTCAAGGTCGGGCGCGGTGGTATCCGCGAGATCGAGTTCTTCGCGCAGACCCAGCAGCTGATCGCCGGCGGCCGACATGCCGAACTGCGGGTGCGGCCGACCCTGGAGGCGCTCGACGTGCTGGCGTCGAGCAACTGGATCACGTTCCAGGCGCGCGATGAACTGACCGCAGCCTATCAGTACCTGCGGCGCGTCGAACATCGCCTGCAGATGGTCGCCGACGAGCAGACCCATAGCCTGCCTGAAGAGACCGAGGCCGTCGCGCGCTTCGCGCACTTCCTGGGCTATGACGGGCGGGATGCTTTTGCAAGGGACCTGCTCGGGCATCTCAATATCGTTCAGGGTCATTATGCGAAATTGTTCGAGGGCGATCCGACCGGCACCGTACACCTTCCGGCGGTCGATTACGGCGCCGGCCCCGACGACCCGCGCCTCCTGGATCACCTCGCGACGCTCGGCTTCAAGCAGCCGATCGTGGTGGCGCGGGCGGTCGGACTTTGGCGTCAAGGCGAGTATCGCGCCTTCCGGTCGGAAGCTGCGGGCAACGCTCTTGCCGATTTCGTTCCGGTGCTGATCGACAGTCTCGCGCGCGCCGAGGAGCCCGACCGCGCGGTGGTGACCTTCGATCGCTTTCTGCAGTCGCTGCAGCGTGGCGGCCGGCTGATCTCGCTGCTGGCGCAGAACCGCGATCTCGTCGCGCTGGTGGCGCTCGTGCTCGGTGCGGCACCCCGCCTCGGCGACATGCTGGCGCGGCAGCCGCAACTGATGGACGGGCTGATCGATCCGCGTTTCTTCGGTGCGATGCCGGACCGGCGCCAATTGTCGGTGCGGTTGGCCGCGACCCTGCAGGACGCCAATTCCTACGAGGAGTTCCTCGATCGCCTGCGCCTGTTCGGGCAGGAGAGCCTGTTCCTGATCGGCACCCGCATCCTCACCGGCACCGTCACGGCGCAGCAGGCCAGCATTGCGTTTGCCGACGTCGCGGAAGGGATCGTGCACACCGTCCATCGCCTCGTCACCGAACAGTTCGCGGAACAGCACGGCCGGATCAGGGGACAGGAGACGGCGATCCTGGCGATGGGACGGCTCGGCAGCCGCGAAATGACGGCGGCCTCCGACCTCGACCTGATCCTGCTCTACGATTTCGATCCCGAGCAGCCGGATTCCGACGGCGCCCGTTCGCTGCAGGGATCGCATTATTTCGCGAGACTGACGCAGCGGCTGATCAGCGCGTTCACCACGCGCACCAATTACGGCGTGCTGTATGACGTCGACATGCGGCTGCGCCCGTCGGGGCGGGCGGGTCCGCTGGCATCGCACATCGCCTCCTTCGCCGAATATCAGGAGCGCGAGGCCTGGACCTGGGAGCATTTGGCGCTGACCCGGGCCCGGGTGATCTCGGCCTCGCCCGCCTTTCGCGGCCGGATCGAAGGCGTCATCCGCGACGCCCTGACGCGGTCGCGCGAAACCTCCGGCACCGCCATGGACGTCGCCGACATGCGCCGCGCCATCGCGATGGAAAAAGGCGAGGGTGATCTCTGGGACCTGAAATACGCCGCCGGCGGCCTGCTGGATATCGATTTCATCGCGCAGTACCTTCAGCTCGTCCACGCCGCCGAGACGCCCGACATCCTCGACGTCTCGACGCTTCAGGTGCTCGACCACGCCGCCCGCCTCGGCGTGCTGTCACAATCGGACTTCGAAATCCTGCGTCCCGCGGCGCGGCTCTATCACGACCTGACGCAGATCCTGCGGCTCTGCGTCAGCGATCGTTTCAAGCCGGACACGGCGGGAGACGACCTGTTGCGGGTGATGGCGCGGGCCGGCGACGCACCGGATTTTTCGTCGCTGGAGGCGCGCGTCAAGGAGACGCAGGCCGAGGTGCGCCGGGTGTTCAAGGCGGTGGTGGAGGGCGGAACGCCGTAGCTTGCGGGAAAGGTTTCGGCATGGAAGCGGGCCGCTGTTTCTCCGTCGTCGCGAAATCACTCCTCGAACCGCTCACCGGGTTGCAGCGCGCGGAAGCGGGCTGTCCATTGTCGCCGAAGCTCCGCTTCAGTTTTTCCGTCATCGTACGCCGGAGACGTCAGCGGCGAGGCACGGGCCACGGAGATCGTCACAATGGTGCGGATGCGCGACGAGAGCGCACTGCGTAGTTTGACAAGAAGCGTATCGAAGTCGGCGTCGCCGCGGTCTACCAAGGTGGCCAGGCCGGCAAATCGATAGCCGCGGCGTGTGAAGACATCGACGACGTTGACCTCGACGCGCGGGTTCACCTGGAGGTTTCGTAGGGTGCCGGGAGAACGGATCTCGCCGAACGCGATGGTCCGGTCGTCCAGCACAACGAAGGTGCCCTTCGGTGAGACGTTGGGCGTCCCATCGGGAGCTGCCGTCGCAACGAACCCGAGTCGCTGCCCTCGATGACGCGCTTCATATCGGGTGTCAGCATGTCATGTTGCCTCAATGCCCTGAAACTTGGGGCCGTTGCCTGACCGATCGGCCAGCGCCCGACCTCAGCCGGACGCCTCGTGCGGCGCGGCTGATGCGCCCGCGCCTGGGGGCAGGGGCGGCGAGGCGCCTGTGCGGCCCGGACCCAAAATATCGAAAACAACCCCATGCAAAGTAGCCTGGCGGTCGGCGCGACGGCTTACGGTTTTCCGAAATTATTTGACATGTCGGGCAAATCACCTGTAATATTGCATGATCGCGCAACCTGTGAAACGCAAACGAACCTTGGCATCGGGGTGCCGGGAGTCGAGGAGGGGTGGGTTGAGGTGTTGAGCATTCCGTTTCCGTTCCCCGCTCGTCAAACCGGACGTGCGGATGTCCCGGATTTGCGAGCCACCGGGTCCGCGCCAAGCGCGCCCCGATGACGGGCTTCGTGACGTGTTCGCTGTCGCGCCACGCAGCGATGTTCGCGCAGAGATCATCTGGGCCTAGGGACGGCGGATCATCTCGCGCAGCGAGTAGGCCGCATGAGCGCAGCGACATGCGGGGATGAACGCTAATGAAGAGTTCGTAGGGCGGATCATGATCCGCCGTTACGGATTGCGAAGATGGCGGGTTACGGCTTCGCCTCCAACCCGCCCTACGGCTACGCTTTCTACGCTCGCTGAACGTTGGCACAAATCATGAGATCGAGCATCGCAACGACTGCGCGTCTTTTATCGTTCGTTGGCGCCTTGTTCGCTCTCGCCGCCTCCGGCGCGTACGGGGATGGCCTTCCGATCGAAGCTGCCGGCGGAAGCTCCGCGATCGAGCAGTTGCTCGCAGCCGTGCCGGCGGGGGCGAACTGGCAAGACCTCGCACCCGACCTGCAGGCCGGCTTTCGCAAGCGGGCATCGCTGCTGCTCGATCAGGATCGCCAGTCCTGGGGACTGGGGGGCTTGCAACGGAAGCACGAGATGCTGCTGTCCGATCCCACGCCGGCCATGATCGAGAATATCGATCGCTTTCTCAGCGGGACCTTTGCATCGGAGCTTCCAGGCGGGTTCAGGATGACCCGGGACGTGGAGAATGCGGAACTCAAGCAACTGTTGCTTCGGATCTATCTGGCCATCACCGACAACCGCGGGTTGATGCTGTACAACAATCCGAAGTCCATGGGCTGGGATGGTCTGCCGGTCAGGGAACTGCAGCTCCTGGACCACGAGCACGTCAAGGCCATGGCCACATGGCTGAGGCAGACAGAGGAGGGCTTGCGGGGACTGCCGGACGTCAAGCTCAATTCGCTGGAAAAGCTCCTGCGGGCGAAGTCGTTCTTTACGACGAGAGCCGGAAAGCACTTCGACCGGCCGCACGTCGGGATGAGTGGGACCATCGGTTTCGTCAATCTGTATGCCCTTCCTCCCGAGCAGCGTCCGTTTGCAGACGACGCCGCATTGCTGGATGCTTACAACGCTTCGATGTTCGCCGAGTTTCGAGAGGTCAACATGGGAACGCTGGACGCGTTCGTCTTCCCCTACCATATCGAGTTCAACCGGGCGCAGCTCAAGAGCCAGGGCATGTCCGACGGCTTGGCCGACAATATCATCAAGCTGGGAAGCCTTTTCCGCAGCCGCGTTCAGGCCCTGCCCGAAAAGAGCAAACGGTGCACGATCTTCTCGCCCGCCGAAAGGGACGCGACTTGGGATGCTTTCACCGCCGGCCAGATTTCAAACCCGGACGGCTCGGAAACCATGCGCTCGTATGCGGACCTGTTTCAACGGACGGCGGCCCAAAACCTTGCGGCCCTGCAGGCTGTCGGCCGCTCGACTCTGGAACGGTTGTTTCCCGACGGCTCGCCTCTGCTCACGGTCGAACAACGCAAGCGCGTTGCGGACCGGCTGCTCCAGGAGAAGCGTCCCGCGATGATGATGGACACGCTGCTTGCTGCACTGAATGACGTGACGGGAAATAGGTTGGCCTCGGGGAAAGTGAAGGGCGCGATTGAAAGGCAGCCCATGGTGGGCGGTGGCTATTCCGCCGGCCAGCCCGTGAGGGAGGCCGACAGGACGCAAATCCTCGCCATGTGGAACAAGATACGCACCTTCATCAAGCGGGAGTATAGCGGGTACCGCGTGGACATCTCGGCACTGGTTCCGGCGGAGCCGATCCTTGTGACGACAGGTCAAAACCTGTTCACGCTGGGCGGCCAGGTGACGCTTTCGCTCAGTGGGGCGTGGAATCTTGCCAGCCTGTCCTCCATGATGATGCATGAGATCAAGCATGCGATTGATGAAAACTCCCACGCTATCGTCCAAGGTGCGGCCTGGGAGGGGGCGGCCACCTCGATTGAACGCCAGGTGTGGCCGATGTTCATCGAGGAGGCGATGGCGGGCGAAGCCGCATTGTTGCCGGTGGCAAGGCTGACGACGGAGATTGACTATGTCCGGTTGACCGCCACCACCGATGCGACGCTCAAGGTCTTTCTGCGCGACAGTTGCGGGGACGACGAACCGGACACGATCGCGTACGCCGAAGGCGTCGTCCGGGACTACGGTGTCAATCATCCGGACGAGCTGCGCCTGTGGTCCCGTCGGGCCCACCTCAGCTGGCAGTTTCTTCAGTACAACTACGGCCTCGCCATGTACGCCGACCTGCTGCGCTATCTTCAGGACGGCGTGGGCGTCGAGCCCCGTGTCGACGCCTATCTGCTGCAGGCCTGCGGAATGCCGAGCCCGAAGAAGGAGAGCGCGACCATCGATCAGCTGAAGGCGTGCATTCGCGATCGAAAGTCCTAGCTCGGAGGCGGATCATGATCCGTCGTTATCGACCCCCGCGATCGCGGGTCGCCATCCGCGTCGGTCAGAACTCAAAATCCGCCCAGACTCCGGCGTGATCTGATGGCCATAACGAGGAATCGGTCGAATCGGGTTTATCGAAGCAGACACCACTCGCCACGGTCTCGATGGCGCCGGTCGTCCAGATATAGTCAATGCACCGGTCCATCCTCGGCCAATAGGGATGGGATATCGCGCCATCCGGTCCAGCGAGCGGCGTGAATGCAGTCGGCGACCTCTGCGAGGGACGAAATCGGCTTGCCATCAGGGCGGCAGAGGGCATGTCCAATGTCGCGTTGAAGTCTCCGCAGACAATGCAGTCCGATACGTCATTTCGTTTGTCGATCCATGCCAAAAGCTGTTGGACCTGAAACAGCCGAAGAGAATCGTCGCCACGTGACATGTAAAGATGCGTGACGTAGACATCCAACGGTTTGCCGCCGACCAGAACGCGCGCGACTTGCGCCACCATATCTCGGGTCTGGAAGTCGAGGTTTCCAGTTTCGACCACCGCAAAACGGGTGAGCAGCGCCTCGCCTTCGACCGTGGCCAAGCCGTTGACGCGCGTCTGCTGGACCAAATTATAATCGATACCCTGCACCGATCGGATATTATTTCGCAATTCCCGCGCCGTCTGCCGGGCGATGCTCACTTCGTTGAGGGCGATAATGTCGGGATCGAGAGCGTTCATGCCCTCGACGACAAGGGGGCAGCGTTGATCCCACCGCTTGTGATCCTGCTCGAGATTGAGCGTTACCACGCGAAAGCGCATTGCCACCTCTGACAAAGTCCCACCAGAAAACGATTCACCTTCGGCCCGCGGGCAGCCTATCGCGGGACTGGGCGGCAGTGCAGCTCAAAATGAAACCGAACCGCTGGCGTCGACCGAAGCCTCGATAGTCCGGTTTGGGTCAATCGCGCCGGACGCTGCGTTGCTGGCAATGAGCGATCAGGCCTCCAGCCTGTTCCTGGTCGCGCGAAGAATGTCGTCCGACAGCTTGGGATCGTTCACAGCCCGGGCGAGCACGATGGCCCCGACAAGGGTGGCGACGGTCGCGAGCGCCTGGTCGTCACGCTGCCGTTGCTTCAGCCCGGAACCCATTCGTCCGCTCAGCAGCCCGATCATGCCCCGCACTCCGGCCGTGAAACGCTCTCGCACGCCTTTGCCTTGGCGCGCCATCTCGCAACCCAGGGCCGCGAAGGGGCAGCCGCTTCCCGGCATGTCCCGGTGCGTCGCCGAAAGGTATTCCGAGATGTAGTCGCTGAGAGCAAACGCTTCAGGCAATTCCTCCCCCTTGGTAGCTATCGCGTGGGCCACGGCCTCTTCGACGAGCCGCTCCTTGGAGCCGAACTGGCTGTACAGGCTGCCGTGAGTCATTCCCGCTGCCTCGGCCAGCGCATCAACGCCCATACTGGAGATGCCGCGCTCTCGCATCAGCCGTGAGGCGGCCTTGAGAATGCGCTCGCGATTTTCGGCGGCTTGTTCTTTTGAAACGCGCATGTGGCAGGTCCCGGCTTCGGAGGGGTCTTGACATTTATAGTTACGAGCGTCATATAAATCAAACATTACGATCGTAATTTAAGCGCGCGAGCATCAGGAGAGGGTCATGACCAGGATCAACGCAAAGATCGCGCTCGTTACCGGCGCTTCGTCGGGCATCGGCGAAGCCACGGCGGAGCGGCTCGCGAGCGCTGGCTACAAGGTCTACGGCACGAGCAGGCGGGGGGCTCAGGCGGGTAATCGATCGTTCGAGATGCTGCCCCTCGACGTGACCAGCGACGAATCCGTGGAGGGCGCGGTCAGCGAAGTGATGCGGCGCGATGGCCGCATTGATCTGCTGGTCAACAACGCCGGCTTCGGTGTCGCCCCTGCCGGAGCCGAAGAGAGCTCGCTCGATCAGGCCCGCGCGATCTTCGAAACGAACTTCTTCGGGCTGGTCCGGATGACCCGCGCCGTCCTGCCGCACATGCGACGCCAGGGAAATGGTCGGATCGTCAACATCGGCTCCGTCCTTGGCTTTCTGCCGATGCCGTATGGGGCGCTCTATGCCGCCACCAAGCATGCAGTGGAAGGTTATTCGGAATCGCTCGACCACGAGCTGCGCACCAGGGGCATCCGGGTCTCCGTCATCGAGCCCGCGTACACGAAGACGCCATTCGACGCGAACTTCATGGAACCGGACGCCAAGCTCGATGAGTATCGCGAGGCTCGTGCGGGCGTGAGCAACAGGGTGAACGAAGTGATGGCAACCGCCGAACCGCCAGGGGTCGTCGCCGAGACCGTGCTGAAGGCGGCCACCGCGGCGCGCCCGAAGATCCGATACGCGGCTGGTCGCCTTGCGAACCGTCTGCGATTGCTTCGCAGATTTGCGCCTGCCGGCCTCGTGGACGCCGGGATTCGAAAGGACCTGCGGCTTGATGCAGCAACGGCGTCGCAGCCTCCGCGCACCGCCCGAGCTTTCTGACGGGGTGCGGCCGGTGCAAGCCGCCGCCTGCTCTCATCGCCACAGCCCAATCCTTCGGATGTAGGAAAAAAAATGAGAGCAGTCGTCTTCAAACGGTAGCGCGGACCCGACCAGCTCACGTTCGCTGATGCGCCTCGGCCAGTGCCGAAGCCGGACGAGATTCGCGTTCAGGTCCACGCCGCCGGCTCCAGATGACGTGATGGCGTCGAACCCCCGTGTTCGCCGCGGCCTTCATTTCGAAGTCCCACGACTCGCTTTCGCTTCCACCTCGAGGCTCAGGAGGCGATCAACCGAGGAAGACCCGATCGATATCCTGTAGATTCCCTTGTCGACGACCCAGGAGTTGCGCTGCTCGCTGAAGTTCGAGAACGCGCGCTGGTCGAGAACGAAGGTGACGGCCCTGGTTTCTCCGGGCGCGAGTTCGACCTTGTCGAAGGCACGCAGCAGTGCCGCGGGCTCGCCCGACGCCTCGGGATAGCTGATGTAGAGCTGGGGAACGGCCGTGCCCTTGACCTTGCCCGTATTGGTCACGTTCACGCCGACCGAGACGGCCGGGCGCCCCTTGAAGGTTGCATCCTCACCGGGATCGTCGATGCTGAAATCGCCGTGGTCGGCGACGATGTCGCCGAAGGCGAACGTCGCATAGGACAGCCCGTAACCGAAGGGAAACAGAGGTTGCGGGGCGTTCGCGCCGTTGAAGTAGCGATATCCGCTTTTGAGGCCTTCGCTATACAGGGTGACACGATCGACACCGGGGAACTGGGTCCTGTCCGCCGTCGGCAGGTCGTCATCGCCTTTCGGAAAGGTGATCGGCAGCCGGCCGCTCGGATTGACGTCGCCGAACAGGACCGCGGCTAGCGCCGCGGCGCCCCTGGTTCCGCCATACCAGGCCTCCACCACCGCCGGCGCATGGTCCAGCCAGGGCATGGTGACGGCGCTTCCCGTCGCCAGCACCACGATGGTGCGCGGATTGGCACGGAGCACGGCCTGGATGAGGCGGTCCTGGTCGTTCGGTAGGGTGAGGGTGGGGCGGTCGAGTTCCTCCGACTCCAGATCCCGGACGATGACGATCGCGACATCCGCGGCGGACGCCGCACCGACGGCCTCGGCGATATCAGCATCGATCGACGGCGCGGGCGGATTCCAGCCGAGCTTGAAATTGCCTTCGCCAGCGAGATGAACCTCGATGTCATGCGGCCCGGCGGCGAGATCGAGGCCGCCGTCGGCAATGGCCGGCCCCTTGTCCTTGGACAGGATGCGTGCGCCGTCGATTGTCAGCGTGACGGCGGCGTCCGTCACCGCATCGAATTGATAGCGACCGGCCACATCGGCCAGCAGCTTCGCACGCCAGACCGCCGAGGCCGTGCCTTTCGGCGCGGCCTGTGACGCGGTGACGGTCGCGGAAAACTGACTGCCCTGGCTCACGCAAAGGCAAAAGTCCACGCGGGATTCGATTGGCTTGCCGTCGCGATCGAAATAGCTGCCTTGTGCGCCGCCCCTGGTCTCATCCGGCACGCGCAGCGCAGCCGACGGCAGCTGGGGAAAGCCCCGTGCGGCCGAAATGCCGAGGATCGGATCGACGCCGGCCTTGAAGACGATCGTAGCATCGGGGATGCGCGCCTTGATGGCATCGAGAAAACTGATCTTTCCCGCGGGCGATGGATTGGTCGGTCCGCCATGAATGTGCAGGTCGACGGCCGCCGCGCCGATCACCGCGACCCTGCGCGTCGACGGATCGAGCGGCAGGATGCCCCGGTCATTCTTCAACAGCACGATCGATTGCTCTGCGATGGCCTGCGCCTGCCGCCCGCTTGCGGCGAGATCGGCGCCGACGCGCCGCGGCGGATCGTCGAAGATTCCATATCGGATCATGGCTGTGACGATCCGCACGACGGCCGCATCGACATCCTTTTCCGGAAAATCCCCCCTGGTCACGGCGGCAATCAAGTCCCTGCCGTAATGCTTCTCGGACCGGAACTCCTGATCGACACCGAGCGATAACGATCGCAGCGAATGTTCGGCGCCGGCATCGGTGCGAACGATCCCCTCGAACCCCAGGCGTTTGCGCAGCACGTCCTGAAGCAGGTGTTCGTCGTTGCAGACGTGCACGCCGTTGATCCGGGTGTAGGCGCACATCACCATGGCGACGTGGGCTTCTTCGATCACGTCCTGAAACGGGAACAGATAGAGTTCCTCGAGCACCTTGCGCGACAGCCGCGCATCCGTGGTCCGGCGATCCTGCTCGACGGTGTTGACGGCAAAATGCTTGGCGTCCGCCATCACCGCGTTCTCCTGGACACCCAGCACGTACTGGGTGCCGATGGCGCTCGTCAGCCACGGATCCTCACCGAACGTCTCGTGGGCGCGTCCATGCCGGGGGTCTCGCTGCACGTCGACGTTGGGGCCGTGAATGACGCCATAGCCCAGCGCCCTGGTTTCACGCCCCAGCAGTCGCCCGTACGATCGCGCCGCCTCGTGCGAAAACGTGGCGCCGAGAGCTATGGAGGCGGGCAGTTGGGTGACATCGTTGCTGCCTTGCCAGATGCCCGCGGGCGAATCGCCCTGCACCATGTCCGGGATTCCGAGGCGCGCGTTGCCCTTGACATAGACCTGCCATTTCTGGCCGCCGATCTCGCGGGTCCCGTAGCCGTAGAGCAGCGCGGATTTCTCCTCCAGCGTCATCTGCCCGACCAACAGCTGTGCGCGTTCGCCCGCCGCACGGCTGCGATCGAGCCATGGCTGCTCATCGGCGCATGCGACGCCGCCGGCCCAGTGCAGGCCAAGCGCGAGGCATGCCGCGCCCGTCAGGCTGAGTGCGATGCGACGAAACCGGATGTCGCGTGTCATGAACGTCCGTTCCTCTGGCTCGCCGCGGACTATTACATCCGCAATCCGGGAAGGAAACGACGGATCGGATCGATCCGACGCTGGCAACCCAACCTTGGCGCCCCCGCGCCGCTTTCGTGCCCCTGATGCAGCATTGAGCCAGCAGTAAATGCTTGAGGGTACCACCCCATGCCCGACCCACACACCGCGCCAAACACCGCTGAGACTGCTTTGGATCTCAAAGACGAATTGCTTGCGCCGGTCAATGATTGGATGTAAGAGCATCGCCCACTTCAACCGACAACGTTCAACCGACGAGGAGACCAGCCGTGAGATTTCTGTCGCGATCGACACATTCCGTGCCGACGCTTGCAGAGCGCCCGGCTGAAAGTCATCCAAACCTGTTGAACGACAATGGCACATTCATTGATTCAGCGCCGGCAAGAGGCCGAGCGCGCGCGGGTTGAAGCTTATCAATTCTCGCTGCGGCGAGTCTCGCAGGGAACGCGGCCCCCACCGGACTTCCAGACGGCGATCGACGAGGCCAGGCGCGGTTTCGAGACCGACGTCTTGCGCGACGCCCGGGCATGGAAGCCGAAGCTGAAGACCCGCGATGCCGCGCGTCTGCGTCTTGGCGCCGCGCGCCATCTCTTCGCGCGCTATCCTGTTGCGGGGCATCTGGAGCAGATCTGGATCGACTGCAGGGGGCTCGGCGCCGACGAGATCGTGCTGCGCAAGCGCTGGTACGTCGTGGCTGCCGGCGGCGGTTCGCTCTACAGGGCTGGCGCAAGCGCGTGGCTGTCTCGCAAGGAGGTCCATGCCTTCCTCAATCCGCCGGGCAGCCTCGGCTTCGAGGAAGCGATCTGGCAGGCGATCGCTCGTTCCTACACCAACGATCCCGGCATCGCGCTGAGGATCGCGCGCTCCGGAATCGCGCGGACGCAGCGTAGCGAGCTTGGCTTCGGGCGCGAGGTGGTGCGCTTTTTCTGCGCGCATCCGACCACGGTCGAGGAGATGGACGATCTTCGCGATTACCTTGCGGCGCGCTACCGGCGCGATCCGGAGTTCTGCCTCAAGGGACGCTCGCTTGCCTCGCTCGGCCGGCTGATGCGCGAGTGGCATCGCGACCTCGAGGCGATCGCGCGGATCGAGGCCACGCACCGTCGCGCCGAGGCGGCGCGGAACCGTGTGCGCGGACCGACGCCGGGACCCGAGGCGTCCAGCGACCTCTGGCCGGGTGCTGGTATCGCCGACTGGTCGTGGAGCCCGTCGTCCAAGGCCCGCTCCAGGCGCGAGGAGTATGTGGTGGCTCAGCTGCGCACCGCGGCCGATCTCGTGGCCGAGACGCGAGCCATGCGCCACTGCGTCGCGAGCTACGCGGCCAAGTGCATTGCGGGGCACGCGTCGATCTGGTCGCTGCGGCACCGCGCCGCGGGCGACACCCAGCGGCTGTTGACGATCGAACTCGACCGTCAACATCGGGCCGTCCAGGTGCGCGGGTTTGCCAACCGCGCGCCGCACACCGAGGAGCGCAAGATCCTGGAGCGGTGGGCCAAGGCGCGCGGGATCGTGCTCCCATAGCAATGACCTGCGCCGCCCGGCGGCGCAGGTCGCGCGTGGACCGATGGGACTCGCGATGCGAGGGGCAACATCCTGACGTGAGCGAGCAGCCCGCATGAGCCCGCAAGATGCCGGGGGCAACGCAGATCAAAATCCCCGGATGTCTCTGCGTTCATCCGGATTTCGCTGGGCTTATCCGGCTACGCTCGTCTTGGCTTGCGGTACAAAAATCTTGATATTCGCGCGTTCGCCGGATCGTATGGGGCGCTGGAGAAGGGAGCCGTCACCGGCAGGCTGTTGAGCGGGAATCAGGAAAGCGAAAAGGCGACGGCGACATGGAGAATGAAAGAACCAAAGATCTCGTGCGGTCTTACTATGAGCGGGTTGTCGCGAGCGGCAAATACGATGAGATTTTGCAATTCATTGGAGCGGATCATGTCGATCATAACTCTCCGCCTAGTTCGCCACGCGGCCCCGTCGCGAGCAAGCGCAGTCGAGGAACGAATGTGAAGAAACTTGCCTGTCTGCTGGCTTTCATCGTCTTGGCGTCGGGACATGCCGCACGCGCAGATGAATTCCAGAAGGTACGATGCGGCTCCGATGTTTCCAAGGCGCTAATTGGCCAACATGCATCGAACGAACGAGTCGTCGTTCTTGAGAAGAAATATCGCGCGCTTGCTCTGAAGGATCTCGGTGCCGACGAGATTTCCGATCGGCTGTCTTCGGTCAATTGGCAGATCTGTGGCACGGAATTCATCTTGTTGGTCGATCGCAGCACCGTCCGCGACGTGCTGCCTTTGCCAGCGCATTCCAAGCGCTCGCCCGCCTTCGCGGGCATCTGCCAGGTCAAGGGCCGAGATCTCTCTGATGTCATCGTCGCCGTATTGGACGGCGCACCCGCAACAGAGTATTTGCCGGTCCAGGTTGCATGGAAGATTGATCAGCAGCAGGCAAAATTCGTCAAGGCATCCATTGAAGGCATGGTCTGCCCGCGAAGCGGGATCTACTCCGTCGATGGCGGCCCATGAGGCCTGTAGACTTGGCCCGTAGACTTGGGAGCGCAGCGGGATGGCGGGGATCAGCGCAAATGAAATCTCCGGGACGTCGCCGCGCTCATCCGGCCTATGCTGGCTGTGTTGTGCATCACAGGCAGCCCAAGTCAGCTTCGGCGCGCGGCATCCTGCTCTGCCTTACGGCGTGACCAGCTGCTGCTGCCCATCCTTGTTGGTCAACTTCACGGTCATGGTCGGTCCTCGCGCCGCGATCTGAACATGGGCGGGGTTGGATTCGCCGCCGAGAAGCAATGTCGAACCATCTTCCGCGGCTGCGAGTTTGACGTTGGGTGCCCCCTGGGAATTGATCAGGCGAAGCAGGACCGTTTCCGGGTAGGTCGTGCCGTCCGGCAAAACGGATGCCGGGTATGTCCGGATGCTTGCTCGAACTCGTCCCTCGTCGTCGGTGATCTCGAGCGCTCGGCCGCGGAGCACCGCTCCGACGTCGGTGACCTCGACCGATCGGGGGAGAAAGCGAAATCCCAGGAAGCGCACCTCGACCTGCGCCAGCAGAAACACCAGGAGCCCGAGATTGAAAACGCTGAGGGCGATGAGCAGGCGCTGAATCCTCATGATCTTTCTCCGCAGCAGATCTTCATCCAGGTCGCTTGGCGTCGGTCTCGCATGCCTGGGTAGCTGGCCTCATCGTGGTTCAACGTCGTGCGCGGCTTGTCGGGCGGCTCATGATCCGCCGTTACGGATCGCCAAGGTGGCAGGTTACGCCTTTTCTAACCTGCCTTCAGCCTGTTTGACACCAGAGACCCCGATTGGCTATCGAAGTCCATGCCGCTCGAATTCCTGATCTCCGCGCTGGTGACGATGATCGTCGTGGTCGATCCGCTCGGCCTGGTGCCGACGTTCGTCGCCGTGACCCATGGCCTGCCGAGCCGGTCGCGGCGCGCCGTGGCGTGGCGGGCGTGCCTGATCGCAGCGGTGATCCTCGCCGGTGCGGCGTTGATCGGCGACAGGCTGCTGCGGACGCTGTCGATCGGCTTGCCCGCCTTCCGGATCGCGGGCGGCCTGCTGCTGTTTTCGATCGCGTCGGAAATGGTGTTCGGCGTGCGCATCGAGCGGCAATCGAAGGAGGCAGAGCATGCGGTCGAGGAACATGTACGCAACATTGCCGCATTCCCGCTCGCCATTCCACTGATGGCGGGCCCGGGCGCGATTGCCGCCACGATTCTGCTGGCCGGCCGCGGCAACGGCGAACCAGTTTATCTCGGTATCCTGCTGGCCGTCGTCGCGGCCGTGCTGGGGCTGTGCTTCGTCATGTTCCTGATGGCCGCGCGGATCGCGACGCTGGTCGGAACCACCGTCAGTGTGGTGTTGTCGCGCCTGCTCGGTGTGCTGCTAGCCGCGCTTGCCGTGCAGTTCGTGATCGACGGCGTGCGTCTGACCCTGGCGGGTTGATCGGGCGCCTCTATCGTGGGCTTGGGCCGCCGGGCGGTTCGTATCCGTGGCTCGATTTAGAGTGACCAGATCGGACGTACGTCCGAACTGGTCGCGAAACCCATCGCGGTGGTCGAGTCGGTGGGTTTCGCAAGTTGCTCAACCCACCTGACCGATCAGCGGCTCGGGTCGTCATGACGCCGCAAGATCAACCTGCGCTGTCTTCAGCGTCGCGATGGCCTCGCGGACGTTGGGGTCGAGGCCGGCGCCGCCGGCGTCGAGGTGGGCGAAGATCGCCTTGCGCATGCGCGGGTCCCAGAATTTCCTGATGTGCTCGGCAATGCCCGGCACGGCCTTGTCGTGACCCTGGCTCTGGAAGAACTTGCCGATCTGGTTGGCCATGTAGATCAGTCGATCAGCCGACATGGATGCGCTCCCTGACACTTGCTCTTGGTTCTGGTGCGTGGTCCTCACGCGAGGCGGCGGTAGCCGCGATGCGCTCCGGGCGGGTGAAGATCTCGAAGCCGTCCGAGCGCGCCACCGCGACGAGGGTGATGCCTGCCGTCTCCGCCATGCGCACGGCGAGCGCGGTCGGCGCCGACACCGCGACCATCACGGCCGCGCCCATTGCGGCGGTCTTCTGCACCATTTCGACCGAGACCCGGCTGGTCAGCAGCACCATGCCGTCGCCGGCCGGGGTTGCGTCGCGGGCCAGCGCGCCGGCAAGCTTGTCCAGCGCATTGTGGCGCCCGACATCCTCGCGCAGCGCGACGATGCCGCGCGACGGCGCCCAGAACGCCGCGGCGTGAACCGCGCGAGTTTCGATGTTGATGTCCTGCAAGGGGGGCAGCGCCTGCATCGCCGTCGCGATGTCGGCTGCGGAGAAGCAGGGCCCATTGGCAACGATCGCCGCCGGCCGGACCGCCTCGGCGATCGATTCGATGCCGCAGATGCCGCAACCGGTGGGACCTGCGATCTGGCGCCGCCGTTCGGCGATGCGGTCGGCGGTGGCCGGCGCGAGCCACATCCGCAACTCGATGCCATCGTCGAGTTCGATCACCTCCAGCGAGAGGATCTCGTCTGGCAAGCGGACGATGCCTTCGCTGAGGCTGAATCCGACGGCAAAATCCCTGAGGTCATGCGGCGTCGCCATCATCACGGCGTAGGTGCCGCCGTTATAGGTCAGCGCGACCGGCGTCTCCTCGGCAACGCGACGCGCGCCTGATACGATCTGGCCGCCGCGACAGACGCTGCGGTCGACGATACGGACCGGCGCGTGCATCGTCACTCCGCGGCTTCGACAGCGGGCAGGATACGGCGCGACTGGCGCGCCTGCTCGTCATAGGCCTTCTGCCAGTCGGACGGGCCGTTCGACGGCGCGATCTGCACCGCGGTGACCTTGTATTCCGGGCAATTGGTGGCCCAGTCCGAATACTCCGTGGTGATGACGTTGGCCTGGGTGTCCGGATGATGGAACGTCGTGTAGACCACGCCCGGCGCGACCCGGTCGGTGATGAGCGCGCGCAAGGTGGTTTCGCCGGCGCGGCTGGTCAGCCTGACCCAGTCTTCATCCCGAACGCCACGCTGCTCGGCATCATGCGGATGGATTTCCAGCCGATCCTCGCCATGCCAGACGACATTGTCGGTGCGGCGGGTCTGGGCGCCGACATTGTACTGGCTGAGAATGCGCCCCGTGGTCAGGAGCAGGGGGAAGCGCGGCCCGGTGCGCTCGTCGGTCGGCACGTATTCGGTGATTACGAACTTGCCCTTGCCGCGCACGAATCCGTCGATATGCATGACCGGCGTGCCGAGCGGCGCCTTGTCGTTGCAGGGCCACTGGATCGAACCCAATTCTTCCAGCCTGGCGTAGGAGACGCCGGCGAAGGTCGGCGTCAGGGCAGCGATCTCGTCCATGATCTCGGAGGGATGGCTGTAGGCCATCTCGAAGCTCATCGCCTTGGCGAGGCCAATGGTGACCTCCCAGTCGCCGAGCCCGTTGCGCGGCGTCATCACCTTGCGGACGCGCTGGATGCGCCGCTCGGCATTGGTGAAGGTGCCGTCCTTTTCCAGGAAGGTCGACCCCGGCAGGAACACGTGGGCGTAGTTCGCGGTTTCGTTGAGGAAGAGGTCCTGGACCACGACGCATTCCATCGCCGACAGCGCCGCCACGACGTGGCTGGTGTTCGGATCGGACTGCAGGATGTCCTCGCCCTGCACGTAGAGGCCCTTGAAGCTGCCGTCGATCGCGGCATCGAACATGTTGGGAATGCGCAGGCCCGGTTCCGGGTTGAGCTTGACGTTCCACATCGCCTCGAACTGATCGCGCACCGCGTCGCCGGAGATATGGCGATAGCCCGGCAGTTCGTGCGGGAACGAGCCCATGTCGCAGGCGCCCTGCACGTTGTTCTGGCCACGCAGCGGATTGACGCCGACACCCGGACGGCCAATGTTGCCGGTCGCCATCGCGAGATTGGCGATCGCGATGACGGTGGTCGAGCCCTGGCTGTGCTCGGTGACGCCGAGTCCGTAATAGATCGCGCCGTTGCCCCCCGTCGCAAACTGCCGTGCGGCTTCGCGCAGATCCCTGGGGTCGACGCCGGTCATGATCGCCGTCGCCTCGGGGCTGTTCTGGGCTAGCGAGACGAAGGTCGCCCAGTCCTCGAACTCGCTCCAGTCGCAGCGCTCACGGACGAAGGCCTCGTCGACCAGCCCCTCGGTGACGATGACATGCGCCAACGCGGTCAGCACCGCGACGTTGGTGCCGGGGAGCAACGGCAGATGCAGTGCCGTGAGATGCGGCGCTTCCACCATCTCGGTGCGCCGCGGGTCGATCACGATCAGTCTGGCGCCCTGGCGCAGCCGCTTCTTCATGCGCGAGGCGAACACGGGATGCGCGGATGCCGGATTGGCGCCGATCACCATCATGACTTCGCTATGTTCGACCGAGTCGAAATCCTGGGTGCCGGCCGAGGTGCCGAAGGTGGTCGCAAGGCCATAGCCGGTCGGCGAGTGGCAGACGCGGGCGCAGGTGTCGACATTGTTGTTGCCGAAGCCGGCGCGAATCAGTTTCTGCACCAGATAGGTCTCCTCGTTGGTGCAGCGCGAGGAGGTGATGCCGCCGATGGCGTCGCGACCATGTTTGGCCTGAATGCCCTTGAGCTTGGTCGCGGCGAAGCTGAAGGCCTCATCCCAGGAGACTTCACGCCAGGGCTGATCGATGCTCTCGCGGATCATCGGGTTGAGGATGCGTTCCTTGTGCGTGGTATAGCCCCAGGCGAAGCGGCCCTTGACGCAGGAATGCCCGCGATTGGCCTTGCCGTCCTTGTACGGCACCATGCGCACCACTTCCTCGCCGCGCATTTCCGCCTTGAAGGTGCAGCCGACGCCGCAATAGGCGCAGGTGGTGACCACGGAATGCTCGGGCTGGCCGATCTCGATGACGGATTTTTCGGTCAGGGTCGCGGTCGGGCAGGCCTGCACGCAGGCACCGCAGGAGACGCATTCCGAGCCCAGAAAACTCTCGCTCATGCCGGGCGAGACGCGGCTGTCGAAGCCGCGGCCGGAGATGGTCAGGGCGAAGGTGCCTTGCACTTCCTCGCAGGCGCGCACACAGCGCGAGCACACGATGCATTTGGACGGATCGTAGGTGAAGTAGGGATTGGACTCGTCCTTCGGCATCCAGGCGGCATTGGCCTTGCCGCCAGCTTCGGCGAAGACGTGGTTCTCGCCCTGATAGCCGTAGCGGACGTCGCGCAGGCCGACGGCGCCGGCCATGTCCTGCAACTCGCAATCGCCGTTGGCGGCACAGGTCAGGCAATCCAGCGGATGGTCCGAAATGTAGAGCTCCATCACGCCCTTGCGCAGCTTCTTCAGCCGTTCGGTCTGGGTGCGAACGACGAGACCGGGCATGACAGGAGTGGTGCAGGAGGAGGGCGTACCCGCACGCCCGTCGATCTCGACCAGGCAGAGCCGGCAGGAGCCGAACGCATCCACCATGTCGGTGGCGCAGAGTTTCGGGATCTGCGTGCCCGCTTCCATCGCCGCACGCATGATCGAGGTGCCCTCGGGCACCGTGATCTGCTGCCCGTCGATGGTGAGCGTGACCAGCGCGGTGGATTTGGACGGCGGTGTGCCGAAATCGGTTTCCTGGATCAGCGACATGGCGATCATCCTTTATTCCGCAGCCTGCAGGCGCGTTGGCGTGGAGCCGAAATCCTCGGGGAAATGTTTCAGCGCGCTCATCACGGGATAGGGCGTGAAGCCGCCGAGCGCGCACAGCGAACCGAACTTCATGGTGTTGCAGAGATCCTCGATGATGGCGATGTTCTCGGTGAGGCGCTCGCCGCGGCGAATCCGGTCGATGGTCTCGACGCCGCGCGTCGAGCCGATCCGGCACGGCGTGCACTTGCCGCACGATTCGATGGCGCAGAACTCCATCGCGAAGCGGGCCTGCTTCGCCATGTCGACGCGGTCGTCGAACACCACGATGCCGCCGTGCCCGATCAGCCCGTCGCGCGCGGCAAAGGCCTCGTAGTCGAACGGGGTATCGAACAGGGCGCGCGGGAAATAGGCGCCGAGCGGGCCGCCGACCTGGACGGCGCGGACCGGACGGCCGGAGAGGGTGCCGCCGCCGATGTCGTCGACGAGTTCACCGAGCGTGATGCCGAAGGCCGTCTCGAACAGCCCGCCGTGGCGGATATTGCCCGCGAGCTGGATCGGCATCGTGCCGCGTGACCGGCCCATGCCGAAATCCGCGTAGGTTTTGGCGCCGCCGGCCAGGATGAAGGGAACAGCGGCGAAGGACAGCACGTTGTTGATGACGGTCGGCTTGCCGAACAGGCCGCGATGCGCCGGCAGCGGCGGCTTGGCCCGGACCACGCCGCGGCGCCCCTCGAGGCTTTCCAGCAGCGAGGTCTCCTCGCCGCAGACATAGGCTCCGGCGCCGACGCGGACCTCCATGTCGAAGCTGAGCGCTGACCCGCCGACGCGCTCGCCGAGAAGACCGGTGCGCCTCGCGCTCAGGATCGCCGCGTTCATCGCCGCGACCGCATGCGGATATTCCGAGCGGATATAGATGTAGCCCTTGGTGGCGCCGACCGCGACGCCCGCAATCGTCATGCCCTCGATCACCAGGAAGGGATCGCCTTCCATGATCATCCGGTCGGCGAAGGTCCCGCTGTCGCCCTCGTCGGCATTGCAGACGATATACTTCCGGTCGGCGCTGGCCTGCGACACCGTCTTCCATTTGATGCCGGTCGGAAAGCCGGCACCGCCGCGGCCACGCAATCCCGACGCGGTCACCTCGGAGATAATGGCGTCCGGACCAAGCTCCAGCGCGCGTTCGAGGCCCTTGTAGCCGTCATGGGCCTCGTAATCCGCGATCGATCGCGGATCGATCACGCCGCAGCGGGCAAAGGTCAGGCGGGTCTGCCGCGCCAGCCAGGGAATCTGCTCCGCGACGCCGAGCCGCAGGGGATGCGGACCGCCCGTTGCCATCGCCTCGATCAGGGTCGTGGCGTCCTGGCTCCTGGCCGGACCGAACGCGATACGTCCGCCCGGCGTCGCGAACTCGACCATCGGTTCGAGCCAGTACAGGCCGCGCGAGCCGGTCCTGACGATCTCGATGGCAATATTACGGTGTGCTGCCGCCTGCTCGAGCGCAAGCGCCACTTCGTCGGCGCCGACGGCGAGCGCGCCTGCGTCGCGCGGGACAAAGATTTTCAAGGTCATCGCTGTGTCTCCGCAACGATCGCGTCGATCCGCGCCTCGTCGAGCCGTCCGATCAGGCGGCCATCGAGCATGGCCGAGGGCGCGGTGGCACAAAGCCCGAGGCAATAGATCGGCTCCAGCGTCAGGCGCTGATCGGCTGTGGTGTTGCCGAGCGCGATGCCGAGCTTGGCTTCGGCACGCTCGGCCAGCGCGTCGCCGCCCGCGGCCTGGCAGGCCTCCGCGCGGCACAGTTTCAGCACGTGGCGTCCGGCCGGCTTGTCGCGGAAATCATGGTAGAAGGTAAACACGCCATGAACTTCGGCACGCGACAGGTTGAGCGCGGATGCGACCATCGGAATGGCGGCCTCCGGCACGTAACCGAAAGCCTCCTGCAGCGCGTGCAGGATCACCAGCGTTGCACCCTCGCGCCCGGCGTGTTGGGCGATGATCTCGCCGCCGCGTGTTGCATCCCATCGCTCGTAGTGTGGCGTCATCCGTTGCACTCTTCGTGGTGTCTTCTGCTGCACAATCTAGAGCGGTAAAATCATCAGACATCAATAAAGCTGTCCCATGCTGCGATAGCGAAAGCAGATCGATAGGGTATTGAAATCAATCGATATGAAATCGGAATGGCGGCCATGATAGCGCTGTAATGTCGCGACATTCGCCTGCAGGTTCAGCGTTGCCGTGATATTGCTTGATGCGCATTTGAGTGATCTCGGAAAGGCCACATTGTTTGATCGAAAAGCTTGAACTGTTGCTCGCGCTGGCCAAGGAGCGTCATTTCGGACGGGCGGCCGAATCCTGCGGGGTCACGCAGCCGACGATGTCGACCAGCCTGAAGCAGCTCGAAGAGATCCTCGGTGTGATGCTGGTGCAGCGTGGCTCGCGCTTTCAGGGATTTACGCCCGAGGGCGAGCGGGTGCTGGATTGGGCGCGGCGCATCGTCGGCGATGCGCGCGCGATGCGCCAGGAGATCAAGGGCCTCAAGGACCAGCTCTCCGGCGAAATCAAGATAGCCGCGATTCCGACCGTGCTCGGCATGGTCGCCTCGCTGACGACGCCGTTCCGTGCCCGCCATCCGGACGTGCGTTTCCGCATCGTGTCCTGCACTTCGGCCGATGTGCTCGGTTTGCTCGAAAATCTCGAGGTCGATGCCGGGCTGACCTACATCGAGAACGAGCCGATCGGGAAGGTTCGCACCATCCCGCTCTACAACGAGAATTATCGGCTGCTGACCGCCCCGGACGCGATGTTCGGGGATCGCGCGCAGGTCACCTGGCAGGAGGTGGGGCAGGTGCCGCTGTGCCTGCTCACGGACGACATGCAGAACCGGCGCATCATCGATCGTGCGCTGCGCTCGGTCGGCGCCGAGGCGACCCCGACCTTGACGTCGAACTCGCTGCTGGTTCTCTATACCCATGTGAAGACCGGACGCTGGGCCAGCGTGATGCCTGCGAAGCTCGCCGAGACCCTGGGGCTGGCGGATGCCGTCCGCAGCATTCCGATCGTCGATCCCGTGGTGAACTACAGCATCGGCATGGTGATTCCGCAGCGTGATCCGATGACGCCGCTGATTGCCGCGCTGGTGCAGGTCGCGCGCGAAGTGGCGCCGACGCTGCAGTCCGACTAGTACCGCCTGTTGAAGCCTTCGCCGAATCCCAGCGAGACCTTGTTTTCGGTTTGCATCCAACCGGAGGGCAGCGCTTCCGGGGTCGCTCGATAAGCCACGATTCGCTTCGGTCGGGCTCTTGTAGCGACCTTGCGCTTCGTTCTCACCGGCGCGGAATATTCCGAGGCCTTCGTCAACGGAGAATCCAACTGGGCAAACGCTTCACGCGGTTGGCTGACGGGCATGGCGCTTGCCAAGACCGGTAATGGTGGGACGATCGTCGGCAGGCTGGTGTCGATCGTTATGGGTTCAGGCCATCTCTGTGTGGATTTGATACGGAGGATCGACTTGTCCACGCTTGCTTCGCGAAGAAAAGCTGGAGAGGACGGGCTCGGAAAATACCAGTCCGCAATGAACAGCATCCCGAGCAGCAGGCCTCCGACAAAAGCGAAGTAACGACATAAGGGCACCTGATAGTAACCGCGCTGTTCCTGGAGTGATTGGCATCACTTGTGATGGGTGTTGCGCGAATATAAGCAGCGAGCCGGTATTCAGTTCCCACCGATGTGACTGGCGACGGATTAAGCCTTCGATCTGTCTGGCGGGCTTGTATCGAGCCGCGGCAGGTGGCTCGAAGTGAACGGGTTCCAGGAACTGCCGGCGCAAACCGCCCGCCACCTTTGGCCACCCCGCTCTCATTGCCCGCGGATTGCGATCACGTGCGGCGCGATCCTGCCCGGAACCATCGCGCGTTGGTTTGGTTTGCTCGTCAACCCTCAAGATGCGCCGGAGGCGCAATCTCATGGAGGGGCGAAAACCAAGGAGATGGCAAATGAACGCGAAACAGCTCATTCTCGCCAGCTGCGCCGTATTGGCTTTGGGCGTCGGCGCCGCTCAGGCCGGCCCCTGCAACACCACCGGCAAATCCGCGCAGCACGACGCTGGGGCAGGCCCCACCCCAGGAAACACCGGCCAGACCACGACCACCACCACGACCGGTTCGGCAACCAGCGGTCAGCAGCCACCGACCAGCACCATGAGCCGCGCGACTGCAGGCGGTGCCGCATCCTCTGAGGATGCACAGAAGCAGATGCAAGGCCAACCCACGGCCGCACAGCAGGCCCAGGGCGCTACGGTCTCGGGGCAGACGGCCGATCAAGGCTGCTGACACACGGATTGCACTTGAGGGGCCCGTCGGCAGGCTCCGGCGGGCCCTCATCGGGATGAATGCCTCGCGGTCACAGAACCGGCTGGGTGGACCGTGTCTGTTCGATGTTGCTCACTCAGGCTGCCACCTTTGCGGCGGCCTCGGCCGGATGACGTGGCAACGAGATGCAGACCACGGTGCCCTTGCCGATCTGCGAGCGCAGCCGCATCGTCCCGCCATGCAGTTGCGTCAGCGACCGCGCGATCGCCAGCCCCAGTCCCGAGCCGTGATAGGTCTTGGTGAGCTGGCTTTCGACCTGCTCGAAGGGACGGCCGAGCCGCGCCAGCGATTGCTGCGGAATGCCGATTCCGGTGTCGGCGATGAAGAGCAGGACCTTGTCGCTCAGCAGGCGACTGCGGATTGCGACCCGGCCGCCCTCGGGCGTGAACTTGACGGCGTTGGACAAGAGATTGACGATGATCTGCTTGGTGGCGCGGCGATCGGCCACCAGTGAAATACTGGTTGCGATGTCGGCATCGATCACGAGGTTCTTGTCGTGGGCGCGGCCTGCGACCACGCGAAGCGATTCCGCCAGCGTCCTCGACAGATCGAGCGATTCCAGGTCGAGTTTCATGCGGCCGGCTTCGATCTTCGACATATCCAGGATGTCGTTGATCACCTCGAGCAGATAATGCCCGCTGGTCAGGATGTCGTGACAGTATTCCTGGTACTTCTCGGATCCGAGCGTGCCGAACATCCCGCTGCCCATGATCTCGGAAAAGCCGATGATCGCGTTCAGCGGCGTGCGCAGTTCGTGGCTCATGTTGGCGAGGAACTTCGACTTGGTCTGGTTGGCTTCCTCGGCGCGGGTCTTTTCCAGCGAATATTTCTGGGCCAGATCGGCAAGCTCGACCGCCTGTTGCTCGAGGGCGGCCTGCGAACGCTTCAGGTCGGTGACGGTGGCGCGCAGCTGCAGGTCGTTTTCGACCAGCTTCTGTTCGTGTTGCTTGATCCGGGTGATGTCGGTGCCGACCGAGACATAACCGCCATCCTTGGTGCGGCGCTCGCTGATATGCAGCCAGCTGCCGTCGTGGAGCTGGGCCTCGAAGGTGCGCGCGCCCGGTGCGTGGCTGCCGGTATCGTTGAGGCGGCTGCGGACTTCGGGCATCCGGCCGACTTCGATGACGGTTTCATAGGAGGTGCCCGGGGTGACCGCCGAATCCGGCAGCTTGTGCAGCTTCTGGAAGTGGGAATTGCAGAGCACGAGGCGGTCGCTGGCATCCCAGAGCACGAACGCCTCCGAGATGGTCTCGATCGCATCGCGCAGGCGCAAATCGGCTTCCACGGTCTTTTCGGCGAGGCTCTTCTGTTCGGTAATGTCGACGGCGATGCCGATCAGGTGCAGGCCGGCGTCGCTGGCGCCCTGGCTCAGTTCGCAGCGGACGCGCAGCCAGATCCAGTGCCCGTCGACATGCTGCATGCGGAAGGTCTGATCGATGTGCTTGAGCTCGCCTGCGATCAGCCGGTCGGCGATCGCGAACAAGTCGATGTCGTCGGACTTCACCAGCGCGTTGACCTCGCCGAACGTCAGAAGATCGCTGCGGCTTTCCAGGCCGAGCAGCGTGAACATCGATTGCGACCAGAAGATCCGGCCGCGCGACAGGTCCCAGTCCCACAATCCGCAGCGGCCGCGATTGAGCGCGGTGTCGATCCGGCCGCGGACGGCATCGTTGATGAGATCGCCTTCGCGGGCGCGGGTCGCTTGCCAGTGAAACGCGAAACCGAGAATCAGCACGACGAAGCCGGTGGTGGCCGAGAGCGTCACCGACAGCGCCGCATCCGAGCCCCATATCGGGTCGACTTTCTCCTGGATGATCGTCACCTGACCGGGCAGCGACTTGACCACACGCGAGATCGCCAGCGCGCCATTGCCATTGGGCAGGATCAAATCGGCGACCTCGCCGTGCAGGGCGGGCGCGGCCAGCAGTTGCGCGGTGCTGATCACGTCGAGGATGCGATCGGCATCGTTGAGGCTGGCTTCGATGGGAAGGCGGGCGAGGATGCTGTGGTCGGCGCCGGTGATGATGACGTGCCGGCCGGCCGCAACGCCCCATGCCGGAATCAAATCCGGCAACAGGCTCTGCAGGCGTTCGATGTTGGCGAGGCGTTCGCGCCGGACCGAGGCGAGACGGTCGATGCGTTCGGCGAGCAGTTCACCGAGCGCGGTGAGGTCACGTTTGGCGAACGTTCGTTTCTGCCGATATTGATCGATCACCTGCACGAAGGCGCCGAGGCAGATGGTGATCAGGAATGCGATGATGAGCGTGGGCACCGCCCGGCGCAGCGCCGGCTCCGCCGTCAACAGCCTGTAGTAGGCCGGCTTCGCGATCGATTGCGCCAATCCCTTGATCGAATCGGATTGGGCGCACGCGTTCGCTGCATGCGCTCGCGCCATGCCTTAGACCCCCACCGAATCCGGTTGCACACTTGTGTCCGGCAGCGCCCCAGCCGCTTCCGAATCACAGCGATTTGAATCCAGTTTTCGCAGGGTGTCGAGAGTCAACGAATCGTTAATTGAAATAAATGTTGTCCAACGGAGAATGTGGAGGCCGGCGGGCATGAAATCCGAGTCCGAAACGCGAACGTCTGGGGCTCGTTTCAGCCGCGCGGCGGTTCGGCGTGACTGATGACGCGCTTGACGGTCGGAAACGCCCGGCGCAGCGCGCGCTCGATTTCGTCGACATTTTCGTGAACCTTGATCACGCTCATGTTCGGTGCGGCACGGCAGTGGAAATTCACGACTTCTCCGGCGTCGGTATCGCGCACCCGGACATTATGGACGTCATGGATCGCACCGTCGGAGGCAAACCGTGCGAGCGCCGTGCGGATCGTGGCGATGCGGTCGGGCGAGGCGTCGATGCCGGGCGGCAGTTCCGGCTCCAGCGGTTCGATATGGGTATCGACCTCGACATCCCAGCCGAACTCCTCGCGGATTTTGCGCTCGAGTTCTCGGGTGATGTCGTGCGCGTCCGCGAGCGCCATCTCGGCATCGACTTCGAGATCGATGCCGACGATCAGCCGGCCGCCGAGATCGTGCACCGTGACGTGGTGGATGGCGAGGGCGGAATTGCGCGCGATCACCATGATGCGTTCGCGTACGCTTTCATTGTTGAGCGCGACCGGTTCGGCGGTAAAGGTCAGGTCGGCATCGCCGAGCCGATCCTTGACCGCCGCCTGCGCCTTGCGTCTGACCTCCTCGACGCGGTCGATCGGATAGGTGCGGGGGACCTGGACGATGGCGTCGATGAAATGGGTCGCGCCGACCATGCGGACGCGCAGACGTCGCACATCCACGACGCCCGGCACCGATCTGATGGCAAGGGTCGCTTTTTCCGAGGCGCCCTCCGGCGCCCGGTCCAGCAGCGTTTCCACCGTCGAGCGCGCCAGCCGCAAGCCGAGCGCTGCGATCATGACCGCGACCGCGATAGCGGCCACCGAATCGCCCCAGGCGTAGCCGAGCCCGGTGAGCACCAGGCCGATGATGACCGCGATCGAGCCGAGCACGTCGGATGCGAAATGCAGCGCGTCGGCCTCGAGCGCCTGGCTATGGGTGTTGTGCGCGACCTTATGCAGCGCGCGGGCGCGCCAGAAATTCACCACGATATCGATCGCCAGGACGACGAACGGGATCAATGAGATCGCCGGCGGCGGCGAGCCTTCGCGCAGGCGGCTCCAGGATTCCACCAGCACGCCGCCGGCCAGAACATAGAGCATGGCGATGACGCCAAGCGCGGACAGGCTCTCGATCTTGCCGTGGCCGTAGTGATGTTCGTCGTCGGCGGGCAGGTCCGACACCCGGACGACCAGCCAGGTGATGACGGTGGCAACGACGTCGACGGCGCTGTGCAGCGCCTCGGAAATCAGCGCCAGCGAACCGATGAGGACGCCGACCACGAGCTTGGCCGCTGCCATGCTGGCGCTGGCGAAAATCGAGATCGCCGCGACGCGGGATTTGATGCTGTGATCGGGGTGACTATCGGGGTGACTCATGGCGCGGATGTAGCAGCCCGCCATGCAACATGAAAGCACCGGACAAGCCGGGGTCCGTGGATAATCGCTCCAGGCCTGTTGCTAATTATTCCGATTTTAATCGCATCTGTGGAGGAACTTCAAATCGCTGGCGGAGCCGGATGACGATGAGAAGACACGTCATCCTGCTCAGCCGTTGTTCTTCTGATAGACGTCGACGTAGACGGCCGCCAGCAACACGCAGCCCTTCACGACATACTGCCAGTAGATGCCGATACCGAGGATCGACATGCCGTTGTTCATGACGCCCATCACGAAAGCGCCAATGACGACGCCCATGACCTTGCCGACGCCGCCGGATGCCGATGCGCCGCCGATGAAGCAGGCCGCGATGACGTCGAGCTCGAAGGAATTACCGGCGCTCGGCGTCGCGGAGTTGAGGCGGGCCGCGACGATCAGGCCGGCCAGGGCAGCGAGCACACCCATGTTGACGAAAGTGGCGAAGATCAGCCGCTCGGTCCGGATGCCGGACAGCTGCGCCGCCAGCCGATTGCCCCCGAGCGCGTAGATGCGACGCCCGATGGTCATGCGGGTGGTGACAAAGGTGTAGAGCAGGATCAGCACGCCCATGATGATGAGGACGTTCGGGAGGCCGCGATAGGACGCCAGCAGATAGCTGAACCCGACGATGAGGATCGCAAAGATCATGTTCTTCCCGACGAAGAACGCGAAGGGTTCCGTCTCCAGCGTATGGGTCTTTGCGTTATTCCAGCGCCGGGCGCTGCTGAAGATCAGAAACGCGGCGCCGACCAGGCCGATCACCATCGAGGTCCAGCGAAAGCTCGGGCCAAACAGGAATCCGTCGCTCAGGGCGGAGGTCAACGGTCCGGTCACGTCCGTAATGAACCCCGAACTGATGCTTTGGAAATCCTTGGGGAAGGGGCCGACGAACTGCCCGAGCAGGATGTTTCCGGTGAGGCCGCGAAAGATCAGCATGCCGCCCAGCGTCACGATGAAGGACGGTATCTTGGCGAAGGCGACGAAGTATCCCTGCGCCGCCCCGATGGCTGCGCCGAGCAGCAGCGAAACGCCGACCACCGGCACCCAGGGCATCTTGTAGTCCACCATCAGCGTCGCGGCGATGGCGCCGACGAAACCGACGATCGAGCCGACCGACAGATCGATGTTGCCCCCGACGATGATCAGCAGCATCCCGAGCGCCATGATGACGATGTAGCTGTTCTGCAGGATCAGGTTGGTGATGTTGACGGGCGCCAGCAGAACGCCTGACGTCACGAACTCGAAGAACGCCATGATGATGAGCAGCGAGCCCAAAAGGCCGTATTCGCGCAGGTTGTTCTTCCAGAGGCCTGCGCCGGTGCTGGTCTGTTCGGGCCCGGTGGCCCTGATCGGCTCAAGTTTCATGCCGCGGTTCCATATTGCTTCATGATGGAGGCCATAATTCGCTCCTGGCTCGCTTCTCGCGCCGGCATTTCATCGACGAAACGACCCTCGTTCATGACGTAGAGGCGGTCGCAGATGCCGAGCAATTCGGGCATTTCAGACGATATCACGATGACGCCTTTGCCGGCGGCGGCAAGTTCGTTGATGATGGTATAAATCTCGTATTTGGCGCCGACGTCGATGCCGCGCGTCGGCTCGTCGAGGATCAGAACCTGGGGCCCGGCAAACAACCACTTGCTGAGCACCACCTTCTGCTGATTGCCGCCCGACAGATTGAGCGTCTTCTGCAGGATGCCTGAGGAGCGAATCCGCAGCTTGGCGCGATAGTCGGTGGCGACCATGGCCTCCCTGCGGTCGTCGATCACCCCGTGTCGGGCCACACCGGGAAGATTGACCAGCGTCACGTTGTTCTTGATGTCCTCATTGAGGATCAGGCCGAGGCTCTTGCGATCTTCCGTGACATAAGCGAGGCCGTTCTTGACCGCGCGCTGGATCGAACTGAGGTCGATCTCGCGACCCTGCATCAAGGCCTGTCCCGTGACATTGCGGCCATAGGCCCGGCCGAAAATACTCATCGCCAGTTCGGTCCGGCCGGCCCCCATCAGGCCGGCGATGCCGAGCACTTCGCCACGCTTGACGTGGAAACTGACGTTCTTGATCACCTCGCGTCCGGCATGAAGCGGATGTTCGACCCGCCAGTCCCGGATCTCCAGCAAGGTCTCGCCGATATGCGATTCGCGGGGAGGATAGCGCTCGGACATTTCGCGTCCGACCATGCTCTTGATGATGCGCCCCTCGCTGATGGTCTGGGTGCGGCAGTCGATCGTCTCCACCGTGGTGCCGTCGCGCAGCACGGTGATGGAATCGGCGACCCGCGCGAGTTCGTTGAGCTTGTGGGAAATCAGGATCGAGGAGATGCCGTGGCTCTTGAATTCCAGCAGCAGGTCGAGCAACGCGTCGCTGTCGCTCTCGTTCAGGCTCGCGGTCGGCTCGTCCAGAATCAGCAGCTTGACCTCCTTGGCCAGCGCCTTGGCGATCTCCACCAGCTGCTGCTTGCCGACTCCCAGATTGGTGATCAGCGTATTGGGCGACTCCTTCAGGCCGACCTTGGCGAGCAATTCCCGGGTTCTGAGGAAGGCGACGTTCCAGTCGATAACGCCCATCGTCGCCGGCTCGTTGCCGAGGAAGATATTTTCGGTGATCGAGAGCAGCGGGACGAGGGCGAGTTCCTGGTGAATGATGATGATGCCGAGATGTTCGCTGTCGGAGATGGAGGAGAACCGCCGCTCGACACCTTCGTAGAAGATCTCGCCCTCATAGGAGCCATAGGGGTAAACGCCGCTCAGGACCTTCATCAGGGTCGACTTGCCGGCGCCATTCTCGCCGCAGATGGCGTGGATCTCACCCGACTGCACGACGAGATTGACGTCTCGAAGCGCCTTCACTCCGGGAAAGCTCTTCGAAATTCCTCGCATTTCGAGGATTATGCTCATGCAGGGTCTCTTGCAGGGTCTCTGCGGTTCTTCAGAAGCAATTTGTCTTATCAGATTGTTTTAGCAGACATCTGTTCGTTTCGCGACGTATCCCCCGCACCGGAACGGCGCGGGGGAGGGGTTCGTCGCGATATACTTATTTGAACTGTTCGGCCTTGTAGTAACCGGTGTCGACCAGGGCCGGCTTCCAGTTGCTGATGTCCACAGCGACCGGCTTCAGGAGGTAGGAGGGAACCACCTTGATGCCGTTGTTGTAGGTCTTGGTGTCGTTCACTTCCGGCTTGCCGCCGGACAGAACCGCATCGACCATGCCAGCGGCAACCTTGGCGAGTTCGCGCGTATCCTTGAAGATCGTCGAATACTGCTCTTTGTTGATGATGGATTTGACCGACGGCACTTCCGCGTCCTGGCCGGAGATGACCGGCATCGGAAGTTCCTTGGTACCGTAGCCGACGCCCTTCAGCGCGGCGATGATCCCGATGCTGAGGCCGTCATAGGGGGACAGCACGGCGTCGACGTGGTTCTTGGTGTAGAATGCGCTGAGCAGGTTCTCCATGCGGGCCTGGGCCACCGAGGCTTCCCAGCGCAGCGTCGAGACCTTGTCCATGCCCATCTGCTTGCTCTGCACGACGAGCTTGCCGCTGTCGATATAGGGCTTCAGGACCGACATCGCGCCGTCGTAGAAGAAGAAGGCGTTGTTGTCGTCGGCCGAGCCACCGAACAATTCGATGTTGAACGGGCCCTTGCCCTCCTTCAGTCCCAGGCCCTTTTCGATGGTCTGGGCCTGCAGCACGCCAACCTGGAAATTGTCGAATGTCGCGTAGTAATCGACGTTGGCGGAACCTCGAATGAGCCGGTCGTAGGAGATCACCTTGATTCCGGCGTCGGCGGCCTTTTGCAGGGCGTTGGAGAGGGTGGTGCCGTCGATCGCGGCGATCACCAGGGCCTTCTCCTTCTTGGTGATCATGTTCTCGATCTGCGCGAGCTGGTTGGGAATGTCGTTGTCAGCATATTGCAGGTCGGTCTTGTAGCCCTTGGCCTCCAATACCTTGACCATGTTGTCGCCGTCCGCGATCCAGCGCGCCGAGGATTTGGTCGGCATCGCGATGCCGATCGTTCCCTTGTCCTGGGCGCTCGCCGCGCCGGTCAAGGCCAACAGCCCAATGGCTGCGCCCATTGCGAAAGTCTTCAAGCCCATCGTTGGTCCTCCCGAAAAAGTAATACTTTCTTGTCAGCCCACGTTACTTACTCAAGATTTCTGGTCAAGAGGCGGAAAGAGGTCGAAGCCAAATTTTATCGAGGCGTGCCCCGAATTCGCCGAATACCGGCTTTCGGCGGTTCAAGGATAACATGGCTCAGGGATAGCCAGAACCGGCAATCTCGATGTCCGTCACCTCGATGCGGGCTGATGATTTGCCCTGCCGGAGTTCTGCGTACGACGTGGCGGCGCTCAGGCAGAAGAGGGTTCGCCGCTCCGGGCCGCCGATGACACAGGCAATGGCACGGCGGCCGGGGACTTCGATTCGTTGCAACTCAGCTCCGTCGCGATCGATCCGGATAAAGGCATCCTCGTCAAAAGATGCAGCCCACACAGCCCCTTCGCGATCGAGGCAAATACCATCCGGAGACTTCATGTGTCCAAATCTACGACGAAAGTTCAAGCCGCCGTCGGCCTCGATCTCATATTCGGCGAGGCATTCGCCATCCATCTCGGCGACGACCAGCCGGCTATTGTCGGCCGAGATCGCGATTCCGTTGGGAAACCGCAATCCATCGGCGACGACACGTGTCTCGCCGCCCGGCAGCACCAGGATGATGCGGCCGACGGCGCCCCGGTCGGCCGGCGGCGGCATGTCGAAGCCGAGATCGCCGACATAGGCCCGTCCCAGCCCGTCGACGATCATGTCGTCGATGGTGCCTTTGGCTATCCCTGAAAGGTCGGCGTACAGGGACAACTGACCGTCCGCATACGTCATCAGGCGCTTGCGGCGCATCGTCAGCGCGACGATCCCGCCATCCGGCAAGACGCCGAGGCCGCAGGGCGTGTCGTCCGCGAACCTGGCGTGCAGTTCGCGCTCGCCGGAGGGGGCGAGGCTGAGCAGCGTCCGCTCCATGCAGTCGACGAACCAGAGCCGGCCCAGGTGCCAGCGCGGCCCCTCGAAATAACGCCCGCCGTCGAGGATCGGCTTGATCGCAGTCATCATGGCCTCCCATTGAGCCGCCACATCGGGTTCCGATCCGGATTTGATCTTGCAACCAGTAGACACGGCCGAACGCTGGCAGGCAACGGTTGCCCCGAGGTGATGCCGCAATCTGTCGCCCGCGAAAGGAAGGGCGCGGGGGGATTGTCGGGTGCCCAATGCCTCCGCAACCTGGTGCGCGTTATAGGCCTGCGGGATGTGGTCAAGCGTATTCGACTGAGGTTTTCGTCCGGGGGAATCAGGCTAGGTTTAGCGGCGGCTGCGTGAGGGTCGCCTCACTGCCCGGGGGTACGCGACAATGAACGATGACTTCCGCCTCATCCGTCATTCTGATCGCGCTTGGCATGATCGCTTTTTTGACTTCGTCGCATCGATCTTCAAGGGCGGCCGCACGTTTTCTGCTTGGGGCGCGCGCGGTGGCTGGGTTGACGGATACGACGTCCTTGCGATGGTCGTCGACGACCGGATCGTCAGCACGGTGGGCCGGCAGTCCATGCGGTATGTGATCAATGGCAAGGAGCGCAGCGGCTACCAGATCGGCGCGGTCGCAACGCATGCCGACCACCGCAACCGCGGACTCGCTCGGCTGCTCATGAACAAGGTGTTGGGTGAGCTCGATGCGCCAGATCAGCCGGTTATTCTCTTTGCGAATTCGAGCGTACTCGACTTTTATCCACGGTTCGGCTTTCGCAGGCTCGCGCAAAGTGGCTTCATCGGGCATGTCGATGTACACCCTGCGAGCACGCTTGCCCCAAGTCTGGACCTTGCAAAGCCAACAGACCGCGCGTGGTTGGCGGATCATTGCGCCAGGGCCAGTGCTATCGGCCAGGGCTTTGCGGCGCGCGACTATTATCCGACCATGCTGTTTCATCTGACGCGTCAATCGCGAAAAGCCTTCAGGCTGGATTCGTTGGGGGCGGTTGTGATCGTCCAACAGGATGGCGATCGACTGCTCATTGAAGACCTGCTTGCGACACGGCCGTTCAGGTTGATGGATGCCTTACCCCATGTCTGCGCACAACCGGTACGGACGCTCGAATTTGGTTTCCATCCGGAAGCCTGGTGGCCAGACGCACAGAGCCACGCCTTAGACGCTGGTGGCTCGCCGCTGTTTGCGCGCGGCGCGGCTGTGGAGGTCAAGGCGCCCATCCGGTTTCCGGACCTGGCAAACACGTAGCTCGTAGCGCGGGTTGGAGCCCAACATATCAGTGCAAAGCGCAGTCCCGGCGAGCGCAACAGCGCTCGCGCGGAGATGACAGGCTCCGGCGTCATCCGCCATCGCGGCGGCCAAGACGGCGGATCACGATCCGTCCGACGGAGCTGAATGAAGTGATCGAAGCCGGGCAGCTTGCGGTGGGCCAAGGCGCGCGGGATCGTGCTCCCATAGCAAGGCCTGCACCGCCTGTCTTCCGATTGAGTCGGAACGGAGGCTCTACAACCTGACGATCGACATCCCTCGCTCGCGGGAGGGGTCAGCACATGAGCCGCGTCGAGACCGTCATTGCGGCGGGCACCCCCACCCCAGCCCTCCCCCGCAAGCGGGAGAGGGAGCGGACCGCCGATGGCACAACGACCTTGGCCCACATGACTTTGATATCGGGTGCCGTGGATATCAGTCTATCCAGTCGGCGCGGTGAGCCCCCTCTCCCGCTTGCGGGGGAGGGTTGGGGTGGGGGTGTCACGGCATCGGAGGTCACCATGGGCGAGATTCGAATCAACGCTCAACGAGTTCGCAGCCAGCGCAGTAAGAGCCGCGAGTTTCTAAGTGAGGTTCGTCGGTTCATCTCCAAGGATGGAGCCGACCGATGGGTGATATTCGAGGATCACTCAGAGCCGTGAAGGGCTTGTTCGCGGGCTCTACGGAGCGCCTCGAACTTCGCCTGCCGTCCAGGCGGCGGTGACGCGCTGGTAATTGAGCGCGTCGGTGGTCATCACCCGAGCAGGGGCTGATGCGTCTTGCAAATTGCGTGAGGGTGGCATCGTGCCAGTGATTTGCCCGACGTGTCAATGTGTCAGTGGGACTGACGTATCGACCAGCCCGCTACTGTGCATGGGGTTGTTTTCGATATTTTTTGGGTGAGGGTGTTGCCTGGCCGAAGCGCGCCCGGAATTTCCTCGGCTGCGGCTCATCTTGATCGAGTCTGGACCCTAGTTCGCGGCCAGCGCGGTCTTGGCGACTTCGGCCATCCAGCGGCAGGTGACGGGCAGGATCGCATCGTTGAAATCATAGTGTGGACCGTGGAGCTCCCCACCTTGGCGGAGTTCGCCGTTTCCGATCCAGACGAAGGCACCAGGACGATGGTCAAGGTAGAATGCGAAATCCTCGCCGGCCATGCTGGGTGCGAGGTCGCAGCGCAGCGGTAGCTGCGCCTTCTCCGCGGCCATGCGCGCGAGACTTGCTTCGGTTGGCGTATTGATGACCGGCCCCATGCCCGGGGTGATTTCAGGCGTGACGGTGACGTCGAAAGTCGTCGCGATCCCGGCGCAGATCCGCTTGATCGCCGCGACGATCGACTCCCTGACCGGATCGCGATGATGGCGCAGCGTGCCGCGGATCACCACTCGCCCGGCAATCTGGTTTCCCGCCGTGCCGCCTTCGATGGTGCAAAGCGAGACCACGGCTGTGTCGGTCGGATCGACATTGCGCGAGACGATCGATTGCAGCGCGACAATCAGGTGCCCCGCCGCGAGCACGGGATCACGCGTCAGATGCGGCATGCCCGCGTGCCCTGCGTGGCCGTCGATGGTGAGCGTGATGCGCGCTCCACCGGCCATCACGATCCCATCATGGACCGCGATGGTGCCGGCAGCGAGTCCGGGCCAATTGTGAAAGCCGAAGATGCGCGTCATCGGAAACCGGTCAAACAGGCCGGCAGCGATCATCGCGCGGGCGCCGCCATAGCCTTCCTCGGCCGGCTGAAACACGAAGTGAACCGTTCCGCTCCAGCCTGTGTCGGCGGCCAGCAGCGCCGCCGCACCCAGCAGTGTTGCCGTGTGCCCGTCATGGCCGCAGGCATGCATGACTCCGGGATTGCGCGAGGCATGAGGGAGCCCGCTCATCTCGGTGATCGGCAGGGCGTCCATGTCCGCACGCAGACCGACACTGGCTCGCGCATGTCCGCGCGACAGCGTCGCAACCACGCCGTGGCCTCCGATTCCAGCCTCGAAGGGAATGCCGAGTTCGGTCAGCCTCTCCTGCACGAAGGCGGACGTCAGCTTTTCCTGCAGGGACAGCTCGGGGTGAGCATGCAAATGGCGGCGCCACGTGGTGAGTTTCTGGTAAAGATCTGGTGTCACGGCACTCATCTACGACTGTTGTCGACGCCTCGAGGATAGCGCGATCGGCGGTCATCATTGCAAGCTTTCGCTGGCAAAGCCAGCGCGCCCTGTTGTGCCAGTGATGAAGGATCGGGTATCCGATACGGCCTAGCTGTGAAGGGAACTTCCTTCGAGCGCCACGGAGGACGTATGGCGTATTTCCCTGATCTTGCCCCATATGCATACGGACATCCTCATCCCGGCGTCGTACACGTGGGGTGGCTAAGTAATTCTCACCCGTTCCCAAAGGGCCCTGTTGCGAGCCGCTTGATTGAAAAAATGAAGTTGTTTGCCGAGCAACCAGTCGAACGCTATCGAGGCGTGCACCTTTGCGAATTATGCGTGGCACCGTCCGATCTTGAGAAGACAATAGTGCCAAACCGCGTCGTGATTGACCCAAACTGTTCGTGGGCAAAATGGGCTTCTCAACGTTCCGGCAATGGCGAGATCAGAGTGGCGTCCAGCGGAGTGATGTTCGCAGCGCCGGTGCTCATTGTTCACTACATCGAAGAACACAGCTATCTGCCGCCCGCCCAGTTTCTAGAAGCAATCGAGGAAGCTGTCGGTTGAACCCATTTGACCCAACGCGACTTCCGGAATAGCGGCTCATCTTGAGCGGGCAACGATTCCTCCAATGTCCGTTGTACCGCCGACCGCGGACGAGAGCGCATGCATCATGCGCCACGTCGGCGCGGCCTGAGCACCGCGCGGGGCTCTTCAGCCCCGGCGATGCGCGCTCACAGCGTCACGACGATCTTGCCGAGATGCTTGTTGGCGTCCATGTGCTCGAAGGCGCGGCCGATGTCGTCGAAGGCAAAGACCCGGTCGATCGGCAGTTGCAGCTTGCGCTGCTCGACCGCCGGCCAGATATCCTTGCGCACCTCGTCGAAGATTTCGCGGATTTCCTCGATGGTGCGGGTGCGGAAGGTGACGCCGATGTAGTTGATCCGGCGCGCGGCGTGGAGGTCGAAGTTGAAATCGGCATGGGTGCCGCCGAGCCGGCCGACATTGACGATGCGGCCCTTGATCTTGGTGGCGGCGAGGTTCTGGCTTGCGACCTTGCCCGAGACCTGATCGACGATCAGGTCGACGCCTTCGCCGTTGGTCGCCTTCAGCACGGACTCGACCCAGCCGGGGTCGCTGGAATCGACTGCGAGGTCGGCACCGAAATCCTTCAGGCGGCCGCGTCGCACAGCATCGGTCGAGGAGCCGACCACGAGGCTGGCGCCCTTGAGTTTGGCGATCTGCAGCGCCATCAGGCCGACGCCGGAGCTGGCGCCCTGGATCAGCACGGTCTGGCCCGCCTGCAATGCGCCGTTGGTGACGACGGCATTGTGCATGGTGGCGAGCGCGACGGGGAGGGTGGCCGCGTCCTCGAAGTTCATGTTGGAAGGCGTGCGAAACAGCCGCCCGTGATCGGCCAGCGTATACTCGGCGAACGCCGCCGCGCCGGACCCCATGATGCGGTCGCCGACCTTGACGCCCCTGGCGTCGGGGCCGAGCTCGGCCACTTCGCCGGCCCATTCCATCCCGAGCACTGTGCCGACGCCACCACGGGCGCCGTGGACGTGGCCCTTGGTCATGCCGAGGTCGGCCCGATTGAGGCCGCAGGCGCGCACGCGCACCAGGACCTCTGTGCCCTTCGGCGCGGGCGTCGGAACATCTGTGATCGCGGCACCGCTGGCGCCGTAGACATAGGCCTTCATTGCATCGTTCCCTTGACGGCGGAGTGGGCTATTCAGCGGCTTCGCGGCGAGGAGCAGACATCATGCCCTCGAGCCTGTCGCGGATGATGGTTTCGGCCTCGTGCATGATGCGGGAGATGAGCTCCGCGCAGGTCGGAATGTCGTGGATCAGGCCCTGCACCTGGCCGGCCGACCAGATGCCTTCGTCGGAATCGCCTGTGGCATAGACCATCTTGCCGCGCGCGCCGGCGACGAGATCGCGGATCTGCTCGAAGGTCGCGCCTTCCTTCTCCATCGCCACCACCTGCCTGCTGACGGCGTTGCGGGCGACGCGCGAGGTGTTGCGCATGGTGCGAAAGATCAGGTCGGTCTCGCGCTCGTCATTGGCGACGATCTTGTCCTTGATCAGCTGGTGGATCGGGCTCTCCTTGGTGCACATGAAGCGGGTGCCCATGTTGATGCCTTCGGCGCCGAGCGCAAGTGCCGCGACGAGGCCGCGGCCGTCGCCGAAGCCGCCCGAGGCGATCATCGGGATCTTGACCTTGTCGGCGGCGGTGGGAATCAGGATCAGGCCGGGTGTGTCGTCCTCGCCGGGATGACCGGCGCATTCGAAGCCGTCGATCGAGATGGCGTCGACACCCATGCGCTCCGCCGACAGCGCGTGGCGGACGCTGGTGCATTTGTGCACGACCTTGACGCCGTGCTTCTTGAATTCGTCGACATGCTCCTGCGGCTTGTTGCCGGCGGTCTCGACCACCTTGATGCCGCTCTCGATGATGGCCTGGCGATATTCCGCGTAGGGCGGCGGCTTGATCGAGGGGAGGATGGTGAGATTGACGCCGAACGGCTTGTCGGTCATGGCGCGGCAGCGCGCGATTTCCCTGGTGAGGTCTTCAGGCGTCGGCTGGGTCAGCGCGGTGATGAAGCCGAGCGCGCCGGCATTGGCAACGGCGGCGACCAGTTCGGCCCGGCCAACCCATTGCATCCCGCCCTGCACGATCGGGTGCTCGACACCAACGAGTTCGGTGAATCGTGTCTTGATCATGTCTGCCCTCGGGTTTCCTCCCGCGCGGTTGCTCCGCGCGGCTGTTTTCACGGCCAGATTGGCGTTCCGTTCAGCAAAAGTCTATGGCGGGCGGGGCAGGGCCTTCATGCAAAAGCGGCCGCTTTTTCCGTGTCGCGGACGGGACGGATGCTGTCCCCGTAGAGTCCGGCGATCCGGGCGCGCAGCATCACCAGCGCCAGGACGCCGTCGAGCGCCGGGGTCGGCACGCCGGTCATGCGCCCCATCTCCTGGACCACCGTCACCATGGGATCGATTTCCATCGGCCGTCCGCGTTCGAGGTCCTGCAGCATCGAGGTCTTGTGCGCGCCCATCGCGCGCGCGCCCTCGATGCGCCGCTCGACGTCGACGCGGAACATGACGCCCAAGCGTTCGGCGATCGCCTGGGTCTCCAGCATGATCGCTCTGCAAAGGGCGCGCGTTGCCGGATCCGTGCAGATCACGTCGACCGTCGCATGGGTCAGCGCGCTGATCGGATTGAAGCAGGCATTACCCCACAATTTGAGCCAGATCTCGTCGCGGATCCGATCGAGCGTCGGCGCCTTCAATCCGGCACGTGTGAACAGGGCGGAGAGCGCCTCGACATCGGTGCTGATCTCGCCCGACGGCTCGCCGAGAGGGAAGTGATTGCCATAAATGTGCCTGATGACGCCGGGTTCGACGATTTCCGTCGCGGGATAGACGATGCAGCCGATGGCACGCTCGGGCCCGAGTTCTCGCCACTGCCGCCCGTCGGGATCGATGCTTTCGAGCATCGAATTCTCGTAAACTCCCCCGTGCTTGTAGAAATACCAATAGGGAATGCCGTTCACGGCTGTGACGATGCGGGTTCGCGGTCCGAGCAGCGGCCGCATCTGGTCCAGCGCGCCCGTGATGGAATGTGCCTTCAGGCAGACGATGACGAAATCCTGTATCCCGAGTTCGGCCGGATTGTCGCTGCATCGCAGCCTGGCGACGCGTTCCTCGTCACCGATCTGCAGCCGCAACCCGTTGTCGCGCATCGCGGCCAGATGCAGTCCGCGTGCAATCAGGCTGACATCTTCAGCTGCCCGCGCCAACTGCACACCGAGATACCCGCCGATCGCGCCGGCACCGTAGATGCAGATCTTCATGGCAGTCTTTCGAGTGTCCATTGAAGAAGGTCATGTCGGTCAAGATCGTTGCCGCCGGGAAGTTCCAGCACCGTTCGCAGCGAACCTATCTGCGCCACGTGGCGTCATGGTTCAGAACGTTCCGTCCATGCCACCGTGCGGTCGTGACGGACACTTCCGAGCAGGAATCACGCTCGGATCATGGGTGGCCCACGTCCGCTTCGGATCCGAACTTCGCCGGCCGACAAGAGAGTGTCATGACGCCGGCGAACTTCAAATTTGCGGCATCGGCTCAGCTGCTTCGTTGATGCGATCGGAGTCGGTCAACGGCGGCGCGAGGTGTCAGGCGGCTTGCGGCGCGCCGGGGCTGGCCTCGTCAAAGGCCGCCGAGATATCGCGCATGCTGACGACACCGGCGAGGCTGAAATCGTCGATCACCGGCAAATGCCGGATATGGTGCACGTTCATGAGATGACGCGCGTGCTCGAGCGTATCGGTCGAACTGCAGGCGACGAGTTTCTGCACCGAGATCAGCTGCGAGACCTTCAGATTGGCGCCCGCCGCGCCATGTTCGGCGATCGCGCGGACGACGTCGCGCTCGGTGAACATGCCGACCGCGGTATTGCCCTCGGTGCGAACGACGTCCTTGACGACGAGTGCGCTGATGTTGCTGGCGCGCATGAGCTGCGCGGCAACGCTGACCGTCTCGTTCATCCGCACCGTCACGACACGCGAGGTCTTCTTGCGCAGGATATCTCCGACTTGCATCGCAATTTCCTCCGGCTGGCTTTGGTTATTGGAAAATCTTGGTATACAAAATGCCAATTGTCAACGAGCCGCTGAAGAAATTCGCAGAGAAAAGCCGGGAAGTGGCAGGCTTGGACATTTATCAGGCGTCTGGGACTGTTTCTCGTCGTATTTTGTATGCCATGGCGTGATATAAAAAAGAGGCGCACCAAAGTGCGCCTCCCTCGTGGCGGAGATCAGAGGTCAGGCAGTCTTGACGTCACCCGTCCGGTTGTTCTCGGCCGCGACGGCTTCGTTTCCGTCAATGAAAGCTCGGCGCAGGGGCTTGATCACGAACAAGGCGAGCAGCGCTGCTGTTGCGTTCAACGCAACCGCGATCACGAACACCGACTGCCAGCCGTACTTCGCAGAGATGATGCTCGCGAGCGGAACGAGGAGCGAGGCGGTTCCCTTCGCGGTGTACAACATGCCGTTGTTGGTGGTTGCGAATTTCGCACCGAAGGTGTCGCCGCAGGTGGCGGGGAAAAGGCTGTAGATCTCGCCGAACACGCCGAAATAGACCGCGGTGGCCAGCACGAAGACGATCGGATTGTTGCCGTAGGTCGACAAGGTCAGCAGCATGACGGCGGCGGTTCCGAAGGCGATGAACATCGTGTTCTCGCGTCCGATGTTGTCGGAGATCCAGCCGAACAACGGCCGGCCGAAACCGTCGAAGATGCGATCGAGCGAGATCGCGAATGTAAGTGCGGCCATCTGGAAGCCGAGCAGGCTTACGGGCTGGCTGTCGATCTTGAAGTCGTGGGCAATGGGCGCGATCTGTGCCGCGGTCATCAGGCCGCCCGAGGCCACCATCACGAAGACCAGGTACATGATCCAGAAGATCGGGGCGCGCAGAACCTGCGGCGGTGTGAAATCCACCTTTGTTTGCGGTAGATTGAGCTGCTTCTTCTTCGCCGGCATCGCGACGGATGGCGGCCGCAGGAAGAAGGCGAGGATGAAGACAATCACGCCTTGCCCGATTCCGAAGGTGAAGAACGCACTCTGGTAACCGCTCGCGGCGATCATGTTCGCGATCGGGACGACGGTGAGTGCGGCGCCCGCACCGAAACCGGCAGCCGTGGCACCCGCGGCGAGCCCGCGCCGGTCGGGGAACCATTTCAGCGCGTTGCCGACACAGGTGCCGTAGACCGCGCCGGCGCCGATGCCGGCGATGATCGCAGCGGCATAGAGCAGCGTGAGCGAGTCGGCGTAGGAGTTCACGACCCAGGCCAGCGCGATCATCACGCCACCGAACATGACGACGACGCGGGGGCCGTACTTGTCGACGAACCACGCCTCGACCGGAACCAGCCACGTCTCGGTCACGACGAACAATGTGAAGGCAAGCTGGATCGCCGCGCGGCCCCAGTGATACTTGGCATCGATCGGATCGACGAACAGGGTCCAGCCGTATTGCAGGTTGGCGATCATCGCCATGCAGACGATGCCCATCGCAAGCTGGATCCAGCGGAACCCGGTCGACGTGATCTCGGACGGTGAGGCCGCGTGTGTGTTGGAAACCATCTACTTCCCTCCCAACCGCGCTATTTCAGGTTGTGACCTATCGTCGCAAGGTCGTGACTTATCGTCGCAAGCGCTGTCGGGAAAGACTGGTATATTATATGCCAATACGCAAGCGCGGCGTTGGGTGCCGCGCAGCAATTAATTTAGGCACCGCAGTCCCCGTCCGGAGACATCCGGAACAACACCCGAGCGCGCGATCGGAGAAACTCTGCGGCCAACAAAAAAGCGCCCGACCCTGAGGGCCGAGCGCTCGTGTTGAGAGAAAAGTGGCGCGTCTCGCCTATGCGACCGCTTTGTCGACCACGCTCTTGCGCCAGGGCTTGAGCACTGCAATGGCGAGCAGAGATGCCAGGATGTTGGCGCCCGCGGCGATAATGAAGACCTGGTCCCAACTTCCCGACGACTGCTGCATGTAGTTCGCGATCGGAACCAGCAATGCGGCGGTCCCCTTGGCGGTGTAGAGCAGGCCCGCATTGGTCGTCGCGAACTTCGAGCCGAAGGTGTCGGTGCAGGTCGACGGGAACAGCGAATAGATTTCGCCCCAGGCAAAGAACACGAAGCCGGACAAGATCACGAACCAGATCGGATCGTGCCCGAGCATGTAGAGAGCCCAGATACCGATTCCTTCCATGCCGAAGGCGATGAACATCGTGTTCTCGCGACCGATCATGTCGGAGATCCAGCCGAAGAACGGACGCGTCAAGCCGTTGAGAATCCGGTCAATGGTCGCTGCGAACGTCACCGTCGTCATCGTCATCCCGATCAGGGTGACCGGAATGCTGTCCACTTTCCAGTCGACCGCGATCGGCTTCAGGTTGGCGGTCACCATCAACCCGCCGGCGCCCACGATCACGAACATGAAGTACATCAGCCAGAAGATCGGCTGTCGCACCACTTCCGTGGGATTGTAGTTTCTCCGGCTCTGGATCAGATTGACGTTCTGCACCACCGCCGGCACTTGTCCGGCCTTCGGCGCGAGCAGGAAGAAGGCGAGGATCACGATGATGATGCCCTGGCCGAGGCCGAAGTAGAGAAACGTGCTCTGGAAGCCGGAATCCTTGATCATCGCCTGAATAGGCGCAACCGTGAGCGCTGAGCCCGCGCCGAAACCGGCCGCCGTGATACCGGCTGCCAGACCCCGCTTGTCGGGAAACCATTTCAAGGCATTGCCGACGCAGGTGCCGTAGACGCCGCCGGCGCCGATGCCCGCGATGATCATGCCGAGGTAATAGCCGTTGAGGGTCGTCGCCTGTGCGTTGACCGCCCAGCCGACGGCGCAGAGGATGCCGCCGACAATCACGACGAGACGCGGTCCGTATTTGTCGACGAACCAGCCTTCGACAGGCACCAGCCAGGTTTCGAACAGGACGAAAAGTGTGAACGCCCACTGGATCGATGCGCGATCCCATCCAAACGTCTTTTGGATGTCGGGGACGAAGAACGTCCAGCCATATTGGTAGTTGGCGATCATCACCATCGCGGCGACACCGATCGCCAACTGCGTCCAGCGAAACGCATCGCTGACGCGCGCCGTGGTTGGGACTGCCGCGTGAACCGTATCTGTCATAGCTCCTCCCGACTCGCGCTTCTGCTGACAACGAGCGCCTGAGCAGCCATAGTTGTATCCGTAATGCCAGGGCTCAAGCGATAGAGGGTCGCAGCGCTAAAATGTCGCAGGCGGCATGTGCCGCCGCTGGTTGCGTCGGTCTGAAGGTGGCACACTCACGCAACAAAAAAAAGCCCCGAAGGTATTCGGGGCCTCTTTGGAGGATCATGGTCGGTTCTTTCGCGACCGCCGGCGCGCCCGAAAGAAGACCGGATATCAAGGGCCTAGAGGCCGAAATAGGGCAGGTCGCCGTTGCGAATGGCGGCCCGTGCACTGACCATCAGGACGCGGTCGAGACCGGCCATGAAACGGCTGAACAGGCTGGCGGAGGGCAACAGGTCGAACGATACAGTCTTGGACATTTGGGTCCCCTTTCAAGATGACGCGGAGCCGCGTCGAGTCTGGGGCTAAATTATGTATGCCAGATGCCAAAAGACAGACTTTAGTTTGCATGGCAGCATCAACCATACCGCAACGCAGCATGAATGAAGCGATTGGTTTTCGCGATCGTGAAAAAGCCGCCGGACGGAACCGGCGGCTTTGGGAGCGTTTATGGGCTTCTTACTCGGCGGCCTGCTTGCGGGGCGGATCGAGGGCGCCTGAATCGTGAATGTCCGCCACCTGGTGATCGCTGAAGCCGAGAACCTGACGCAGGATCTCGTCGGTATGTTCGCCAAGCAGCGGCGACCGCGCCACCTCGCTCGGGCTGTCCGACAGCTTGATCGGGTTGCCGACCGACAGGTACTTGCCGCGGGTCGGGTGATCCACCTCGACCACGGTGCCGGTCGCGCGCAGCGACTGGTCTTCGGCGATTTCCTTCATCGACAGGATCGGGCCGCAGGGGATGTCGTCCTTGTTCAGGATGTCCATGGCCTCGAACTTGGTCTTGGTCATGGTCCACTGCTCGATGCGCGCGAAGATCTCGTTCAGCCGCGACAGCCGGGCCGGGGGCTTGGCGTAGTCGGGGTGCGTCTTCCAGCCCGGTTCGCCGATGACGTCGCAGATCTTCTCCCACACCGGCGCCTGGGTGATGAAATAGATGTAGGCGTTGGGATCGGTCTCCCAGCCCTTGCACTTCAGGATGCGACCGGGCTGGCCGCCGCCGGAATCATTGCCGGCGCGCGGCACCGCGTCGCCGAACGGAATGCCCTCGCCATACTGGCTGTATTCCTTGAGCGGACCGTGGGCGAGGCGCTGCTGGTCGCGCAGCTTGACGCGCGCGAGGTTGAGCACGCCGTCCTGCATCGCCACGGTGACGCGTTGGCCTTGCCCGGTCATGGTGCGCTGGTAGAGCGCGGCGAGGATGCCGAGCCCGAGATGCAAGCCCGTGCCGCTGTCGCCGATCTGCGCGCCGGTCACCAGCGGCAGGCCGTCGCGAAAGCCCGTGGTCGATGCCGAACCGCCGGTGCATTGCGCCACGTTCTCATAGACCTTGCAGTCTTCGTACGGGCCGGGACCGAAGCCCTTGATCGAGGCCACGATCATTTTCGGATTGATGCTGTGGATCTTCTCCCAGGGGAAGCCCATGCGGTCGAGCACGCCGGGGCCGAAATTCTCCACCAGCACGTCGCACTTCTTGATCAGTTCGGTCAGAACCTCCTTGCCCTTCGGGTTCTTGGTGTCGAGGGTGATCGAGCGCTTGTTATGATTGAGCATGGTGAAATACAGGCTGTCGACGTTCGGAACGTCCTGCAGCTGGCCGCGCGTGATATCGCCGACGCCGGGGCGCTCGACCTTGATCACGTCCGCGCCGAACCATGCCAATATCTGAGTACACGTCGGTCCGGACTGGACGTGAGTAAAATCTAGAATACGAACGCCGGTCAGCGCCTTGGTCATATGCTTCTCTCCTTGATCCTGTTCTCAATGTGTCCGTCGAAGCGGACACCGTGTTGTCATCATTGTTCGGTGGCGAGTTGCCTTGATCGGCCCTCTTATTTCTTCTTCAGCACGCTTTGCGGATTGAGGTTGCCGATACGGCCGCTCTCGGAGCCTGCCGCCGGATCGATCACGGCGTTGATCAGGGTCGGCTTGCCGGAGTCCATCGCCGCGTTGACCGCGCGCTTGAGCTCGTCGGGGGAGGTGGCGTTCACGCCAGCGCCGCCGAAGGCCTCCATCATCTTGTCGTAGCGAGCGCCCCGCACGAACACCGTGGGCGCCGGGTCCGAACTGACCGCGTTGACGTCGGTGCCGCGGTAGATGCCGTCATTGTTGAAGATCACGATGCAGATCGGGAGATTGTAGCGGCAGATCGTCTCCACCTCCATGCCCGAGAAGCCGAAGGCGGAGTCGCCCTCAACCGCCAGAACCGGCTTGCCGGTCTCGATGGCGGCGGCAATGGCCGAGCCCATGCCGATGCCCATGACACCCCAGGTGCCGACGTCGAGCCGCTTGCGCGGCTGGTACATGTCGATGACGCCGCGCGCGAGGTCGAGCGTGTTCGCGCCTTCGTTGACCAGGATGGCGTCCGGACGCTCCTTGACGATGGTGCGCAGCACGCCGAGCGCGCCGTGATAGTCCATCGGCGAGTTGTTGTTCATGAGGCGGGGCGCCATCTTGGCGACGTTGTCATCCCGCTTGGTCTTGACCGCGTTGAGCCAGTCGGCGGGCGGGGCGGGCCAGTTGCCCCCCATCGCATCCAGGAGCGCGGTCACGACGGAGGCGATATCGCCGACCAGCGGTGCTGATATCTCGACGTTGGAATCCATTTCCTTCGGCTCGATGTCGACCTGGATGAATTTCTTCGGTGCATCGCCCCAGGTCTTGCCTTTGCCATGTGACAACAGCCAGTTGAGGCGGGCGCCGACCAGCATCACCACGTCGGCGTCTTTCAGAACGGTCGAGCGCGCGGCGCCGGCACATTGCGGATGCAGGTCGGGCAGCAGGCCCTTGGCCATGCTCATCGGCAGGAAGGGGGCGCCGCTCTTTTCGACGAAGGCGCGGATGGCGTCGTCGGCCTGGGCATAGGCGGCACCCTTGCCGAGGATGATCAGGGGACGCTTGGCGCTCTTGAGCACGTCGAGCGCGCGATTGACGGCCGAGGGAGCGGGGATCTGCGCGGGCGCCGCATCGATCACCTTGACCAGCGACTTGCGTCCGGCTTCCGCGTTCATCACCTGGCCGAAAAGCTTGGCGGGCAAGTCGAGATAGACGCCGCCCGGGCGGCCTGACACCGCGGCCCGGATCGCGCGGGCGAAGCCGATGCCGATATCGGCGGCGTGCAGCACGCGGAAGGCGGCCTTGCACAGTGGCTTCGCAATCGCGAGCTGATCCATCTCCTCATAGTCACCCTGCTGCAGATCGACGACCTCGCGCTCCGACGAGCCCGAGACCAGAATCATCGGGAAGCAATTCGTGGTGGCGTGGGCCAGCGCAGTCAGGCCGTTGAGGAAGCCGGGTGCCGAGACGGTCAGGCATACGCCGGGCTTCTTGGTGAGGAAGCCCGCGATCGCTGCGGCATAGCCGGCATTCTGCTCGTGACGGAATGAAAGCACGCGAATGCCTTCGGCCTGTGCCATGCGGCCGAGATCGGTGATTGGAATGCCCGGCACACCGTAGATCGTGTCGATGCCGTTGAGCTTGAGCGCGTCGATGACGAGGTGGAAGCCGTCGGTCAATTCTTGCGTCAACTCCTGCTCAGCGCCCGGCGCTTCGGTCTGGGCTACGGTGTTCAGCATGGGCAAGTTCTCCCTGATCGTTTCTTGCGAAGACGAATTCGACGTCTTCTGGTGGTGATGTTGAGTTAGCTGAAAAGTTAGCTGAAAAGTTCCTGGCCATGCGTCTCCACATAGGTCGCAAGGCCGAGCGTGTGATCACGTGCGCGTTTCTCGGCAAGCTCGGTATTGCGCTCTTCGAGCGCCTCGATGATTCCGAGATGTTCGGGAAGCGAGGCCGCGGTGCGGTCGACGCGTCCGATCGTGAGCTGCCGGTAGCCGCGAACGTGGAGCAGGATGTCGTTGGTCATGTCGACCAGCACCGGTGACTCCGACAGCGAGATCAGCGCCTGGTGGAAGGCGATGTTGGCCTTCGAATATTCCTCGATATGATCCTGCGGCAGGCGGTCCTTGCCGAAATCCTTGAAGAAGTCGCGTAGCGCGGAGATGTCCTTCTTGCGCGCGGTGGTCGTGATGAGACGCGCGGCCATGCTCTCAAGCGCGGCCCAGGCGCGGATCATGTCGACAATCTCGATCTTGGTCCGTCGCACCACCATGATGCCACGGCGCGGTACAGTCTTCACGAGGCCATCCTGCTCCAGCATCGCGATCGCCTCGCGAATGGGGGTGCGGCTGACGCCAAGTTTCTCGGACAATGCACGCTCGTCGAGCATGACCGGCTCGGGCGTGGAGTAGATGTCCATCTTCAGAATGGCGTCTTTCAACGCCCCGTAGGCCTTGTTCTTGAAGCTGGTCTCAGGGGCAATTCTGACGATCGCGATTTCAGCCTCGGCCATAGTCGGCGGCGCCTTGGTTTGTTTCCGAGTGGACACGACGAATCTCCTTGGTAGGGAGATGTCTTCTTATCAGAGAAGTCAGGAGAGATTTTTGGCATGCCAGATGCCAGACTGTCAAGTTGCCAGCTTTTTCGCTGTTTCCGGGCCCTCCGGCTTGCTTGACAATTTGCCCGCTGGCATACCAAATGCCATAAAGCCGGTTCAGGAGGAAACAAGATGTCGAATGCCAAAGATGCGGTCCGCAAGATCCTCGAGCAGGTCAAGGCGGACAAGCGCACCAGTCTCACGGCGCCGGAAGGCAAAATCGTTTGCGACGCCTACGGAATCCCGGTGCCGAAGGAAGGCGTCGCCAAGTCGGCAGCCGATGCCGCCAAGCTCGCGAGCGACATGGGTTTCCCGGTGGTGATGAAGATCGTCTCGCCCGATATCTTGCACAAGACCGAGGCCGGTGGTGTCGTGGTGGGCGTGAAGACGACCGCCGACGCCGAAATCGCCTATGAGACAATCCTGACCAATGCAAGGAAATACAAGGCCGACGCCAAGATCGAGGGTATCCAGGTCCAGCAGATGCTGGCGGGCGGTACCGAGGTCATCGTCGGCTCCATCACCGACGGGTCGTTCGGCAAACTTGTCGCCTTCGGCCTCGGTGGCGTGCTCGTGGAAGTGCTGAAGGACATTACCTTCCGGCTCGCACCCGCGACCACGCAGGACGCGCTGTCGATGCTCGATGGCATCCAGGCGCATGAAATTCTCAAGGGCGTGCGCGGCAGCGATCCGGTGAACCGCGACGCGCTTGCCGACGTCATCGTCAAGGTGTCGCAACTCGTCACCGACTTCCCGGAAATCATCGAACTCGATCTCAACCCGGTGTTCGCCACGAAGAAGGATGCGATTGCCGCCGACGTGCGCATCGTCGTGGACTTCGACTACAAGCCGCGTCCGGCGCCGCGTCCGACCGAGGAAATCGTCACCGCGATGAATCGCATCATGCAGCCGAAGGCGGTTGCCGTGATCGGCGCCTCCGCCGAGGACGGCAAGATCGGCAATTCGGTGATGAAGAACCTGATCAATGGCGGCTACAAGGGCGACATCTACCCGATCCACCCGAAGGCCGCCGAGATCCTCGGCTACAAGGCCTACAAGAGCGTCAAGGACGTGCCCGGCGTGATCGACACGGCGGTGTTTGCGATCCCCGCGAAGTTCGTCGCGCAGGCGCTGATCGAATGCGGCGAGAAGGAGATTCCCGGCGCGGTGCTGATTCCCTCGGGCTTCGCGGAAGCGGGCGCGCCCGAATTGCAGGCCGAGATCGTCGAGATCGGCAAGAAGTACAATGTCCGCCTGATGGGGCCGAACATCTACGGCTTCTATTATACGCCGGCCAATCTCTGCGCCACGTTCTGCACCGCCTATGACGTCAAGGGCCACGCCGCCCTGTCCTCGCAGTCCGGCGGCATCGGCATGGCGATCATCGGGTTTTCGCGCTCGGCCAAAATGGGCGTTTCCGCCATCGTCGGCCTCGGCAACAAGTCGGACATCGACGAAGACGATCTGCTCGCCTTCTTCGAGCAGGATCCGAACACCAACCTCATTGCCCAGCACTGCGAGGACCTGAAGGACGGCCGCGCCTTCGCCGAAGCCGCCAAGCGGGTGTCGAAGAAGAAGCCGGTGATCGTGCTCAAGGCCGGTCGCACCTCTGCTGGCGCCAAGGCGGCGTCGTCGCACACCGGCGCGCTCGCCGGCAACGACAAGATCTACGAGGACGTGCTCAAGCAGTCCGGCGTGATCCGCGCCCGCTCACTGAGGCAATTGCTGGAGTTCGCACGCGGCGTGCCGGTGCTGCCGACGCCGAAGGGCGAGAATATCCTGATCATCACCGGCGCGGGCGGCTCGGGTGTGCTGCTGTCGGATTCGGTGGTCGACAACGACCTGTCGCTGATGGCGATGCCGCCGGATCTCGACGCGGCCTTCCGCAAGTTCATCCCGCCCTTCGGCGCCGCCGGCAACCCGGTCGACATCACCGGTGGCGAGCCGCCGATCACCTATGTCAACACCGTCAAGCTCGGCCTGTCCGATGAGCGCATCCACGCGCTGATCCTTGGCTACTGGCATACAATCGTGACCCCGCCGATGGTGTTTGCCCGCAACATGGTCGAGGTGAAGAAGGAGATGGAGGCCAAGGGCTTCGTGAAGCCGATCGTGGCCTCGCTCGCCGGCGACGTCGAGGTCGAGGAAGCGGCCGAGTATCTCTATCAGAACGGCATTCCGGCCTATGCATACTCGACCGAATTGCCGGTCGAGGTGCTGGGCGCCAAGTACAAATGGGCGCGCGGCGCGGGCCTGCTCTGATCACAGCACCAATCGCTCATACAGATGCCGCCCGGCGTTCGGGCGGCATTTTTTGGAGGGAACCACGCCAGTGGAACTTTCCGATCACGTTTACGGGTACAGGAAAAAGGAACGACTCGGCGTGCCTCGGGTTGATGACCATCATCAAACCTGGAGGACGCAATGAATAATCGTCTTGTCGTTTCGCTGATCGCCGCGTCGCTGGTGATACCGGGCGCGGCCTTTGCTCAATCGACAACGGTGGAGGGCGCGAGAGTAGGCGGCGAAGTTGCAGGTCCCGTCGGCGCGACCGTAGGTGCGGCGGTCGGGCTCGGCCTCGAGATCCCGAATGCGGTGATCACGTCGATTACCGCGGAACGCGCGCCGTCGGTCGTCGTGCGCGAGCGTGTGGTCGTCGGGGAGCCGTTGCCGGCGGAGGTCGAGTTGCGGCCGGTTCCGCGCTACACCGAATATCGTTATGCGGTGGTCAACGACCGGCGTGTCATCGTCGATCCGCGGACCCGCAGGGTCATCAAGATCATCGACTGATCGCGTTGTCGGGAACAAGGGCCTCGCTGCAACATGTTGCAGGGAGGCTCTTCCACGAGTGGGAGGCTACGTCGGGCTCGGTCTTGCCTGTCGCGTCAGCCATCCCAGCACCGCCGCCATCCCAAAGCCGGCGCAGGCGGCGAGTGCGTCGACGACGAAATCCTCCAGCCGCGCGTGACGTCCCGGCGCCCAGAACTGCAGAATCTCGATCAAGCCGATCATGCCGACCGCAATGACCGAGGTCATCATGCGCTGGCGCGGATAAGCGAGCCCAAACGCAAGCCCAATCAGGATGAACGCCAGCGTGTGTTCACCATCCTGACCGAGATTGGAATGTGGCCGAAATTGCGGCGGGCCGAGCGTTGCAAAACTGACGGCGGCGGCGAGCAGCCAGGCGGAAAGGCGGAACACGACGATCATGCCTGCCGCATACCACGATTCACTGATCGGGTGTCACTCACTTCACCGTCAGATAGCCGTGTAGTTAATGCCTGCGAAAGCAGCATGATCTGATGAAAAATATTGCGAGCGGGTCGCGTTCCCTTTGCTACAGGGCTTGCCGCACACCAAGTCCCATCATGAAGCGTTCCCTGATCTGCACGGGATCCCGCCGTGTGGCTCCGACACCCGGCTTGTCGTCGATGCGAACGCCGATCAGCGTGGGGGCGCATGCGGCGAGCGACTGCTCGACCAGGCGCTCGAAGTCCTCCTCGTCCGCCGCCCAGGCGCTGCTGGAAATGCCGCAGCCGAGCGCCACCGCGATCAGGTCCGCGACACCGGCAGCCGGCGTCGCCTGTCCGCCGGTGATCTGATAGCTGGCATTGTCCATCAGGATCATCGTGAGGTTCTTTGGCGCAAGCGTCGCGATGGTCGCGAGGCATCCGAGTTGCATGAGCAGCGAGCCATCGCCCTCGAGCGCGAAGACGCGGCGATCGGGCTGGGCCAGCGCGACGCCGAGTGCGATCGGAAAGGCGAGGCCCATGCTGCCCAGCATGTAGAAGTTCTGCGGGCGGTGGCCGGCCGCCCATAGATCGAAATTGGTGTTGCCGATGCCGCCGATCACGGCTTCTTCGCTGGTCAGCTTCTTGACCAGTCGCGAGGTCACATCGAAGCGATTCATCACCTTGGTGTTGTGTGCACTCGTCGGTGTCATCATGCGAACACCTTGCCGCCGGTCAGGAGCGGCGACAGGATCAGCGCGACCGGCGCCTGCGTTGCCACGGCCTGCTTGATGGAACGGTCGACGGTGAATTCGAGTTCGTCGAGACGGGTCATGGTGTGATGCTCCATCGCCAGCGAATCCAGCACCGGGCGCATGGTGCGGCACACCAGCGACTGGCCGTAGTTGAACTCGCCGAGCGTGCCGCGCTCGGATACGAACATGATCAACGGGATCTGGCAGGGGACGACGAGTGAGGCCAACACATTGGCCAGCGTCGCGAAGCCCGATGTCTGCATCAGGATCGCACCGCGCCGGCCACCCATCCAGGCGCCAGCGACGATGCCGACAGCCTCCTCCTCGCGTGCGGTCGCGAAGGTCGTGAAGAAGGGGTCGGCGTGCAGGTTCTTGATCAGCGTCGTCAGCACGCGGTCGGGCACGTAGGGCACCAGGCGGATGTCGTTGCGCTTGAGCGTCTGCAGCACCACCTCGTGCCAGCTCTTCTCGTCAGGGCGGTTCTCGTGAGATTTGGGCGAGGCTTCGTCCCCGACGGCCGCCATCGAATTCTCCCTGATTCCACGACCTTTTTTCGCGACGCAGTCACGGCCGTCTTGTTGTTCCGCCGCAACTTGACGCGATGAGCGGGATTGTCAACATGCGCTGATCGTAGCCGTGATCTGCGCGCGACGGAAATGTTACGGCCATGCCGGCGTGCGATAAGAGACTTAACGAAAAAAATCGGAGGACGGCATGGACAAGTGGGTCATGGACAGGTTTGCCCGGTGTCGCGATCCAGCGGGGCATTCTCCTCGCCAACCCCGCCAGACTTCGTGGTTTCCCCAGATGAAAGCCGATCGATGACCGTCAACACCAAGCGCGTCTTCTATGTCAAATACCTGGCTCACCCGATCTACACGGACATCCTTGCGGCGCGGCCCGATGTGCGGCTCGACCGGCTGGAGAATGACAGTCCCGATGAGATCGCCGCGCCCATCCTGGCGGGGGCGCATGTCTATCAGGTCGGCGCGGCGCGCGATGAACTGGCCCGGCACTTCCATGTCGATGCCGATCTGCTGCGCCGCGCGCCGAACCTTCTGATGGTGTCGAGCAACGGCGCCGGCTTCGATCCCGTCGATGTCGAGGCCTGCACGGCGGCGGGCGTCATCGTCGTCAATCAATCCGGCGGCAATGCACAGTCGGTGGCCGAACACGCGCTCGGCATGATGCTGACGCTGTCGAAGCGCATCATCGAGGCCGATCGCGCGCTACGGCGCGAGCCCAACATCAACCGCAACAACCTGGTTGGCACGGAGGTCCATGGCCGCACCATCGGCATTGTCGGCATCGGCAATGTCGGGCGCCGCATCGCCACACTCTGCAGCGGCCTCCTGGGCATGACCGTGCTGGCCTATGACCCCTATCTGACGTCACAGGAGATCGCGGCGCGGGGAGCGGAAAAGGTCGAACTCGACGACTTGATGCGCCGGTCCGACTATGTCTCGGTCAACTGCCCGCTGACCAGGGAGAGCCGCGGCATGATCGGGGCGCGCCAGTTCGGCCTGATGCCGCCGCACGCCTTCTTCATCACCACCGCGCGGGGCTTTATCCACGACGAGGACGCGCTGTTCGCGGCGCTGCGCGACAAGCGCATCGCGGGCGCCGGCCTCGACGTATGGGCCAAGGAGCCACCGCCGCCCGAGCATCCGCTGCTGCAGTTCGACAATGTGCTGGCGAGCCCCCATACCGCGGGTGTAACCAAAGAGGCGCGTGTGAACATGGGCCGGATCGCCGCCGAACAAGTGCTGGCCGCGCTCGACGGCAACCGGCCGCCGCGCCTGATCAATCCCGAGGTCTGGCCGGCCTATATCAGGCGCTTCGAACAGACCTTCGGGGTGACGCCGAAATAGGCAGCTGGGAGTGGAGAAGATTTTAGTTGTTCCGGACCGGGCCGTTGCAACAATTTGCTGCGGCGCGGCGTGTTGACGGTGGCGCCGTTGCTATTTTCGCCGGTGCCTCGACAGGCCCGCCGCGCAAAGCCATTTTCCTCGGGTCGCCATAGGGTTGCGGGGCAAATCTCCGCCGGCGCGTCAGGGAAGCAAGGCCATGCGACAGGTTCAGTCATTGCTGCGTACGACGCGCCTTCGGATCGGCCGCAAGCTCGCTCTGATCGTCGCCATTGCCGCTGCCAGCCTGCCGCAGGCCGGAGCCTGAACCCCGCGATTTCTAAAACTCCGTCGGATCTTGTCAGCCATTGCTCAGAGCCTGGCTTCAGACCCTGAACCTGGTGGGTCACACACTGTCGTCCCTGTGGAAGGCGAGGACATGGTGGAGTAGGCTTGCTGCCTTGATGCTCATCAAGGCCGCCTCTTACGGCTTGGTTAGAAGAAGCCGGAGGCGAGAAGTGGAGCGGGAGGTTCCATGTCACTGTATGTCGTACGGTTCATGAAGACTGTGCTCGGCGAGAACGGCCACGAAGTGGACGCCTGTCAGGGTACGCACGAGGTCGACGCCTCAAATGAAGGGCAAGCCCTGGAGCTTGCCAAACGGAAATTCTGCGAGAAGCAGTCGCTTTGCGACTGGTCGCTTCACGCCGACCGAGTCCAGGTCAGGGTCGCCGATTTCCCGTCCTGAACGGGTCATCGGCGTGGGATCTGATCTCCTTGGTCCAGGCTCGATCTTTCCGGAAAGCCGGTTCCGACTATTCCGGATCGAGTTCTATCGACCCAGGCCGGGCGGCGGTTCGGTGGCGCCCGCGCCGAGCGAGCGTTGCACCATGGCGGTGTCAGCCCAGCGGCCATAGCGGTAAGCGACCGCGGGAAGCAGGGCCACTCTGCTAAAACCGAACTTCTCGTGAAGAGCGAGCGAAGCGGTATTGTCGGCGTCGATGTAGCCGATCATTTGCCGAAAGCCGGCCGCCGCGCAGGCGTCGATCAGGTCCTGCAGCAATCGTCGGCCGACGCCGCGGCCGAGGTACTCGTGGTGAACATAGATCGAATGCTTCGCCGCGTAGCGATAGGCGGGCCGTTTGCGGAACAGCACCGCATAGGCATATCCGACGATCTCGCCGCGCCAGGTCGCGACCAGATGCGGCAATCGATGATTGTGGAGGTTCTTGCGGCGCTGGCGCAGATCGTCGGGCTCGGCGGCGCCGCCATTGTCGACGCCCGTCTCAACGCCGCGACGGATGTGCTGGCGGTAAATCGCCAGCATCGCGTCGACATCGCCATCGCGCGAGGGCCGGACCAGCACCGGCTCCTGAAGCGGATTGGTTGCGCTTTCCATCGTTGTCCTATTCGCAGACCACGTAAGTATGCAGTCGGATGCGCCCCGCCGCATCGACCTCCTTGTAGACGCCCTGGATCTCGACGTCGAAGCCGGGAAAGGTATTGAAGGAGGTCTCGAACATCTTGAGATAATCGATCATGGGCTGGGCGCGTTCGTTGAGCCGCTCGCCCGGCACGATGGTGGCGATCCCCGGCGGATACACCACGAACGGCGTGGTCGCAATGCGGCCGGCAATGGCATCAATCGGCATGTAGTCGACATCATTGCGCACGAGATAGCGCGCCGCGTCGCGCGGTGACATGGCGATCTCGGGCAGATGCTGCGGCTGGAATTGCTTGGCCTGCAGCGCCCTGACGTCCGCATCGCGGAAGAAGCGATGCATATCGGCGCAAAGATCGCGCAGACGCACATCGGCGTAGCGCACCGCCCAGCGCTTGTAAAATTCGGGGACGACGTCTTCCAGCAGCGCGTTGTCGTCGTGCAGCTTCTTGAACGCCACGAGACCACTGATCAGCGTCCCGGCCTTGCTCGCTTCGACGCCGGGTGTCAGCAGAAACAACAGCGAGTTGAGATCGTTCTTTTCCGCCACGATGCGGTTTTCGCGCAGATACTGGGCGACGACGGGTGCGGGAATGCCGTGGTCGGCGTAGCCTCCGGTGGCGCGGTCAAATCCCGGCGTGAGCAGCGTGAGCTTGTTGGGGTCAGTCATGGCGAAACCCGGCACGAGGTCGGGATAGCCGTGCCAGACGGCGTCCGGCGCAAGCTGCCAGTGCACGGGATTACTTGCCAGTTCATCGGTGGTGAGGGCCTCCCAGGCGACATTGTGCGAGGCTCCGGGACGCGCAGCATCGGGGATATCGACGCGGTCGGGCACGAACGGCTCGAAGAACCAGCGGCGCTCCGGGCGTGTCTCCTTGTCCTCGAACTCGCGGCGCATGGCGCGGATCTTCTTGCGCAGTTCGATGCCGAGCCTGATGGTGTCATCCCACAGCACTTCGCCGGAACGTCCCTTCATCATCTGCGCGCCGACATCGAGCGAGGCGAACAGGGGATAGAACGGCGAGGTCGAGGCGTGCTGCATGAAGCTCTCGTTGAAGCGCCTGTGCTCGATCCGGCGCTTTTGCCCTTTGATGTGACGGTCCTTGATGTGGATCTGCGAGGCCTGCGAGAAGCTCGCCAGTTGCTTGTGGGTCGATTGCGTGGCGATGATCCCAGGCGCGTCCGGCCCGAGGTTCGCAAGCCCCATGGCGAAGCGTCCGGCATAGAGCGGATGAAACTTCATGAAGCCCGCCCAGGCCTCGTCGAACAGGATGTAATCGCAGAGATGGCCGATCCGGCGAATGATCATTTCGGCGGAGTGGATCGTGCCGTCATAGGTGCATTGTTCGACGACGGCGACCCGGAACGGGCGGGGCTTTTGCCAGGCGTTGTTGTCCTTGACCAGCGGATGGCTGCGGATGCGCTCGCGCAAGGCGTCTTCGTCGAGGTTGTCCCAGCGCATCGGCCCGATCAGTCCCCAGGCGTTGCGCACGGTGGACACATAGACCGGAATGCCGCCGCATATCATCAGCGCGCCGTGATGGGCGGCCTTGTGATTGTTGCGATCGAACAGCACGAGGTCGCCGTCGGTGACCAGGGCGCCCAAGGCCACCTTGTTCGAGGTCGAGGTGCCGTTCAGCACGAAATAGGTCTTCTCGGCCCCGAAGATCTTCGCGGCCTCCTTTTGCGCTTTCAGCGCCGGCCCCTCATGGGTCAGAAGATCGCCGAGGTCGAGCACGGAATTATCGAGGTCGTCGCGAAATACCGCCTCGCCGAGGTGCTCTACGAAGACCCGGCCGACGGGGCTGCGGCTGTAGAACACCCCGCCATTGTGACCTGGGCAGGTCCAGAGCTGGTTGCCTTCCTCCGCATAATCGACGAGGGCGCCGAAGAACGGGGTCTTCAGGGTCTCGGCATATTGCTTGAGCCGGCTGATCAGGTTCTTGGCGATGAAGGGGGGAGTTTCCTCCGACAGGAAGACATAGCCATCGATGAAGTCGAGCACCTCGACCGGCAGATCCTCGAACCGCTTGCGGCGGATCAGCAGGATGATCGGAAAGTCGAGGCCGCGGCGGCGCATCAGGTTGATGAGGGCGGCCGTCCTGCCTTCCAGACCCTTCTTGCCCCAGTCGACCACCATGCAACCGATGGCGGCGTCCGTTTGCACCGCAATCTCGGCATCCTCGATCCGTCGCGCCCGCACGACTTCGAAGCCGGAACGCTGGATTTCCTCGACAATCTGGTTGAAGCGGACGCCCTCCAGATCGTCGGCGTCGAAAACCGGTGCGGCGAACAGGAAAGTGAAGCGTCTGAAATAGTCCATGCGTGGCCCCGAATGTGTCTGCCCCGAGCTGTTAACGCATTCGATGACACTTCGATGACTGACGATTTGCGCGGGATCCCGGACCTGAAGAAATTTACGGCTTGCCACCGGAATCCGCCCCCAAAGGCCCCTTATTTGTCGTCATCGAAACCGTTTGGCGGTTCCGTCCCAAAAATCTCTTGTGACGTCCAGTAAGTCGAATAGACAGCTTGAGGCAGGTTGCGGCACCGGGTCGGCTTGCAAATCGACCGCCGGCCTGATCCCAATGGCAAAAAACACCCTGGGAGGATCCTTGACATGAATTCGCTGGTTCGACGGCAAACGCTCGGGGACCTTTTGCGCAGGAGCGCGGCGCGCTCGCCGCACAAGCTCGCGATTGCCTGTGGCGAAACGCGTTGGACCTACGGCCAGTTCAACGCGACAGTCGATCGTCTGGCGGCAGGACTTGCGGAGCAGGGCGTCGTCAAGGGCGAGCGGGTGGCTATTCTCGCGCGCAACTCCCATGCCTTTGCGGCGATGCGATTTGCGCTGGCCCGGCTCGGCGCCGTCCTGGTGCCGATCAACTTCATGCTGAAGCCGGACGAGGTCGCCTACATCCTGCGCCACGCCGGCGCGCGGATGCTCGCGACCGACAGCGGGCTTGCAACGGTCGCGCGGGCGGCAAGAGAGCTGGTGTCGACCGTCGAGCAACTGGTCTGGCTGCCTTCCGAAGGCCCGAGCGAGGCACAGGACGACATGATCGACTTTCATGCCCTGGCCGGCTCGACCGCCGCTTTGCCTGAAGTTGACCTCGACGGCTCCGATGTCGCCCAGATCGTCTATACCAGCGGCACCGAGTCCGCGCCGAAGGGCGCGATGCTCACGCATGACGCGGTGATCTGGCAATATGTCAGCTGTGTGGTCGATGCCGGGATCGCGGAAGACGACCTGATGCTGCACGCTCTGCCGCTCTACCATTGTGCGCAGCTCGACGTCTTCCTGGGACCGGCGATCTATGTCGGCGCGACCAACGTCATCACCGCGTTTCCGACGCCGGACAATCTGCTGCCGCTGATCGAAAAGCACGGCACGACCTCGTTTTTCGCGCCGCCGACGGTCTGGATCTCACTGTTGCGCTCGCCATTGTTCGAGACAACCGACCTCTCCACGCTGCGCAAGGGCTATTACGGCGCCTCGATCATGCCGGTCGAGGTCTTGCGCGAGTTGGCGCAGCGCCTGCCCAAGGTTCGCCTGTGGAATCTCTACGGACAGACCGAGATCGCGCCGCTCGCAACCATGCTCGGCCCGGACGACCAGTTGCGCAAGCCGGGGTCATGCGGACGCGCGGTGCTCAATGTCGAGACGCGCGTGGTGGATGATGCGATGAACGATGTCGCACCTGGCATTGTCGGTGAGGTCGTGCACCGCTCGCCGCACCTGATGCTCGGCTATTTCCACGACGACGAGCGCACCACGGCGGCGTTCGAGGGCGGCTGGTTCCACTCCGGGGATCTCGCCGTGATCGACGAGGAGGGTTACATCACCATCGTCGATCGCAAGAAGGACATGATCAAGACCGGCGGCGAAAACGTCGCCAGCCGGGAGGTCGAGGAAGCGCTCTATCTGATGCCGCAGGTTTCGGAGGTCGCGGTGGTTGGTGTCCCGCATCCACGTTGGGTTGAAGCGGTGATCGCCATCGTCGTCACCAAGTCAGGAACTGACGTGAGCGAGGCGGAGGTGCTCCAGCATGCTTCCGCCAAACTGGCGCCGTTCAAGACGCCCAAGCGCATCGTGTTCGCCGACACGCTGCCCAAGAACCCCAGCGGAAAGCTCTTGAAGCGGCAGTTGCGCGATGCCCATGCGAGGCTGTTCGAGGTACCGTAGAAAATCAGCCGCCTGCGAGCGCAAGCTTCAGGGCAAAGCGCGCGCCGCGCGGCTCGCGGTTCTCCACCGTCACGACGGCGGAATGGAGTTCTGCGATCCGCTGCACGATGGACAGGCCGAGCCCTGAACTCCCGGCCTTCCTGCGGTCGCGTCGCCAGAAGCGCTGAAAGATGAGGTTGCGCTCGTCCTCGGAAATGCCGGGTCCCTGATCGAGAATGCTGACCGTGCCGTCGGCGTCGACGATGAATTCCACGGTCGATCCGGCGGGGGTATGATTGATGGCGTTTTCGGCGAGGTTGCGAATCGCGCGTCCCAGCATTTCCGCGTTGCCCTTGACCCAGACCGGCTCTGTCGAGCCGACCAGCGCGATGTCCTTGCCTTGCGCCAGCGCCAGCGGTGCGATGAACTCCGCGATCTCAGCGGCCACGGCTCTGAGATCGGCCCTCTCGGTGGGATCGATCACCAGCGAATCCAGTTCCGCGATATCGAGCAACTGGCTGATGACGCGCGCCATCCCTTCGACGTCCCGCCGCAGCGCCTGACCTGCCTCCTGATCCCTGAGGAGGTCGAGGCGCGTCCGCAGCACGCTCAATGGTGTGCGCAGCTCATGGGCGGCATCCGCGGTGAACTCGCGCTGAATCCGAAACGCCTCTTCCAGCCGGTCGAGCCCCTGATTGACGGCGGAGACGAGGGGGCGTACCTCGCGCGGGATTTCGTCCGTTGGCAGCCGCAGACCCGGGCGTGACGGACCGATCTCGCCGGCGATTTCGGATGCATCCCGCAGCGGTCGCAGCGCCCGACTGAAGATCGCGATATCCGCGACCAGCAGAACGAGGAGGATCGGCAGCGTGATCCAGCCGACGTTGCCATAGAAATCGGCAACGATGTCGTCGGTCAGCACGTCACGATTGGCGAGATCCTCGCCAGCCTGAATCCAGACAACCTGATCGCCGACGCTTTTGCGGATGCTGGCGCCTGAAACAGTCCCATCGCCGCGCCGCTGCTGCAGAAATGCGATGTCGCCTGAACGAGGGTCGGCCGAGAACAGCGCGGTGCCCCCGCTGAGCGATGAAAACAGCACGCGTCCCTGGTCGTCGGTCACCGCGTAGGAGTAGCGTCCATATTCCTGCGAGTAGAGCCCGAGCAGGTCGGCCGGAAGATCGAGCGCAAGGCGCCCGTCCGGTCCGATCCGCAGATGCTCGCCGACCGCGATCGCCTGGTCCCCCATCGCCATGTTGTGAATGTTGTTGGTCGCATAATTCAACAGCCACGACAGCGCCAGCGACATCACGACCGACGTGATCACGACGGCGACGACATGCAGGATCACGATGCGGGAGATGATCGACTGAAATCGCGGCATGCCGGCTTTGCGAGATTCGTCAATCGGCGCCACTATTTTTCCTCTGCGATCAGGTACCCGACGCCGCGCACCGTGTGAACCTGAACCCTGGCGCCGCGCTCCGAAAGCTGCTTGCGCAGGCGATGGACGTAGACCTCGACAGCGTTCGATGCGACTTCCTCGGAATGTCCGAAGATATGGTCTTCCACCTGCTTCTTGGATACGACGCGGCCCTTGCTGCGCATCAACAGCTCCAGCACGGCGATCTCGCGGGCCGACAGCAGTTGAGGCTGGCCATCGATCGAGGCCTGGTGGCCGCGGGTGTCGAATTCGAGATTTGCGATGCGGAGCGTGTTGCCAAGCAGCTGGCCGGGACGCCGCAACTGCGCTTCGAGCCGCGCAATCAATTCCTCCAGCGCGAACGGTTTGACGAGATAGTCGTCGGCTCCGCTGCGCAGGCCCTGAACGCGATCCTGCAGCCCGCCGCGGGCGGTCAGCACCAGCACCGGGAGTGGATTGTTTCGATGCCGAAGCTCGCGCAAGAGCTCGAGACCGTCGCCGTCGGGCAATCCGAGATCGAGGATGAGGGCCGCGTAGAACGTCGTGTCCAGGACGCTGCGCGCCTCTTCGACGGTCGACAGAATGTCGGCCTGATAACCGGCCGTCAGCAGACCCTTCGCCAGAAGCTCCGCGAGTTCCTCATTGTCCTCGACGATCAGCAACCGCATGCACAGCGCCTCATCTCCGGTGCGACAGCAACCTGGCCATGATCCGAGTGGGGTCATCAAGGCCCGGTGTCCCGTTTCTCACGTCCGCATCCTATCGCAGCCAGCTCCTTCCATGAAGAGCCGTGCGCGGACTATCGCAGCCGGTTCGGTTCGCCGAACAGCGTTCGCGCGTTGTCACGATTTGGACAACAGTAATGTGGGTGTAAGCGAGACCGGCTAATCGACGGCCGATCAGTATCGAATCGGAGACGCATGGTCATGTCGCGGGATGAGTTGCGGAGCGGTGAGTTACGGAGACCAAAACCGTGGAAGCCCGAAGGCATCCCGGTAATGCCTGCTATCGCAGAATATTGCTGCCGGTCGATGGGCTGGACGGTCCGCCGCCGATCCGGCTCCTTGACGGGATTGTGACACCGGGCGCGGTCTCCGTCACAACAGGTGGTGACATCCATGACAACTCGACGCATGAAAACTCGACCAATGTCAGCTCGCATCGTCCCGGCGTTCGCGCGGTGTAAGGCTGGTGTAAGCTTCGTAGCTTTGGCCGGGATTGCGGCTCTCGAATCAGCATGTTTTGGAGGGACGGAGGTCGGGCCTGTTGAGCAATGTCCGGCGCGCTATTGCCGCGCACTGCAATCGCCAATAAGACGAAGGCGCAGGGGAATGAGGAGCCGCAAAGCGGGCTTGCCGGCGGCAAGGGTGGCGCAAGTGCGTAGGTCGATGCGCAAATTCGCGATATGAAAGTGGATGCCACCTCGAAAGGGCGGCGGCTGGCGATTTCGCTTGTCGTGATCGCATTGACGGCCGCTTCTATCGTCGGCGCCAGCAGGATGCTGGTCCAGCACGCCAGGTCGACCGAGACATCGCGCGCCGCGAAGCCCGATCCGTCGCGCTTCACGCCGACGGCTGCGCAATGGGCGAGCCTGTCGGTCGAGGCCGTGACCGAACGGGTGTTTCGCGCGGAGCACATCACGGAAGGCAAGATCGCGGTCAACGAGGATGCTTCGACACCGATCTTTTCCCCCTATGCCGGCCGGGTGGTGAAGCTGCTCGTGAAACCGAGCGACATGGTTCAGCGCGGGCAACCGCTGTTCATCCTCGAGGCGACCGACACCGTGCAGGCCCTGAATGATTTCGCGACCGGGCTAAGCGCGCTCAACACGGCGCGGTCGAAACTCAATCTTGCGGAGATCGTCGAGAAGCGCGCCAACGATTTGTATGCAGGCAAGGCGGTGCCGCTCAAGGACTGGCAGCAGTCCCAGGCGGATTTGACCGCGGCGCAGAATGATTTGCGTGCGGCGGAGACTGCGCTGCAGGCGGCCCAAAATCGGTTGCGGATCCTCGGCCGATCGGAAGAGCAGATCGCATCGTTTCAGCAGACACGTCAGATCAGTGCAGAGACGCCGATCTATTCGCCGATCAGCGGAACGGTCGTGCAGCGCAAGGTCGGGCCGGGACAATTCGTCAGCAGCGGCGCCAGCGATCCGGTCTTCGTCGTCGGCGATCTCTCGACCGTCTGGTTGACCGCCTTTGTGCGCGAGAGCGAGGCCGCGGGCGTCAGCGTCGGCCAGGATATCGATTTCACCGTGCTCGCGCTGCCGGGACGCACGTTCAAGGCGCGCGTCGATTATGTGTCGGCGGCGATTGAGCCATCGACCCGACGGCTTCTCGTCCGCGCGACAATCGACAACAAGGACGGCGTGTTCAAGCCGGAGATGTTCGCGAATGTGACGATCTATGCCGGCGAGGACCACCCATCCCTGGGAGTGCCGAAACAGGCGTTGATCTACGAGGGCGACCGTATCCGGCTCTGGGTGGTCGGTGACGACAAGACGATCGAGCTTCGCGACATCCAAACCGGTTTGACCAACGGCAATCTGGTCGAGGTTCGCAACAACCTGAAGGCCGGGGAGAAGATCGTTTCCAAGGGCAGTCTTTTCATCGACCGGGCGGCCTCCGGCACCTGAACGTTTCGACATGGCTATAGAGATCCACACCGAATGGACCGCCTCGTTTCAATCGCTGTCGATCGCCGGTTCCTGATGGTGGGGCTGTTTGCGGCCATCATCATCGGCGGACTGGTTGCCTTTCAGCAGTTGAACATCGAGGCCTATCCCGATCCGACGCCGCCAATGGTCGACATCGTGACCCAGAGCCCCGGACTGTCAGCCGAAGAGATCGAGCGCTACATCACGATCCCGCTGGAGACGCAGGTCGCCGGAATCAAGAACCTCAACGTCATCAGGACGATCTCGCTCTACGGCCTGTCCGACGTTAAACTGCAGTTTTCATTCGACTACACATATGATCAGGCGCTGCAGCAGGTCCTGAACCGGCTGTCGCAGCTGGCGCCGCTGCTCAACAACGCCCAGCCGCAGATATCCCCGCTCAGTCCGATCGGCGAGATCTATCGCTACCGCCTGGTCGGGCCGCCCAATTACTCGGTCCTCGATCTCAAGACCTTGCAGGACTGGGTGCTGCAGCGCCGCTTCCGTACCGTCCCTGGCGTCATCGACGTCACGGGGTGGGGCGGCAAGACCAAGACCTACGAGGTGCAGGTCGACGTCAACAAGCTGATGGCAAACGGCCTGACCTTGCCGCAACTGCTGCAGGCGATCAGCAATTCCAACATCAATGTCGGCGGCAATACCGTCAATATCGGCTCGCAGTCGGCGGTGGTGCGCGGCGTCGGCCTGATCAGGTCGGTCGACAGCCTTGCCGACACCATGGTCGCATCGACCGGCGGCACGCCGGTTCTGGTCAAGGACGTCGCGACCGTCACCGTCGGCGAACAACCGCGATTGGGCATTGCAGGCCAGGACCAGGAGGACGACATCGTCCAGGGTATCGTCCTGATGCGGCGCGGCGAGCAGAGTTCGCCGACCATCGAGCGGGTCGAGAAGCTGGTCGAGACCATCAACAACTCTTCCATTCTGCCCCCCGGCGTCCGCATCGAGCGGATCTACGACCGCAAGGATCTGATCGAGACCACGACGCGCACGGTGCTCGAGAACATGAGCGTCGGCATCGTCCTGATCGTGCTGCTGCAGTGGATCTTTCTCGGCGATCTGCGCAGCGCCCTCATCGTCGGCGCCACCATCCCGTTCGCGCTGTTCTTTGCCGTCAGCATCCTCGTGCTGCGCGGGGAATCGGCCAACCTGCTGTCCGTCGGTGCCATCGATTTCGGTCTGATCGTCGACGCCACCGTCATCATGGTGGAGGCGATCTTCCGCCGTCTGACGCACACCGAGCGGCTGTCGGCGAACGAACTGGCCTCGATTTCGGCGAAGACGATCATGGACATGAAGCACCATGCCATCCTCACCGCCGCCGCCGACGTGTCGCGATCGATCTTCTTCGCCGCCGCGATCATCATCGCGGCCTTTCTGCCGCTGTTCACCCTGAGTGGCGTCGAGGGCAACATCTTCAGCCCGATGGCGCGGACCTACGCCTATGCGCTGGCTGGCGGCATGCTGGCGACGTTTACGGTTACCCCGGCCCTGAGTGCGATCATCCTGCCCGCGCATGTCGAGGAGACCGAGACCTTGATCATGCGCTTCCTGCATCGCCTCTACAGGCCGGTGCTGGTGCGCTCGCTGCGCAGCCGCAGGGTGGTCCTGATGGCGGCTGCCGGGTTGATCGTGATGACGGCGCTTGCCGTTCGTCTGCTCGGGTTGGAATTCCTGCCGAAGCTCGAGGAGGGCAATCTTTGGATCCGCGCCACCTTGCCGCCGACGATTTCGCTCCAGGAGGGCAATTCCTACGTCAACGAGATGCGCAAGCTGATTGCAGGCATTCCGGAAGTCGAGGCGGTGGTGTCACAGCACGGTCGACCCGACGACGGCACCGACGCGGCAGGCTTCTTCAACGCGGAGTTCTTTGCCCCGCTCAAGCCGGCCAGGGAATGGCCGGGAGGAGAGGACAAGGATGGACTGACGGCCAGGCTCCTGGCCCGCCTGCAGGAGAAGTTTCCCGGCGTCGAGTTCAACTTCTCGCAATATCTTCAGGACAACGTCTCCGAAGCCGTCTCGGGCGTGAAGGGCGAGAACTCGATCAAGCTCTACGGCAACGACCTGCAGTCGCTGACTGATACGGCCAACAGGATCAAATCGGTGCTGGCCACGGTGCAGGGCGTGACCGACCTTGCGGTGTTCACCTCGCTTGGCCAGCCCACCATCCAGATCGACATCGACCGTGCGCGGGCCGCCCGCTACGGTCTCTCCCCCGGCGACATCAACACGACCATCCGCACCGCAATCGGCGGCGACAGCGCCGGGGATATCTATGAGCCCGGAAGCGACAGGCATTTCCCGATCGTCGTCCGATTGGCGCCGCAGTTTCGCAGGAGTGCCGAGGCGATCCAGAACCTGCGGATCGGCGCGCAGGGCCCCAACGGTATCACGCAGGTGCCGCTCAGCGAGGTCGCCTCGATCAGCCTGGTGTCGGGCGCGGCCTATATCTATCGTGAACAGCAGGAGCGCTATTTGCCGATCAAATTCTCGGTCCGCGAGCGTGACCTTGGCAGCGCCATCCAGGAAGCCCAGCAAAGGATCGCCGAACAGGTCCAGTTGCCACCGGGCTCGCGGGTCGAATGGGTCGGCGAGTTCGGCAATCTGCAGGATGCGATCAAACGGCTGTCGATCGTCGTGCCGATCAGCCTAGCATTGATCGCGACGTTGATCTGGTTCAACTTCGGCTCCGTCGTCGACACCGTCTTGACCATGAGCGTGATCCCGATGGCCGTGTTCGGGGGAGTCTTGGGGCTGTTGTTGACCGGGATACCGTTCAGTGTCTCGGCAGCGATCGGATTCATTGCCCTGTTCGGCATCTCGGTGATGGACGGCATCATCATCCTCTCGCAATACAATCAGCTGATCGATGAAGGGATGGACCGCAGCCGCGCCATCCTCCGGACCGGCGAACTGCAGTTGCGTCCGGTGCTGATGACCTGCGTGGTCGCCGGCGTCGGACTGCTGCCGGCGGCGCTGTCGTCGGGGATTGGATCGCAGGTTCAGAAACCCCTGGCGGTCGTGGTGGTTGCCGGCATGATGCTCGCGCCTGTGGTGATTCTGGTCACCTTGCCGGCGCTGATCTCGAGATTTTCGCGGCGGCGCAGGGGCGGGTTCGGCGTTGAGGGTCATCTGGTGTCGGCCGAATGACGATCGTGAGGAGATCAGCTTTCGAACGCTGCCCACATTCCCGCCGGGCGGGACTGCCGATGGTGTGCGCGCTGCTCGTGCTTGCAATCTTCAGCCCGGTGATGCCGGCCGCGGCCGAGGGCCTGCTGGAGGCGCTGGCGAAAGCCTATCAGACCAATCCGCAGCTCAACGCGGATCGCGCCCGGCAGCGCGGGATCGACGAGACCGTTCCGCAGGCTCTCGCGGGTTACCGGCCGCAGATCGTCGCGAGCCTCGCGGCCGGGCTGCAATCCGTGCGCAACCTGTTGCCCGACAATACCATCCAGACCGCGACGTTGCGCCCATGGACGATCGGGGTGACGGTGTCGCAGGTTCTATTCAACGGCTTCAAGACCGCCAACAGCGTGCGGGTCGCCGAATTTCAGGTGCTGTCCGGGCGCGAGGCGTTGCGCAATGTCGGCCAAGGCGTGCTGCTGGATGGCGTGACAGCCTACATGAATGTCATGGCGAACAACTCGCTGTACGAGGCGCAGCGCGCCAACGTCCAGGTCCTGCGCGAAATCCTGGCAACGACGAAACGACGGCTCGATGCCGGTGACGTGACGCCGACGGATACTGCGCAGGCCGAGGCGCGGCTGAGCCGCGGACTTGCGGATCTCAACGCAGCGGAGGTGACGCTGGCCATCAGCAAGGAGATCTATGCGCAGGTCATCGGGGATCCGCCGTCCCAATTGACACCGGCGGCGCCGGTCGACCGGCTGGTGCCGGAGTCCCAGGTCGCCGCCGTCGAGACCGCACGCAGTCAGCACCCGGCGGTGCTCGGTGCAGGCTACGACGTCGACATGGCCCAGACCACGATCAAGGTCGCGGAAAGCAGCCTGCTGCCGACGGCGTCGGTTCAGGCCAACGCCAGTCGTTCGGTCCAGACCGATTCCTCGCTCACCACGTCCGCAACCAATCAGGCCACGATCCTGGGCCAGGTCAATGTGCCGATCTACGACGGTGGCACGGCCGCCTCGCAAACCCGGCAGGCCAAGGAAATCGCGTCGCAGAGCCGTCTGGTGCTCGAGCAGGTCAGAAACCAGACGCGAACGGCCGTGGTAGGTGCCTGGGTTGCCAACGAGGGAACCAAGGTTGCGCTGAAGGCGGCGGAATCCGAAGTGCGCGCGGCCGACATTGCGCTGCAGGGAGTTCGACGGGAGGCGCAAGGCGGACAACGCACCACCATCGACGTCCTGAATGCGCAGCAGGATCTGACCAATGCGAGGTCGCGGCAGATCATGGCGCAGCGCGATCGGGTGATCGCGTCCTACACGCTGTTGAGCGCCGTCGGCCGGCTCGACGTACGTACGCTCAATCTCAATACGCCGGATTATCTGCCGGACGTTCATTATCATCAGGTGCGGGATGCCTGGCACGGCCTGCGCACGCCGTCGGGTCAATGAGCGCGTGGAGACATGGAGGCATGCCCCTGTTGTCGGGACCGAAGCAAGGGTTGATGCACGGGCCCAAACATCGCAAGTTGCGAGGAGGGGTTGTGTCGGGCGTTTTCCAGCGCAGCATGTCTCGGGCGCGACCCGAGAGGCCGGTGCGCTGTCCAAGAAGACGCGTCAAACAACAATCTAGAATCTCCGTTCCGATTCAATCGGAACCGAAGAGGCTCTAGCGCGCGAGGACTGACATGGTGGGCCACATCATTGTTGCCGATGAAGAGTCCACCCGGACCATCGTGATGCGCCGTCCGGAGAAGAAGAACGCGTTGAGCGAGGAGATGTTTCTGGAGCTGCGCGACGCGGTCGTGTCGGCGCAGTCAGATCCCGACATTCGCTGTCTGATCCTCACCGGCCGCTCGGGGGTGTTCACGGCAGGAGACGATGTCGAGGATTTCCTGACGCTCGCCACCGGGAAATACGATCCAACGAAGACCCGCAACTCCGTGCTGTTCCTGGAGGCCTTGGTCAAAAACCGAAAGCCCGTCATCGCGGCGGTCGACGGCATCGCCGTCGGGATCGGCGCGACCATGGTGTTCCACTGCGACTACGTGATCGCCAGCACCACGGCGTCGTTCTCATCGCCCTTCGTCCAATACGGACTCGTGCCGGAAGGAGCTTCCAGCCTGCTGCTGCCGCGAATGGCCGGTCACCAGCGTGCCTTCGCGATGCTGGTCATGGGCCGGGCGATCAGCGCCGAAGAGGGGCGTGAGGCCGGCTTTGTCAACGTCGTCGTGCCGCCTGGCCATACGATGAACGAGGCCAAGAAGGTGGCGCGCGAAATCTGCGAGCTGCCGGCTGACGCGGTGGAGGTCTCGCGGAAGCTGTTGAAGCTTCCCAAGGAGGATATTCTGCGCAGAATCGGGCAGGAAGAGCACCTTTTCGGTGAACGCATGCGCGCGCCTGGCGTGGTTGCGGCGCTCAAGGGGTTTCTGTCACGCAAGAAGAAATGAACTCGGGGTCGTGTGAGAGCGATGGCCTTCAACTTGATCGGACGTCGCGGACGGGCGGACACCTGTATCGAGAGACGGCGATGACGCTCGGCATCAAGCAATACGTCCAGTCCGATGCGACGGATCTGGCGCGGATGGTGGGCACCGGGGATGTCAGCGCCGCGGAATTGCTGGCGCTTGCCACTGCGCAGCTCGAACGCCTGAATCCGACGCTCAACGCCGTGAACCTGCCGATGCTGCGGGAAGCCCAGGAACGGGTCCAGGGACAGCTCACGGGACCTCTTGCCGGGGTGCCGCTGCTGATCAAGGACGCGATCCAGGACTACGCAGGGCTGCCAACTTCCAACGGCAGCCGCGGCTTTCGCAATGCCATCCCCAAACAGCATTCTGCGGTCGTCCAGCGCTTGCTTGACGCGGGAGCGGTCATCATCGGCAAGACCAATACGCCGGAGCTGGCGCTGAAGGGCTTCACCGATCCCCAGGCGTTCGGCGTGACGCGCAATCCCTGGAATCCCCTGTGCACACCGGGCGGATCGAGCGGTGGTTCGGCTGCCGCGGTCGCCGCGGGCATCGTGCCTATGGCGGGCGCCAATGACGGCGGAGGATCAATTCGCATTCCGGCTGCGTGGTGCGGGTTGTTCGGCCTGCGGCCCTCGCGCGGCCGCGTTCCGCCCGGGCCTGCGGTCGGCGAAATCTGGGAGGGGGCGTCCAGCGATCTGGTCGTGTCGCGCAGCGTGCGCGATTCCGCGCTGGCGCTCGAGATTCTGTCAGGTCCGCTCCGCGGCGATCCCTATGTCATTGCGCCGCCGGCAGGCCGCTACGTCGAGTTGGCCACGCGCGAGCCAGGCCGGCTGCGGATCGCCTTCAGCGCCGCGTCTCCGATCGGGACCGAGGTGCACAAGGAGGCGGTCGCGGCCGTCACGCAGGCGGCAAAACTGCTGATCTCGCTTGGGCATGACGTGGTCGAGGACCGGCCGCACTATGATGGTCACGCGCTGGCGCGCTGCTATCTCGATCTGTATTTCGGCCAGGTGGCGGCAACGCTTGCGGAGGCCCGCGCGTCCGGCGCGACGAGTGCCGATTTCGAGCTGACAACACGGCTGCTCGAAGCGCTCGGCAAGGCCTCCAGTGCCGGGGCCTATGTGCGCAGTCATCGGCGCTGGAACGAATTCGCCCGCGCCCTGGGCGCCTTTCACCAGCGTTATGACCTCTTTCTCACCCCGGCGGTCGCCTTTCCGCCCGTCGAGCATGCCGCGGCAGACATGCCGGCCGGGGAGAGGCTGGTGCTGTCGTTGCTGCTGAAGAGCGGCCTCCTGGGTATCCTGGCCCGGCTCGGAGTGATGGAGGGGGCGGTCACCCAGCTGGCGCGGCAAAGCCTGGCCTTCGTGCCGTTCACGCAACTGGCCAACCTGACGGGCACGCCGGCGATGAGCGTGCCGCTGCACTGGACCACCGACGGTCTGCCCTTGGGCGTCCAGTTCATCGGTCCTTTCGGCGGCGAGGCGCTCTTGCTGCAACTCGCCGGCCAGCTCGAGCGTGCGCAACCCTGGATGCATCGTCTGCCGGACCTGGCATGTCCCGCGTGACATGCCGATCGGCAATCTCATCGCTTGGTGCGAACGCGATCGAACGAATCATGTTTTTCTTGCTTTTCGCTGCGCATCAGCCTGCTCGATCTCCGGCTCGATCGACCCGAGGCTAACGTAGATGTCTTCAAGCGTCGTCTTGAGGTCGGTGACGCCCTTGGCTGGAAAATCCCGAACCGCGACCTCTTCGAAATGAACGGCGATCGGAATTAATTCCTCGACGAGCAGCTTTCCCTTGGCGGTGAGATTGATCGCCACCGTGCGGGCATTGTCTTTCAGGCGC